>JAABUN010000172.1_pt1 | contig 163580 bp, 153 predicted proteins | sample 5559311 | NCBI WGS metagenome assembly JAABUN01 (sample SAMN10711877, study PRJNA513370) | rock metagenome | isolation source: Antarctica rocks | place: Antarctica: Victoria Land, Siegfried Peak sud
CTAAACGGCAAGCGTCGACAAAACCCGGGCGACGCGGCGGACTCTCGCCGACGCTTAGAACACTACCGGCACCTCGAGGGGATAACGAAAAACATTTTTCGGCTGGTAGCTGATATTGGCCTCGAGGCGCAGATTGGGCAGATACGTCAGCAGGGCGGCGAGCGCGTGTTTGAGCTCGAGGCGTGCCAGCGGCGCGCCGATACAGTAGTGCAGCCCCAACCCGAGCGACAGGTGCGGGTTCGGGTTGCGCTTCAGCTCAAAGGTGTCAGGGTTCTCAAAGACCGCCTCGTCGCGGTTGCCCGACGCGTAGTAAAGGCAGAGCCGCGTTCCTTTCGGCCACGAAAAACCCTTGTAACTCAGGTCTTCGCGCACGACGCGTTCAAAAAATTGCAGTGGCGTATCGAAACGCAGCGTTTCCTCGACCGCTGTATCCAGTCTTTCGGGGTGCGCTTTCAGTTCCTCCCACACCTCGGGTTTCGACAGCAGAGCCACCATCCCGTTACCGACGACGTTGACGACCGCCTCGTGGCCCGCATCGAGAAACAAGATGGCGTTGGCGACGATTTCGCTCTCGCTGAGTCGTTCGGGGTCAGCGTCGTGCAGGCGCACCATCCGGCTGATGAGGTCGTCTTGCGGTGCGCGTCGTTTTTCTTGGATAAGGTCGCGCACGTAGGCGGCGAAGTCACGGGCGGCCTCCACCGCTGCCGCCTCCATCTCCGGCGTCCGCTCCGGCTCGAACATGCCGATGATCGCCTTTGACCAGGGCACCAGCCGGTAACGCTCGGCGTCGGGAACCCCCAGCAGTTCAGCGATGACGGTGACAGGAATCGGTTCGGCAAAGTCGCGCAGCAGGTCGGCGCGGCGTTCGGGTCGGGCGGCTAGGCTTGCGGCGAGCTCCTCGCAGAGCGCGGCAATTTTCGTCTCGAGCGCCCGTACGTGCCGGGGTGTAAAGGCGTCCTGCACCGCTGCTCTGATCCGGGTGTGGTCGGGGGGCTCGAGTTCCAACAGCGAGCCGTCCTGAATATCATCGAACGCCGCGTGCTCCGGGTCGGTACGAACCTTGACGTTTCCCAGCACCCGTCCCAGCCTTCGGTCGCGCAGGAGCGTGCTGATATCCCCATGTCGCGTGACGATCCACTTGCCCCACGGCTCGTGGAAAAAGATGGGCGCATGGGCGCGCAGCCGTGCGTAGGTCGGGTATGGGTTCGCTAAAAAGTCGGGGTCGGTCGGGTTGAAAGCCATAGCCGTACTCTACATAAACGCACGCTGTACGGACCGAGCAGGTAGAGTTGACCGTGACCTCTCACCGCCCCAGTCTGCTCGCCGTCACGCTGGCCCACATCACCGTCGATATGCACACCGGCTCTTTGGTCGTGCTGCTGCCGCTGCTGCTGGCCTCGTTCGACCTCTCGTACACTTCGGCAGCGGCTGTCGTCACCGTCAACAGCTTGGTCATCGCTCTGGCGCAGCCCCTGTTCGGCGTCTTCGGCGACCGCCGCGCGCTGACCTGGCTCGTTCCGGCAGGGTGTCTGCTGACCGGCGCGGCGATGGTGACGGTGCTTTTCGTCCCGAGTTACGCGCTGGCGCTTCTGGTCGTGATGCTCGCGGGCTTCGGGTCGGCGGCGTTTCACCCGGAGGCGCTCTCGAGGGTGCGCGCGGTCAGCGGGAGTCTGGCCGCGAGCAGCACCTCGGTTTTTTTCGCAGGTGGCAACGTCGGTTTCGCGCTCGGCCCCACGCTGGCGGTGCTGCTGACGCAGCGTTTCGGCAGACCGGGCGCGCTGGTCATGCTCCTCCCGACGCTCCTGGCGCTAGGATTTTTGGCAACACAGTGGCGGGTGCTCGGGCAGGCGCAGAACACGCGGCTTACACGCTCCCAAACCGACCGACGGAGCCGAAGAGGGGTGGTCGGCGTCGTCGGTTTTCTGATGGTGCTTATCATCCTCCGCAGCACCACCGTCGGCGGGCTGCAAACATTCCTGCCCCTTTACTTTGGCGAGAACGGTGAACTGCCACCTGAAGGGGCCGCATTTCTCGTCACGCTGCTGCTCATCTCCGGCGTTGCCGGTACCTTGTCGGGCGGCACGCTGGCTGAACGTTTCGGGCGTAAAGCGATGATGGTCGGGACGATGAGCGTCGCATTGGTCGGGTTGGTCGTGTTCTTGCACGCCGACTTTTTGCACGCGGGCGGTCCCCTCCGCATCGCCGCTATCTGCGTCGGCGGCGCGTGTATCAGCGCGGCGTGGCCGGTACTCGTGGTGATGATTCAGGAGTCGATGCCCGGACACATCGGCCTGGCGTCGGGGTTGTCGCTAGGGACCGCCTACGGTGCGACGGGCCTCGGCGTCGCGTCCCTCGGCGGTCTGGCGGACACCTTCGGCCTGCCGCTGACGATGAACGTCATTACGCTGTTGCCGCTGGGTATTTTGCTGCTGACGCTGTTTTTGCCCGAGCGTGTGGCGCGTCCGGCGACCCTTCTGAGCTAGAGCCAAGCCACCGTTACCGCGCCGGACGCGCCGCTTGGCTGCTCGCCGGGATTTCCGAGCGTGGGCGGTGCGGCGCAGCTCGCCGTGCCAAGGGTAGCGAGGAACGGCGGGTCTGTAAAGCTGAGCGTGACCGCCTAAAGTTAAATAAATTACAGCTGACGCTCCGGGGCTATTTTATAACAAGCTCTGGGCGTCTCATGAAGCGCGCCCAGTAAAGGACGCGCCGACAGGTGGCGTGTGACGGTGAAGTCCCGCTCACCCCAAATTGAAGGCGGGGGACATCCTCACAACTTGGTGGGCCTTGCCGCCATCCTGAACCCCTTTTGTCGGGGGTAAAAGCCGCTCTTTAATTTGAAAAAACAGGCTCACAGGTGAGGGGCAAATGTGTCTAATCTCAACCGTTTAAGCCGTGCAGACGGGACGCCCTGTTTGCAGATTTGGAGATCCTTCTGCTTTTAGGCCGTCTGACAGTCCAACCCTGCTTGCTTAAACGCGAACTTCTTTCACTGATTAGGAGACTGAAAATGCGAAAGGTGTACCCGGCCCTGTTCGGGCTCTTTTTATTAGCTGCGTGTTCACAAAAAGACGTAGCGCTCGAGTCCCAAGCGATCTCTTTACTTCGTGGTGAGGACGGGGCAACTACGACCCGGCTCTATCTCGCTCCCAATTCACTACGCGGCAACGTGTTGTTTTACATAGACGGCAAACTGCTCGTTAAAGACACCGCCGCTCCCTTTGAGACGACGGTTGACGAGAGCAGGGTGCAACCCGGTATCCACCGGGCCTCGGCCGTCAACCGTTATGACGGGACGCACCAGCACCTCGGAAACTTCTACTTCAGGGTCGAAGATGCGCTCACACCTTCACCGACCGGCAGCAACGTGACGTTCCCGGCTCGAGGGGCCTTTTATTATCCCTGGTATCCCGAGACCTGGACGGTAGGTGGCAAACACGTCTTTTACACCCCCACGCTCGGCTACTACCGCTCAGGCGAGCAGAGCGTAGTCGACGGGCACATCAAGGCGCTGGGCCACGCCAAAGTGCAGGTCGGTATTGCGTCATGGTGGGGCCAGGGGACCCACTACGAGCAAAACAGAATACCGCTTCTTTTAGACCGGACGGCTGCTCTGGGCTCGAGCGTGAAGTGGGCACTCTACTACGAGAAGGGTACAAAGTCCCAGGCCGAACTCGTAAGCGACCTCGCTTATATAAGGACCAATTACGCCAACAACTCCGCTTACGCCCGCGTGGACGGGAAGCCGGTACTGTTCGTGTACAACACGGCCAACCCGTCTTGTGCCGACGCTGACGCCTGGAAGGCGGCGACAAAAGGCGAATGGTACATAAGCCTGAAAGTCTTCCGCGGCTACAGAACGTGCAGCACACAACCCGCAGCGTGGCACCAGTACGGACCCGCCGTGGCGGCCGATCAGCAAAAGGGTTACGCCTACAGCGTCTCTCCCGGGTTCTGGCGCGCCGACGAGTCTACCCCGCGTCTCGCACGTGACCTCACCCGCTTTCAGCAGAACATCCGCGATATGGTGACCAGTAACGAACCGTGGCAGCTGGTGACGACCTTTAACGAGTGGGGTGAGGGGACGGCGGTTGAGAGCGCTGAGGAGTGGGGCGACAGTTATCTGGAGGCGCTTCATAATGACGGTCAGGCCGGGGCTGCGCCGCCAGCTAGTACCGTAACCGTGGTGGCCACCGGCGATATTTCGTGTGACCCGGCAAGCAGCTACTTTAACGGGGGTGACGGGACAGCCGGGGCTTGCAGACAAAAGTATACGCAGCAAGTAGCGACCTCACTAGACCCCGACGCGGTGCTGACCCTTGGAGATAATCAGTACGACACTGGTACACTCAGTAACTTCAGAAACTCTTACGACCTATCCTGGGGCAAGCTTAGGTCAGTTACGCATCCCGGCATCGGCAACCACGAGGGTCAATCGAGTGGCAGCGGGAATGGCTACTGCGCCTATTTCGGGGCGGCGGCACACTGTAACGAGAACGGCTCACAAGACGGCGCGGCCTCCTACAGCTTCAACCTGGGCGCGTGGCACATCGTCGTGCTGAACTCGAACTGCACCGTGGCCGGGGGGTGCGGCGCGGGTTCGCCTCAAGAGCAGTGGCTTAAAGCCGACCTCGCGGCGAATCCTCGTCAATGCATACTGGCAACCTGGCACCATCCCCGCTTTTCAAGTGGCGACCACGGCAACAACGTGTTTATGACCGACCTCTGGCAAGCTTTGCAAAACGCCGGGGCAGAAGTTGTCCTGAGCGGTCACGACCACGGTCTCGAGCGTTTCGGGCCGCAACGCGCCGACGGTAGCGCCTACCAAGGCGGTATGAGGCAGTTTGTGGCGGGTGGCGGTGGCAAAAACCTCTACAGCTTTTCAACACCTAAACCCAGCAGCGAGTTTCGCGCCAAGAGCGTTGGCGTGTTGAAGCTCGAGCTTGCTCCCGAATCGTATACCTGGGCTTTTCTCTCGGACACAGGCGCGACCTTGGATCAGGGTCAGGCAGTCTGCAACTAGATAGCTGTCTCGCTGGTCAGGCTCTACGCGTTTTCACACGGGGGCGGCTTCCTTGTGGCGGGTTCTGTGGTAACCGGTGCCCGCCGTGACGGTTCAGAAGTCGATGTCGGAATTATGGGCCGGCGCTCACGCTGCACGTCACCTTGCTGCCCCCGCTGTTTTTGCCGGGCGGCGGGTCCGGCGGTTGTCCCCGTTAGCGCCACTCTAAAAATGCGTTTTCAACCAAGCTCCAAACGCCTGCACGTCGGCGATGGTTTCATGACCCGGCCCCCCCGTCCCAGTGCCCAAATGTACCGCCTGCATCCCGTACTGAAGCGCTCCCCGCACGTCCGCCTCGAGGTTGTCGCCAACCATCAGCGTGTTTTCCGGCTGACTGTCGAGCGCCCCACACGCCAGCTCAAAAATGCGCGGGTGGGGTTTGCGAACCGCTACGTCCGGGTCTCCTGAAATCAGGATAGTTTGAAAGTATTCCTCCAGATCCACAGCCCGAACCGCTGCGCGCTGCATGTCTTCAGGGCCGTTGGTGATGAGCGCGAGCGGCAGTTTGCGGGCGGCGCAGAACTCCAACGCTTCTTTTGCTCCCGGCAACAGCGCCATCTGCTCGCTGTAGTCGTCTAAAAAGTGTGCGACAAGCCCCGCCAAGTCCTCTGGAGGGTGCTGCTCGAGCCCCTCCAAAGTCGCCCGCGCCGCGCCATAGAGCGTGACCGGACCCTCACGGTGCAACTCCCCGGAAAGCACGTCCGAAAAAGCGTCGAAATCGCATGGCGTCAGCATCAGCTCATGACGGAAGCTGGTAACGAACCGACCAAAGTCACCGGTAAAGTGCGCCAGCGTTCCGTCAAAGTCGAAACAGACCGCCCGAATCATACGTGATTCCGGCAGCTCACCAACGCTGATGCACATGTGGCGCTATGTGCGCGTCGTAAACCTCTTTAACTTTTGCCATCACCTCGTCTGAGAGTTCGGGTAAATCGGCAGCCGCCGCGTTGTCCTCGACCTGTTGTGGATTTTTGCCGCCTGGAATGGCGCAAGTTACGGCGTCGAACATCAAAATCCAGCGGAGCGCGAACTGTGTCGGACTCATCCCTTCGGGCAGAAGCGCGCGCAGCTCATCGACCGCCGCCAAACCGGTCTCAAAATCGACGCCCGAAAACGTCTCTCCCTGGTCGAACGCCTCGCCGTGCCGGTTGTAGTTGCGGTGGTCGTCCCCTCCGAAGGTGCTCTCACGGTTCATCTTGCCGGTGAGTAACCCGCTCGCCAGCGGTACCCGCGCCAGAATCCCGACGTTTTTGGCCCGCGCCTCCCGAAAAAACAGCTCGGCGGGCCGCTGCCGGAAGATGTTGAAAATTATTTGCACCGACGCGACGCCGGGGTACTCGGTAGCTTTAAGCGCCTCCTCGACCTTCTCGACGCTGACGCCGTAGTGCTGAATCATGCCCGCAGCTTTGAGGTCGTCCAAAGCTGCAAAGACCTCCGGGCGGTAGTAGACCTCGGTGGGCGGGCAGTGCAGCTGCAAAAGGTCGAGCGAGTCGGTCTCGAGGTTTTTCAGGCTGCGTTCGACAAATGCGCTTAAGTTTTCGGCGGTGTAACCGTCGGCTGTGTGCGGGTCCAAACGGCGGCCCGCCTTGGTGGGAATATAGAGCCTTTCAGAACGTTCTTTTTTAAGCTGCGCCAAGAGGCGTTCGCTGCGTCCGTCGCCGTACACGTCGGCGGTGTCGAACAAGTTGACGCCCTCGTCTACGGCCTTATGCAGCGCCCGGAGTGCGTCGGATTCCGAGACTTCGCCCCAATCCGAGCCGATAGCCCACGCTCCGAAAGAGATGCTCGAGACCTCGAAGCCGGTTTTGCCGAGTGTGCGTGTTTGCATAGGTGCCTCCAGAAACGATTGTAAGCCGCACCTCCGGTGTACATTAGAGCGCAGGAACGCCTTACGGAGGGAACCGATGATCTTGCGTCTGCTCGTCTGGGTACTTATGCTGAGCCAAGCTGTGCTGGCGCAGGGCTTGGTCAGCTTTCTAAGTACCAGCGAAAACGTTCGCTACCCCTATAAGTTGTGGCTTAGAAACGAGTCTGAAGTGCCCCGAACCGTTCAACTCGAGGACTTTCACGCCCGCCTGTATACGGTTGCGCCGGATTTGGGCGAGGAGGCAGCGGCGCGACTCGTCTTTGTAACCGGGTACGCTGCTGCCTGTTGAGTTGCCACGACATGGTAGGGATGTCACCCTGCCTTTTCGCCTCGAGACGGACGCGCCGCGCGGTGTATACGCGCTTGAGACCAATTTGCCGGGCGTTTACGACAACCCGCCCGGTTACACGCCCGTTGCAGACTACCCGCTCGCGTACATCCCTGATCTGCATGTACCCCGCAGCCACCGCACCGGACAACGCTTTCTCTACCTAGGCGGTCATGGCCTCGAGAACCCCTCTTACCGCCGCGCCTCCCGTCCGCTACGGCACCGGCAAGTTTACGGGCGCGTGTTCACCTTGACGACTTACGAGAAGGGACGCGCCACCTTTAGCGCCGAAGGTTTGGGCAAGGTCACACTGCGTTCGGCAAAGGTTTCGGGACCAGGCTTGCGGGATTTTCCCGGCCTTGCCCCGATTCTCAATGACCCCGGCCTCGCCACCGTGCAGCGCGCGTACGTCGGCAAACGTGTGTGGCAGTATGGTGGTCCGGATATAGCTTGCGAACCTGCGCCGGGTACATCCCTAAACTTCGGGGGTTCACCGCAGACAAGTTTACGCGTTCGGCGCGTGTTACGCGTCGCGCGCCGGAGCGACCTGAAGTTGGCTGGTGGTTACGGTTTCGGTGGCTACGCAGTTTCAAATCAAGGTGACTTTGAGAGCTCGTCACTCCTCGTCGTCCAATTTGAGAAACCGAAGAGGATTTACATGGGGTCTGCTTCGGGAGGCGAAGACCTGCTACAGCTGACCGATAAACCAAACGCCGAACTGTTGCGACGCTGCCCACCATTTACGGTGCTTTTTGCCGACGCTTGGCGGCCAGAGCGTACCTACAGTTTCACGCCGCCGCCACCCGGACTAAAACTACGCTCTCGTTTGGTCGGCCTCACCTGGTCTCAGTACGCTTGGCGTGAGGGCTTTCCCTCATCAATTTTCGGTACCAAAGCGCGCCTGCCAACCTTAAACACCTGGAAGTACGACTCCATTCCCTTCCCGATTACCGTAACGTTCAAAAATGGCCGCGCCGTAAAGCGAGACGCTCCCCGCCTGCCTTAAAGCTCTACCACCTGCTCGAGCCCCAACTCGTCACCATGTGAGCGAAACCCCTTGTCTTTGGCGAGGTGTTTGCCGTAGCCCGCCGAGGTGACGAGGTTCTGGTAGTACACGCAAACCGCGTGCTCCAAACTTGCAAAATCGAGGGCTGTAGGTACGCCCTGCGGTTTTCCCACCACGATATCTTCGGTTTTGTGAGTGCCGTCCGCAGGCTCCTCCACGTCTACAAAGAGGTCATCAAACAGTTCACCGTCCTCCTCGAGATCGAAAAACACCCTTGAGACCGAACGCTTTTCGTCACTCCCGAACTCGAGCCCGTCCTGAACAACTTTATGAAAGATGATTCTGGTCGCCATCATTTTCCCCCCAGCCAGCTTTTCCCCGAGTTTAGCAGATAGCCGGTTGAATACGGTGCAGGTATTCGGTGTAAATGTCCGCCTACGGGGACTCGGCCTTTGGGCTGAGGACAGCGCCCCGCCCCGGTTCTAGTCTTGATGCAGGAGGTGACTCATCACACGCTATCTTTTCTCGAATAGATTACCCGAGCACACCCGCGCTGCGCGACGGAACGACCGGCAGGTGAGAGGATGACACAGACCACATCCAAGGTCGCGCTGATTACCGGCTCGAGCCGCGGTCTGGGCCTGACCCTGGCTGACTTTTTAGCCGCTCAGGGCTACACGCTCATTCTCACGGCGCGGGACGAAGAGGCGCTTGCGGAGGCGCAGGCGAAGCTCGAGCCTTACGGTCATTCCGTCCACGCGCGCGCCGGTGACGTAACCGACCCGGCGCACCGCCGCACCTTGGCAGAACTCGCCTCAGAGCAAGGCGGTCTGGACCTGCTCGTCAACAACGCCTCCGATCTGGGTGTGAGTCCGTTACCGGAACTGGCGGACTATCCGCTTGAGCGACTGGCGGCGCTGTACGACACCAACGTCATCGCGCCCTTGGGCCTGGTTCAGGAGACGCTGCCGCTTCTTAAAGCGCGGCGCGGGCTGGTCATCAACATCTCGTCGGACGCCGCCGCCAACGCCTATCCCGGTTGGGGCGGGTACGGCTCGTCGAAGGCTGCGCTCGAGCACCTCACCCGCACGCTCGCTGCTGAAAATGAGGGCGTCGGTTTTGTAAGCGTCGATCCCGGCGACCTGCGGACGCGGATGCATCAGGACGCGTTTCCCGGCGAAGACATCTCGGGCCGACCGCTCCCTGAAGTTACGTTGCCGTTTTGGGCGTGGCTTTTGGGTCAGGATATGCTGCGGGTTTCCGGCGGACGGTTTCAGGCGCAGGGTGAACGCTGGGAGGTTTCCGGTGCATAGCTCTCTGCACTACACGCCCCCGGTGGCGACCGAGCCGCCCGAATTGCGGGAGGGCTCGAGGGACGCCGTGCGCCTGCTGGTCAGCACACCAAACGGACATCATCACAGCCGGTTTACCCAACTGGCGAACTTTTTGGAACCGCGCGACCTGGTGGTCGTCAACCGCAGCGCGACCCTGAACGCCAGCTTGGAGGCGTCGGGGCGCTTGGGGACATTTGTTCTCAACCTCTCGTCTAATTATAGCGGCGGCATATGGCTCGCTGAACCGCGCTGGCGTTTCGACGAACCGGGGCCGTTGCCGCTGAGCGCAGGCGAACGGTTCACTGCTGCCGGACTCTCAGCAACGTTTTTGCACCCGTATCCCGGTCTGGAGCGTCTCGGGTTCGTCCGTTTTGAGGGCGACGTGCGGGCAGCGGCGGCAGCGCATGGCACGCCGATTCGTTACGGTTACGTAAAAGCCCCGTTTCCACTCGAGAGCTACCAGACCGTCTTTGCCGACCGCCCCGGCAGCGCCGAGATGCCGTCTGCGGCCCGTCCCTTTACCGAGCGGGTGCTGCGCTGCCTCGAGGCCAAAGGCGTCCGCCGCGCTAGTGTCACCCTGCACACCGGCGTCAGCAGCTTGGACGCAGGCGATACGCTTTACCCGGAACCGTTCAGCGTCCCTGCCGAAACGGTTGTGGCAGTTGCGGAGACCAAAGCGGCGGGTGGGCGGGTAGTAGCGGTTGGCACGACGGTGGTGCGGGCTCTGGAAGCCGCCTTTTATCACGGTGCGCTCCACGCCGCACAGGGTTTTACCCGGCTCTATCTGAGGCCCGGACGTGAAGTCAACGTCGTGGACGGTCTCCTGACCGGATTTCATGCTCCCGAGGCGAGCCACCTCGAGATGCTCAACGCGCTCGCCGGGGAGATGCTCGTTCAAAGTGCCTACGCCGAAGCCCTGCGCGCGGGCTACTTGTGGCACGAGTTCGGAGACAGCCACCTGATTTTGCCGAAGGTCGAGAGGAGCGAGAAATGAAGTTTGCAACCGATTTTGCCGAAATCGTCCTCGTCGTGAAGAATGTGCGGGCGGCGGCGAAGTTTTATGAAGAAGTTGTGGGGCTCGAGCCCCAAGGACTTGCAGACGACGACTGGGCCTGGTTCTGGTTAGGTAAAGCGGGCACACCGAGGCGGCTCGCGCTGCACCGGGGGCCGCTGCTCTTTGAGGAACACTCACCCCACCCCGAAGGGCAGCGGTGGGGCCACGTTCACTTCGCTCTTAACGTACCCCGCGAGAGGCTCGAGTCCGCAACCGCGCACATCCGCGCTGCCGGAACGCCGGTCTATGGTCCTACGCGTTTCGAGTGGATGGGGGCGACCTCAACCTACTTCTACGACCCGGACGGGAACCTGCTCGAGTTCTGGTCACCCGACCCGGACCCGAAGGCCGAAGGCGGATGATGACCCGCCTCCAGCACCTCGTGCTTAAAACAAACGACTTGAGAGCGACGTGCACGTTCTATCTCGAGCTGCTGCGTCTACCGGGACGGTGTGACGCTGCAGCTGGACACCTCTGGGTAAATTTTGACGACGGCTTCGTGCTCCGTTTCGACCGCTCGGAGGACGCGCCGAACGCTCGAGCGGTGCAGCATTTGGGGCTCGAGCTGGCGAGCTTTGAGGCCGTCGATAAGATGTATGGGTACCTAGCTGTCCACGCTTCAATCGACCGCGATTTGAGAGAGACGTATCGTCACGCGAGGGGACCATATGGGTTTTTCGTCACCGACCCAAACGACTACCTCGTCAAAATCTTTAGATACAACGTCCCTTAGACCCGGATGAGGATCTGCTCTTCTGGTCGCCCGACCTAGCTACGACTAAAGGCTGAGGTAAGCATGGAACGGACGCGCTACGCTTAAAGACATGAAAAACAGTGAGTACATCCGCAACCAAGTAAACAGTTGGACGGGCGTCAGCGCACACCCGCACCGTTTCGGCGGGACCGAGTACCGGCTGGGTCGGCGTGAGATCGGTCATATTCACGGCGAGCGGCTGGTAGACATCCCTTTTCCTAAGCGTGTGCGCGACGAGCTGGTCGAAAACGGCGAGGCGCAAGCCCACCACGTCCTGCCGGAGAGTGGTTGGGTGAGCGTCTACTTTCGTAGTGAAGACGATGTGGCGCGCGCTGCCGCGCTGCTGCGGCGTTCGTTCGAGTTGGCGCTGACCCAGGCAGAGCGGCGTAAAGAACGAGCCCGATGATCCAAGGTCTCGACCACGCCGCGCTCAACGTGTCCGACCTCCCCCGCGCCGTCTCTTTTTACCGGGACGTGCTGGGAATGCGTCCGGTAGACGCCCGCGACCCGGCGACCTCGAGCTTTTTCTGGCTCAACTTCGGCCCCGGTCAGACACTGAACCTCACGCTGGCCCCGGAACACCCCCCCAAGGCGCTCGGTCTGACAGCCGATCTATACACCTCGGCACATCTGGCTTTTGCCGCGCCCGAAGCGTTTCTAGTGGAGCTTGAAAGACGGTTAGTTGAACACGGCGTCAAACCTCACCGTTCCCGAACCGGTGTGTACTTTTGCGATCCCGACGGTAACCTTCTGGAAGTCACCTGCTGGCGTGAAAAAGGGTTGAGGGAAGCGGGAGCTGAGCACTGGTAAGCTACAATATCCGTATGGACGTCTCGAAAAGCTGGTTACAATTGAGTGCGGAGGACTACCTCGAGGGTGAGAAAGATGCCCCCGTCAAACATGAGTACGTTCACGGCGAGGTCTTCGCCCTCGCCGGAGCCAGCGATCACCACAACACTATCGCAGGCAACATTCACACAGTTCTTAACCTTGAGGCGCGCCGGAAAGACTGCCGCGCCTATATGAGCGATATGAAAGTACGGGCCGACGGTGTTTTTTACTACCCCGATGTGATGTTCGTCTGCGACGACGGCCCCGACCCCTACTACAAGGACAAACCTTGCGTTATCGCCGAAGTGCTGAGTCCGAGCACGGTGCGTACCGATACGAACGAAAAACGTTACGCCTATCTGGAATTGCCGAGTGTGCAGCTGTACTTGCTGGTAGACAGCCGCCGCCGGTTCGTCTGGGGACTTTACCGCAGCAAATCGGGTTGGGACGAACGGGTGTTCGGTGAAGACGACGTTATCCCCGTTCCCTGCGCCGAGGCGGAACTGACGATGAACGACATTTACGTTCAGACGCCCTACGGGTAAGCGTTTCTGAGGGCTATGCTCGAGCCTCACCCTGCGCTAGGTACGGAAACGAACCGGTAAACCTCAGCCTTTGGGCCGAGGCGCAGAGCACGCCGCAGTCGTAAAGTTTTCGGGGATGCGGCTGCGTTCAGCTGCAAAATGATCTTCACGAAAGGTGAAGCATGGTGCAAAAATCTTCTCCAAAAATCGCTCGAGGCTCGGTAAGCGTGCAGGCTGAACAGCGGTTCCTCGAGCTGAGCACAGATCGGACTGCGTGGGACGGTGCAGGCCGCAAGGTTTTGAGCTGGTGACGTGACCGGGCCTGACCTGAACCTGCTCGAGCGCCGCCTCGAGGAACTTTCGACCCTGAACGCTATTGGCGATATCTTAAACCGCGAGGCGGACTTTGCCGAGGCGCTGAACATCGCGCTGCAAAAACTCGTCGAATTGCTCTCGCTCAGCGCGGGCTGGGTGTTCGTCTCGCGGGTGGTGCAGGGCGACCGTCATCAGGGTGAATTCGGGGTGGCAGCGACGACGGGTTTGCCCCCGGCGCTAAGCGAAGGGGAGAACCGTCCGCTCTGTGACGGCAGTTGCGACTGCCAGTGGTTGCTGCGGCAGGGGCGGCTAGATACCGGGGTCAACATCGTACGGTGCAGCCGTCTGGACGCTGCTACCGGGGATAAGGTAGGGCTCGAGCTGCACGCCAGCGTACCGCTCTTGGGTCGTGCGGGGCCGGTCGGTATCCTCAACCTGGCGGCGACCGGCCCGGAGCCTTTCGGCGCGGAGACGCTAACCTTTTTAACCGCTGTGGGGCGGCAGCTCGGGACGGCTTTTGAACGTGACGCGCTGCTTTCTGCCCGGACCGAGGCGGCGCGTCACCTGGCAGCTCTGGACGAGCGGCAACGGCTCGCCGCCGAGATGCACGATTCGGTGTCGCAACTGCTGTTCGCCGCCGAGCTGGCGCTCCAAACGGGCGCAGTGGCGCGGGCCGAGGAGCTGGTCGCGGGCGCGCAGGGCGAGCTGCGCGCGCTTGTCGAGGTGCTGCGCCCCGCCGACCTCTCAGGTGGCCTTAAGGGGGCGCTCGTGCGTCTGGCTGAGCGAACTGCTGATGTGGTGGCGGTGCAGCTCGAGGCCGACCCGCCCGAGATGGGTACCGCACACGCTGAAACGCTCTACCGCGCCGCCCAAGAAGGTGTCCACAACGCGCTCAAGCACGCGCGCGCGCGTCAGCTTCGGCTCCGCTGCGGGCGCACGCCCACGGGTGTCGAGCTGACACTGGAGGACGACGGCGTGGGCTTGCCCGACCCGCTTACCGAAGGCTTCGGCCTCCGGAACCTGCGCGCCCGCGCCGAAAAGCTGGGCGGCAGCCTGCACCTGAGCGTACGTGAGCCGAACGGAACCCGGCTCGAGCTGGCGTTGCCTCTTGACTAGCCCGAATCTACCCGCGCGCCTTCTGCTGGTCGATGACCACCCCATCGTACGTGAGGGGTTGCGGGCGTATCTGGCGTTGCAACCAGGTCTCGAGGTTGTCGCAGAAGCGGCGGACGTGACAGGGGCGCTCTCTCGTATCAGAGATACAAAACCCGATCTGGTACTGCTCGACGTAAAGCTCGAGGGTGAAAACGGCCTGTCGTTGCTGGCCAAACTGCACGAAACCGAAGGTGCGCCCAGAGTGCTTTTGCTGACGAGTTTCTTAGACGAGGACTATCTGCGTGAAGCGCTTCGGCTGGGAGCTGCCGGGTATCTGCTCAAACGGGCGGGGCAGGGTGCGCTGATTGACGGCGTTCGGGCCGCGCTGCGCGGTGAACGCGTGCTCGACCCAGCGGCGGCGGCGCTGCTGCCGACGCTGGGGGACGACCCGCTAAAACGCCTGACGCCGCGCGAAACAGAGGTGCTCGGTTTGCTCGCCGAGGGCTTGTCGAACAAAGCCGTCGCTAAACGTCTGGGCGTGGGTGAAAAAACGGTCAAGACGCACGTGAGCAGCTTGCTTTCCAAGCTCGAGCTTAAAGACCGGACGCAGGCGGCGCTCTACGCGCAGGGGCGGCAGGTCTGATTGACGGCTTTTCCCTGACGCTTGGAGAAGCTTGAAAAGGAGCACAGATGAGAGTTCTGTACGACGACGACGTTTCGCGGTTTTCGCAGGCTCGAAAGTCGACATAATGCGGCCTTTGTCGGTCTTGTGGGGAGGTGTTTCTCGCGGACGCGGTGCTGCGGCGCGACTGAAGCTACGCTGTCGGGTAGCGTAGTCTACAGCTTATGAAGTTCGAGGTTACTCGAGCAGATCGAACCACACGATTACCGTGTCCTCATCCTCTTCCTCGCCACCGACCGCCGCGTACATGCGCCGGGCCGCCGCGTTGGTTCGCTCCGTACCCAGCCAGGCTTCGGCGCAACCCAACGTTTTGCCATGAGCAAAAAGAGCTCTCAACAAGTCCCGACCGACGCCCTGATTTCTATAGGGCGGAGCTACCCCTACCTCGTTGACGTACATCTCGGGCGGCTTGTCGGGGTGAACGTAGTGCAAGGCTGAGGCCATGCCGACGACCTGTTCACCGTCCAAGGCAACGGCTAGGTGATGGCGTGGGTCGCTGAAAAACTCCGCCGTCCAGCGCGGGTGGACGGCGTTGTCGAAGACGCCCGGTGCGACCCGGCCCAGCACTGAGGCGTCGGCGGGTCCGAGTAGACGGATGGTAACGGTAGGTAAGCTCATGGTCTCACAGAAGCCTTTGGGTAACGAACTGTGTCGAGAATTAAACCACGATTTCAGCGCCCCGTTAAGCCCGTGGTGCTGTTCTCCACGCGGCCAGCAACTCAGCTTCACGTCCGGCGGTCAACCCCGCCTTCAGCGGCTCGCCGCTGTCCCGGCTCTGATCCCAGATGAAGGTGTCACGGATCGTTTCCCCCAACGGCCTGAACGTCAGACCACGCACTACGGCCCTGCTGATGTCGATGTCGAAAAAGCTCTCCCAACCCGGCATCGCTTCAGCTGGAAGCCACGGCATCAGCTCGGCGGCCTCTACTTCGCATTTGAGTAAAAAGGCATCCTCGAGCCAAACAAATTCAGCTTCAGTGTCGAGGACGCGGCGGCTGGTCTCGAGAAAATCGCCGAAGGTCAAGGCGTAGTCGGGGCCGGTCGCATTAAAGGTGCCGTCAACCCCGGCTTCCGTAGCCCGTAACGTCCACGCTGCCAGATCACGCGCGTCGATAAACTGCACCCGCTGGCCGGGTGTGCCGGGTGCCAGAACTCCGGTCGCCTGATCTTTTCCCGCCAGACCGACGCGCCGCACCCAGTAGGTAAAGCGGTCGCTGTAGTCGTAAGGGCCGACGACCAGACCGGGCCGCACGACGAACGCACGTCCCGGAAAGATTTCTTCGATAACGCGTTCACACCGCGCTTTGAGCGGACCGTACAGCGCTCCGTAAGAAGCTCCTGTAGTGTTCGGTTCGCGTGCGGTCGTTTCGGCTTCTACTACCTCTTCGTTGGTCATGATACCGACCGGCGCGTCTTCGTTTATCCCGGCCTCCGAAAAATCCTGATAGACCGACACGGACGAAACGAAGGTGTAGTGACCGACCGTATTCTGAAGCAGTTCGGCAGTGTGACGCGCTGCCCCCGGTGTGTAGGCGCTGGTGTCGATTACGGCGTCCCACTTTTTTCCCTTCAGCGTGCTCACGTCGCCCTGCCGGTCGCCCACTAAGGTCTCTACTTCCGGGAAAAGCCCTGCACCGCGCCGGTTGCGGTTAAACAGCGTGACCTTGTGACCTGCTGTCAGCGCCGCTTCGGTGAGGTGCCTGCCGATAAACCGGGTGCCGCCGAGAATAAGGAGGTTCATGGGGTCAGTGTGACACTTGGGTAGTTAGGATAAAAGTGTAACGAAATGGCGCAACCTGGGGGTTGCGCCATTTCGTACCAAAAATGTATACCGGACGAGCTACCTGAAAAACCCACGGATAAGGCGCTCGAGCGTCCCGCCCCTACCGCCCCTGCGCCGACGCGCGCCGCCAAACTGCTGCCCACCGTACCCGGACGAGTGACCGCCTCTGCCTTTGCCCTGATATCTACGGTACGTGTTGTAACCCTGTCTACCCAAACGAAAAAGTCTGCTGAATTTCATAATTCAGTATAATTAAACGGCGAAAACGTTACCGTAGGCCACACTTCAGGCGCGACACTTTAAGCAGGGACGCCCCGCAACGCTTCGGCGACGAGTTTAAACGAACGCAGGCGGTCTTCGTGGTCGTACATCATCGTCGTGACCATCAGCTCGTCGGCCCCTGTCTGCTCGACGAGTTCGCCCAAACGCGCGCGCACCGTCTCGGGACTGCCGACGATCTGCATGGCGCGAATGGCTTCTAAAGCAGCCTGTTCTTGTGGCGTGTAGGGATAGTCGCGGGCGGCTCCCGGTGACGGCAACTGAATCGGTTCGCCGCTGCGGAGCTTGAGGAAGGTGAGCCGCATGGGTCCCGCCAGATAGTCGGCTTCGGCGTCGGTGGGGGCGCAGAAGACCGACACGGTGACGATAGCGTGCGGCTTTTTCAGTGCTCCGGGAGTAAAGTTCGCACGGTAGGCGCGTAGCGCGGGCAGCAGCGCGTGCGGGCTGAAGTGATACGCAAAGGCAAAACCGAGGCCGAGCTGTCCGGCAAGGCGGGCGCTGTAGTCCGAAGAGCCCAGCAGATACACCGGCGGCAAAGGTACGTCGGTCGGTACTGCCCTAACACCCTGAAACGGATGATCCGCCGGAAAGTTGCCACTGCCGAAAGCGAACAATTCGCCCAGCTGTTCGTCAAAATCGTCGGCGTTCAGAGCTTCACGGCTCCGGCGCAGCGCCAGCGCGGTCAAGCCGTCCGTACCGGGCGCGCGACCGATCCCCAAGTCGATGCGACCGGGGTAGAGGGCCTCCAGCGTCTTAAAGGTTTCAGCGACGTGCAGCGGCGCGTGATTCGGGAGCATCACTCCGCCCGAACCGACGCGCAAGGTTTTTGTGACGGCGGCAACCTGCCCGATCAGAATTTCGGGGACGGCGGCGGCGATACCGGGCATGTTGTGGTGTTCGGCGAGCCAGAGGCGGTGAAAGCCGAGCCGTTCGATATGTTTCGCTAAATCCATAGTGTTTTGTAACGCTTGGCGGCTCGTCATTCCCGCCGCGACGGGGGAGAGCTCGAGCACCGACAGCGGGATGTCCGGGAGGTCTGTGTGGGGCATGGCTCGAGTCTAGTCTCGCCTGCTACGCTTACTACGTTTTGTGTACTACGGTTTGGCAAGGTGATGTCGGGCCGTCCTGAGCTTTTACACTCGAGCGTAAAGAACGGAGGAGACCACCTGTGTATACCGTCATCTATCTGTTTCGCGTGCCTAAGCCGAACGTGGCCGCCTTTTCTCGAGTTCAACAAGAAGCGGGGGAGATATACAAACAGTATGGTGCGCTCGATGATAAAACTCTGGCACCTGTCAGCCTGGAGGCAAACTACGGGTGTTCGGGTTTCTCGAGTGTTACCGAACTAAGAGAAGATGAAGAACTGTTTGTCGGTCTCAGCTGTTTTCGAAACCGCACCCATCACGACGAGGTGATGGCGAAGGTGAACGCTGACGCGCAGATAGACGCCCTCTATACCGAGACGCTTACCCTGATAGACATGAGCCGCGTCGTCAGGGGAGAATTTGAAGAGGTTTCGTAAGGTTCGAGCTCTGAGTCAAGCCGTTTTGCTCTGATCCGGCTGCATATGCGACATCTCCACCCGGCTCCGGCGTTATGCTCGGCGGATGGCTTGGCGGCGCACCCTTTACATCATGATCTTCGCGCAGCTGATGTCGTCGGTCGGGTTTTCCATCATGTTTCCGTTTCTGCCACGTTATGTAGCGTTTTTGGGGTCGTCTACCGGGACGAGTCTAGAACTTCTGGCGGCGCTCGTCTTCTCCGCGCAGGCGCTGACCATGACGCTGGCCTCGCCCGTTTGGGGCGCGGTCTCGGACCGCTACGGGCGCAAACCGATGGTCGAGCGCGCAGCCTACAGTGGCGCGGTCACGCTACTCTTAATGGCGTTCGTGCCGAACGCCGAAATGCTGGTTTTGCTCCGGACTATTCAGGGTTTTCTGACCGGGACGGTCTCGGCGGGTAACGCGCTGGTGGCGGCGTCGGTGCCGCGCAACCGGGTCGGCTACGCGATGGGCCTGCTTCAGCTCGGTCTCGGAAGCGGCGTTGCTATCGGCCCCTTTATCGGCGGGCTGCTCGCCGACGCTTTCGGCTACCGCGTAACCTTTATCGTCACCGCTGCGCTGCTCACGCTTTCAGGACTTATGGTGACGTTCGGCGTCAAAGAGACGTTCGTCAGGCCCGTTCGTAAAAAAGAACCGCGTGAGGGAATGCTGGCGAACTGGAGGCGTATCCTCCGCACGCCGCAGGTCGGGACGCTCTACAGCCTTAATTTTCTCAACTGGCTCGGGCGCAACCTGCTTACGCCCATCCTGCCGCTTTTTATCGCCACGCTGCCGCTTGCGGCGTCGGGCGTGAACACCACCATTGGCCTGATCGTCGGGATTGCGGCGGCGACCGGGACGGTCAGCGCGGTCTATCTCGGGCGGCTCGGCGACCGTATCGGGCACCGGCCTATCCTAATTGGGAGCGCGGTGGCGGCGGCTCTCTTGTACCTGCCGCAGAGTTTCGTCACACACGTCTGGCAACTCTTGGCTCTGCAAGCCCTAACGGGGATTGCAGTAGGCGGCCTGACACCTTCGGTTGCGGCGCTATTGTCGCGTTACACGCAGTCGGGGCAAGAGGGGTCGGTGTACGGCCTCGACAACGCTATCGTGTCGGCGTCGCGTACCGTCGCGCCGCTTTTGGGGGCGGCGGTGGTGGTATTGATGCAGGCGCTCGGGTTCGAGTTTTTCGAGTACCGGATGGTTTTTTTACTCAGCAGCGGGTTTTTCGTGTTGTCGGCGCTGATCGTGTTGTTTCGGTTGCCGCTTACGAGGTCGCCTCGAGAAGCTCCTCCGTTGGAAGCTGCGCCGCGTCAGGGTCGTAACTGAGGTTCGGCCAGCACGATTGCCCTACGACAGAGGCTCTATGCGTTCTTTACTCGGTATAATTTCTAGTCGTGCGACCGTGTAAGGTTGGTCGTTGCTGACCTAGCGCAGAGACTTGCGGAAGAGTGATGATTAAATTTAGTGGTAACATTCAGCACCTTGGACAAAGGTCGAGTGTTATAAGACTAACCTTAATCTTGCGTTACTGAGCGGTGTCGATGATAGAACAAGACATAGAGCAATCACTAGTGTCGAAACTGAGCGATCTAAAATACACCTATCGCTCTGATATCCGTGACAGCGACGCACTCAAGCAGAACTTCCGCGAGAAGTTCGAGGCTCTCAACCGGGTACACCTCACTGAAACCGAATATAAGCGCCTGATCGAGGAAATCGTTACGCCAGATGTATTCGTGGCTGCCCGAACCCTGCGCGAACGGAACAGTTTCGAGCGGGACGACGGTACGCCGCTGTTTTACACCCTGGTCAATATCAAAGATTGGTGCAAAAACACCTTTGAGGTTGTCAACCAGCTTCGTATCAATACCGATAACAGCCACCACCGCTACGACGTGATGCTGCTTATCAACGGTGTGCCGGTGGTGCAAATCGAGCTGAAGAACCTAGCCATCAGCCCGCGCCGGGCTATGCAGCAGATTGTCGATTACAAAAGTGACCCTGGCAACGGCTACACAAAAACGTTGCTATGTTTTTTGCAACTCTTCATTGTGAGTAACCGCAGCGATACCTGGTACTTTGCCAACAACAACGATAGCCACTTTAGCTTTGACGCTGACGAGCGTTTTTTGCCGTTTTACCAGTTTGCTTCTGAAGACAACAACAAAATTACCCACTTGGACAGCTTCGCCGAAAAATTTTTGGCCAAGTGCATGTTGGGTGAAATGATTAGCCGTTACATGGTGCTCGTAGCCAGTGAGCAAAAGCTACTCATGATGCGCCCTTACCAGATTTACGCTGTTAAAGCGATTGTGGACTGCATCCATCAAAACTGCGGCAACGGCTATATCTGGCACACTACCGGCAGTGGTAAAACCCTCACTTCTTTCAAGGCGTCTACGTTACTAAAAGACAATCCCGACATTGAAAAGTGCCTGTTTGTCGTAGACCGCAAAGACCTCGACCGGCAGACGCGCGAAGAGTTCAACAGGTTCCAAGAAGGTTCTGTTGAAGAAAACACCAATACCGCAACTCTGGTACGGCGGCTGCTCTCTAACGACTACGCCGATAAGGTCATCGTCACCACCATCCAGAAGCTCGGCTTGGCTCTGGATGACAGCAATAAGCGCAACTATAAAGAACGGCTCGAGCCGCTGCGCCACAAGCGCATGGTCCTCATCTTCGACGAATGTCACCGCTCACAATTCGGCGAGAACCACAGGGCAATCAAGGAGTTCTTTCCCAACGCCCAACTCTTCGGGTTTACGGGTACACCTATCTTCGAGAAAAACGCTACTTATCAGCAGATCGAAGGTCAGCAGGGTTCGTATAAAACCACCCAAGATATTTTTCAAGAGCAACTCCACGCCTACACCATCACCGACGCCATCGAAGACCGCAACGTCCTTCGCTTTCATATCGACTACTACAAGCCTGAAGGCGCAACGCCTCAGCCGGGGGAAGCCCTAGCCAAAAAAGCCATCGTCGAAGCCATTCTGGAAAAGCACGACGCCGCTACCTCCGGGCGCAAGTTCAACGCTATTCTAGCGACGGCCTCGATCAACGACGCTATCGCCTACTATGATTTATTCAGGACGGTTCAGGCGCAAAGGCAGACCCAAGACAGTAATTTTAGGCCCCTGAACATCGCCTGCGTGTTTTCACCCCCCGCCGAAGGCAACAGGGATGTGCAGCAAATCCAAGAAGACCTGCCGCAGGAAAGGGCAGACAACGAAGAGGCCCCGGACGAAAAGAAGGCGGCGCTCAAGGCTATCATCGCCGACTACAACGCTCGCTACAGCACCAATCACAGTATTGGTGAGTTCGACCTCTACTACCAGGACGTGCAAAAGCGTATCAAAGATCAGCAGTACCCCAATCGGGACTTGCCCCATACGCAAAAAATTGACGTGATTATCGTCGTGGATATGCTGCTCACGGGTTTTGATTCAAAATTTCTAAACACGCTCTATGTGGACAAAAACCTCAAGTATCACGGTCTGATTCAGGCGTTCTCGCGTACCAACCGCATCCTCAACGACACCAAACCTTACGGCAACATCCTCGACTTCCGCCAGCAGCAGAAGGCTGTTGATGAAGCCATCGAACTTTTTTCTGGTGAATTCAAGGAGAGTGCCAAGGAAATCTGGCTGGCTGATCCAGCCCCGGTGGTCATTAGCCACCTGGAAACGGCGGTCAAAAAGCTGGATCAGTTCATGCAGTCTCAGGGGCTTGCTTATGCCCCGGAAGAGGTGCCCAACCTTAGAGGAGACGCAGCCCGTAGCGTATTCGTCAACCTGTTCAAAGAAGTGCAGCGTTTCAAGACCCAACTCGAGCAGTACACCGACTTGACACCCGAAGACGCTACTACTGTCGAGCAGATCATCCCGCAAGACCAGTTGCAGGCTTTCCGTGGTGTGTACCTGGAAACCGCCCAGCGCCTGAAAGCCCTACAGGAAAGCGGTAACACCGTCAGTCAGGAGGTGCAGCAACTTGATTTTGAGTTCGTGCTGTTCGCCTCTGCTGTTATCGACTACGACTACATCATGACCCTGCTCGCCCGCTACTCGCAGGCCAAACCGGGCAAGCAGACGATGCACCGCGACCAGTTAGTCGCTCTGATCGAGTCCGATGCCAAATTTATGGATGAACGCGAAGACATTACCGCTTATATCAGCACCTTAGAACCCGGCACAGGTCTGGGTGAGAAGGAAATAAGCGCGGGCTATGAAACTTTCAAGGCTGAAAAGAGCGCCCACGAACTGACCGAGATCGCCACAAGGCACGGCCTGGAAAGCAGCGCACTGCAAACATTCGTAGACGGCATTACGCAGCGCATGATTTTCGACGGCGAACAGTTGAGCGACCTGCTGGCACCTTTGGGGCTGGGCTGGAAAGCCCGCACCCAAAAGGAACTGGCCCTGATGGATGAGCTGGTTCCGCTCCTGCACAAACTCGCCCAGGGGCGCGAGATTTCGGGGCTGGGTGCGTATGAGTCATAGAGAAGGCGCGACGGATATAAAGCTAGAAAACAAGTCAGAGTTAAAGCCCAAGCTGCGCTTTATTGAGTTTGACGAAGATTGGGACTATCGGAAACTAGATGAGCTTGTCTCTATTACTACCGAAAAGGCAGGGGGCGAGAAGTACATTCTAATGAGCATTACCTCGGGGGTGGAACTGGTTTCGCAAATAGAGAAATTTGGGCGAGAGATAGCTGGAGAACAGTATAAGAAATACTTTGTTATTCGTGAGAACGATTTTGCTTATAACAAAAGTGCGACTAAAGAGTACCCAGAGGGCTTTATTGCTATGTACTCTGATAAGAAGGCGGCAGCAGTACCGCATAGTATATTTACCTGTTTTAGAGTGCGGGGCGATAGGGTTATTCCTTCGTATCTAAATTACCTATTTCTGGGCAACTTGCACGGCAAATGGCTCAGAAAGTTCATTGCTGTGGGTGCTCGAGCGCACGGATCACTTAATGTTGACAATAACGATTTACTATCATTGCCAGTTCCACTACCCGAAGGCGACAGAACGCTTGATGAACAACAAAAAATTGCCGACTGCCTTTCTTCCCTTGACGAGCTGATTGCTGCACAAGGCCAAAAGCTCGAGCATCTTCAAGCCCACAAAAAAGGGCTGATGCAGCAGCTTTTCCCGGCAGAAGGCGAAACTGCGCCCAAGCTGCGCTTTCCTGAATTTCGAGGGGGACTCGAGTGGGAAGCTAAATTTATGAACGATGTTTGCAAAATGTTTAGCGGAGGAACGCCATCGACTTCAGAAAAAGGTTATTACGGTGGAAATATTCCCTTTATACGGTCTGAGGAAATAGGCAAAAGTGAAACGGAGTTATTTTTAGCGGCGAAGGATTAGCTAATTCTGCGGCAAAGATGGTGAAGAAAGGCGATATTTTAGTTGCATTATATGGAGCGAATAGTGGCGATGTTGCAATAGCGAAGGTTGATGGAGCTATCAATCAAGCTATCCTCTGTTTGCGTTCGGACTGTAGCAATCAATTCATATTTCAATTTCTTAGCCATCGGAAGGAGCGGGTTGTTTCAACCTATGTCCAAGGAGGGCAAGGTAATCTTTCTGGTGAAATCGTAAAATCAATTAAACTCGCATTTCCATCGTTAGCAGAACAACGAAAAATCGCCGACTGCCTTTCTTCCCTAGACGAGTTGGTCGCCGCACAAAAACAGAAGATCGAATCCCTCAAAGTTCATAAAAAAGGATTGATGCAGCAGCTTTTCCCATCTCCTGACGAGGTACGTGGGTGAGCGGAAAGCCCAAAATCTACAGGTATAAAACCATGAAGGGGCTGGTGCAGAGGCTGCGCGACGACCTAAACGGCGGGGGGCAGGATTTTGTCTTGCTCTACGCCTACAACGGCACGGGCAAAACTCGCTTGTCGATGGCTTTCAAGGAAGCTGGGAAGAAAAAGGGTATCGAGCGCGATACGCTCTATTTCAACGCCTTCACCGAAGACCTGTTTACTTGGGACAACGACCTGAAGAGTGGCAGCAAGCGCGGTCTGAAAATGAACAAAGATTCTCGCTTTCTCGGGGGCGTCAAAGAACTGGAGATGGAAAACCGCATCCGCCCTTTTCTAAACCGCTACGCAGACTTTGATTTCACTATCGACTACGAAGCTTGGACGATCAGCTTTTCCGGTCAGGATCAGGGCAACACCATCGATGACATCAAAATCTCGCGTGGGGAAGAAAACATCTTTATCTGGTGCTTTTTTCTGGCAATTGCCCAGTTAGCGATAGACGGCGCAGAGGCGTACAACTGGGTCGAGTACATCTATATCGACGATCCTATTTCATCGCTCGACGATAACAACGCTATTGCCGTCGCCAGCGATTTGGTAAAGTTGCTGCTTTGGGATGAAGTAGCAATACAAAAACGAAACAGATTGGTAAAAACAGTGATTTCATCGCACCACGGGCTGTTTTTCAATGTCTTGCACAACGAACTTAAAAAGGAAAAACTCAAGAGGTATTTTCTTCACAAAAGTCGAGGCGCAGACCACCATACTTTGCGCGTCACCGATGATACACCATTTTTTCATCACGTCGCCACGCTGAGCGAACTGTACCAGGCAGCAGAATCGGGCAATCTCTACACCTATCACTTCAACATGCTCCGCAGTATGTTGGAGAAGACCGCTACTTTTTTCGGGTTCAAAGAGTTTTCTGCTTGTATTCATGGCGTGGACGATGAAGTTTTGTACTCTCGAGCACTCAATTTGTTAAGCCACGGTAAATATTCGGTTTATGAACCACGGGAGATGGTTGAAGACTCAAAAGAACTCTTTAAGCGTATTTTGGATGCTTTTTTAGAACGTTACCGTTTCGACCTGCCTGAACTTTCGGCAGAAGACCCCGAACCAGCGGAGCAGACATGACCGAACAAAACCAAAGACGCCTGGGCATAACTCTCTGGAACATTGCCGACCAACTACGCGGGGCCATGAACGCGGACGACTTCCGCGATTACATGCTCTCTTTTTTGTTCCTGCGCTACCTGTCGGACAACTATGAAGCCGCAGCAAAGCGAGAACTGGGTTCGGATTATCCCGACAATCACGCGCAACCCAACATACTGCCGCTGCAAGGATGGTACGACAGCAATCCGGACGACGTAGAGGCGTTTGAAGAACAGATGCGCCGCAAGGTGCATTACGTCATCGAACCCCCCTACCTGTGGGGCAGCGTCGCCGAAAGAGCAAGGACGCAAGATAATGAACTATTGATGACCTTGCAAAAAGGTTTCGATTACATCGAGAATAAGTCTTTCGCCAGCACCTTTCAGGGCTTGTTCTCGGAAATTAATCTGAACTCGGAAAAACTCGGCAAAGGCTACTCTGAGCGCAACGCCAAACTCTGCACTATCATCACCAAAATTGCTGAAGGGCTGGCAGGTTTCTCTACAGACAGCGACGCGCTGGGCGACGCTTATGAATACCTGATCGGTCAGTTTGCCGCTGGTTCCGGTAAAAAAGCAGGCGAGTTCTACACGCCGCAGCAAATTTCCGATATTCTTTCCGGCATCGTCACGTTGGACAGCCAAAACCCTAGCTCCGGCCCCAAAACGCGTCTCAACAGCGTGTTCGATTTTGCTTGCGGCTCCGGGTCATTGCTCCTTAATGTGCGTAACCGACTTGGGGCCAACGGTATCGGCAAAATCTACGGACAAGAAAAGAACATTACAACGTATAACTTGGCGCGTATGAACATGCTGCTTCACGGGGTAAAAGACTCGGAGTTTGAGATTTTCCACGGGGATACGCTGCCTAACGATTGGGAGATGCTAAAAGAAGCTAATCCCGCCAAAAAGCTGCGTTTCGACGCTGTGGTCGCTAATCCGCCCTTCAGCTACCGATGGCAGCCGACAGAAAGCGTGGGCGAGGATGTGCGTTTCAAGAATTACGGTTTGGCACCCAAATCCGCCGCCGACTTCGCCTTTTTGCTGCACGGATTCCACTACCTGGCCCAAGAAGGTGCGATGGCAATCATTCTGCCACACGGCGTCCTTTTCCGTGGTGGCGCTGAGGAACGTATCCGCCGCAAACTACTCGGAGACGGCAACATCGACACCGTGATCGGTCTGCCGTCCAATCTGTTTTACTCCACAGGCATTCCGGTGTGCATTTTAGTCCTGAAAAAATGCAAGATGCACGACGATGTGCTGTTTATCAATGCCAGCGAACACTTCGAAAAAGGTAAGCGGCAAAATCGTCTGTTGCCGGAGCATATCGACAAGATTATCGATACCTATCAGTTTCGAAGGGAAGAGGATCGTTACTCCCGGCGCGTGTCGATGGAAAAAATTGCAGCGGAAGGCTACAACCTGAACATCTCCCGCTATATAAGTACCGCCGTGGCTGAGGAAGAGATCGACCTTGCTGTAGTAAATTCCAATCTAGTGGAGCTAGAAAAGACAATCGAGGCGTCGACGGAGAAACATAACGCGTTTCTCAAGGAGCTTGGTTTGCCGCCTTTGTGCTGAAGCTGAGTGTTGCTAAAAATTTTTAACCAGGGCTGACCAGGGCTGAAATCACATATCTTCATGGTGGCGTCGGATACGGTGCGTTCGCGGCTGGCTCAAGCCTTTCTGCCGGATAATCAGGGGTGTCATGGGGTGGGCTCAAGCATCTCCTTTACATTCTCTGAACGCGGCTCATACCCTAAATTCGGTCCCAGCCAGCGTTCGGCTTCGGATAGCGTCATCCCCTTGCGAACAGCATAATCCTCGAGTTGATCTTTATTTAACTTACCCACGCCGAAGTAACGCGATTCTGGATGGGCGAAGTAAAAACCAGACACCGCCGCGCCGGGGTGCATGGCGTAACTTTCGGTCAGCGTGATGTCCACTGTTTGCTCGGCGTCTAAAAGCTCAAACAGCGTGCGTTTTTCGGTATGGTCGGGACAAGCCGGGTAGCCGGGGGCAGGCCGAATACCCCGGTAGCGTTCGCGGATCAGCTCGTCGCTGCTAAGACGTTCGTCCGGCGCGTAACCCCAGAACTCTTTACGGACGCGCTCGTGCAGCCGTTCGGCGAAGGCTTCAGCGAGGCGGTCAGCTAGGGCCTTGACCAAGATCGCGTTGTAATCGTCGTGCTCGGCCTCAAACTTGCGGGCAAATTCGTCCGCCCCGTGAATCCCGACTGCAAACCCGCCGACGTAATCGTTTACCCCAGAATCTTTGGGCGCGACGAAATCAGCTAAAGCGTAGTTGGGTTGACCCGCGCGTTTGGCGCTCTGCTGGCGCAGGGTGTAGAGCCGCGCCCGGACAGTTCCCCTCGAGTCGTCGGTGTACACTTCTACGTCGTCCCCCACCCGCGCCGCTGGAAAAAACCCGAACGTTGCCCGCGCCCGAAACCGTTTTTCTGTGACGATACGCCCCAGTAATTCTTGGGCGTCTTCAAACAGCTTGGTCGCAACGTCGCCCACCACTTTGTCTTGCAAGATGTCTGGGTAGCGTCCGGAAAGTTCCCACGTGAGAAAAAACGGTGTCCAGTCAACTTTAGAAATCAGTTCCTCTAACGGGTAATCGTCTAAAATTTGCGTGCCTAAAAAACTCGGTTTGGTAACATGCGTAAACTCGAGCTTCGGTGCATTTTTCCGCGCTTTATTTAGACTTATGAGCTGTTTTGAGACCTGCCGACCGGCAAAGTTTTTGCGTACCTCGTCGTATTGGGCGCGGGTGTCGGCCTCGAGCCCCGGCCTATCTCTATCACTTACGGCGCGCGCTGCAATCCCGACACTCCGCGACGCGTCCAAAACATGAACCGCCAAGCCGCCGTACTGCGGTGCAATCTTCACGGCTGTATGCACCCGGCTCGTCGTCGCGCCGCCGATCAGGAGCGGGGTACGCGAGCCGCGGCGCTCGAGCTCCCGTGCAACATAGACCATTTCATCGAGCGACGGGGTGATGAGTCCGGAGAGACCGATCACATCGACCTCTTCGCGTTCGGCGGTATCCAGAATCTTTTCCGAAGGGACCATCACACCGAGGTCTAAAATCTCAAACCCGTTACACGCCAAGACCACCCCGACGATGTTTTTACCGATATCGTGAACGTCGCCTTTGACGGTGGCGAGAAGGATTTTACCGGCGCTTTTGCGCGCCCCCGCCGACTTTTCCGCCGCCAGGTAAGGCTCCAAATACGCCACCGCCCGCTTCATCACCCGCGCCGACTTGACGACCTGGGGCAAAAACATCTTGCCGCTGCCGAACAGGTCGCCGACGATGTTCATCCCGTCCATCAGCGGACCTTCGATGACGGCGAGCGAACTCGGGAGCGCCCCGCGCGCCTCTTCGGTGTCGGCTTCGATGTAGTCGGTGATGCCCCGCACGAGGGCGTGCTCGAGCCTCTTTTCCACGCCTTCGGCCCGCCACGCCTCGTCTTTAACACTTTTTTTGCCGCCACCCTTGACGTTTTCAGCAAAGGCCAAAAGCCGCTCAGTGGCGTCGTCCCGGCGGTTTAGAATCACGTCCTCGACGCGCTCCAGCAGGTCTTTGGGAATATCTTCGTAGAGTTCGAGCATAGCCGGGTTGACGATCCCCATATCCATCCCGGCCTGCCGCGCGTGATACAAAAACACCGCGTGCATCGCCTCGCGCACCGGGTTGTTCCCCCGAAACGAAAATGACACGTTCGACACGCCACCCGAGACGAGCGCCCCCGGCAGGTTGTTTTTAATCCAGCGCGTCGCAGCGAAATAGTCCACGGCGTAATTGTTGTGTTCGTCGATACCGGTAGCGACTGGAAAGATGTTCGGGTCGAAGATGATGTCTTGCGGTGCAAACCCGACTTCATCCACTAAAATGCGGTACGCGCGCTCGCAAATCTGAGTGCGCCGTTCAAAGGTGTCGGCTTGACCGTCTTCATCAAACGCCATCACGATAGCCGCTGCACCGTAACGCCGGACGAGCTGCGCGTGTTGCCTAAAGGTTTCTTCGCCCTCTTTCATCGAAATCGAGTTGACGACAGCTTTTCCCTGTACCCGTTTGAGGCCGGACTCCACAACCGCAAATTTCGACGAGTCGAGCATAATAGGAACTCGGGCAATGTCAGGCTCTGCGGCGACGAGGTTTAGAAACGTCGTCATCGAGGCTTCGGCGTCTAGCATCGCCTCATCCATATTGATGTCAATAATTTGTGCGCCGCCCTCGACCTGGTCACGGGCGACCGACAGGGCGTCGTCGAAACGTTCTTCTTTGATAAGCCGCAAAAACTTCTTCGAGCCGGTGACGTTGGTGCGTTCGCCGACGTTGACGAAGTTTGTTTCAGGCCGGATGACGAGGGGCTCGAGTCCCGAAAACTTCGGGTACGGTGACACTTCGGGCGAAACGCGCGGCGCGACCTTGGCGGCGGCCTCGGCAAAAACTTTGATGTGCTCGGGCGTGGTGCCGCAACAACCGCCGATGATGTTGACCCAGCCACCCTTTAGCCATTCGTCCATGACCGCCAGCATCGACTCGGGCGTTTCGTCGTAGCCGCCGAAGGCGTTCGGGAGACCCGCGTTCGGGTAGGCGCTCGTATAGACCTGCGTCAGGCCGCTTAATTCTTCGACGTAGGCGCGCAACTCCGCAGGTCCGAGCGCGCAGTTGAGCCCGACCGAGAGCAGGTCGGCGTGAGCTACCGAGATTAAAAAAGCAGCTAAAGTTTGACCCGAAAGTGTACGCCCGCTCGCGTCGGTGATGGTACCTGAAACCATCAGCGGGACCCGCACCCCGACCGCCTCAAAGACCGACTCGGCGGCGAACAAGGCGGCTTTGCAGTTGAGGGTGTCGAATACAGTCTCAACTAAAAGCGCGTCCACATCGCCCTCTAAAAGACCGCGAATCTGCTCGCTATACGCCCCCACGAGCGCGTCGAAGTCGACGGCGCGAAAGGCGGGGTTGTTTACATCCGGCGACATACTCGCGGTGCGGTTCGTCGGGCCGAGCGCGCCCGCCACAAAGCGAGGCTTTTCGGGCGTCGAGTAGGCGTCGGCGGCGCGGCGGGCGATACGGGCGGCTTCGACGTTCAGTTCAAAAATCGCGTCGTCCACACCGTATTCGCTCATCCCGACTGTGGTCGAGGAAAAGGTGTTGGTTTCGATCAGGTCGGCCCCAGCTTCCAAATATTCCCGGTGAATCTCTTCAATAATCTCGGGTTGCGTCAGAACCAAAAGGTCGTTCGCGCCCTGAAGCGGGCTGGGGTGATGCTTAAACCGCTCGCCGCGAAAATCGATTTCGGAGAGTTCGTGACGCTGAATCATCGTACCCATAGCCCCGTCCAAAACGAGTACGCGCTCTTTCAGGGCGTCTCTCAACATCCGGGCCGAAGCCCTTTCCCGTATCTGTTTTTGGCTCATACCGCTACCCCCGAACGGCACACGTCAGGCGTTACGATGCCCTCGAGATACGCCCGTGTATCGGCCTTGATGGGCATGAAGTAGAGATTCGTACCGGTTTCTTGGGCAAACACTAGAGCTTCCCGCGCAAACGCGCGGCTCCACGCCAACGTTGGTTCAAAATGCGCTGGAAAGACTGCGTGGTTGCGGTTTTGCCAGTAGCCGAGAGACCGCTTGCTGGTAACTGTCGTTGCGCCCCAGTAGAGCGTGACGTTCGGCAGGAGTTCGTAGTAAACCTGCATCAACCGAGTGTCGAAAAAGGGTTGGGTAAAGAGGCCGCTGGCTCCGGCGTCGAGCTTCTGGAATGTGTAGTCGCGCTCGCGCAGCAGGGAGTTCCTATAGGGGTCCAAAGCGGCGTAAACCGTCACGTGAGGTAGCGCCGCTTTAAGGGCGCGAATCAGCCCCAGGCTCGAGGTCGGATAGCTCGGCTGACTCATGTCGGCGGGCGCGTCGCCGGTGACGACCAAGACTTCGTGCAACTCCGACGTGTCCAGAAAGTGCAGCAGCGGGTTCAGGTTTCGGAGATCGGTACCGACCGCCCGCAGGTGCGGAATCGCGCGGCGAACGTGCGTTTGGGAAAATTTGCACGCCTCGTAGCTGCGAAACGAGAACCGCGTCAGGTCGGGGATGTTGACCGTATCGACAAACGGGAAGTGCTCGCTTAAGACGCTGAGTTCTTGCGTCAGGGTGGCGGCGTCCCGGGGGACGAGTTCGATAGAGATACGTGGGGTGCTGGGCATACATCCTCCGGGATGGTGACGTAGAAGACGGCTCTTCTCATCCCAGCCGGGGTCATCGTGACCTGGGTGCTGGCTGGAAAACACCCGCCTAAATGAAAGCCGGTTGCCGCAACGTCGTGGGGCCAGGTCCCTGGGTTGCTAGGTGCGTTTGCGCCGCGCCCGTGTCCGGCGCGCTGAACCTCTACTATGGCGTGTGGGGCGGGGTGGCGTCAAGGTGAAGGGTGACTAAGGGATGACTGATGTAGCGCTTACTGCCAGTCGGTGCTGTAGCGCACTTTGGTGAGGTTTTCGCCGGATTGGGGTTTGCGAAAGACAAAAAAATGTTCGTGCATGATGAGATGAAAACCGTAACTCTGTATAGCGTGACAAAGAGAAATAACCTCCTAAAATTTGGAGCGAAAACTATTAAAATCATCCTATGCTCAGAAATACCTGGCGTGACGCCGTGCTCAACGCGATATACCGCATCGCTGATGACAACCACCTCTTCGACAGGACGGTGCTCATTGACCGAGAGTTGAGCGGCATTGTCAATGAAACCCAATCATCGGGCGCGACGCCAGAACAGACACTAAGCAGGGTTCTTCAAGAACTTCGTGATGAAGGCGTTACCAAGTTTCTTGGAGGTGGGAATTACTGTTTAGTACCATCACGCCTCATCGAGACGACGGACGTGAATGTAGAACAGCTACCCCTTGACGATGATGATATTGACCAGGCGATTCGTAAAAACCGTTTGCTCATCGGTGTTATAGAGACAGAAAATGTGACGAGTACTGTGAGGCGTAGGAGAGGCCAATCTCGGCTTCGTCAACTTACTTTGGAAAATTATGAAAATAGCTGTGCGCTTTGTGACGTCGTAGACCGGCAGCTTTTAGTCGCAAGTCATATTTTGGAATGGGCGAAAGAACCTTCAGCTCGGGGGCGTCTCGACAATGTGATTTGCCTGTGCCGGTTTCATGACAGTTTGTTTGAAACAGGTTACTGGTCTTTAACGGATAATCTTCAAGTGATGCGTCAACTAGCCACTAACTCTTCGACCATTCAGTTTTTGCTGAATGACGACATTAGTTTTCGCCTACCCCGAACGAATTCTCCAGCACTTATTTACTTGCAGCATCACCGTACTCAGCATAGATTCGGTGACGGATAAAGATTCGGTAAAGCGTTCTCACCACTCGAGCCTCACGAACTCACAGGTGTCTTGTAAAAAGTTGGCGTGTTCGGCTATAAGCCGTTCCAGCGCCATCTACCGGGTTGCCTGCGCCGTCGTGCAAGTCGCTGTCAGCGTTCCAGCGGTCACACACTATGTTTTCTGCGAAGCCGTTCCAGTAGCCTTCACATACCAGACCCGACGCCCGCAAAAAACAAACGACTTTCTGGGCGGCGTTCGTCATCCTGTCCGACCCGCATGGCCAGTGGTGATAACCGACCACCACGAGCTTTCGAGTATCCCAGTTGTAGCTTGCCAGCCAGTAGCCGTATTCGTCTGCTAGCATTACCGGGTCGATTTTGGGATAGTGTATCGGCGCTCCCCTGGACATACCGCCGATTATGGATCGGCGACGGCCCCAGGTGCAAGTTGATGCGGCAGCGTTTATGTGATTTCGCCCGTCACCTGACGGTGACATATCGCTACTCGGCTAGGTAGAGTCTCTACCGGGTTCGTCCCCACGCACTCGGCGCGGACTCGGTCAGGTCTTTTTCGCCCTGCAAGATGCTGTACTCTCTCGAGGCGTTTTGCTGCGCCCGCTGGTCTTGCTCGACGACGCCGTTGATGTCTAGAGAACTAGGCAGGTCTTGGCCCCAGCGGACGCCGGTACCGAGCTCGAGTTCTTTCATCGCGGCGGAAACGGCGTTTTCACTGTCAGGGATAACCTTGCCGGTGACCGTCGAAGGCACGCCCTTTTTAAGCTGGGCGGCGCGGCGGCCCACCACCATTGACAGACGGTAACGTGAATCGGTCGCTTCTCGCAAGATGTCAAAACCTTTTTGTGCCATAGTGCAGCTCCGTTTCAGTGTCCGGCGCTAAGCCGTCACCTACCCTGGTTGTAAGGGGATAGTTCAGTGTAGCAGGTGCGGACGGGCCGCTAGGTCCAGAGCGCGAGTTGTCCGCAGCGGCGTCGCTGCACAACTGGTTTACGTACACCTCTCACTTGACCGGCTAACCAACGAGTAACGAGCAGAGCCTGAAGTCTCGTCACTTCTTGCTCCTTACTCTGCACTTAACGACTCAAGCTTCAAAGTGTCGCTCTCGCTGTGTAGGGGGATTATTGCGTAACGAGCGCCATCGCTTCTTGCAACACGTCGCGTGAGGCGAAACGGGCCTTTTCGACGCTGATGTGCTGCGCTTGCGCCACCAACTCAACGACCTTATCGTAAGCGCGGCTGTACGCTTGCGAGGCGTCGCCGCCTTGTTTAAGCGATTTTTGATACGCGGGCCTCACTTTAGCCGCCACGCCCTTGCTTAGCTGTTCTGCTTCTTTATCCACCGGGTCTCCCTTCGCTCTGGTGGGGCGGCTACTCCAAAAAGTCGCGTAGCTGCCGGTTGCGGGACTCGTGATATTTAAGTTTGCGGAGCGCTTTGTTTTCGATCTGGCGGATGCGTTCTCTGGTAACGCCGAACTCCGCGCCGACCTCTTCCAAGGTGCGTTCGCGCCCGTCGACGAAACCTTTGCGGAGCCGCAATACGGCGGCCTCGCGGTCGGTAAGTTTGGCGAGGGCGTGCTCGAGTCCTTCACCGAGCAGCGTTTCGCTGGCGAGTTCAAAGGGTGAACGCGCCGCGTCGGGGATAAAGTCGCCGTAGACCGAATCGTTTTCGTCACCGACCGGGGTCTCGAGCTGAACCGGCAGGCGGGCGAAATCGCGGACCTCCTCGACCTTTTCGGCGCTCCAGCTCGGTCCCATCGCTTCGGCGATCTCTTCAATGGTGGGTTCGCGCAGGAGTTCTTGTTCCAACTCGCGGCCCACCCGGTTGAGTTTATTGATATGTTCGCCCATATGTACCGGCAGCCGGATGGTGCGGCCTTGGTCGGCGATAGCCCGGTTGACCGCCTGCCGAATCCACCAGGTGGCGTAGGTGCTGAACTTGAAACCGCGCCGATACTCGAACTTTTCAACCGCCCGGATAAGCCCCTGATTCCCCTCTTGAATCAGGTCTAAAAAATTCATACCTCGGTGCGTGTACTTTTTGGCAATCGACACGACCAGCCGCAAGTTGGCCTCGATCAGTCGCGCGCGCGCCAACTCGCCCTCTTCGGCGGTGCGGGCGTAGGCGCGGCGGGTCCTTTCGGGCAGGTCGGCGGTGCTCAGCGCGAGCGTGGCGGCCTCGCCCTCTTCGATCAGGCGGGCGAGCGAAATCTCCTCCTCGAGCTTTAAGAGTGGAACCCGGCCTATCTCCTGAAGATATTGCCGTACCGGGTCGGCGGAGACGCCCACGTCGCTCCACGACTCCGCGCGCGCCTCGAGTGCGCCGAGTTCGTCTTGCGTATCGGCTTCCGCGTGCCCCTCGGCCCACGAGCGCGCCTCGGCGGGGTCGTCTTCGTCAGCGCCTTGGGTACGGCGGTGGTCTTCGCTCAACTTGGTCAAAAAATCCCCCTGATACCTGCTCGGCTGCCAGGCTGCCGGAAGCTACGCCTGCTACGCCGCTCGTAAGGGTGGGAGCTTCCCGGTAGGCCGACCCCCACCGGGTCACGTCCTAGCGGGGTAGCGATGGTCTGTGCGGTTGCGTGTTCAACCGTCCCTGCGGTTCCGTCACTGTAGCACGGATGTTGCGGGGAGCCGGGTTTCGAGGGGTGAGTAATGCGTGATGAGTGCCGAGGCGTGAGTGAGGTTTGGATAGTGGAGGTTTGGATAGTGTGGGTGGGGTGTGTGATATAAACCCCCAACGGCTTAGGTAACGCGCGAGTACGGAAAGAGGGTATGACGTGGACAAAATAGCGTTTGAGGCGCTCGGCTTGGAGGAGCAGGTTTCGCTGCTCGCAGGCGAATCGTTCTGGTTGACGGTTCCGGTTCCGGGGGCGGGTATCCCGGCGCTCAAGGTGTCGGACGGTCCCAACGGGGCGCGCGGCGGCGGGGCGCTCGTAGGCGGGGTCAGCGCAGCGTGTTTTCCGGCGGGTATCTCGCTGGCCTCGAGCTGGGACACTGAGCTTCTGAGCGAGGTTGGGCAGGCGCTGGGGGACGAGGCGCACTCGAAGGGCGCACGGGTGCTCTTGGCCCCGACCGTCAACCTGCACCGGGGCGCGCTCAACGGGCGCAATTTCGAGTGCTACTCCGAAGACCCGTATCTGACGGCGCGCCTCGGCGTGGCGTATGTTCAGGGTTTGCAGAGCCGTGGTGTAGGCGCGACGATCAAGCACTTTGTCGGTAACGAATCCGAGTTCGAGCGGATGAGCATCTCGTCGGAAATCTCCGAACGGGCGCTCCGCGAGCTGTACCTGCTGCCGTTCGAGGCGGCGGTGCGGGCGGGCGTGTGGGCAGTGATGTGCTCGTACAACCGTCTGGGCGGCACCTACACGAGCGAACACGAGCGGCTGCTGACCGACATCTTGCGCGGTGAGTGGGGCTTTGACGGTCTGGTGATGTCGGACTGGTTCGCTACGCACAGCACCGCGCCGCCCGTCAACGCAGGGTTGGACCTCGAGATGCCCGGACCTACCAAATTTAGAGGCGAAAAGCTTTTGGAAGCTGTCGAGAACGGTTCGGCGGACAGGGCTGCGGTCGCGCGGAGCGCCGAACGGCTGCTGAAGCTGCTGGGGCGTGTGGGCGCTTTCGAGAACCCGGATATTCCTGAAGAACGCGCCGACGACCGGCCCGAACACCGCGCGCTGATTCGGCGGGCGGGCGCGGCGGGCGCGGTACTCGTCAAGAATGACCCGGTTCAAGGTGACAAGGTGTTGCCCCTCGAGCAGAGCACGCTCCAAAAAGTTGCCTTAATCGGACCCAACGCCAAAACCGCGCAGATTATGGGCGGCGGCAGCGCGCAGGTCAACGCGCACTACCGCGTCTCACCTTATGACGGGTTAAAAGAGCAGCTAGGTGAAGCCAAGCTGGGCTACGAACTCGGTTGTACAAACCACAAACTGCTGCCGCTCTTGGGCGAGCAGCTGCGCGGCAACCTGATCACCGAGTATTTCAATACGCCCGACCTGTCCGGCGACGTGGTGTACCGCACCACCAACGCGAACGGTGAACGGATGTGGCTCGACGCGGTGGGGCACGGCGTCGAGCGCGAGTTTTCAGTACGGTTTAGTGGTTCGGTGGAAGTAGACGAAGCCGGGTACTATCACTTCGACCTTATCAGTGCGGGGTTGAGTCGGCTGCTCGTAAACGGTGAACTGGTCGTAGATAATTGGGACGACTGGACGCAGGGCGACACCTATTTCGGGACCGGGAGTGAGCAAAAACTGGGGCAGCTTCAGCTGGGGGCCGGGAGTTATGAGCTGAGGCTCGAGTTTGCTACCCGCGTAAGCGGCGAGATGAGTTTCGCGGCGCTGCGGGCCGGGATGTTTAGACCGCTCGCAGAAGACGCCATCGACCGGGCCGCCGCCCTAGCCGCCGACGCGGACGTGGTGGTCGTCTGTGTCGGTCTCAACGGCGAATGGGAAACCGAGGGCAACGACCGCGCTGATATGGAGCTGGTCGGGCAGCAAAACGAGCTGGTCGCCCGCGTCGCGGCTGCGAACCCCAAAACGGTAGTTCTCCTCCAGACCGGTTCGCCCGTGACGATGCCTTGGCTTGACGATGTAGCCGCCGTAGTGCAGCTCTGGTATCCCGGTCAGGAGTGCGGCAACGCCGCCGCCGACTTGCTTTTAGGTGAGGTCAACCCGTCGGGCAAGCTGCCGCAAACATTTCCGGCAAAACTTTCGGACTCGCCGGTGATGGACGGACAAGCGTCCACGTATTCAGGAGAAGACGGACAGGTCTTTTACCGTGAGGGTATCTTTATCGGCTATCGGCACTTCGAGCGCGAAGGGGTCAAAACGCTTTTTCCGTTCGGTTTCGGGTTGTCATACACGACGTTCGAGTACGGCGAGGTTACGCTCAGCGCCGACACTGTTGCGCCGGGTGGCACGCTTCAAGTCCGGGTACCCGTAACCAACAGCGGTGAGCGGGCAGGGCAGGAGACCTTACAGCTCTATATGCGAGATGTTGAGGCCAGCCTCGAGCGCCCTGAAAAAGAACTTAAAGGTTTTGTCAAGATGGCCCTCGAGCCGGGGGAAACCAAGGTCGCTACGCTGCACCTGAACATGCGCGCGCTGGCCTTTTTTAGCGAAACGCAACACGCCTGGGTCGCCGAGGCGGGCGAATTCGAGGTGCTCGTGGGCGCGTCTTCAGCCGATATTCGGGGTAGCGCGACGTTTCGGTTGAGTGAGACGTGGACGGAAGCGGTGAAGACCGGGTAAACAGGGCAGCTCGAGCCGCCCTCATCCTGTTGCTGACCGGATGTGATGACAACAGCGTTCAGATCGACTTCGCTACCGACCCCGATATTCTCCGAGGCAACTGGCTGGGCGTGGACGAAAACAGTACGGTCAGTTTCGACTTTTCGGCAACGTACATTGACGAGACGCGCTACGGCGTAGGCGGCACGGCGACTTTCGAGGACGGGGAGGCCCCCGTCAGCGGCACCGTATACGGTTTCCGAACTACCTATTTGTCCGCCCAGTGGTCGGTGTTGCCGGTGAAGGAGACGTTTCTGGCTGACATCGGTGGCGCTAAGCCGCGTCAGCTGTGTGCGCTCAGACACGCGCGGTCTGCAAGGACACGTTACTTATGATGGTTTTCTGGCCCCTCCCGGCTCTTTTAGCGTCACTGACAGTACGCCTTCTTGCTCTGAAACCTCGGCTTCTTTCAGCTTCAGTTTGCGGAAAAGGTAGCGTGCTCGAGGCTCCGAAACGGTCCCAAAAAAAGACCTATAAATCCCGTGCTGAACGATGTTTGTGTGGCGTCCCAGCGACACTGGAATGTCGCCCCATACCTTAACAATTAAGGTAAAATAGAGTATACTCTTTCTATGGAACAGATTCTTCAAGACCACCCGCCCCTCGGCCTCAAACAAGAGCATTCGCACTACGTCGGGCAGCTTCAGGCGATTCACGCGCTGCGCGACGAATTGGAACTTACTCCCGTGCAGTACCAGAAACTTTTGCATCAGCTCACCGGCTCTCGCTCGGCAAAATACATGACCGAAGGCGAGCGCGAACGCGTCATCTCGTTTTTTGCCCTTCACCGCGACCTGAGCGAGGTGCTCGCCAAGGCGCAGGGCGCTCTGGAGCAACTCAACGGCTCTTTTGGACTGGCTGCGCCTGAGCTGTTGATGGACAAAGAGGTGTACTTAAACGGCGACTTTTTAACCCGCACCCAGGCTCCTATCGAGAGCGTAGTGATGATGATGCGGACGCGTTACGGCTCCGAAGCGCGGCTTATCTGCGCGTCGGAAGAACGCGAGGTCGACGACACGTCGCTTAAACTCGAGTTCGTCGCTTAAGACGGAGACGTTCGTTAGAAGTCCGGCTTGTGGGTAAGGTCGGACTTTTCGCCTTGTAGTTAACGGTCGTATAGTCAAACCTGAACTGCAAAACCGAAGTTGTCAAGTCAGCTCTAGAGAAGCCCTACCGACGCTTGACCCACCTCATTTAAGAGTGTGAGTACAAACAACGTTTCAGCGGCCCCCTACCGTTTTCGTGTGATACTGTCAACTTGCCGACTGGCAGAAAAGAGGAAACGATGAAAATACCTGTAACGGTCGTCGCGGCTGCGCTGGTGCTTTCGGTAGGGGCGGCGCAGGACGGGGCGCAAGTCTATACGGAGGCGGGCTGTGTGGGGTGTCACGGGGCCGAAGGTGAGGGCGGTGTCGGGCCTGCTCTGGCGGGCAATCCAAACCTGCAAGAGGCGAGCTATCACATCAGCCGCATCTTAAATGGCGGCGCGGGGATGCCCGCCTTTCGTGACCAGCTGTCGGACGCAGAAATTGCGGCGGTAGCCAACCATGAACGGATGAGCTGGGGCAACAGTTTTAGCGAGGTGAGCGCGCAGGAGGTCGCGCAGGAGCGCGGTGGTCAGGCGACGGGTGGTGGCGAGGACACGGCGGACCAATCCGAGGCAGGTGCTGAGGCTGTCAGCGGCGAGCGGACCAACGTCGAGGAGGCTGCGGGGTCCTCCTCAGCAGCGCAGAGCCCGGTGAACATCAGCACCGAAGTGATTGCCGAAGGGCTCGTCTCGCCCGTACAGCTCACTGCACCGGATGGAGATGACCGCCGCTTCGTGGTGGACCGCGTCGGTAAAATCTATGTCTTGAACGCAAATAATAAGCGGCTCGAGACGCCCTTTTTAGACCTTAGCGACAAGATCGTCGAACTGCAAGAAGACTTCGACGAGCGCGGGCTACTCGGGCTGGCGTTTCACCCGAACTACGCTGAAAACGGTCACTTTTACGTCTACTACAGCGCGCCACTACGCAAGTCGGCACCCCAAAACTGGAACAGCACCTCGCATGTTTCGGAGTTCACAGTCTTGACCGACAAACCCAATCAGGCCGATCCTGCATCTGAGCGCGTGCTCTTGGAGGTTGATCAGCCGCAGTTCAACCACAACGGGGGCGCGCTCGCCTTCGGCCCGAATGACGGCTACCTCTATATCGCGCTCGGTGACGGTGGGGCCGCCGACGATGTGGCGCTCGGGCATCCGCCGATGGGTCACGGGCAGGACGTGACCTCGCTCCTCGGCAACGTCCTCCGTATCGATATAGACCGTGGCTGGCCCGGGTACGCCGTGCCGCAGGACAATCCTTTAGTCGGTAAAGAGGGGCACGACGAAATCTACTCGTGGGGTTGGCGTAACCCGTGGCGGATGTCGTTTGACCGTGGCGGCGACCACGGGCTCTACGTCGCTACCAACGGGCAAAACCTTTGGGAAGCGGTCTATCAGGCGAGCGGCCCCGGCAACTACGGCTGGAACACGCTCGAGGGCACCCACTGTTTCGACCCGCAGAAGCCTAACGAATCACCGGAGGAGTGCGCGCAGGTCGGCGCGAACGGTGAACCTCTCCAGCTGCCCGTGATCGAATATCCGCACCTCGCCAATCAGGGCGACAGCCCGGTTGCGGGCGCGTCGGTCATCGGCGGTTACGTCTACCGCGGCGCGGCGCTACCCGGGCTCCAAGGGCGCTACGTCTTCGGCGACTGGAGCAGCGATTTTGCCGAACCCAAAGGGCAACTGCTGATGGCGAGCGTACCGAACACGCCAGGGGCGCTCTGGTCTTTAGAACAAGTCGCGCAACTCGACGCCTACGTGCTCGGTTTCGGTGAGGACTCGAGCGGTGAGCTGTACGCGCTGACGACCGAAAGCACCGGCCCGACCGGGACGACCGGCAAGGTTTACAAGCTTGTCGCGGGAGAGTAACGTTTCAGCCATGACTTCATTCGTCATCTGGTGAAGACGATACGCTAGACGTAAAAAAGGTCAGGTCGTTCTTGGATTCCGCCAAACGTCTTGCACGGCGTTTGTAAACTGAATCGGCGAAAGGCTCAACGAAATGCTCGCCACCTTAACGTGGCGAGCATTTTTGTCATTCGACCTCGTAACCCGACTTGTCGCGTTATCAGTAGCAGTCCCACGAAGTACCGCTTCTCTGCAAGCTACGGCCCGGCGTCTGCCAGCGATCCTTCGCGCCGCGTAGCAAACTTTTTCTGGTAGTGCCGAATCCAAAAACTGATCCCGACGCCGCCTAGTACGCCGGGCGCGACCCAAACGGTCCACTCGAGCGCTTCCGGCAACAGCGGCGCGACGTTTTGCACCATAAACGCCGTCACCGCCGCTAGATACGAGCCGACCATGCGCTCCAAGTGATACGTCCACCACCATAGCGGGTCCGGGTTCGGACGGCGGAAACTTTTAAGGTCGTCCAGCGCATCTTTGGAGAGCACCATCCCGAAGACGATACCCAGAACCGAAAAAGCTGTCGGCGTTTTACCCGCCACCAAACCCAGCAGCGGCAGCGCGCCCCAGACGATAAAGCTGACGCCCGCGAGTAGCGCCAGCGACGCCGCTCCCCAGTCGAGCCGAGCGGCGCGTTCACCGCGTTCGGGGCGTCTGCGCCGCAGCGACCGCACCCCGGAAAATGCTCCGTAAAAACTCAGAATCGAGATAATAAACAAAAACACGTTCGGTCTGAACAATAAAACGGCTAGCGCGGTGACGAAAATCACGAACATCGCCCAGAAGTAGACGCGTCCCCAGCGGCGGTGCGCGCTGCCGCCCTTCTGTGTCAGCATGGCGACGGGCGCGACCACAAGCGCCGTGACGCCCGCCTCCACGTGTGTTAGAACCGGCACTCAGTCATGGTTCGTCTGCGTTTTGAGCACGAGATACGCGCCTACCGCGACCAAGCCCAGCGGCCAAGCGTAGCTCGCCACTTCGAGGACGCGTTCACCCGCACCCGCGCTCAGGAGCAGCGTCCCGAGCACGCTCATGACGATAGCGGGAACTAGCGCCCAGGCGTTAGGTGCGTCGCCGAGCCGTTTGGAAAGTGCAAACACACCTACCCAACCGAGCGCGAACGAGAGCAAAAAGACGCCGGTAGCGGCCTTTTCAGTCAGGCTCGAGGCTAAGAACGACGCTTCGCTAAGGTAGTCGCCCAAACCGATACCCGCCAGGATACCGCCGGGGATAAACCACGCCGACTCGCGCTGGAGCGTGCCGATCACGACCAGAACGGCGCTTAAAAAGGGAAACTCCAAAACGCCGAACTCGAGCACCCGGGTAGCGAGTAGCGCGCCGCCGAGGACGATAAGGGCCGGGCCGATGTTTGAACGGGTTAGTTTGTGGGTCACTGTAAAACCTCCTAAACCCACGGTAGCCGCGCCCGACCGCTCCGCGCCTGTGCCGATGGTCATGGGTTCAAAGCGCGCCGAGGCGTGACTTTCGGCAGGGGCAAACATACGGGAGTAAGGTCTACACTGTAGGCGTGAAGAACAGCGTGTGGAGAACGGCGCGTGAAAAAGAACGTATGAAAGCTGCGGCGTGAAAGAGACCGTGACGAACCCGTGACTGTTATCCGTTGCGGGGCTGCTGACTTGGCTCGTCGCCGGGTTGCCGGTGTTGGGAACTTTGGCAGCTTCACCCGAACTGTTTGGCGCGCCGCGTTATCTGGTCTGGCTGGTAGCCTTTACTTTGTTCGGTGGGCTCTTCTGGTGGGTGAGTCGGGAAGGTGAAGGCGAGTCCGTCCCGCTGGCGGTGCTCGTCACTTTGCAAATAGGAGCCGTTTGGGTGGCGATGGCGGCGGTTCCTAACGGTCTCGGCAGCGTGCTGCTGGTTATTACCGCGTCGCAGTTCGCGTGGCTTGCGCCGCTGCGCCCAGCAGTACTGCTGGTCGTAGCGCAGACGGTGGTGGTCCTCTCGACTGGCGGCTGGCGTGGTGACTGGCCCCTCTTGGAGCTGGTGTTTAACGCGGGTATCTATCTGGGGTTTCAGCTGTTCGCGCTCTTTACTTCTTATACGGCGCTTAAAGAGGCCGAGGGTCGCGCGCAGCTGGCGCAGCTCAACGCCGAACTGCACACGGCGCAGGCGCTCCTCGCTGAGAGCAGCCGCCTGAGCGAACGGCTCCGCATCGCGCGTGAGCTTCACGACCTGATCGGGCATCATCTGACGGCGCTGAGCCTCAACCTGGAGGTCGCCAGCCACTTAACCGACGGGAAGGCAAAAACGCATATCGAGACCTCGCAGGGGCTCGCTAAAGGACTTTTGAGCGACGTGCGCGAGGCGGTGGGTAGCCTGCGCGCGGGCGGCCTCGAGCTTTCGGGCGCGCTCGAGGTTCTCGTCGGTAACATCCCCGAACTGAAGGTGCATCTCGAGCTTTCGAGTGACCTGCAAGTCGACGATCCGGGGCGTGCGCTGGCACTTTTGCGGGTGGTGCAGGAGATCGTCACCAACACGGTGCGGCACGCCCGCGCGCAAAACCTCTGGCTGGTTCTGGAGCCCACCGCAGAAGGCGTCCGGCTCAACGCCCGCGACGATGGTCACGGCGCGCCCGCGCTTCGCCCCGGAAACGGCCTTACCGGGATGCAGGAGCGTGTGGAAACGCTGGGCGGGCAGCTCGAGCTGCATCCCAATCCGGGTCGTGGTTTCGCACTCACCGCGACCCTACCAGCGTGACCCTAGCTATATGAAGTTGTCCCTATGATTCGGGTACTTTTGGTCGACGATCAGACCCTGGTGCGGCAGGGGCTGCGGAGCCTTTTGGAGCTGTCGCAAACGGTCACGGTCGTAGGCGAAGCTGCCGACGGGGAAGAGGCGCTCGAGCGCGTCGGTGAATTGAAACCGGATGTGATGCTGCTCGACTTGCAGATGCCCAAACTTGACGGTCTGGGCGTCTTGCGGGCGCTCTCGGGTAGTCCTGAGCTGCCGCCGACGTTGATCTTAACGACCTTCGACGACGACGAACCGGTGCTCGAGGGGTTGCGGCTGGGGGCGCGTGGATTTTTGCTCAAAGACGTTTCTTTGACGCAGCTGCTGGACGCGGTGGAGACGCTGGCGCTGGGCAAAACGCTCGTCCAACCCGCTGTCACCGAACGGCTTTTGCGCGGTTTGCAAAAAACGACCTATCCGAGTCTCGACGAGCCCGACGCTCTGACGCCACGCGAGTTGGAGGTCGTCCGGTTGCTGGCGGGTGGTTACTCGAACAAGGAGATCGCCGGGGCTTTAGGGATGAGTGAGGGGACGGTCAAAAACCACGTGTCGTCGGTTTTGTCGAAGCTGGGTGTACGCGACCGGACGCGGGCGGTTTTGAGGGCGCTCGAGCTGGGCTACGTCTGAGGCTTCGGGTAGAGTGCGGGTGTGTCCGTTAAGACCACCAACCTGGCCGAAACGTTCCTAACCTTTTGGGACTTGGCAAAAGACAAACCCGTTTCCGAGCAGGTGTCGTTGTGGAAGGCGCACTACGCGGAGCCTCACCGAAATGTTTTGGATTTTTACCAGCAGCACTACAACGACCTGAACGCACCCCCGGAAGAGGTATTTGCTCGCTACCCTGACGTTGTCCCGAACACCCGCACCGTTTCGGCGAGCGCCGGAACTGCTATCACCGAATCAGTCAAGAAGTGCGCCGCCGCCCTCGGCGTTGCTGAAACCCAGGGCCACCATATCGTGATGGTCGGGCGGTTCTCCTCAAACGCCTGGGCCGATGTATTCGAGGACGTACCGACCTGTTTTTACGCGCTCGAGCTGACCCCCGACGTAGCCTACGCTGGCGCTTATGGCGGCCCACGAAACGGCTCACGCGCTGCATCGTAGCGTGAGTGATATACCTTTTGAGGGTGTGACGGTCGCGGAAAAGCTGATGCTCGAGCTAGGGTACGTCTAAAAAGGAGTGTCGGTCGCCGTTATTAGACGCAACGGCTTCGTATCAACTGCTGACATTTCTAACCACTTTGCCTAAACATCCATTTCTGAGGTCGTGACGACATGTTTTTCGTCTGAACCCAGCGGCTCGAACCTGCTCTTAAACGCTTCGAGCGCCTCGTCGTCTATGTAGAGGTAGTCGAGTCCTCTGCCGGGTGTGTCTGGAGAGAGGGAGGCGTTGCGCTGCGCCACGCGCCGTTTCATCTTGGAAAAGGGCGCATCGACGAACACCAGCTCGCACATTCCACCAGCTTCGCGCACGCGCCTGCGAGCCTCGTCACGCTCGGCGCGGCTCCAGAAACCGAAGTCGAGGATAACGCTGATGTCTCGTTCCAGCAGCTCGGCTGCAACCTCCCAGGTAAGCTCTTTGACCGCAACCTCCACCTCGCCCATGTTTTGGGGAGCGAGGCCGTATAGGTGGGCAATCCAAGCATCGGAGGAGAAGCGGACAGCACGGGTTTCGCGTTCAAGCCGTCGCGCTACGGTCGTCTTACCCGCTCCGGCGAAACCGTACATGAGGTACGCGGTAGCCATATACATCTCCTGTTCTAGCTCTCCCTGTGGCGCTTATGAAAGACATTCTACGGCTCGTCCACCGGACTCGGCACCTCGAAACCAGCGTGTGCGCCGCTGCTATAGTACGCGTCGATCTCGGCGGGAATCGCCTCGGTGTCGTCGACGACCTTAAACAGCTCCAAGTCGCGCGCGTGGATGGTACCGTGCTCTAAAAGCGTGCCGCCGAGCCAGTCCAAAAGACCTTGCCAGTAACTCCGACCCACCAGATAAATCGGAAACGGGTGAATTTTTTTCGTCTGTACGAGCGTCAGCGCCTCGAACAGCTCGTCGATGGTCCCGAACCCGCCCGGGAAAACCACAAACGCTGACGAATACTTGACCAGCATCACCTTGCGGACGAAAAAGTAGCGAAACTTCACCACGTCGGTCTGGTAGGGGTTGGGGTCTTGCTCGAAGGGCAGGTCGATGTTGAGGCCGATGCTCCGCCCGCCCGCCTCGAACGCGCCCTTATTGCCCGCTTCCATCACGCCGGGGCCGCCGCCGGTAATGACCGTGTAACCGCCCTCGGCTAAAAGTCGCGCGAGCGTCTCCGCTTGGGCGAAGTACGGATGGTCGGCCCCCAGCCGCGCCGAACCGAAGATGGTTACGGCTTTCTGAACGCCGCTCATCTCCTCGAACCCTTCGACGAACTCGCCCATAATCCGAAAAAGCCGCCACGACTCGCCTGCGAGCGCGTCGATGACGTATTGCTGTTCGGGTTTGCCATTCTTTTGCACGTTGTTGAGGTTGTCGCTATTGAGTTTGTCGGTCATTCACCACTCTACCGCGCCGCGAACGCTCGGCAGAGTGGTGCAGACCAGAGGGTTCCCCAAAGCCGGTCGTTAGATTATGTTGACGTTTGCCCTTTGAGGAACACAGCCAATCTTGTGACCGACGGGATAAAACCAACGTTCCGGAACCTCCCTACTTCTTACGTTCAGCACGGCAAAGCCACCTTGGGTCGTGTGAAAAGTCAACAAAACCTAGTTCTGAAAGAGGTGAATAACCGGGTGACAGGAACTTGTAAGCGGCGCGTTGCTCGTAGCCCGCCGCTTACAAAACGCTGTCAACCCCCGGCCCGACTGTGAACGTAGAAGCGTGGGTCGATCCGGCCCCTTCAGGTCAGCTCGAGCAGCATCTGCAAATCCGGAGCGATAACCGTGGGCGCGGCACCCTCGAGCGTGTGGGCGTCGTGACTGCCCCAGGTGACAGCGTAGGTTTTAAGGCCCGCCGCCTTACCTGCCAAAACGTCGCTGGTGGTGTCGCCGACCATCCAGCTACCCTCACCCCCGGCGCGCGCCAGCAGCCGGTAGATCACGTTCGGGGCGGGTTTGTGGGCGAAACCGTCGGTACCCTGCACAAAGTCCACAGCGTCGGCTAAACCTACGGCGCGGATCAGCTTCTGGGCGATGGGTGTACGTTTGGTGGTGGCGACACCGAGCTTGTAACCACGCCAGCGAAGCGCCTCGAGCGTCTCCAGCACTCCTGGTTTGACGGTGGTGTGGTCGGCGCAGTGTTGGGGATAGTAGGCGCAGTAGACCGCCGTCAGGGCTGCAATATGCGTTTTTGAAAAACCGGCGACCATGCTCTCGAGCGGGGTGCCGATCTGCGCGCGCACCGCGCCGGAGGCCGGGAGGGGAAGGCCCAGCGTCCGAAAAGCGTACTGAAAACTCAGTACGATGTCGTCAAACGAATCGACGAGGGTACCGTCGAGGTCGAAAACAAGCGTTCGCAGTGAGACGTTTTCGCGTGGCGCGCGCGCTGCGGGGGATGGGGTCCCTGAAGTCATAGTGCCCAGTATGTCAAGTTTCAGCCCGGCCCGCCTTAATCATCGGGGGGACGCGGTAAAGTGGCGTGGTGGACAGCAACACTTTTTCATACCTGATCCGGGTTCAACCCGGCGAGATCGACGAACTCGGGCACGTCAACAACACGGTTTACCTGCGTTACGCCGAAGATGTAGCGCGGGCGCACTCGGACGCGCTCGGCCTCAGCATGAACGTTTACAAAGAGCTCGGGGTGGTGCCGGTGGTGCGGCGGCACACCATCACCTATTTTCAGAGCGCGGTTTTGGGCGATGGGGTGGTGGTGAGCACCTGTGTAGAGGCGTTTAGAGGCGCTCGAACGGGCCGAACGACGCGGCTGGTACGTTCTGACGCGGTGCTCCTAGCCGAGGTCGAGACCGAATGGGTGTGGATCAGAGTCGACAACGGTAGGCCCACGCGGGTTCCACACAAGGTCCTGGAGACGTTCGGTTTGGACAAAGAAGCTCGCGCGAGGAGCTGAGATGAAAACTTCGTGAACGCGCCCTTTGTCTTGGCCTGCTAGACTTGCGGCAATTTGCAGGGAGCGGTTTGCAGGGAGTAATAGACTAAGGAAACCTTATGACGCGTGCTCGAGTCCTCTTTTTAGCTTTGCTGCTCAGCTTGAGCGCGTGCGCGCCGGTTATACTAGGCCGCACCCCGACGCCTGCGCCGCTCGGCCAAACGGAAACCAGTTTTGCGCTCGGCTATCCGTTTTCGCTTACGCCGATCACAGTTTGTAGTGAGCCCTGGGAACAACCGGGGTGTCCGATTGAGGCGGTTATAGGACCTGCCTACCTGCCTATTATCGTTTCTGCTCACCTCTTTATTGCTCGCGGCTTGGAGGATGGGGGAGAGTTTAACTATACCTTTTTGCTCGCCGTGACCCCTGGTGTGCGGTTGGGTGGAAAGAATCTCTTTCTAGAGAAACCTGTGGCGCTAGCCGTGGATTATGGCGCTTCCTTGTTGCTCTCCAGCGTCGGGATAGACGCCGGGTTGCTTGCAAGTTTGTCTTTTGAAAGAGGTGAGTTATACAGTGCCGTACGCGGTTTCGGTACAGCTCCCTGGGCGGGTTTCGGTCCGAGTCTCTCCGCAGCTTTCACGCTCGGCGCACATACGCCCGTTAGCGAAAGGTCAAACGTCTTTTTTGAGCTGACGCTTACTGCCGCACCCTATAACAGCAACGGGCCGGAAGAAGGTGTTCAGCCCTTCGGCTTTTCGCTCGTCCCAGCCATCGGTCTTATCTTTTAACGCCTCAAATACGCCACCGTAACCCCGTGACCGCCCTCATAGGGTACGGCGTCTTCATAACGTTCGACACGTTTTTCGTTTTTAAGATAACTCCGCACCGCGTCGCGGAGGGTACCGGTGCCTTTGCCGTGCAAAATCCGGATGCTGGGCGTTTTGAGGGCGTGGGCCTCGAGGACGAAATCGCGGACTTTCTCCAGGGCGGGCTCGACTCGTTCGGCGCGAATGTTGAGCTCGTCGTCGAAACGGGTCGGCGCGGTGTACGCGGATTGTTTTTTGGGCTTGGGCTGATTCTGAAGCTTGACGCCACTTTTGGGTACCGTCACCTTTAAGAGACCAAGCTGCACCACCACGTCGTCGCCGCGCACTTCGGCGATAGGGCCTTTAGCCCCGTACGACTCGACGTAGACGGTCGCACCGGGCTCGAGCCCCGGTTTTTTTCGTTCCGACGGCAGCGGAATCTTTTGTGCGGCAGGGACTTTCGGCTTGACGCTCTGGCGCAGCTGTTGCAACTCGCCGAGCGCCTGCGAACGTCCGGCGGGGTCGCTCGTAGCGGTGCGTTTAAGTTCTTTGGCGCGTTGCAGCGTGTCTTGCAACAGCTCGTCTGCGCGTTCGGCGGCGGCGGCCAAGACCTCACCCTCACGGGTGCGGAGCTTGTCGATCTGTTCACGCAACAGGGCGGCTTCGCGGGCGGCCCCGTCGCGTTCGTTCGCCAGGTGTACCTGACCCTGCGCCAGCTCTTCGCGCTGACGCTCTAACGTTTCGAGGAGGGACTCTAAAGCCGCCCCCTCCGGTCCCAAAATCTCCTGTGCGCGCCCCAGCAGATCATCTGCAAGTCCTAACCGTTCGGCAATCGCCAGCGCGTAGCTCCGGCCCGGTTGCCCGACTACCAGCTCAAAACGTGGTGCGAGTTTGGCGACGTCGAAACTCATGGCGGCGTTTTGCACCCCGCCGGTCTCCGATGCGAAGACCTTCAGGGGCGCTAGGTGCGTGTTGATAAGGCCGCGCGCGCCGCTTCTGAGAATCTGTTCTAGGATAGCCCTCGAGAGTGCCGCCCCTTCGTCCGGGTCGGTCCCGGAACCGAGTTCGTCGACCAAAACCAGCACGTCCGGCGCGGCCTGTTCGGAAATAGCCTTTAAGTTTTTAAGGTGGCCTGCATAGGTTGACAGGCTCGCCTCGATGCTCTGCTCGTCGCCGATGTCGGTCAGGAGCGCCTTAAAGGGCGGCAGCGTGGGTTTGTCCTCCGCCGCTACGAAGAGCCCGCTGTGAGCCATCACCGCCGCCAGTCCGAGCGTTTTTAACAGAACCGTCTTGCCCCCGGCGTTGGGACCGGTGACGATCAAAAGGCGGCGCTCTTCGTTTAGCTCGAGGGAGTTCGGAACGCAACCCGAAATCAGCGGGTGACGGGCGCGCGTCAGCTTCACCGCACCGTCCTGACTGAAGGTTGGGCTGGTCAGCTTCCAGTCTCGAGCCAACCTCGCACTTGCCGCCACCAAATCCAACTCGGCGAGCGTTTCCAAGGTCTCGTCGAGCCCCGGTTCAAACGCCAACCGCTGCCCGAGCGCGATCAAGATACGCCGCACCTCGTCACGTTCTTCAAACTCTAAAAGCGCCAGTTCGTTGTTCATCGGCACGACCGACTGTGGTTCGATAAAGACCGTCGCGCCCGAGTCTGAAGTGTCGAGCACGATACCGGGAACCCTTGCCTGAGACGACGCCCGCACCGGGATCACGTAGCGGTCACGCCGCAGCGTGATGATGTTGTCCTGCACGAACTCGGCGTAACGCCCCAGAAGCTCCTGCAAGCGGTCACGGATACGGCCCCGGAGCGGATTTAAGCGGCGGCGAATCTCGCGCAGCTTCGGTGTGGCGTCGTCGCGGACGCGCCCGTCCGGGTCGAGCTGTTCGCGCACCAATCTGAGCGCCCCGTCGAACGACCCCAGCTGCCGCGCCAGCTCGGACAGCGCCGGACGCTCGGACGCCAGGATAGAGCGTTTGATGGTCCCCGACGCGTCCATCGTGTAGGCGATCTCGAGGAGTTCCGGACCTTCGAGCACCCGCCCGTCCCGGATTCGCTCCAACAGGGGACGGATGTCGTGGACGCCACCCAAAGACAGGTCAGACCCTGAGAGCGCCTCGGCGGTGCGCGCCCACGCCCGTTCGACCTCGGCGCGGCTCAGCTCCGGTGAGACGGCGAGCGCCCGCTCCACGCCCAGAGACGAGGAGGCACGTTCGGCTAGGGCCGCCTGGATGCGGGGGAAGTCGAGCTTTTGGAGCGTGGTGGGGGTGACGTTCACAAAGAGGGATTATACCGTTTCAGAAGCGCAAATCTCTGGTTCAGAGCTACGCAGGTTTCGACTAGCCGGAAAGTAGGGACTACAGAGGAGCTATTCGTCTGTAATAATCCTTTGCATAGCTTGTGGGATTGGGGAGATGTATGAGTTATCCATCGTTCTCTGACGATCAACTCGAATTGCAGCTGTTCCCAGCTTTCGAGGAAACCGTAAAAAGGTTTTTCTCGAGAAAGGGGGTCGCCGAGAATTGGATTGTTGGACGCGGTGTGCTTTTGAAACCTCCCTATATGCTGACTTTCGCGGCAGGAACCGATGAACACACGGTAGAGATTACAAGTAGCAGCGAATCCGAGCCAGCTACCGCGCTCATCGAGGCCCGCCGCGCGGTTACCGGACGATTCCGTCCCCAAATCACTTTTATGAACCTTGGCAGTGATGGCACCCCCACTTTTAGGCGGCTGGTTCCCCTAAGAGGTCTACATGCAGACCTCGTTTCAGGCATTGCGCCGGGGCGATCCATTAGCAAAACAGAGTTTGACCGGCTAACTGCGGCTGTGCGGCGTAAGGGTAACGAACCTATGACAGATGGCCCCCGCCGCTGGCGTGAGTTACGCACCGAATACGGGTTTGATGTAAGTTCCGAAGGTCTTTACAGTAGAGGCACCAGCTCAACGCCTCTTTTTGAGCTACAGCCGAGGCCCAATATGTCGCAGCTCGTTAGGCATGTGCTGGGTGATCTACTCTCGAAAACATTTCTTGAGCCTGACCTACCCCCTGAACCGGTCTGTAACAAATGCGGTCGCCCAATCACTTTTACTAGAGATAAAGACGGCTTTCCCGGCGTAGTCGATCATCGGCGTCCGGTTCTCTTTGGCGGGGGTGATGAGCCTGAAAATTTGCAGCTTTACTGTCAGCAATGCAACAACCTAAAAGCCCATATCTGCAACCGCTGCCCGCTCGTCTATCACTGTGAACGCTGCACGTGGGCCTTTCCTGAAAAATTCCACGACACGCTAGTTATCAGCCTCAGCACGAGCGAAGCCACAACTCTGGAACTGCTTGCAGATCGGGAAAATCTTAGAGCGGACACCTATGCAAAGCTCAAGCTGCTGGAACACATAGCTTCAGAAGAGCCATCCTAAGAGGCTAATTTTGCAAAAAAATGTGTTTGACTGGCTTGCTCTGTCGAACGGACGGGTGGCGGGTTTTTAACCCCCTGCATCTCTAATGCGTGACGAATTGACAAGCCGACTGCCCTAGCTACTGGCGGCGGGAAAGCATTGCCGACTTGACGATAAGCTGCGGTTTTGCGCCCGGAAAACCCCCATGTTTCGGGGAAGCCTTGGATGGTCGCCGCCATTTTTATAGTTAGGCGTGGCAACCCCTCGAAATCCATCTCCGGCGGCTCTTCTGCGATGGTGTGACCATTTACCCCGAGCTTGGCCCAGGCACGTTTCGCACGAGTTGGCCCCAAATCAGGCCCACCGTGTTTTTTTGAGCCGCCCACCAAAGTAGGCGCTATGGTCTGCGCATTAGAACGCCAAGCGTCCGCGCCCTGCCATCCTCGGCTCACCATCTCCGAATGAAGTGCGTCTCCGACTGTTACCAACCTCTGCTTTAGTGGGTCAGGCCAGACGAAATGTTCAGCATAGGGGGGCTTGAGACCCACAATCACTACACGCGGGCGCAGCTGCGGCACACCGAAATCAACAGCGTTTAGAAGCCTCCAAAAAACCCTATAACCCAAGCTTTCGAGCCTACCGTTAAGGGCAGTTCGATACTCAGCAAACTGGTCATCTAGAAGCCCCCGTACGTTTTCAAACATCACCGCGCTAGGCTCTGTTTCTTCGACAATCCTCAAAGCTTCTGGAAATAAATCCCTATCGTCATCTTGCCCTAGCTGCTTGCCGGCTTTTGAGAAAGGTGGACAAGGCACCCCGGCGCTCAAAAGATCAAGCCCCCGATGGGGTAAGCCGGAAAAGTCTTTTACGTCGCCCTCCACAATGTTCCAGTCGGGGCGGTTGAGGCGAAGCGTGGCAACAGCATGACGGTCTATCTCGACGAGCGCTTCATGTTCAAATCCTGCAAGCTCTAGGCCGAGCGCTTGACCACCCGCACCTGCACACAGCTCAACTAAAGTAAATCCCCGGACGCTCACATATTCCCCCATCGCGCTACCAAACGCTTAGAACCTTACAAGGCAGACCTTAACATAAGTAGTACCTCATACGCAACTACTTTTTAATCGGCCTTCCTGTTTTCTCTCGAGGGAGCTGAGCAAAAGCCTCAAGGTCGCTAGCCACTATCAGATAATCGCGGCCGTATTTTGTTCCAGTTAGACGACCATCACGAATCAAGCGCCGCACCCAGCTCTGAGTAACACCTAGACGCTCGGCTGCCTCACGTGTAGTCAGCATACTCGCAAATACGACCATCGTTTGGGTTTGTGTCGCGCTGCGGGTACTTTGCGATAAGGCCGGATTATTTCTGGCCACAAGAATGTATGAGCGTCGAACAGGTAGGCAACGGGCTGCTACTCAAACCCAGTTCTTCAGCAGTCAGTGGCCCGAGCGCTTCTTTGGCTGAGCGCCTATTCATCTCGTCAAGCTGTTTTTGGATGCATCCCGCTCGGGTCAGCAGCTCGGTCAAAAAACCCGGTCTCCGCGCCTGCTGAGCTGGGGGTTGTGCTGACACATCCTCCATCAACATAGCTTGCCATTCACCCAACTCGAGAACGTCATGGGTTCTTGTTCCCTGTTCATCGACGAGATAGCTCGCGCCTTTCATGTGGTGAGGATAGCACCTTCAGCCGGATTCCCGGTTTGTTTTGACGTAAAACGAACCCTCGGTAAAGGCGTTGACACTCCGGGCTTACGGGATCGAGTCCCACTTCAGTCCCCAAGCCACAGCCTCGAGGTGTCCAATTCGCTACACTACAGCCAAGAGTGAGGTTTTCCTATACGCGCCGTCAAACTAGAATCGGTCGTTCCCAAAAACCGTCAGCTATCCCCTACGGTCCCGCTGGAGATTCCCTCGGGTCCGGTCGAGGTGCTTATCCTTACCAAAGATGCGGACGCGCAGCAGGTTTCGCTGATGGGTTTCCTGGACGCACTCGAGTCAGAGCCCAAGTCAGCCCTGAGCCCTGAATAGGGTAGTCTGTTGCCGCCGAGCGCGACGCTTGGGATGAATGATCTATCTGGATACCTGCGTCGTCATCTAGTTGAGAAACATCCGCTATTTTGCGTCCCGCTCGACCGGCAGTTCCAGAAGCGCGCCCGTCAGCCGAAAAGTTCGTTTACAAGCCTGTTTTTATCTATCTCGAGGTGACATGCAACGTCGCTCAAGATGCTGTTAAGGGTACCCAAACGTAGAGGCTTGTGGTTCGGTAAGGTGATGTGGTGCTGACCTTCAGCAGCTTTGCGGGTTAGGCGGATATAACTGCCACTTTGCCTGCTCGGCTCATAACCATACCGCGCAAGCTTTTTGATGAGGTCGGGCGCGTTTACATCGCGCGGAATACGGGCCACACTCAGGCGGCAAAAACTTCTTCACGGGCGTAGTGCAGGCGAATAAGCTTGGGACGCTCGTCTTCGCCGAAATGACAGCTCACAGCGTCGCGGATTAGCTCCTTAAGCTCGTCTAAGGTGTCGGCCTCGGGTAAATAGAAGCGGACAGGGCTCTAGCCTCGAAGCCCCCTTCTAAGGACTCCTGCACGAGGAAAATAATTTCGGTCATAGTCCAGTGTAGTGCAAACACACCCGCACGCCTTCGCGCGTCAAACTTGGGTACTTGGCGAGCAAATCTTCCGCCGTGTCGCCTGCCCCCATGAACTCGAGCAGGGTGTGAACCGTAATGCGCGTTCCCCGAATTGTTGGGCGTCCATTACAGACATTCGGATCGACGATGATGCGTTCCACAAGGCCAGTATAGCGAACCGAAGGCTAACTTGTTAGGTAGGATATGGGGCTTCTAAGCCGCCTCTCGCGGTTTAAGCTGCTCGAGTACTTCACCTAACTGCATCCTGGCAAGCTCGAGCTCGTACCCGTTCTGAAGGTTCATCCAAAGCTCGGCGCTCGTCCCGAAATAACGGCCCAGGCGCAGCGCGGTGTCGGCGCTGATCCCCCTTTTACCGTCGATAACGTCCTGAATACGGGTCGGTGGTACGCCGATGTCTTTGGCAAGCCGGTACTTGGTCAGGTTTAGAGGTACCAGAAAGTCCTCGAGCAAGACTTCGCCGGGGTGAATGGGGGATCGTTCTCGCATTTTCAGCTCCTTAGTGGTAGTCGGTAATCTCGACGTTCTTCGCGTTTCCGCTCTGCCATATAAAGCAGATACGCCACTGTTGGTTGACTCGGATGGAGTGCTGACCCTGACGGTTTCCTGAAAGCTTCTCGAGGCGGTTGGCGGGCGGGACACGCAGGTCGTTTAGGTGGGAGGCGCTGTGAAGGTAGCGGAGTTTGCGTTCGGCGGTGCGCTGTATTTCGGGCGGCAGCTTGCGGGACGTTTGCCCACGAAAAACCTTTTCCGTTTCGCGGTCTGCAAACGATTGAATCACTGAGCTGATCGTACTGCAAAGCGGTATTAACGTCTAGCGTTAAGATGGCTATGTGAGGTACGTAAAGGTGCTCGAGCCCCACTTTTCTACTCCAGATCACCCCAAACGCTCACGGTCTAAAACGCGGTCCGTAAACAAAAAAACCGCCGCCTGCAAGGGCGTCAGCACCGCCCGTTCCGCCCTGAGCTGCACGCTGTCACCGACCCCCAACACCCGAAAATCGCCGTGCGGCAGGTCGATAATGAGTTTGCCCTCTAAAACGAGGAGCCAGCGGTCGGCGGGCGCAAGGGTCGTCGGTTCGGCAATCGCCTGTACCGACAGGTCGTGAAAAAGGGCGTTCGGCGTTCCCGGTTCAGTTTTGGCGAGGTGCAGCAAATTGAGCGGTGCCGAGACGCTCACGCCGGGGCCGCAGCCACCTCTTTACGTGCCCGACCGTACGCCATCCGCAACTTGAACATGCCGCGTTTGTGCGCCGCGCGCACCGCCTCTTCGCTGAGCCCCACGCCGTCGGCGACGGTGGCGATGTCCTGAGCGCCCTCACCACGCATCCCCTCGAGCCGCGTCACCACTTCGGCGACTTCGGGCTCCAGGTCACCTAAAAACGGCTCGAGCTGCCGTGGTGTAGCTTTCGGCCCAGCCGGTTTTTTGGCGCTCTTGGCGGTTGCTTTTTTGGCCCCCGCCTTTTTAGCCAGTTTTTTACCGGTCTTTTTACTGCTCTTTTTGCTCGCCGCCGTTTTGGTGGTTTTGGTCGGATGGGTACGTTCACGTTCGGCGAGGAGCGCGAGAGCTTCCTCCAGCGTCACCGAGTCGGGGGTCTGCGTCGTCAGCGAGGCGTTGGTTTTCTGGTGTTTGACGTAGGGGCCGTACCGTCCGTCGCGGAGATCGACATCTTCGCCCGTATCCGGATGCGTTCCGAGCACCCGCAGCGGTTTGTTCTTAAACTCTTTTTTGCTGATCAGCTCGAGGGCGCGGGGGAGACCGACGCTTAGAACGTCGTCCTCTTTGGGTAGCGAGGCGAAGGTGCTGACGTGTTTAACGTACGGCCCGAACCGTCCGATGGCGGCCTGGATATCCTTGCCGGTTTCCGGGTGCTGGCCCAGCGTGCGCGGTAGCGACAGCAGTCCGGCGGCGAGGTCTTGGGTAACGGCGCTCGGCTCGAGGCCGCGTGGCAATGACGTTCGTTTGGGTTTACCCTCTTGCTTGTCGTCGCCCAACTGTACGTACGGCCCGTATGGACCCGATTTGAGGATCATTACCTCACCGGTTTCGGGAAACGCGCCCAATACGTTGTCGGCGGCGTTGCCTTCACTTAGCGCCTTCTCGAGGTAGTCCCGCGTCACCTCGTCGGGGGCGAGGTCGGCGGGGAGCGAGGTGGTTACGGTTTCACCGTCGATCACGCCTTCCGCGTACGGCCCAAACCGTCCGACCCGCACCAGATAGTCGCCCCATTTGGGAAAGCTCAGAGTCGAGATGGCTTTGGCGTCGACTTCGGCGAGGCTGTCGCGGGTACGCGCCTCGAGCCCCGCCCCGCCGCGGTAAAACCGCTCGAGGTAGGGCTCGGCCTCCATCTCTCCCGCTGCGATATCGTCTAAAACGTCCTCCATCTGCGCGGTAAAGCCGGTATCGACGAGCTGGGCAAACTGTTTTTCCAGCAGGTTGTTGGTCGCAAACGCGGTAAAGGTCGGGACGAGTTGTGAGCCGTTTTTGCGGGCGTAACCGCGGTAGATGACCGTGTCGATGATGCTCGCGTAGGTACTCGGGCGACCGATGCCCTCTTGCTCCAACAGCTTGACCAAAGACGCTTCGGTAAACCGCGCTGGGGGCTTCGTCTCGTGCCCTAGAGCGTCGAGTGCGTTACACCCGAGCGCGTCGCGTTCGTGCAGGTCGGGCAATGGTTGCTCTTGGTCGTCCAGGGCAGCGTCCGGATCGTCCGAACCCTCGACGTAGGCGCGAAAAAATCCGGCGAATACGGTGGTGCGGCCCGACGCCCGGAACTCTGCTTGCTTCTCCCCCTTACCGACGTGGATACGCGCGGTGACGAACCGCAAGACCGCGTCGGCCATCTGCGTGGCGACGGTACGTTTCCAGATGAGGTCATACAAGCGGCCCTCGAGCCCCGAAAGTCCGTGTTCGGCCTGCGTCCGCATCTCGCGGCCTGCGGGACGAATGGCTTCGTGCGCCTCTTGCGCGTTTTTAGCTTTTTTGCTGTAGCTGCGCGGGCTCGGGCTCAGATATTCTTTACCATAGCGGGTTTCGACCGCCTTGCGCGCGCCTTCGACCGCTTCGGTAGCGAGGTTCGTCGAATCGGTTCGCATATAGGTGATGAGACCGTTTTCGTATAGCCCTTGCGCCAGCCGCATCGTCTCTTTCGCGGACAACCCGAGTTTGCGGCTCGCCTCTTGTTGCAACGTCGAGGTGGTAAAGGGCGCTGCCGGGGAGCGTTTGCCGGTGCGCTCCTCGACCTTGGAAACCGTCCACGCCTCGTTTTTAAGGCGCTCAGCCAGCGCCCTGGCGTCGCCTTCGCCGAGCAGCAAGATGTTCTGGCCCGCCGCCAAGCCCGCCTTGAGTTTGCCGGTATCGTCGTCGAAATCGCGGCCCGAGGCCAGTCTGACGCCGCCCAGGTGCGTCATCACGGCGTCGAAGGTGCGCTGTTCTTTCTCGAGTTTGGCCTTGAGGTCCCAGTAGCTCGCCGGAACGAAGGCGATACGTTCGCGTTCGCGCAGCACCATGAGCCGCACCGCCACGCTCTGCACCCGCCCCGCCGAGAGTTTGGGCGCGATCTTCTTCCACAGCAGCGGCGAGAGCGTGTAGCCCACCAGCCGGTCGAGTACGCGCCGCGTCTCCTGCGCGTCGACCAGATGCTGATCTATCGCCCTAGTTTCGTCCAGCGCCCTCAGAATCGCAGCTTCGGTGATCTCGTGAAAGACCATCCGCCGTACTGGAACCTTTGGATTTAAGACCTCGACGAGGTGCCAACCGATAGATTCGCCCTCACGGTCTTCGTCGGTAGCGATGTAGAGTTCGTCGGCGTCTTTGAGGGCGGCGCGAAGCTCGCTGACGACCTTTTTCTTTTTTGCCGGGACGATATAGATCGGCTCAAAACGGTCGTTGATGCCGAGCCGCGCCCACGGTTGGTCTTTATAGCTGCCGGGAATTTCAGCGGCGGAGGCGGGCAGGTCGCGGACGTGGCCCATCGACGCCTCGACGCGGTATGAAGACGGCAAAAAACGCCGAATGGTCTTGGCCTTGGTCGGCGACTCGACGATGACAAGTCGGCGTGGTCCGCCGCTGGCGCTTTTTTTGCTCCCTGCCTGACTCAAAATTCCTCCTGAAATAACGTCGGGTCCCGGCACACCCGGTTAGGCACGCTATTATATAGAGCCCCGGGCGGTTGTCAATAAGGTGTCGTACACAGCCCACAAAGCAGACTCGGCTGCTTTGGGCCGAAATCGGCCTTCGCAAAGCAGCTGACAGCGTGTTTTGAGAGGATTTGGTGCAGGCGGGTGCTGTCTAATCTGTACTACGCTCATCAAGCGCCGGTCGCCCGGTACCTCGGTCGGTACTTACTAGAGGTTAGGGCGCACGTTGCAGAACTACTCGTCGTGCTCATCGCTGCAAGGCGTAGGTGAGAGCGTACGAATCTCGCAACGCTGCCCTCTTTGCAAAACGCACCACGCTCAACCCCGACTATTGGCGGAGCTTGCGTTTTTAGACAGTTGCTGCCCGCCTCAAGCTAACGCCCCAGACCGCGCGGCAAGTTGCGCGGTGGACGACGCCCAAACTGTTTCATCATTTTTTTCATCTGCTCGTAATTTTTCATCAGACGGTTGACGTCCTGGACGCTCGTCCCCGACCCCGCAGCGATGCGTTTGCGGCGGCTGGCGTTTAAGAGCTTGGGTTGACGGCGTTCGCGGTCGGTCATCGAAGAGATGATCGCCTCGATCCTACCGATTTCGCCTTCGTCGATCTCCGCGCCCGGTGGCAGCATCTTGCTGGCCCCCGGTACCATTTTGAGAATGTCGCCGAACGACCCCATGCGTTTGATCTTACGCATCTGGGTGAGCATGTCCTGAAGCGTAAAGTCCTTGAGGCTGCTCGGCCCGGTCTCGTCGTCGCCCTCCAGGACCTTGGCCTTTTCGATGAGCGTCATTACGTCGCCCATACCGAGGATGCGGCCCGCCACGCGGTCGGGGTAAAAGGGCTCCAAACCGTCGATCTTTTCGCTCATCCCGGCAAAATAGATGGGTTTGCCCGTTACGTGCTTTGCCGACAGTGCCGCCCCGCCGCGCGCGTCGCCGTCGAGTTTGGTCATGATCAGGCCCGAGATACCGACGCGCGCGTCGAACGCCTGCGCGACCGGCAGCGACTGTTGCCCGGTCATCGAGTCGATCACCAGCATCGTCTCGTTCGGGTTTACGGCCTCTTTAAGGTCGGCGACGGCGTCCATCAGCGCCTCGTCGATCTGAAGGCGTCCGGCGGTATCGACGATCACCAGGTCACGAAAATCTTTTCGTAAATACTCCGCCAAACGTGCCTTGGTGCGTTCTGGCGATTCGTCATCCTCGACCTCTAGAACCGGTACCCCGATCTGGTTGCCGAGTACCCGGAGCTGCTCGCGCGCGGCAGGCCGCTGAGTGTCGGCGGCGACCAGCAGGGGCCGCCGTCCCTGCGACTTGTATTTGTAGGCGAGCTTGCCTGCCGTGGTCGTTTTACCGGCTCCCTGAAGACCCAAGAGCATCCACACGTTCGCTTCGTTTTTCAGGCTTGGTTGCGCGGCCTTGCCGCCCAACAGCTCGACCAACTCGTCGTGAACGATAGCGATCACGCGCTGGTCGGGTTGCAAGGAGAGCAGCGTGTCGGAACCGATAGCTTTTTCCTGTACACGCTTGGTGAAGTCGCGGGCTACTGTCAGATTGACGTCCGCTTCGAGCAGCGCCACGCGCACCTCACGGAGCGCAACTTTCACCTCGTCTTCGGTGAGTCGCCCGCGCCCGCGTAGCGAATCGAAAACACCCTGTAGTCTGTCGCTTAAACTCTCGAACATGCTTCCGAGTCTAGCAGCCCCGGAGCGTAGGGCGCGTCAACCCGGCGCTCAGGTTCGCACGCTAAACTGGGGGCATGAACGGCTGGAAGCTCTTTTCGGTGGTGTCGGCGCTCGTGATTTTGCCACCGTCCCCGCGCGCGCAGGTCGTGGTGACGCCCGTTCAGCCTCCAGCGCAGGCTGCTGCGGAGCTGGACGCGCAGGCGCTGTTAGCTCAGGCGCGCGCGGCGGCCCAGGCGGCGCGCGAGGGTTCCCTCGCGCCCTCTCCCGACCAGACCGGTTGGCGCGACGCGATCCGGCTCGGTGAAGCGGCGCGCGACCTCGCCCCGGAGGACCCGGAGGTGGTGCGGTTTTTAGCTGAAACATATAGCACGGTGGCGTGGGATTCGCGCGCGTGGGGGGCGTGGAACACGTATCTGGACGCGGGCGGCGAGCTCGACGAGGCGGCGCTGAGGGCGCTCAGCGAAGCAGGCCGCAAGCTCGGCTACGCACGCTTTGCGGCAGGCGACCTCGGCGGCGCAGCCGAAGTCTTTGAGCGCGTTTTAGAACTCGGCGCGGACAACGTAGAGGCTGTGACGTGGCTCGGGCGTATCGCCCTCGAGCAGGGTCAGTCCGAGGCGGCGGAGCGGTACTGGGAGCGCGTGCTCGAGCTGAAACCCGGCGACCCGACGGCGCGCTACTACCTGGCGCAGAGCCGCGAGCAACTCGCCTACGGCGCGGACGCGGTAGGCGCATTCAATGAGGGCGTGGCGGCCTATGACGAGGGCCGGACGGCGGCGGCGCTGGACGCCTTTAGCCGCGCCGCCCAAACCAACCCCGAATTTGGGCAGGCGCACCTGCGGGCCGGACAAACCGCGCTCGAGCTGGGCCGCTCGGGGGCCGCGCAACGTCACTTCCGGGCGCTCGTGGCGCGCGACCCGCAGGACGTTCAGGCCGCCTACTTGCTCACCTTTGCCGAAACGCAGGGTACGTGGGGCGCGGCGGCGGTAAACGGCTTTTACGAGGGGCAGGAGCTGTACAACCAGGGCCGTGTAGCGGACGCTGCCGAGCGGTTTGCCAGTGCGAGCGACGCCAACCCGGAGTACCCGGAAGCGGCTGGCTGGGCTGCGCGCAGCTTTCAGGAGTCGGGGCAGGTGGAGCGGGCGGTTCCCTACTGGGAGCGGGTGGTCGCACTCGACCCGGAAGACCAGAGTGCGCGCTACTTTCTAGCCGCGGCTCAGGCGCAAAAGGAGGTCGGCGCGGACGCGGCGAGCGCCTTTAACGAGGGCGTCAAGGCGTACGGTGAAGCCGACCTCGGCGCGGCGCAGGCTGCTTTCGAGACGGCGACCGAACAAGAGCCCACCTACGCCGAAGCGTGGGGCTGGCTCGGACGTTTGGCGTTCGAGGGGGGCCGCTACGGGGAGGCTGAGGCGGCGTACGGGCGGGCGCTCAGGCTCGAGCCCGGCAACGCCAGTTACCGCTTTTTCGAGGCCGAAGCGGCGCGGCTGGGTCAGTAGCCAGCTTTCGTTCTGTTACAAGGAACTCGTAGCAAGTGGCGCTTGGTTTGCGGGTTACCGCTCGCCGAAGTTTGAGCAGAACATATTTATTTGACGTACCTAACGCTGAAATAGGCAGCCTGAGCGTCGCTCCACTGCCACTTCGGCTGACGCGCTCCAACAAGCGTACAGGGTTCTCACGACTTAGGCTGCTAGGGCAAGCGTAGCTTCATGCCTTCGTGCGTCGCCTGGAAACCTAACCGCTCATAAAAACGTAATGCATCAGGACGCGCTTTGTCGGTGGTGAGCTGCACTATGAGGCAACCTCGAGATTTGGCTCGCTCGATTGCCCATTTAATCAGTTGACGACCTATCCCTTGAGAACGGTATTCTTGGGCAACACGTACCCCCTCAATCAGCCCCCGGCAGCTACCTTTGTAGGTTAGGTAAGGAATAAAAGTGAGTTGCAGAACACCCACAACCCTCCCCGACACACAGGCAACTGTCAGTTCGTTATTTGGGTCAGCATCTATTGCCACGAAAGCAGAAATGTAGACGTCAGGTAGAGGGCGAGAGAACTGTTCCCGTTCCGCACCAACCGGGTCGTCCGCTAGCAACTCAACAATCACCGGCAAGTCATCAAGGGTCCCCTGGCGGAACGTTAGCTCATCAAAATTCACAGCTGATAGTTTATCTAAACCTGAAAGCGGTTATCGCGTACGAAGATCGCAGGGGTAGTGAGATACCAGATGAGGACACCCGTTATCTCAGGTATATCAAGTGTATTATTGCCAAAGTTTGCCTCGCCTCTACACCTCAACATTTACGGCTTCACATCCGCGCTAATTGCAACGCCCGCTGCTATATACTGCCCGCCAAAGGACTAACGTCTAAGGTCTAGGAGGACAATATGAGTAGCGACAAGAGCGCAGGCGACAAGCTCAAAGACGCCGCGAGCAACGTCGGTAAAGCGGTTCAGGACAAGGCCAGCGAAGCCGGACACCGCGCCAGTGCAAACGAGCACGACGCCAAAGCGGAGAACAGCGATAACATGCTCGACAAAGCCGAGCACAGCGTCAAAGGCTCCGCTAACCGTGGCAAAGCCGAGGTCGACGACGGCAAATCCGAATATCACTCGGAAAAGGCCAAAAACGCAGCCAAAGACTAAAGTCTTGAAGCAAAACCCGCAGAGATTTGGGCGCACCAGCCCGTTTTCTGCGGGGTTTTAAGTCCTGTCGGCGTCTGCTGAAAACACACTCGAGCCCGTGCTGAGCTACGCAACACGCCGACGTTTTCTTCCTGCTTCTTACTTCCTACTCCCTACTTCTTTTCATCCAGCACATTGCAGAACTCGACCTAGAAAGCAGAGCCTGCTCAGCTCTCAGCGTTGCGCCGTCAGCGCCTCCGAGGGTGCGGTCGATTCGGCAAGCGCCTCGTAAGCGGCCGCCAAAAGTTCCGCCGTCGTCTCCCAACCCACGCACGCGTCGGTTAGTGAGACGCCGTACTCGAGCGTATCCGACATCGGTTGTTTGCCCGCCCGGATGTTGCTCTCGAGCATCATCCCCACCAGGTCGCTGTTGCCCGCCGCGCGCTGCGCCAAAACGTCGTGCCAGACGGTCTCTTGTTGGCGGTGGTCGTACCCGGAGTTGTGGTGGCTACAGTCGACGATAAGGGCGGGGGTGAGCCCGCTCGCCCGCAACTTGTCACCGGCTTCAGCGGCAAAGGGCGCGGCGTAGTTCGGGCCTGCGCGTCCACCACGCAAGATGGTGTGACAGTCGGGGTTGCCTTTGGTATAGACGACCGCCGCCTGCCCTGAAGCGTCGACACCTAGAAACGTATGGGGCTGGCTCGAGGCGGCAATCGCGTCTACCGCCAGTTGGATATTGCCCTCGGTGCTGTTCTTGAATCCCACCGGAACCGACAGACCGCTGACCATCGCCCGGTGGGTTTGCGATTCGGTCGTACGCGCGCCGATTGCGCCCCAGCTCAGCAAGTCCGACAGGTACTGCGGGATAAACGGATCCAAAATCTCGGTAGCGACCGGCAAGCGGAGCTCGTTAATCTCCAAAAGCAGTTGCCGCGTCCGTCTGAGACCGGCCTCGAGGGTGTTCGAGCCGTCCCGTTCGGGGTCGTTCATAAAACCGCGCCAGCCGACCGTGGTCCGTGGTTTGTCGAAATAGACGCGCATGGCGATGACGAGCCGGTCTTCGTAACGTGCTGCTACCTCGGCGAGCCGCCGCGCGTAATCGAGCGCCAGCTCTGCGTCGTGAACCGAACACGGCCCGGCGATTATGAGCAGCCGGGGGTCGTCTCCGCGCAAAATCCGGCGGATAGCTCCGCGCCCCTCAGAGACGGTGCGGTTGGCCTTTTCGGACGCGGGCAGTTCGGCCTTGAGCGTTTCAGGCGGGCTTAGCGGCTGAATCCGGGCGACGTTGATGTCTTCAACACGTTTCATATTTTCCCCATCATGGTGCTCTCCTTTTGAACCCACCGCTTAAACTCGCCCTGATTTGCGCGCATCAGGTGTACCCGGACTTCCGGAAGCGGACCATAAAAAAAGCGCCCGGTGGTTCCGGGCGCAGCCAAACTGATACGTGGCGTCCTCCCGGTTATCCAGGCCGATACCCCGCAAAATAGGCGTTGCTGCGTGTGGATTTCACAAAGTTAGGTGTATCACAGTCCAGCCCCGTTTGTCTACCGCCCCGAGCCGGAGCCGAACCGATCAGGTAAGGTGCGAGTAAACAGAGCTTAAAATGTTTTCGCCCCACCTTTCTATATTCTCTCCGGCTTACGGGTTTTCTCTGTCTGTCTGGGGTGTCTTAGATCAGCAGTAGTAATAATTAAGCTGTACATGTCAGGCTCGGTTGCCCGGTCAATCTTGCGGTTTTGGGGTGGTGCGCCCGACAGGATTCGAACCTGTGGCCTTTCGCTCCGGAGGCGAACGCTCTATCCGGCTGAGCTACGGGCGCATATTGGAGGTATCATCTTTGACTCATCACTCGGCGAGAGACTTTTTGGCTCAGTTGAGCTTATGGGCGTCTCTACCTCACCTCAGAGGGTATCATTCCTAATGCTTGGAAGGCTTAGCGCCTTCTAACATCAGATAATACCCCGAACGCGGGAGAAAACGCTACTACCCAGCAGGAGGACGTTACCCGGATGAACCTAAGTCAACGCAACCGAAATATTATCTTGTGGATTATCGCTATCGGACTGCTTATCAGTATGGTGATCAGTTTTACGCCCGGTACGCTTTTCGGCGGTTCGGCGCAAAGAGACGCTGCCGAGGGGCCGGTCGCTCTAAACGTCAACGACCAACCGATTCGTGAACGCGAGATCGACCGTTTAGAGCAAAATCCGCCCTTTAACGCTGTTCAAGAGGGGCCGGTCGCTCAAGATTTGAAGCGCGTGCTGCTCAGCGAACTCGTCTCACAGTCGCTTACCGAGCAGGCCGCAGCCGACGTGAACGTCTCGGGCGCTGAAGTCAGAGAACGCGTCAATGAGTTTCGTGACGAGCAAGGGGTGGCGGGCAGCCGCAACGACGGCGCTTATCAAAATCTGATCGCCAGGGGTGGGTACACCGACGAGACCTTCCGCGACTTTACCCGCGAGCAGTTACAAAAAGAAAAGTACCTCGAGGGTTTGACAGAGGGCGTCACGGTAAGTGACGAAGAGATTCGGACACATCACGCCGCCAACCGTAACGACTACAGCAGCGAGCCGCGTATCACCGCCCGCGAGATTGTCGTTCCAGGCGAAGCGGAAGCCGACCTCGTCTACGCGCGGGCTCTGGAGGGTGAAGACTTCGCCGCTCTTGCCCGCGAAACCTCCACCGAGCGGGCCGAACAGGGTGGCGCGCTCGGCGCAGCCGAGGGTGAAGACGCGCCAAAGCCAATCACCCAGGTGGCGCTCCCGACCACGGTCGCCCAGGCCGCCTTTGCACTTCAGGGTCCGGGTTTGACCGCACCCGTCGAGGCGGGCGGCGCGTTTCACATCGTCAAGGTCGAGGATTTCCAGCCTGCTGCGCCGCGCCCCCTGGACGAGGTGAGAAGTGAGGTTGAGGCGGACGTACTCGAGCTTAAACAAGCTGCCGTTCAGGAGGCCGCTCTACGTGAGCTCCGCGCGGACGCCGAAATCAGCACACCCGAAGGCAGCACCTACAGTTTCGAGAATCCGGTCGTGGCGCGTGTTGGTGACGCTGAAATTAGGGCGGACGAACTCGACCGCAGCACCTACTTGAACCCACAGTTGCAACAGTTCATCACCCCGGACTTCAGCGAGATTATTACCTCGACAATACGGCCCAACGTGCTCGAGGGACTTATCGACGAAGAGCTGGCCTTTCAGGGAGCTGGAGAATTAGACGGGATGTTCGTCGGTCCACGCGCGGCGGTCGCGCAAAGTGCGCTCGGTTACGTCAGCCGCGACGCCCAGGCGACCGACGCGCAGATTCGCACGTACTATGGGGAAAACGAAGACGAATACACCGAACCCCCTTCGGCGTTGACGACCCGGGTGAACTTCCCCGACGCGGCGTCCGCCAGAGACTTCCGGCGTACCCTGACAGGTGCCAAGATCGTCGATACCAGGACGATCAATCTGGTGGCAGAAGCGTCCGACGGTACGGTGCAAGATGTGGGCGAGGTCACGCCGGGGGCGCAACCCGAGGCGATTGACTCGGCGCTGTTCAACTTTGGCGCGGCCCCGGCGGGGGGTATGGTTGCGCTCGCTGACAGCGGCTTGGATATCTCGAGAGTCGTGAGCGTAGAAGCGCCCGCCGCAGGCGCGCAGAGCGGCGGTGCTCTCTCGGGTGGTGCGCTTTCCGGCGGTGCCGCGCCGGGTGGTGCCGAATCCGGGGGTGCGGGCGGCGTGTCCGCCGACGCGCCGCAAGAACAGTTTGTGGTTCTTATCGCGGCGCGCACGCCGCCACGCCTGCCCCCTCTCGGTGAGGTGCGCGAGCAGGTCGAGCAGTCGGCAACGCAGCAGCAGCAAAACGAGGCGCGTACGACGTGGTTGGAGGGTCTCCGCGAGAGCATTCCGGTCGAGAACTTGCTGGCCGCCGAACTCGCCGCCGACGCCCAAAACGGAGCCCAGAGCGGTGGAACCCAAAGCGGTGGCGCGCCGAGTGGGGGCGACTCGAGCGGCGAGACCCAAGACGGCGGAGCACAAGATAACGTAGAGGGCGGTTCAGAAGACGCTGGAGAAACCGGGCAAAACGACCCGGTCGCCACCGATGAAGTCCAGGACGAGGCTCCCGCGCCTGCACCGGCGGAAGCTGAGCCGGAACTCGTAACGCCGGAAACGCCACCTGAAACGGAACTTGAGGTTACACCGCAGTCAGCTCCCCAATCAGCACCGGAAACGACGCCCGAGACGGAAGCGCCTGAAGCCGAACCTGAAGCACCGGAAGTGGCACCTGAAAACACCCCCGACAACACTCCCGAAAATGCTCCTGACGATGCCCCTGAAAATGAGGTGAACTAGAGCGTAGTCTGTTGTTTATCGGTATGCCCCACGTCAGCTGACGTGGGGCGTGCTCGTGTTAAAGCTCAGCTGGTTTACTAACCGAAGCCAAGTATCAGCATCCTCGAGGCGCTTGCGTTCGACCTACGGAAATTGTCCTCGTGTAAAAACCGGAGTCCCCGCAGTGGAACCAAAGCTCGCACGTCTACACTTCGGCAACGGTGTCTTGAAAGCGTTTAGTGAAGTAGACCTTTCGGTTGGGTCCGGGCGGGAAACCCTCGAGTTCGGCCAAAACCTCATACCCGTGCTTAGGGTAGAAGTCGGGCGCTTGAAAGCTCAAGGTGTCGAGATAAGCACCGACGCACCCGGCTGCTTTGGCGTAGGTTTCCGCTCGGTGAAGGAGTTGGCTACCCAGTCCTTGACCTCGGTAGGCTTCGTGGACGAAAAGAATGTCTATGTTCAACCAGTACCAATGGACGACGAAGACAATGCCAGCAACTAGCCGCCCCTGGTCATCCCGAATTACAAACACCTTTTGATGTGCATGACCAACCTCTGAGTTGGCGTGATTAAAGGCAGTTAATGCGTCCGTGACTTCCTCGAGAGTCTCTAGCGTGTTCTCATCTATCATCTCGTAGCTCATCATTACCCTTTCCAAAAACTTGTGTCAGGTGAGCGCGAGTTGCTTTGCGCTACGAACGAAAGTTTGTCGCCGCAAAGCTACAGACTACGAACGGCTGCGGCAGAACGAACTTTTAGGCTTTCTTCGTCGGTTTACGGTGGGCAGCGTCGGACACCCCAACGCCGGGTTCACAGCTACTCGCTTCCCTCACCAGTTCTCCGGCTTGTGCGGTCGTCAGCGAGCGTCACGGCCAAAAAACCTAGCGGCATAAAAAAGCTGCCAACCTCTGTAGGAGGTCGGAGAACCGCATCTCGCGCTGGAGTTAGAGGAAGCGAAGTGTCATCATAGGGTCTCGCGTTGCAGTATAGCGTAGAGCCTACGTTTAAGAAACGTCTCTGGGCAGAGAAACATACTTGGTACCTCTCCGAGCCGCTCGGCGTATAGGTTAGATTAGGACCATGCCCCGCGCCCTCCTCAGCGTTTCCGACAAGACGGGCCTCGAGCCCTTTGCCAAAGCCCTTACCGAACTCGGTTTCGAGTTGCTTTCGACCGGCGGTACCTATACGGTGCTCTCGGACGCGGGCGTAAGCGTCCGCCGGGTAGCCGACGAGACCGGTTTTCCCGAAATGTTGGATGGGCGCGTCAAGACGTTGCACCCAAAAATTCACGGTGGTCTGCTGGCGACTGCTTCACCGGAGCATCAGCAGGAGCTGAGGGCGTACGGCGTTACCCAGATAGACCTCGCCGTGGTCAATCTCTACCCGTTTCGTGAAACGGTTGCCAGGGGCGCAGACTTCGCTGAAACGGTCGAAAATATCGACATCGGCGGCCCCGCGATGCTGCGTTCTGCGGCTAAAAACCATCAGCACGTGCTGGTGGTGTGCGACCCGGCAGATTATGAACGGGTGTTGGGGGCGCTTCGGGAAGGTGAGGCGGACGACGGCCTGCGGCTCGAGCTAGCCCGTAAAGCGTTCGCCCATACAAGCGCCTACGACGCTGCCATCGTGAGCTGGCTCGACAGAGGCGTGACGCTGCCCGAGACGCTGCATCTGAGTCTGGAACGCGCCCAGAGCCTCCGCTACGGTGAAAATCCACATCAGACCGGCGCGCGGTACCGCGAGGTCGGTGTGAAGAGTTGGTGGGACGAGGCGGTGCAGCACAGCGGCACGGCGCTCTCGTACCTGAACTTGTTCGACGCTGAAGCGGCGTGGAGACTCGTTCACGAGTTCGATGCGCCCGCCGCCGTGATCGTCAAACACGCCAACCCCTGCGGCGTAGCCGTGGCAGACGACCTCGAGACGGCCTACGCGCGCGCTTTCGACGCCGACCCCAAATCGGCGTTCGGCGGTGTTGTGGCGCTCAACCGTCCCGTCAGCGAAACCCTGAGCGCCGAACTGCTCGCCAACCCCAAGGCCGATGTGCTGATCGCCCCGGACTTCGCACCGGGTGTAGCCGCTGCGCTCGCCGCCAAACGCAAAAACATGCGCGTGCTGAGCGCGCCGCCGCCCGCTCCGGCAGGGCTCGAGTTACGCCGCGTAGACGGCGGCTTTTTGGTGCAGGAACCCGACGCTGTAAGCTTGAAACGCAGCGCGTGGCGGGTCGCTACCGAGCGTCAGCCTATCGAGGCCGAATGGCGCGACTTGGAACTCGCCTGGTTGGTCTGCGCCTACACCAAATCGAACGCTATCGTGCTGGTCAAAGACCTTCAGGCTGTGGGTATCGGTGCGGGGCAGCAGAGCCGCGTGGACGCTTCGGAGATCGCCGCGCAAAAGGCGGCGGGGCGTGCCGAAAGCGGCGCGTGCGCGAGCGACGCTTTTTATCCGTTTAGAGACGGGCTCGAGGTCGCGGCGCAGGCCGGAGTCGCCGCCGTCATTCAACCGGGCGGGTCAATCCGGGACGACGAGCTGATTGCCGCCGCCGATGAACTCGGGATAGCGATGGTGATGACGGGCGAGCGGCACTTCCGGCATTAGCGCGTGGTGAGGTTTTTGGTCGATACCTGCTATTTGGTGGGGGAGTGGGGAGGCAGAAGTGAGAATCGAGAAGTGAGAATTCAGGAGTAATACAAATTCCGATTGATTCCTAATCAATCCGAGCGTAGCAATGGGAAAAAAGATACGGATGGATCGGTATGGACTATCACCGAACGCACCCCTCGGTGATAGGGAATTAAGCGGAATCCGCATAAGTAATGATGTGCAGGGCGCTGTCGAGGTCGGTGCGCGCAGAGCGGACCTCTGGCGTTCGGATAAACGGTGAGCGCTCCTTGACTGCTACTGTAGCCAGTGGCTGAGGTCGCGCCCGATCAAGCCTTGCAGTTTGCCGATGTCGTCGCGGTACGCTTCGATCAGTTCGGCGCGTATTTCGGGCGGACAGGTCGGTTTCTCGAGATTGCCGGATTGCAGCGTTTTAAGTGCCCGAGTCCTGATCTTGCCGCGAGCCGATTTGGGTAGCAGTTTTTTGCTCCAGACTTTGACCAGACTCTGACTCGAAGCCCGCACAATCTCGTGGAGCTGGTGGCGCATTTTGCCTTCGGGAACGCCGGAGATATTGTGTTGCGTCTCGAAGTTCGGCGTGAAGGTCTCATCGACGCCGAGTGCTGCAAAGATGTTTCGGGTCAGTGCGGCGGGGTCGTTTTGCAAATCGTCGTAGAGATAGACGTGCACTTTAGCCGCGCCGAAGAGATCATAGTAACGTCTGAGCTGTTCGTAGTAAAAACCCTGAGCGCGAAAATGATAGAGCGGGCTCCAGCCTTCTCTGATACGCTCCGGTTCAGCGCGCAGCGCCGCCGCAAAATCGGTATGAACCTCGTTACCGTCACGGGTAAGGTGGCAAAATGCAGAGAACGCACGGTCGACAGGGTTTCGTAAGACGGCGATAATATCGGCGTCGGGAATGTGTTTGTGAATTCGGGGCGGCACGTCCGGAAAATAGAGGTACTGCGGCGACGCCTCACCGCGCGCGCGTTCGTTTCCGGCGTCTTTGAAAAGCGACTTGTAGGCCTCGAGCGTTCTGACGTGGCGGGCACCCTCGCGCCAGCCTTTGGGACCGTTTTCTCTAGGGATCGTTCCCTCTTTTACTTTGAAAAATTTTGGTTCCTTGATAGCTGGCATATACACGTCGGGATGCTGTTTGAGGTAGTGGTACAGAGACGTCGTTCCGGCCTTGGTCGCGCCGATGATAATAAAGTTGGGCATAGCGGTGTTCGTGGGGGCCGCAGGTAGGGTACCCGGATTCGGGCGGTTCGGGCGGTGAGGCGCAGCGGTTACCGTGGTGTGCGGTTGGGTCAACATGGCTGAAATGTAGCACGGACTTCGCCCAAAACTGAGCGTATCTGACCAGCAAATTTGGGTGACCGGGCCGGGTATCCCACTGAGCTGACACGAGAAAACTTGAGCCCGGACGCGGTTTTGAGCGTTACGATAAGAAAGCCTATTCGGCGTGTGGCGACAGCCGGAATGATCGACTAAGTTCTGTTGGCTTTCTACATAAAAGGTGGTTTTTGCCACGCTAAAGGCAAGAAGTAGGAAGTAAGGAGTAAGAAGTAGAGAAGTTTTAGAACGCTGAAGTTTATCTCGTCGGTCACTAGGTTGACTGCGTTTCTCAAAGGGCAAACGTCACCACAACCTAGAAAGTGTTTTATGCGGATTCCGCTTAATTCCCTATCACCGAATGTTGCGTTCGGTGATAGTCCATACCACTCGAGTCCGTACCTCTTTTCCTGCTGCCGAGCATGAAGCTGTAGACGTTCAGCTGCCCCAAAGCCGAAAAGGTATACACAGCATCTTTTCGGCTCGCTACTGTAGCCAGTGACTTAGGTCGCGCTGGATCAAGCCCTGGAGCTTGCCGATATCTTCGCGGTACGCTTCTCTGAGTTCAGCGCGTAGTTCGCACGAGAAGGGAGGTTTCTCGAGGTTGGTAGCCTGTAACGTCTGCATGGCCCGAGTTTTGAACTTGCCCCGCGACGAGGCGGGCAGCAGGGTTTTGCCTATGGTTTTTAGGAGGCTCCGGTTCGAGCCGCGCAAAAAGTGGTGGGCGCGGTGGAGTAGTTTGCTTTTAGGAACGCCCGAAATGTTGTGCTGCGTCTCGAAGTTTGGTGTGAAGGTCTCATCGACGCCGAGCGCCGCAAAGATATTTTCGGAGATGCCTACGGGGTCGTTTCTTAGGTCATCGTAGAGATACACATGTATCTTGTCCGCGTCGAAGGTGTCGTAGTAGCGCCTGAGCTGCTCGTAGTAAAACCCTTGGGCGCGGTAGTGGTAAAGCGGGCTCCAGCCTTCTCTGATACGTTCCGGCTCGTCTTGCAGGGCCGCGGCGAAGTCGGTATAAATCTCCTTGCCGTCGCGTATCTGGTGTAAAAATGCTGAAAACGCCCGGTCTACGGGGTTTCTAAGTACGGCGATAATCTCGGCTTCAGGGACGTGGTTGCGGATGCGGCGCGGCACCTCCGGGTAGTACAGGTATTGCGGCGACGCCTCACCGCGCGCGCGTTCGTTTCCGGCGTCTTTGAAAAGCGACTTGTAGGCCTCGAGCGTTTTTACGTGGCTCGCCCCCACGCGCCACCCTTCAGGCCCGTTCTCTTTAGGGATAGTCCCCTCTTCGACGGTAAAAAACTTTGTCTCTTTGACCGGCGACATATAGATGTCGGGGTGCTGTTTGAGGTAGTGGTACAGCGACGTGGTTCCGGCTTTGGTCGCGCCGATAATGATAAAGGTGGGCGTAGCGGCGGGTGTGGCGGCGTGTAGATGCTCAGGCGCGCTGTCCGGGGTAGAGGGTTGGGTCAGCATGGCTAGAACGTAGCACAAGCTGCTCTGGGACGCAGACGTATCTGACCCTCGGCGTAACGAAATAAAAATCCTTGCAAACCGGGTGCGCTCCGGGTTTGCTCGAGCGGTCTTAAAACCCGACCAGGCACAAACTGCAACCCCGTAGCGCCGCGTCCCTACAAACGCTTCACGAGGCTTTTACGTTCTCCCTTCTGTGTCCTCTATTTTATCTCATTTGATAAACCGCTCGCCTCACACGGAAAAGCTCAGTTGTCTTCCCCCCCCACCTCGAGCGCCCCCGTCATAATCGCCACCACGTCCGACATGCTGTAATCTTGGGGCCGTACGATGGCGGTCCGTTTGCCCATCCGGTGAACGTGAATTCGGTCGGCGACCTCGAATACGTGCGGCATGTTGTGGCTGATCAAAATCACCGGCAGACCACGGTCACGCACTTTTTGGATAAGTTCCAGAACCATTCCCGACTCTTTAACGCCCAGAGCCGCCGTCGGTTCGTCCAAAATAATCACGTTGCGGGCAAAAGCGGCGGCGCGGGCGACAGCGACGCCCTGCCGCTGCCCGCCGGAAAGCGTTTCGACCGCCTGTTTCATCGACTGGATGCGGAATTTAAGGTCTTGCATGTAGACGGTCGCGTCGGCGAGCATCTTCTTTTTGTCGAGCATCCGAAAAACCGACCCCAGCGGGCCGGATTTGCGGATTTCGCGGCCCATAAACATATTGTCGACGATGTTTAGGGCGGGCGCGACGGCGAGCGACTGATGCACCGTCTCGATACCGTAACGCCGCGCGTCGAGCGGGCTGCGGAGGTGAACCTCGTCGCCATTTAGAAAAATCTTGCCCTTATCGGGAACGACCGCGCCCGAAAGCGCCTTGATAAGCGTCGATTTGCCCGCGCCGTTGTCGCCGATCACCGCTAGAATCTCGCCGGGGAAGAGGTCGAAATCAGCCCCGTCCATAGCGACGACCTGACCATAGTGCTTGACGAGTCCCTTGGCCTCGAGCACCGGGGTGCGGGCGGCTTGGTCGCCCAATTTAGGCGGAAGCTTGGGCGAGGCGGTTGCAACGGATATTTGGCTCATGAGCGCCCCCTTCTCGACAACTGGTCGACCGCGACCGCCAGAATCACCAGCACCCCGGTGATCAGTACCTGATAGATCGACGGTACACCGGTCAGCTGGAGGCCGTTACGAAATACCCCGACGATCAGCACACCCAAAAGCGTCCCCATGATGTTGCCGCGTCCCCCGAACAGGCTCGTCCCGCCGAGCACGACGGCGGTGATGCTCTCCAGATTGGCGTCCTGTCCCGCTTGCGGGTCGCCGACGCCGGTCCGCGCGACCAGCATCAGCGCGCCGATCCCGTAGGTTGCGCCCGCCAGCGTGTAGACCGTTAAAAGAACCCGCTTGACCGGGATGCCGGTCAGCCGCGCCGCTTCGGGGTCATCACCGACGGCGTAAATGTGCCGCCCGAAAGCTGTGCTTTGCAGCACGTACCAGGTCAGCAGATAGAGCGCAAAAACCAGAATCGAGCCGTACGAGACGGCGGTCGTGCCGACCAGAAACGTTCGGCCCAAGATGGTCTGAATCTCGGGCAAGCCGGTAATCGTCTGCGTCGAATAGATGCGAACCAGGGCGAAGGCGATATTGAGCATGCCCAGGGTGACGATAAAGGGCGGCAGATTGAGGCGTGTAATCAGCAGCCCGTTAGCAGCGCCAAAGGCGGTACAGACCAAGATGCCCAGAAAGATCGCCAGCACCGGATTAACCCCGCTGACGACCGCGACTTTGGTCATCACCACTCCGCCGAGGGCGCTGATCAAACCGTTCGAGAGGTCGATACCGGCGGTCAAGATAATCAGCGTCTGACCGATAGCGAGCGTACCGACGACCATCACCTGCTGGACGATGAGCGAAAAATTCCGACCTGTCAAAAAGCGGTCGGACTGGGTAGCAAAGATAATAACGGCGATTAAGAGTGCGATAAGCGGGCTTACGGCGGGCGCAGCTAAAAAGCTCAGCAGGCGGCGTGAGGCGCTCGGCGTCGAACCTGTGGTCGTCATAAGTCCCCTTCAGCAAAAACTATATTTTGACCGAGACTACATCATAAAGGTGTGCAGCGGTTAGGCCGCTGCACACGGGAAGGGTTTGCTGCGGGTTATTCGCCCCAGCAGTTCTCGAGTCCGAACGCCGTGTCTTCGCTCTCGACGCCCTCTACAGCGTTATCGGTAATAAGCGTAACGCCGGTATCGGTGTAGCCGGTCGGGGTTTCCCCGGTTTCAGCATACTCGGCAACCGCTTCGACGCCTAAAGACGCCATCTCGAGCGGGTACTGCTGCGAGGTCGCGGCGATCTGACCGTCTTCGACGCCGCGCACCCCGGCGCAACCGCCGTCGACCGAAACGACCGTAATCTGGTCGGCTAGTCCGGCGTTGCGGATTGCGGTCGCCGCGCCGAAAGCGGCGGGCTCGTTGATGGTGTAGACCAAGTTGATGTCGGGGTTTGCCGTCAGACAGTTCTCCATCGCCGTCTGGCCTTTGGTCTGGTCGCCCTGTGTGTCCTGGCTACACACCACCTCGGGGCTGCTGACCTGGTCGGGAGCGTCGGCGGTTACGTCGGCGAGGCCGTAACCCGCCAAAAAGCCGTTGTGCCGAAGGTTACCGACCGTAATACCGGGGTTGAGGTCCAAAGTAGCGATCACGGGTTCGGTATCGCCCATCGCGGCTTTTGCGTACTGCCCGATCAGCTCCCCGGCTCTAAAGTTGTCGGTGGCGAAAAGTGCGTCGGAGGCGTCTTGCGGGCTTAGCGGGGTATCGAGGGCGATCACGATCACGCCCTGCTCGCGCGCCCGCTGAACGGTAGGCACGATGGCGCTGGTGTCGCTCGGAACGAGCAAAATCCCGGCAACCCCGGCGTTGACCATGTTTTCAATCGCGGTCACTTGCGCCTCGTTGTCGCCGTCGAAGCTGCCTGCGGCGGTCATCAGCTGGACGCCCAACTCGTCGGCTTTTTGTTGCGCGCCCTCGCGCATCTTGACGAAAAAGGGGTTGGTCTCGGTTTTGGTAATCAGACCGACGATAACGGGTTCCTGGGCGAAAGCTGTGCCGACGCTCAGCGTCAGGGCGGCGGCGGTTAGTTTAAGGACGTTCATTGAGTCTCCTCGAGCTGGGCTGAAAACAAGTTGAGCTAAAAATTTGGTTTGCGCGTACCTGCACGTCACACGCTTGCGACGACCCCGGACCTCCTCTGTCTGTAATCGATTTCAGTTTCTGTCTGCCAGCCTATTCCAAACGGACGTCGTTGTCAAGATGTGGCGCGGGCGGCCTAAATCGATTACAGTCGGAAACGATGGCGGACAGCAAGGTGAGTAAAACAAGCCGTATCCGCGACGTGGCGGCGCGAGCGGGGGTTTCGTCGGCAACCGTATCGCGGGTGCTCGCAGGCAAGCCGCACGTCAGCGCGGCGGTGCGGGAGCGGGTGCTCGAGGCCGCCCAGACCCTCCGCTACCGCCCCAACCGGATCGCCCGCTCGCTGCGGGTACAGCGGTCGCGGTTTGTCGGGCTGGTCGTCTCGGATATTCAAAATCCGTTTTTCAACCGGGTGGTGCGGGCCGTCGAAGATGCGGTGTTGCCGCACGGCTACGCGGTCTTTTTGTGCAACACCGACGAAAACCCCGAACGTGAGGCGCTTTACCTCAACCTGTTTTTAGACGAACAGGTCGCGGGTATCATCCTCACCCCGACGCGCGCGGACGCGGCGGCGTACGGCGGCTTCGATTTCGGTGGTGCGGGTGTGCCGCTGGTGGTGATCGACCGGCTCGTAGCGGGTCTGGCGGTCGATACCGTCGTTTCAGACAACCTCGAGGCGTCTCGCGCGGTGGTGGCTCAGCTGATCGAACTGGGCCACACCCGTATCGGCGCGGTCTTGTCCGAACTGTCGATCACCACCGGAAAGTTGCGGCTGAGGGGGTACGAGAGGGCGCTTGCGGAGGCGGGTCCGGGACTCGAGTCCGAAGCGTTATTCGGCAAACCCATCGAGGCGGAGGGCTACCGGCTGGCAGCGGCGCTGATGGAGAGTAAAAGACCCCCTACCGCCCTTTTTACCGGTTCCAAACTGCTGACGCTCGGGGTGCTCCGCTACCTTTTCAAACACCGTATCCGGGTTTCAGGGTCCGGCGTCCGACCGGGCGAAGTGGCGTTAGCAGCCTTTGACGACCTCGACTGGCTGCCGGAAACGCCTGAGATGCTCAACGTCACCCAACCGGCGTACGACATCGGCGCGCAGGCGGCGGCGCTGCTGCTGGCGCGCATAAACGACCCCGAACGCCCGCCCGAACTGCGCGTGCTGCCCTCGAGCGTGGTGTGGGTCGGGGGGCAGGGTGCTAAGATTAGGGCGTCAGGTGTCGAGGCGTCGGGTTGAAAGCTGACCCAACCGCAGGTTTCGGAAGAGTAAACTGGTCTGATGCCCACGCCTCTACCGCATACACTTTTTGTTACGCGATTCAGGGCTTACAGCGACCTCGAACAGAGCGTCCAAAGAGCAGCCGAAATCAGTAAAGGTAGCTCGGCGTGACTGCCTTGACAGGCGCTACTCGAGACGATGCGGCGGCGCGCGCCCTGGCGGTGCTGAAGACCACCTTCGGCTACGACCGTTTTCGCGGCGCGCAGGCTGAGATCGTCGAACAGGTTACGAGCGGCGGCGACGCGCTCGTCCTGATGCCGACCGGCGGCGGCAAATCGCTCTGTTATCAGATTCCGGCGCTTCTGCGTCCGGGCGTCGGTATCGTGGTGTCGCCGCTGATTGCGCTTATGCAAGACCAGGTAGACGCGCTTTTGCAACTCGGGGTCAAAGCTGCGTTTCTGAACTCGAGCCTCTCCCTGCAAGACGCCGCGCAGGTCGAGCGAGACCTCCTAAGTGGCGACATCGACCTGCTTTACGTCGCTCCGGAACGGCTCCTGACGCCGCGTTTTTTAGGTCTTTTAGAGCGCAGCCGAATCGCCCTTTTCGCCATCGACGAGGCGCACTGCGTGTCGCAGTGGGGGCACGACTTCCGGCCTGAATACATCGGCTTGTCGCTTTTAGCCGAACGTTTTCCCGTGGTGCCGCGCGTCGCCCTGACCGCGACCGCCGACGACGCCACCAAACGCGAGATACTCGAGCGGCTCAGCTTGGGGGGCGCGCGGCAGTTCGTGTCGTCGTTCGACCGTCCGAACATTCACTACACGGTCGTGACCAAACAGGGCGCGCGCCAGCAGCTGCTGGCGTTTTACCGCGCCGGACACGAGGGCGACGCGGGTATCGTCTACTGTCTGTCGCGTAAAAGTGTCGATGAGACGGCCTCGTGGCTCGTCAAACAGGGCGTCACGGCCCTGCCGTACCACGCAGGCCACGCGGCGGCGGTACGCGCTTCGCATCAGGCGCGTTTTTTGCGTGAAGAAGGCGTGGTGATGGTGGCGACTATCGCCTTCGGTATGGGGATCGACAAACCCGATGTGCGTTTTGTCGCACACCTGGATTTGCCTAAAAGCCTGGAGAGCTACTACCAGGAGACCGGGCGCGCGGGCCGTGACGGGGAACCCGCCGACGCCTTTATGACGTACGGCCTCGAGGACGTGGTCTCGCTCCGGCGGATGCTGGCGGGTGGGGCCGCGCCCGAGGCGGTCAAACGCGTCGAGGCGGGAAAGCTCGAGGCGCTGCTGGGTTTTTGCGAATCGGCGCGCTGCCGCCGTCAGGTGTTGCTCGCCTACTTCGGCGAAACGCTGCTCGAACCGTGCGGCAACTGCGACACCTGCGCCACACCCGTCGCTACCTGGGACGGCACGGTCGCGGCGCAAAAAGCGCTCTCGGCGGTGGTTCGGACCGGGCAACGTTTCGGCGCAGGTCACGTGATCGACGTGCTTTTGGGCAAAGAGACGCCTCGAGTGAAGTCTTTGAGTCATCAGGACTTGAGCACCTACGGGATCGGCACTGAGCACAGCGAACGCGCGTGGCGCGGCGTGTTACGGCAGCTCGTCGCGGGCGGCTACCTTTCGACCGACGCCGACGGTTACGGCACGCTTAAAGTTTCGCCGCGTAGCGCACCCGTCTTAAAGGGTCAGGAGAAGGTGCAGCTTCGCCACGACCCCGCGCTGCAAAAGGTGCAGAAACAGCAGAAAAAAGGAGCGGCGCGTCCGGTCGATACGCTGAGCGGCGGCGAGGCGTCCCTGTTTGAAGCCCTCCGCAGCCTCCGGGCAACGTTAGCCAAAGAGCAGGAGGTTCCGGCTTACGTCATTTTCGACAACAAAACGCTCGTCAAAATGGCGGAGGCGAAGCCGCGTTCGCTGGCCGAGATGCAGCGAGTTCCGGGCGTCGGCGCGGTCAAGCTTGAGCGTTATGGGCAACAGTTTCTCGAGATTCTCACGCAGCAGCCCATAGCTGACCTGAGCGACACCTACGCCGAAACGTACGGGTTGATTAAAGGGGGACTCTCGCCCGAACAGGTTGCGACCAAACGGTCGCTCACGGTCGGCACCATTTTGCAACACGGCGCGGCTCTGGTCGGTTCCGGCAGATTGAGCGTTTTAGAAGCGACGGGTTTGCCCGAAACCGAAGTTCGGCAGATTGAAACGACCTACAGCAGCCTTCCCGAAGACGAACGGAGCAAACTCAAACCGCTTTTTGAACGCTTTGGGGGACGTTACGACTACGGGGTGCTCAGGTGTGTGCTCGAAGGCAAGAAGCTTAAGCAAACTTGACGTGCGGAGGCTCTACAGGGACTCGAGGCGTTTCTCGCCAGCTTGGAGCGTCGAGGTGACCTTGATACCCGGTCGAATTACAGCGGCAGCCCTTTCCCAAACTTCCCTGGAGGTTTGGTGTGCTCGAGGCCCGGAGTAGGGCAAGAAAGTACAGTAGAAAAAGTACAGTAGAAAAAGTACCGCAAACACGCCTCGGGCCGATGAATTCCTATGACCGACCCGTTCAGTAGGAATTTGCTAAAATACCCTCGGTACCCTATGACGCTCACTCTTACGCCGCCCCCGCTCGAGACCCCTAAAACCGAAGTCTTAAACGTGTCCGGGTTGACCAAGAGCTATCACGACCCCGGTCAACCGGCGCTGCGCGAGCTTTCGCTAAGTGTCGGTGCGGGGGAACTGGTGTCGGTGTTGGGGCCGTCGGGGTGCGGTAAAACGACGCTTTTGCGGCTGATTGCCGGGTTCGAGCGGCCCGACACGGGCAGCATCCGGGTGGCGGGGCGCGTGGTCGCCGGACCGCGTTGGGTGCCACCTGAGGCGCGCGGTATCGGTTTTGTGTTTCAGGATTACGCGCTCTTCCCGCACCTCACCGTCACCCAAAACGTCGCCTTCGGGCTGCCACAGCTGGACCGCAAAGCGCGCCGCGCTCGCACCGAAGCGGTGCTCGATCTGGTCGGTCTGACGATCTTCGCTACGCGTTACCCGCACCAGCTTTCGGGCGGACAGCAGCAGCGGGTCGCTTTGGCTCGCGCGCTCGCGCCCGAACCGGCGGTCATGCTCCTCGACGAACCCTTTAGCAATCTCGACGCGGCCCTGCGTATGGGTACACGTAAAGAGGTGCGGCGTCTCCTTAAACTCGCCGGGGTCACGGCGATCTTGGTGACGCACGACCAAGAAGAGGCGATGACCTTTGCCGAGCGGCTGGTACTGTTGCGGGCGGGGGAAGTGGAGCAGCAGGGCGCGCCCGAAGCGGTCTACGCGCGCCCGCGCACAGCGTTCGCTGCCAGCTTTTTGGGGACGACCAATCTGCTCCGTGGGGACGCCTGCGGCGACCGGGCGCGGACGCCGCTCGGGGTGGTGCGGCTGACCCGGACGGCGCAGGGCAGCGTGCTGCTGTCGCTACGCCCTGAAGATGTGGCGTTTGCGGATTCCGGACTGCCTGGGCGGGTGGTCGCGCGAGAATTTAAGGGCCACGACCTCACCTATACGTGTGAAACTGAAGCCGAACCGGACAAACCGACCCGCGTGACCGTGCAGACCGAACCGGGCTGCCCGTACGTGGTCGGCGACGCAGTGTTTCTGGTTCCGCGCGGGCTGGCGGTACCGCTCGAGGCTCCGGGTTAGCATTTTGGATTCAGCAGATTTTTGTTCCGGTGGTATTTCAGGTCTGCAAAAACAGAGAACTTTGAAGGTGAAGTAGAGCTTTTGCGCTGAAATAAATCGCTTGGTGACAAACTAAAGACCGCACGCTACAAGCCACTCGCCAGCAACTCCCGGTACGCGCCCCGTCAAATCTCACCTGCCCCGTGATAGCATCGCCCTATGTCTGTAGTCAGCGCCCCGACCACCGCGACCCCTGACACGACCACCGATACGATCCCCGCGCGGCTCGAGGCTGAAAATCTCGTTAAACGTTACGGCGGCAGAACAGTCGTAGGCGGCGTCAGCTTCAACTTGCAACGCGGTGAAATCGTCGCGCTGCTTGGCCCCAACGGGGCAGGCAAAACCACCTCGTTTTACATGATGGTGGGGTTTGTTCGTCCGAACGCCGGACGTATTTCGGTCGGCGGCGAGACCATCACCCACTGGCCGATGTACCGGCGGGCGCGGCGTGGCCTCGGCTATCTGGCGCAGGAACCGAGCGCGTTTCGCAAACTCTCGGTCCGCGACAATTTAATGGCGATTTTAGAGTTTCAAAAGCTTTCCAAAGCCGAGCAAAACCGCCGCGCCGACGAACTTTTAGACGAGTTCGGTCTGACGCGCCTCGCCGCGAGCCGCGCCGACCTGCTTTCGGGTGGTGAACGGCGGCGTTTAGAAATTGCCCGCAGCCTGACTACCGACCCGGCTTTTATCCTGCTCGACGAGCCGTTTACCGGGGTCGATCCTAAAAATATTCGGGAGATTCAGCTGCTGATCGCCGACCTGCGGGCGCGGCGTGGTCTGGGTGTGCTGCTGACCGACCACAGCGTCCGGGAAACGCTTTCGATAGCCGACCGGGTATACCTGATGTTCGACGGTCAGGTGCTTTTCGAGGGCACGCCCGCCGCTTTCGCCGCCGACGAAACGGTCCGCACCCACTACTTGGGCAGCGACTTTCAGCTTTAAGCGCAGGCGGCGAAGGCGTGTATCCCGTCGCTTTGCTGCTCGTGCTGATGGTGTTAGCAGGATTTATCGCCTACGCGGGCGACGTGCTCGGGACGACCGTGGGGCGGCGGCGGCTGAGCCTGTTCGGTTGGCGACCCAAACGCACCGGGCGGGTGGTCGGCGTCGCGGCGGGGGTGCTCGTCATGCTGAGCACGATGGGCGTGCTGAGTCTGGCGTTTCGGGACGCGACCACGGTACTTTTGCGCTCGCAACAAGCGGCCCGCGAACTAGACGTGTTGCGCGGCGAACGGACGCTGCTGGAGCAGCAGGTGGTAACGACCGAGCAGCAGCTGGCGCAGGCGCAGGCGACCATCACCGAAGCCGAAGGGGTACGTGACCGCGCCCGCGACGCCCGCGACGCTGCGCTACGTATTCGCAACCGGATCGTGCTCGAGCAGGGTGCGCTACGCGCCGAACTCACGGCGCTAGAGGATCAGCAGGCGCGTCTGGAAGGTGAGAACGCCGCACTTCAGGCGACCAACGCCGAACTCACCCTGTCGAACGAAACCCTGAGCGCTGGTAACGTGCAGTTGGGTGAACAAAACGCCGCTTTTCAAAATACGGTCAACAACTTGCAAAATCAGGTAGTCACGCTTGAAAACGAACGCCGGGAACTACGGCGCACTTCGGAACGTGAGGCGCAGAACCTGCGCGACACGCTGTCACGCCTCGAGACGGCGAGCGGGAGTGAACTGACCTACCGCCGCGACGAGATCGTCTACAGCGATCTGATCGCCGCGTCGGACGAAACGGCCATCCTAGCGGCGCTCAACCGCTTTATCGTGGGGGCGCGGCAAGAGGTGATCGGGCGGGGTGCCCGCGACGTTGAACTCAGCACCGACCAGGTCACGAGCCTCGCCAAAGCGGTCGCCGAAACGTCCGGTGAAGATCTGGTGGTGCTCGTCGCCGCCGACAATTTCGTGGGCGCGGCGCAGGTCGAAGTCAGAGTCGAGGCGTACAAGAACGAAAAATTGATGGTCAAAGGTCAACTTATCGCCAGCCGTCAGGTTTATGTGGGTGGGGCCGGTGCGCCGGTCAGCCGCGCCGCGCTCCAGGCCGAGGTCGCGCGCCTGACCCAGACCAGCCTCAACCGCCTCCAGCTAGCCGGTCTTTTCGAGCGTGTAAGACCTGCACCTTCAGAAGCCGACTTCGCGTCTTTTGTGGCGTCTCTGACGCAGCTTTCAGGCCCGGTCGTGATCGGCGCGACCGCCCGCGAAACGGTCTTCGTGGCGGGTCCGGCAGAACTCGAGTTCGTTATCTTGAGTGTGCCCTAAAGTGCTGAGAGTTCCGAGTAGATGTCACTCTCGGTACTGGGTACTCGGCACTCAGAGCTTGCTCCAAAGTGCAAAAGTTGCGTACCTACTGGTGTAAGCTTTTATACTCTCTTATGAACCGACTTAGTACCCTTTTGCTGGCTGTCGACGCGTCGCCGTACGCTGAGGCCGCCGCCCACTACGCCGCCTTTTTCAGCCGCCAGCTCAAGCTGCCCGTAGAGGCGCTGCACGTGCTCGACAGCCGCGCGGCGGGAACTCCGGCCTCGTTCGACGTGGGCGTCGACGACGTGACGATGATGACGCCGCAGTTCGACGCGAGTATCCAGGAAGTTTTGGAGACGCGCGCCGACGAACTTAAAGTCCACATAGACGAGCTGCTCAAGCAGTTGGGGCTCAGCGCCGAGGTTGGGCTCGCTTCGGGGGGTCCGGCGGGAGCGATTCTCGAGCGCGCCGACGCCCAGACTTTGAGCGTGCTGGGCCGCGAAGGGGAGGCCGCCGAACTTGGTGACGACGCAAGGCTCGGCAGCGTTGCCGAACGGGTAGTGCGCCGCGCCGAGGGCGCGGTGCTACTGGTCCCGAGGCACTTTTCCAAACCCGAGCGGGTAGTGCTTGGTTACGACGGTTCGGCGGGCGCTGAGGCGGCGCTTACGTACACGCTAAAGGTAGCGCAGCACCTGAACGTCCCGGTCCTGGCGCTAAACGCCCAGGAGGACGAAGCGGCGGCGCAAAAGCAGTTGGAGACCGTGCGGGCGCGCGCCGCACGAGGCGGTTTGCAGCTCGAGACCGAATACCGCTACGGCAATCCTACCGAGGCGATCTTGTCGGCGACGCACGAGGGCGACCTGCTCGCTATCGGCGCGTTCGGCTCGGGCCGTCTGGCCGAATTTTTCCGGGGCTCGACGACCAGTAGCGTCGTACGCCGGGCCAACGTACCGGTGTTGCTGCATCACTAGGTTCTACTAAGGCTACGAACTATTCAGGTCGATTTCGACGTACTGGAGTTAAGAAGCAAGAAGTAAGGAGTAGGTATCAAAAAGGCTTCGGACTATCTGCATTTGTTCCGTCTAATACGAACAAAATAGCTCATAAGCCTCAGTCAAGGCCAACCGGATTTAGGTTGTGTTGGCATTTTTTAGCAAAACGAATAGCTTCGTGGCAAACGGTCAAGGGGGACTTGCTCCCGAACTTCCGATGACTGACTACTGAATTTTATCTACTCACGTACTGAACGATCAAGGTCGGAGCGGCTGAACTGAAAAATCAACAGAACCTAGTTGCAGCTCGCCTGTAGCGTGAGAGCGTACCGAAAGAGGCCGTCACCGGGCGTCAGAGGGTCTTGTACGCGGTGCTAGGGCGATAGGCGTTCTCGAGAAAACCTTCTACAACCGTCCCTGGCGTTTTGCCTCGCGGCGGCAGCGTTCCGAGCAGTAGCGTACGTTTTCCCAGTCACGTTCCCACTTTTTCCGCCAGCTAAAACTCAGGCCGCAGTGCGCGCAGGTTTTGCTGGGCAGGTCGGACTTTTTGCGCGTCGGGGCCATACTGGGCTTACGGTTTGGGCGACTGCTTAGTAGCCAACAGGTCGCGGATTTCTTGGAGTAAGGCGACCTCGAGCGGCAGCTCCTCGGCCTCACTCGCGGCTTCTTGACGACAAAAATTTTGCACCGCCGTCGCCGCCCGAACTACCACGAACATGGCAAACGCGACGATGACGAAGTTGATAATCGTATTGAGAAACGCGCCGTAGCGAATCACAACCTCATCGTTAAGGCGTAGCACCAGGTCTTGAAAATCTACACCACCAACCAGATAGCCGATGGGCGGCATTAAGACGTCGTCGACCAGTGAAGTGGTGATGCCACCGAACGCCGCGCCGATCACCACCGCCACGGCGAGGTCCAACACATTGCCCCGCGCGACAAAAAGCTGAAAGTCCTGTAAAAAGCCCCGCATAGCTGTCTCCTTGCTCCGCGCTAACCCTACTGCGCTATGTTAGCGGCTCGTTGAAGCGTTGCAGCTCGAGCCGGTAGTCGTCCGGGTCACGGGCAAAAAAATGATAGATACCAAAACGTTCGCTCAGCTTGGGTGGCGCTTCGGTCGCCACACCCAGCTCTACAAGCGTTTTGTAAGCGCCGTCCACATCATCTAACACGAGCGTCAGGATAAGGCCGGGGTGTTGGGGTGTGTCGTCATGCTGACAAAACCCCAAAAACCCACCTGCAACGACCCGAAAGATCACGCAACTGCCCTGATCCCTTGCTATCCCCAACCCTAGAGCTTGATAAAACCGGGTCGTGCGCGCCAGATCGCGGCATGGGTAAAACCCGATAAAGCTGTCTGCATTCATCTAATAGTCCACCGGGCGCAGATAAAACTCGTTGATGGCGGTGCTCGAGACCACCGCCGAGATCGGCAGCTCGCGTTTCCAGTGCGTTTTGGCTACGAGTCCTTTGACCAGCTCTATCTCCGCCTCGTCAAAGCCCAGACCTTGAATGTAGGCGTCCTCAAAGCCTGCAAGATGGTGCACCAAGATGGTATCGGCCCGTTCGTATGAGATACCCAGGTCGTCCTCGTCGGACTGCCCGACCACCAGGTCCGCCGATGGGGGTTTGCGCGTGACCTCCTCCGGGACGCCCAGATGCTCGGCCAAAGCTCGCACCTGCGTTTTGAAAAGGTCGCCCAGCGGATTGACCGGCGCAGCGTCGGCAACGTCGTGCCAGGTGTAGTAGCCGAACAACCGCTCGGTTTTGTTGCCGGTGCCGAGGTGTACCGCGTCCAGCTCGGCGGCTTTGTCGAAGGCGATGACCATCCGCGCTCGAGCCATGACGTTGCCCAAACGGTGCGGGGTCATGGTGGATTCTAGTGCCGCGTAACCGTCGACCATACCGGTAATGTCGACCGTTTGGGCGGGGACGCCGAGGTCGTCTATGATCAGCTGCGCGTGCGCCAACGAGTCGGGGCTCGAGGTTCGGTACGGCAACCGGAGCGCGTGAACGTTTTCAGCCTCGAACGCCCGCACCGCCAAATAAATCGTTACGGCGCTGTCGACGCCCCCCGAAAGCGGTACTACGACCTGCTCGAAACCTTTACGCCGCGTTACCTCATCGCGTAAAAAAGCCACCAGAAAGTCGGTCGTGATGGGCAAATCAAGGTCCAACGATTTGCGCGGTCTGCCCTCAGCCCGGAGGATAGGCAGCTCGGCGGCGCTGCTCAGAATTTTACTCACTGTGACCAACTTCCTGAAAGGCCCGCACCAGCTCGGGGAGATTCGCGCGCAGGTCGGCTAAGAGCGGACTTTCGTAACGCGCGGCCTGAATACTTTCCAGATGCACGTCGGTGACGATAATCTGCTCGCTAAACAGCTCACCCTTGGCGACCACCACGCCGTACGGGTCCATCATGTGTGACATACCCGAAAAGCCTTTGCCGCCCTCGAACCCGCTTAGGCAGGTCGTCAGCACGTAGACACCGTGCTCGGCGGCGATGCCCTTGGCAGTATCCTCCCAGCGGCGGGCGTTGACAGGTTCCGCGTCGGTCAGGTCGCGCACCGGGCTCGCGGTCGGGATGTAGAGTACGTCGGCCCCTTTAAGCGCAAGCACCGCCGCCGTCGAAGCGTGCCACGCATCTTCGCAGATCAGCATCCCAGCGCGACCAAAACGGGTGTCGAACGCGTCCAGACGCCACCCCCGCGACACGTAGCGTTCTTCGTCGAAAACGCCGTAGGTCGGCAAGAACATCTTGCGGTGGACGTGGCGGACGCCTGCGTTTTCGGTGTTTAGTTCGGCGTACATGGCGCTGTTGAAAAAGTTGCCGCCGTCGCGCTCGTAAAAACCGAGGCAGAGGTCGAGCGGGTCGGTCCGGCCCGCCTGCTGCACCGCTTTTTGCAAAAGCTCGAGCAGCTCTCCGGCGGTCAGCGCCTGCTCACGCACCCCGGCCTGTAAAAAGTAGCCGGTCAGCGCCGTTTCAGGGAGCGTCAGCACGTCGACCCCTTCGCCCTCGAGCTGAGCGATAACCTTCGACAAGCGTGCTATATTCTGCGAAAGTTGCGATTTGTGCGGCTTAAACTGCACCAGCGCGTGACGTATCATCGCCTTATGCTATCAGTCCATCTGAACAGTGCGCTATCCCAAGTTGCAGCGGCTTGGGCTTTGTGATGTGAAGATAGCGGCTCGAGCTCAGGAGCTACGACGTTACCCGGTTAAAGCATATGCTCACGACGAACCCGTTCGACCATTTGCACCACAGCCGAGATAACCAGGTCGGGCTGGTCATCTTGAATATAGTGCCCGCTCTCGGTAGCCAAGATTTGGGTTGCGTCCGTTGACAATCCAAGTAGCTTCGCTTGACATTCGATCAACGCCTGCTCAGCAGCTTCCTCTGTTTCTGCGGCAATACCCGTAGCGCCAGCGTCCCGATCATCGGTGCGCTTTGTCGAGGAGACAATGACTAAAGGTAGATCGCCCAAAGATGTAATTTCTCGTATTTGCCGCTCACAAGCCGTTACATCAAGACCTTCTTCGTTAAGTAGATTTTCGGGAAACGCAGGGTCGAGATGTTGAGCCTGATGAAATCTCAACCAGGTAAGCCACTGGGGTTCGTCAAATTGCCTCCGCGGAAAGGATACGTTTCCAAGTATCTTCTGAATTTCGAAAACGGTATCTTCTTGAGCCGAATCAACCAGCACCATACCTGCTAATTTTTTTGGAAACGTGTGAGCGAAGAGACGCGCGATAAAGCCACCGAAAGAATGCCCTACGAGAACAAAGGGCTGTTTTACCTCTAGAGCCTCGAGCATCGCCACAAGGTCAGCTAAACAGTCATCACAAGTACGGCTATGGCCAGCAAACTGACTTTGACCCCGGCCTGCTCTGTCATAACTTGTAGTTCTTGTGACCTTGGCAACTTCGGCTTGTACCGTATGCCACGTTCTTGAGAAGTCTCCCATACCTGCTTCAAAGACAACGGTAGGCTCTCCTGAACCAGCCTCGAGCGCAAAGAGTGAACGACCGGCAATATCAACATCATGTTCTGTTGAAGCCATGAAATCTTCTCCTAGTCTGAGTTTTGAAGGAACAAATTATCTTGGTCTAACCGACACACAGCAGGTACACACAGGTGCTACGACAAGGGACGAGCAAATTGCTGATAGACCAAGCTTGCTTTTAGTTATGTGCTAGGAGACGAACATAAACTTAGTATAGCAACAGCTCCAACTTTTTGGTGGGAGACATCTACGGGATTGTTTACAAGCCGTATGCGTCCAGCCGTTTTAGGAGATGACAGCTTCTGAAAACGGATAGAATATTACCGACGGCGTTTTTGGCTGTCGAGCACACCTGAAACATCTGCCGGACGCCAACCCTCGGGTTTTAGTTGCTTGCCGTCTTCACGTCTGGGACCGGTTGCCTTTTGCATATTCGCCCGGTGAACCTCGGCGAAAACACCGTCGGGTTCGACGCCGAAGGCGACCAGAGCGCCGTAGGTGACGTAAAGCAAATCGGTAAGCTCGTGAACTAAAGCGTGAAACTCGACTTCGTTGTGCGCTGAAGGTGCCGCCTGAAAACGTGAAAAAGCCTCCTGCACCTCCCCGTGCTCTTCTTCGATAAGGGTGCGGCGGAGGGACAAAACAGCCTCATTCGGCGGTGTGGGTACGGGCGGGTCGATACTTCCGACTGTTCTATGAAACTGATGTACACGTTCGGCGTTGTTCAAGGCAACTCCAGACTGCTCGTCATTTTCTCGATCACTAAATCCTGGCTACTCGAGGGTAGCGAGTTCTGAGCTTCCCTCGAGTAGTGTTCATTGTGACATTTCATGCTCGAGTCGCCCTCCGCCCCCCTGGTGTGGGGTTTCGCCGTCTTTTTTCGCCGAGTAGTCTTTAGGCTTGGGTTATGGCACCTTTCTCTTCCATCTTCTTCGCCTCCGATACCACCTCTTTCGACGCCGATTCGCTGCGTTCGCTCGTCGCGCGTGGTCACGGCGTCACGCTCGTCTGTCATCCTGAAACGCTTCTGAGAAGCCTGCAAGGTGCCGCGCCCGAACTCGTCGTGCTCGATACCGGCGCGCTACTCGGTACCGGCCTCGGGATGCTGGCGGCGCTTAAAGCGGCGGTTGCCCGGAGCGGCGTAAATGTGTTCTTACTAAGTGAGTGTAGCGGGTTGCTGACGGCCTGCGCCGCTGCTGCTGTCGGCGCGCGCGCCGCGTTCAGACCGGGTGAACCCTGCTTTGCCGAGGCTGCCGAAAGCTTGTGCTCTCGTCTGGGCCGCGTCAGTGAGCGCGCCGTTGCCGCGTAGCTTCGTAAAGGAGTAGCGCCCCGGTCGTCGCTACGTTGAGGCTGTCCGCCGACCCGTGCATGGGGACCCGTACGCGCGTCCCCTCCAACCACGCTGCCGACAGGCCGCTGTGCTCCGCGCCCAGCAAAATCGCGGTGCGGCCCCGGTAATCTACGTCCCAGTAGAGTGTTTCAGTGTGTGGCGTAGTGGCGACCAGCGCGAAACCCTCGTTGCGGAGCCAGAGCCGCAGATCATCCCCGTCTACCGCCAGAGCCGGAAAACTGAAAACGCTGCCCATACTCGAGCGAATCACGTTCGGGTTCTCGAGGTCGGTACCGCCCCCGGTTGTAAGGAGCGCGTGTGCGCCCGCGCTCTCGGCAGTCCGGAGGAGCGCCCCCAGATTGCCGGGTTTCTCGAGCCCTTCGACCACCACTACGAGCGCGTCGTGGGGCAGGGTCAGGTCGGCAAGCCCTTTTTCCGGTCGTGTGGCTACCGCCAGCACGCCGTCGGGATGATCGCGGTAGCCGAGCACCTTAAAAGCAGCTTCCGACAGTTCGGTCAGCGTGACGCCCGCAGCCTCGGCCTGCTGCCCCGCCGCGTGGCCCGCGTCGCCTAACAGCTCACGGCAGAGGTAGAGAGTCTCTAGCAAGACCCCCGCTGTCAGCGCCCTCGAGACCTCTCTGGCTCCTTCGACCAAAAACCGGCCCTCGCGGTCGCGCGTCCGCCGGTTTTTCAGCTTGGCGCGGGCGCGCAGCTCGGGATTACTGCTCGAGTCGATACGTTTCACCAGCTCACGATACCCGTGTGGACCGAGTTCGCATAGTCAGGCTTGTGGCGAGTGGCCTGTGGCTTGTGGGTTCAAACGACAGGCGACAAGATACTCACCACTTGCCCCATGCTACTTGCCACATGCCCGAACACCGCTTAGAGTTGAGGGGTTGTACCGGAGCGTTCTATGACCCTACCCAAACCCCGTCAGGCGGGAATCATCTTTATCCTCTTCACCCTGTTTCTAGACATCTTGGGTCTCGGCATCGTAATTCCCATCTTGCCCGAACTTATCAAGTCGTTTCTGGGCGGTGACGCCCCCTCGGCGGCGCGTTACTACGGTCTTATCGCCGCCGTGTACGCGCTTATGCAGTTTTTGTTCGCACCCCTTTTGGGCGCACTTTCAGACCGTTTCGGGCGTCGGCCCATCCTGCTGGTGTCGCTTTTCGGTCTGGGCGTCGATTACCTTATCTTGAGCGTCGCACCGACGCTCGGCTGGCTCGTCCTTGGACGTGTGATTGCGGGGATTGCGGGCGCGAGCATCACCACCGCGAACGCCTACATCGCCGACATCTCGACGCCCCAGACGCGCGCCCAGAACTTCGGTCTGGTCGGCGTCGCTTTCGGTCTCGGTTTTATCTTCGGTCCGGCGCTCGGGGGGCTGCTCGGCAGCGTCAACGTCCGCTTGCCCTTCGTGGCGTCGGCGGCGCTCGTATTGCTCAACTTCTTGTACGGTTACTTCGTGTTGCCTGAATCGTTGCCTCCGGCGCTCCGGAGCGGCTTTAGCTGGCGTAAGGCCAACCCGGTGGGTAGCATCGGGCTGCTGCGGGGATATCCGCTGGTGGCGGGGCTGGCGGGCGCGTTTGTATTTATCACGCTCGCGCAGCGGGGGCTCGAGACCGTCTGGGTGCTCTATACCGGCTACCGCTTCGGTTGGGGAGAACAGGCCAACGGCCTGACGCTGGCCCTTGTCGGGGTGATGGCGGTGATCGTTCAGGGCGGGCTGATCCGCCCGACGATTCGCCTTTTGGGAGAGCGCCGCACGATTTTGCTCGGGCTCGCCGTCTCGACGCTGACCTTTTTGGGGTACGGCCTCGCCTCGGAAGGCTGGATGATGATCGCGGTGATCGTCGCCGGGGCGCTCGGCGGCGTCGCGGGTCCGGCGGTGCAGGGACTCGTCGCGGGTTCGGTCCCGCCTGACGAACAGGGCAAGGTGCAGGGCGCTTTAACGTCGCTGATTTCGCTCAGCAGTATCTTTGCGCCGCTGATCTTTACCACCGGACTTTTCAGCTATTTTACTTCGGACGCTGCACCTTTTAAGCTACCGGGAGCTCCGTTTTTTCTGGGTACAGCCTTTTTTCTGGCAGGATTTGTCGTGATTGCGCGGCTTTTTCGGCGGGTGCCGGTAGCCGACGCGCCCCCTGTATCCGTGGCTGCCGACGCGCCGTAAGGAGAAGAAACGTATGTCCAACCTGATCTCGGTTTCTGAACTCCACACCCGTCTAGGTGAACCTGAACGTTCCTCGGTGCTTCGCCTCGTAGACGTGCGGGCGTCGCTCGCCGACCCGCAGGCAGGGCGGCAGCTCTACGACGCCGGTCATCTGCTGGGAGCCGTACACCTGGGTCTAGACCGAGACCTTTCCGGGCCGGTAGGGGCGCATGGCGGGCGGCATCCGCTGCCGGACATGACAGCGTTTACCGGAACGCTGCAACAAAACGGTATCGGGGACGATTCTGAGGTGGTCGTCTACGACGACAGCGGGATGGTCGCGGCGCGGCTCTGGTGGCTCCTGCGCTACGCCGGACTGGACCGGGTGTGGGTTCTGGACGGTGGCTTCAGCGCCTGGGCAGAGGCCGATCTGCCCGTGACGCAAGCCGCGCCGAACCCCGAACCGGCGACCCTGACGCTCAGGCTGCGTCCGGAAATGATCGCCGATATGGAGGCGGTGCGCGCCGGACTGGACGACCCGAACGTCACGCTTATCGACGCTCGCGCGCCGGAACGTTACCGCGGCGAGGTCGAACCTCTCGACAAGAAAGCCGGTCACATCCCCGGTGCGGTCAATAAGCCGTTTACGGAAAACCTCGAGCACGGCCTTTTCAAATCGCCTGAAGCCCTGCGGGAGCGTTTTGCCGACGTTCAGAGCGAGGTCGTGTTGTACTGCGGCTCGGGGGTGTCGGCGGCGCACAACGCGCTGGCGCTCGAGGAAGCCGGTATTACCGGAGCCAAGCTCTATGCGGGATCGTGGAGTGACTGGATCAGCTTTGATGAGAATCCGGTAGCGACCGGGGCCGAAACCTGACCCGAACCCGACGCCGCCGCGCTTACCTCTATCTCACCCGTGAAAAGCAGGGGGAGCTCGAGGTAGCCGTTTTCCGTCATCCCGATAAGACGATAACGCTTCCGTTTCAAGTTCCGGGCGGCACCATCGAACCTCACGAGACCCCCGGGGCCGGGGCGTTACGCGAAGCGTTCGAAGAGTCGGGATTAGCTAACTTCAGCATGGTTCGTCGTTTAGCTGCCGACTATTGGAGTTTTCCGGATGGAAGCGTTGGACGCGAACGCTACTTCTACCAACTCTCAGTGGCAGGTTCGACCTCGAACGCGTGGAACCACACCGTCAGTGGCGGCGAACTCGACCAAGGGATGGTTTTTGCTTACCACTGGTCGACCTCTGACGACGCTCGGCAGGTGCTCGGGCAGATGGGGGACTATCTGCACTTACTCAGCTAGGTATCACCGCATTCGTGACAAGCCACCTCCCGCAGAGGGGTTATAACTTGTAGCTACTGCTGATCTCGCTTCTTACGCCACCGTAAAAAGTCCTTGCGGGGTCTAAACCCGACCTTTTCATATAGCCGCCACGCCTCCGTCGGGTTCTCGGCTCTCGTTCCGAGGGTGATAAGTTCAACGCTTCGTGAGCGTAATTTATGCAACGCGTTTAGTAGTAGAAAACGCCCAAGACCTCTACGCTGATGCCCAAGACCTACGCTGACTTCAAGGACTTCAGCAGCACCGTTGTCCCGGATGGTGCAAAGCACTTGCCCAGCGATTCTCTCAGACTGTAGCTTCCACACAACAAATATCAAACTTGGGTCGCCAGAGAAGTAAGACTGATATCGTTCTTTACGTACAGCCTCGCCAAACCGCTTATTCTCTTTATTTCTAGCGTCGTAGGCGTCCCCGATAGACTGCCAAATCATCAAATAATGCTCGGGTTTAGCCACACGCAGTTCGTAGCCTTCAGGAGTAGTTGGAATCTTTTGCAAAACCGTATCTCTAGCTAATTCCATGCCAAGCATGTTGAACACCACATAGTAATCGTGGTTTTCAAGGAGTTCTTGTGCTGCTAGTTCGGTGCCACTGGCATTAGCAGCAATTTCCAGATTCGCCAGATACCTTGCTTCTTCAGCTTTTTCACGGCAGCGAAGCTCTAGCTTTTCCAGCAAGGCAGTCCCCACACCCTTACCCCGGAAAGCCGGTTTGACAAAGCCGCAATGTAAATAAACCTCCACACCATCACGCTCTTGCCAGTTCCATAAAGTTTGCCCGTAAGCGATGACTTCGCCTTCGTGTTCTGCAATAAGCCAATCTTTGGGATTACTTGACCCAATCATCTCTCGGTAGTCCTCGAGGTTTGGGTAGTGCTCCTCTGGATTGTCTGGATCAACACCGTCTACGACAACACGCGCCTGGTGTAAAGCAACGAAGTGCTCAGCGTCAGGCGCGCCGACCGTGATGCGAAATTTTACCGAATTCATATATTCATGGTACACGACACCTCAAAACTACGAGCGTCGCTTTTTATCTGCAACATTCACGTTTAGCTGCTTTTGGCGAAACGTTTCTCAAAGCGGTGACATCATCGCCAATATGGGCGACTACTTGCATCTGCTCTAACGCTGCCGAACAGGGCTACCGCCCGCAGAGCGTCGCTGCGCCCAGAGCGCGGTCGGCGCAGACGACGCCCGCGCCGTACTCGGCGGGGTTCATGGCAGGGGTGTAGCGCGCCGAACTCAGGAGCTTTGCCTCGACCTCGTCGTCGCTCAACTCAGGGTTTTGGCTCCACAACAGGGCCGCGACCCCAGCAACAAAAGGTGCCGCCATCGAGGTGCCGCGTTCGCACCCGTAGGCGCTCTCGGTCATGCCCTCGAACGTGGGCGAGATGGTGCTGTAGACGCCGCCGCAGCTGCTGTCGCCGACCCCGCCGGGGGCCATCAGGTCGACGGTGCGGCCCGTAGTGCTGTAGTTGGAGAAGTCCGAACGCTGGTAGTTGGCGTCGACCGAACCGACGGCGAGGGCTTCGGGCGCGTTGGCGGGGGCAAAGATCGCTTCAGAACTAAACCCGTTTCCCGAAGCCGCGACGACGAGCGACCCGGCTCGGCGGGCGTCTCGTACGGCGTCGTTGAGCGTCTGAACGTTGCCCTTCCCGCCGAGGCTCAGGTTGATGACCTGAGCCGGGTAGGGGGTGCGGTTAAGTCCTTCGACGCTGAGGCCCGCCGACCAGCGAATCGCTGTGGCGACGACGCTCGACGAGGTGAACTGCGACTCGCCGCCGTCGTCGAAAACCTTGACGGGCAACAGTCGAACGCCGCCGTAGGCGACGCCCGCAACGCCTTTGCCGTTGTCGCCGCCCGCGAGCGCGATACCCGCGACGTGGGTCCCATGGCGCTGATTGTCACCGAGTTGTCCGGGTGGGCCGGGGCTTGGGTCGTTGTCGCTATTGAAAAGGTCACAACCGGGCAAGATACGGCCCCGGAGGTCTTCATGGGTCAGATCGACGCCGCTGTCCAAAACGGCTATCACGATGCCCGCGTTGCCGGTCTCGAGCCTCCACGCTTGCGGCAAACCGAACTCGAGCAGATGCCACTGTTCAAACAGATCAGGGTCGTTGGGCAAGTCGGGGTCGTCAGGCAGATCGGGTTCGGCGACGCTTAGCGGGCGCAAGTAAAGGTCGGGTTCGGCGTAGCGCACACGCGGGTCGCGCTCCATTTCTGCGGCGAGTTCGGTCACGTTCACGCCTTCGGGGACGCTGACAACTTCGCTCAGGTAGTCGGTGTCATAGTCGTTGTCTGTGTGCTCTGTAATTGAGGAACCGAGGCTCGAGTCCTCTGCGCCCTGAGCACCGACCGAGGGGTCCGTATCGGCGGGGCTAGGCTGTGCCGGTTCTGAAGCTGAGTCAGAGAGAGCCGGGTCTGAGAGAGCTGGGTCTGAGAGAACCGAGAGGGCTTCGAGGTGGTAGCGTCGCCGCACATCTGCAGCAACGTCTCGTGCGGATTTTACCGGGCTGGTGGTTCTCTCGAGCTGCTCGTCTTGCGGCCTAAACGCTGCCGCCCTCGAGCTGCCCTGGTACGAAACCAGCAACCTGCTGGGAACATAGTCTGCGCCCCCCGCGCCGAGCGCAAGACCCGCTGACGCCGAGCCGGGTTGCGGGTTCGTGTAACACACGTCTGAAATCGGGTTTTTGGGGTTAAACAGGTCACACCCGCTCAGCACCGGTAAAAGCGCCAGCAACGCCAACAATCGTTTGGGAGACTTCATCCCCTCTAGTTTAGCCCCAGCCGGTGAAGAGGGTGTGATGGACGCGCCTGTTTTTGCTTTGTGTGGGGCTGGAAGGGAGAAGGAAGAAGGAGGAAGGAAGAATGTTCAGTGGCTGGGCAAAAGGGTGATTTTGGTTGATTGCTTATAGCTCCAGACATATGAAGTTCGAGGTGCCGACGTTGTTCTCGCTGATGATGCCAGAGCTCTCTGCCTTCTGTATCTGCTTTTCGCCACGCCGACGCCGGTAAACTGGGTTGATGGCAAGTAGCTTAAAACCGTCCGGGTCGGTAAGGCCGCCTCACCCGGAACCTGAACCCCAGCCTCAGCCAGCAGGCGACGCTGAAATGCCTGCGCGCAAGCTTCGGCACCTCGAGGTCTGTTTAACGGTTCAGGTCGAATATGAAACGCGCACGACCGGGTTTGAACGTTTCGATTTGCCCTACCGCGCGCTGCCGGAAACCGACCTAAACGCTATCGACCTCAGCACCACCTTTTTGGGTAAACGGCTGCGCGCTCCCTTTTTGATCGGCGCGATGACCGGCGGCGCGGCGCGCGCCGGACAGATCAACCGGACGCTCGCCGAGGCCGCCGAAACGCTAGGCGTCGGCCTCATGCTCGGGTCGCAGCGTGTCATGTTGGAACACCCCGAAGCCGCCGCCTCGTTTGCTGTGCGGCCTGTAGCGCCGACGGCGCTGCTGATCGGCAATCTCGGCGTCGCGCAGCTCAATAGGGGTTACGGCGCGGACGAACTCAGGCGAGCGGTCGACGCTGTGGGCGCGGACGCGCTGGCGCTTCACACCAATCCGCTGCAAGAGGCGTTTCAGGCGGGCGGTGACGCGGACTTTCGCGGTTTGGTCGCCCACCTGACGGCGCTCGTCCCGCAGCTACCCTTTCCGGTACTGCTCAAAGAGGTCGGGCACGGTCTGGGCGGCGCGGTCGCCGATTTGGTAAAAGACGCCGGGTTCGCCGCGCTCGATGTAGCGGGGGCCGGGGGCACGTCTTGGGCTAAAGTTGAGGCGCTGGTACGTTACGGCCAAGTACCGAACCTGGAGCTCGCCGAGTGGGGGCTGCCGACGGTGACGGCGCTTCAGGAGGTGCGCGCCGCCCTGCCGACGACGCCCCTGGTCGCTTCGGGTGGGGTGCGGACGGGCCTCGAGGCGGCCAAAGCAATCGCGCTCGGCGCGCAAGTGGTCGCGGTCGCGCGGCCTCTGCTGGCCCCGGCTCTCGAGTCTCCGGAAGCTGTTATCACCTGGATCGAGACGTTTTTGTGGGAGCTGCGCGTAGCGATGCACGGCGTTGGCGCGGCGGATTTGGCGGCGTTGGGACGGGTGGTGTTGAGAGAGCGAGAAGCTAGAAGTAGGGAGTAAGGAGGGATGGGTAGTCGGTATTCAGGGGTTAGAATGCAGAGGTCGGTAGTGGACGGGTGTTGCTGGCTTTCAACAGTTGATGCTCGGAAAATACGCTCGAGTTCGTGCTGGACTCTCTACATGCCGACGCTTTCTAATCTTCTTTCTTCCTACTCCTTTTCGCCTGGTACAGCATACGACGGCAATACCCAGTCTAGAACGTCGGCAAAACCTGATATTTCGTACGCTTTAATTCTCCCTTCTACGTCCTCCCTTCTCTCCCCCCACGACAAAAGAAATCCCCCTCGAGTCGTGATGCTCGAGGGGGATTTGCTAACCTAACTTACAAACGGTCTACTACTTCTTTTTCGACCTGCTGCTCGGTTTGCCGTCGTCACCGCTGTCATCGTCGCTATCTGAGCCTTCGACCTCTTCGACGTCTACGACTTCGACGGCGACCGGATCACCGGACTCGCCTACAAAATCGGCTTCGACCGGCGGCGCGGGGTTTTCTTCGCCCATGATCGGCTCACCCGAGGCTGTGATCGGCTCGGTCAGCAGTTCGACTTCCGGGTCGCTCATCAGCGGGCTGACCGGCTCGCCGGAGGCGGGCGTGGTAACGGGGGCGGCGGCGGGCATTCCACCGGCGGGCAATCCGGCAGCGGCAGAAGAGGTGTTCGCAGAAGATGAAGACGAGCCTGACGCACTACTTACAACCGGGCCTGAAACGACGCTGCTCCCGCCACTCGGGCCACTGACGACCGGCCCCTGTTTGACGGACGCTGAACCGTCCGACCCGCCGCCAGAACCTCCACTCGAGCCCGAGCTCTTTTTACTCTGACGCCGCAGCAGCAGGAAAAGCGCGTATATAGCGGCGAGAATAACCACGATGGGGATGATGAAACGCAGCACCAGCCACAAGATGCCTGCAAGCCACATGAACAGCGACCCCAGCAGGCCGATAAGCCAACCCACCAGCCAGAGCACACCGGTCGCAACGAGTACGGCGATAAGGGCAAACACCACGAGTTCTACAATCTCTTGCATAGACCGTTTCATATGCGGCTGAGTATAGCAAGAACAGCGCGCGCCGTTGTGGGTTGCACTGCTAAATTGTAAGTTGGGTCAGGATAGGGGCGGACAAGCGCCGAGTACCGAGTGACCAGTACCCAGTACTCGGCATTTACTCTCAACTGATACACTGGGACTGTGTTACTCAAGCTCGAGAAGATGGTGCACGGCGGGGTGGCGCTGGCGCACCTTAGTGCGGGACAGGTGGCGCTCGTTCGGGGCGGGCTCCCCGGTGAGCGGGTCAAAGCTGACTTGACGAGCCGTTCGGGGGTGCTTCAGGGTGCCGTGGCTGAAGTGATCGACGCCAGCCCGCACCGTGTTCCGCCGAGCCTTCACCCCGGCCTCGACTACAGCCACGCCAGTTACGCGCATCAGTTGACGCTCAAACGCAGCGTGGTCGAAGACGCACTCGCTCGCGCCTGCAAAGACGCTGGCGTGACGGTGGCCCCGGTGATCGCTGCGCCCGAACCGTGGGGCTACCGCAGCGCCGTTCAGCCTGCGGTAGCCCGGAGCGCCGAAGGTGCGGCGCTCGGCTACCGGCTGCCCGACTCGGCTACCGTGGTCCCGCTCGCGTGCGACCCGACCGCCAACGCTGCGATAAGCCGCGTTTGGACGCTTTTTCAGCAGACAGGCGTCGCCAAGGGCGTCCGGGAGGTGGCGCTGCGCGGCAACGACGCCGGTGAGGTGCTCGTGTGCCTGATCGCCAGCGCCTCGGCAAAAAACTACTTGGACTTCGCGCACACACTTGTTCGGGCGGGCGTCACGGGCGTCGGCTACGCCCCATTCGACCCCAGGGGCCGGTTTCGGAGCGGGTCGGAGCGGCTCGCGGGGGCGCGCAGCTTAACGCAGCACTACGGCGCGTTCGAGCTGAGCGTCTCCGCCACCAGTTTCGCGCAACCCAATCCAGCAGCGGCGAGCCGCCTGTACACCGAACTCACGCGCTGGGCCGGAGCGGGCGGGACCGCGCTCGACCTCTACGCCGGGAGTGGCGTCATCGGTCTGCACCTCGCCGGTTCGTTCGAGCAGGTGACGGCGCTCGAGCTCGACCGCAGCAGCGTGGTACGCGGCGAACGCGACGCCGAGCGTCTGGGCGTCCGTAACCTCGCTTTCGTTCACGCCGACGCCCGCAAAACCGCCCTGCCGGACGCCGAACTGATCGCTGTAGACCCGCCCCGCGCCGGACTTGCCAAGGCCACGCGGCAGGCTCTAAGCGCCTCGAGCGCCCAAAAACTTATCTACGTCTCGTGCGACCCCGCAACCTGGGCCAGAGACGTAGCTGAACTCTCCCAAACAGGCTGGACGCTGGCGCGTGTTCAACCCTTCGACTTCTACCCGCAAACGCACCACGTCGAGGTGTTGTCGTTGCTGACGCGGTAGGGGGGCGGGTCAGAATCCAGGGGTCATCATTCGGCACTCGGAAGCTACTCCTTACTTCCTACTTCTTGCTTCTCATTTTTACGTTTCAAGGTTAATCTGAGACATGTCACACACTTTTGCTTTCCACAGACTCGAGCCCTACCTTCTGTGTTGGCTGATCGTATTTATTCCTGCAACGGTTCAGGCGCAAACCGACATGGTAGAAACAGACACGGTACAAGTCGGTACACAAACCAATACTGTGCAAGTCGATACGGCGCAGGCTGATATGGAACCCCTCGAGCCTGCCCGCAACTATCTCGGCGCTGCGCTCAGCACGGTCGCTGCCGATGAGGGCACGCCGACGCTCGGGGTGCAGTTCGGTGTGAGCATTCTGGAACGCCTCGAGCTGCGGGGGGTGCTCGAGTCTAACTTCAGCAATCTGCTCGCCAGCGCCGAAGGCTTTTACCGCCTCAACCCCACCGACGCCTTTGGGCAATCCTACGTGGGCGGCGGCGTCACCGTCACCGGCGCACCGTCTGAGGGCGAGACCGTCATCGTCACGTTGCCGACCCTGACCGGCGGCTACGCGTACCGCTTCGGCGTGCTCGAGGCGTTTGCCGAACTTCGGGCGTTCATCGTCTCACCGCTGCCGGTTCCCGAGCTGCGCGCAGGTGTAAACGTTTATTTCTGAAGGGGCGGAGCGTAGCCCGTAGCTGTTTTATGTTCCGAAGGGCTGCCCGAACCCTACCTCGGCTGTCGGTTCAAAAAGAAGGAAAGTGCTATCGTTTAAGTTGAGGTGTGAGCTGTGGTGACGAAACAGGCCAAAGTTACCGGAGAAGGCCAGATCACGATCCCCACGGAGGTGCGTGAGGCGTTGGGCCTTCGTGAAGGCGACATGATCTCTTTTGAGGTAGACGGTCAAAACTATGCCAGGCTCCGCGCGTTACGGGGCGGGAGTCCTTTTGCACGTTACGCCGGTGCCTTGCGTGAAGACCGACTGGGCGCGAAGGCCGTCGTCGAAGAACTTCGTAAAGCTCGAGGTTGGTAACGACTACCGCTCTTGACACCAACGTTCTGGTCACACTCCTTCGCGCCGACCTAGAGGCGGACGTGAGGCGGGCTCAGTACGCACTGGAAGAGGCGAGTGCGCTCGGAGAAATCCTTGTTTCACCGGTTGTCTACGCCGAACTGCTGGCAGCTCCACTGCGTGACGAAGCGTTCCTCGAGATGTTTCTGAAAGATACCCGTATCCGGATAGACGAGCACTTTACCTATTCGATGTGGCGCAGTGCCGGGCTCGCGTTCGGCGGCTACGCCCAGCGGCGGCGGGCGCAACCGGGCGACCCAGGCCCGCGCCGCATCCTTGCGGATTTTCTTATCGGAGCACATGCCAGCGAACTCGGCGCGCGCCTCCTAACTTTTGACAGCGGCGTCTACAGGGCAGCCTTCCCGAACCTCGAGGTCGTCGTCTTGCCCACTTGAGGCGCGCTGTCAATCTTTTCGCTCAGGTTTCAAGCGGTCTAATCCGGTTTTTATTCTGAAAGAGGCCGGTAACAAGTAACGTCAGACAAAATCTACACCCCACAATCTTCTAAAACAAAACCACCCCCGCACCAAGCACCCTCATTGCTCGTTGCCCACCCCTCATTGCTCAAAACTTATCTGCCCGAAACTCGGCACCCGGTACTCGGTACTCCTTCTCTCCAAGCTGTGAAAAACTTCACGCCCGACTCATGAGAATTGTCAGAATTTTGTAAGAGCTTGCCGCGTATCCTCACTTCAGCAAACAGACAGTTTGCGACGGACTAAAAGAGCAACCGGCCCATTATCCAATCCCACATCCGGGTGCTCAAAGAAAGGTTCCATCATGCGCAACCGTAAGCAGAACCAAGGCTTTACCCTCATCGAGCTTCTCATCGTCATCGCCATCATCGGCATCCTAGCCGCGGTGCTGATCCCGAACCTGCTCCAGGCTCGTAACCGCGCGAACGATTCCGCCACGCAAGCCTATGTCCGCTCGGTCGTTACCGCCGTCGAAGCCGGTCGCAACCCGACTACGCAAGCGCTTCCCGCTGCTGCCGCTTGTAACGTCCTTACTGGCAACGCTGCCCTACCGAACGCTGTCACTAGCTGTGTCTACACTCCGAACACTGCGACAGACTCTTACACCGTTAACGCCAAGTCGAAGACCGCTCTTTCCTTCACCTACAACGGCTCCGAAATCGTCAGCCCCTAATACTTAATCCCGATAGTCTGAGGCGAGCCTAACTGCTCGCCTTTTTTCTTATCTGAAAGGTTTCACTATGACCACCACCCTCCGCATTTTGTCTCTCGCCGCTATCATCCTTGGCGTCTTCTGGAGCGTGTACGCGCTCGCCAACGGCTTCCGGACGTTTGACGGCGACCCCGCCTACTTCGTCCCGCAGGCCGCGCAATTTTTATTTTGGGGTATCTCCGGCTGGGCTGTGTTCGGCGCGCTCGGCAAGATTTTAGAGCATCTGGAACGTTTGGAACAAAACGCGTTACCGAACCGGGTTGCGCCCGAACGGGTGACAACGACGCCGGACGCGGTAGCGGGTGATTAGACGGGTCTTCTGACCTGTAACTCTTCTTAGGTAGGTTCTACAAACTACAGGTCACAAGCCACTCGCTACTTGCCACCAGCACCAAGACTGTGAAGAATCGCCGACCGCTTTTCCCCTATAGTAGCGTCTATGAGGACCCTGCTCGGCTGGCTGGTCGTCGTGAGCGTCGTATTTTTCGGCGTCGGCGAATTTGCGGGCGGTTGGTATCTGGGCGTCGCGCCGCAGACGCCGCTGCTGGTCTATAAAAAAACAACTGCCACAGCGGTATCGCGGCGTACGGCTATGAGTACGGCGTTTCCGTTTAAGGTTAGCGGCGCGTTGCGAAGCGGAACGCTCACCGTTCAGGGTATCTACGAACGTCCCGGAAGCTTTCAGAATCCGGGTGCTGCGTCTGCACCGGCAAAGGTTTATTTCGTTCAGACCTTTCCGGCGGGCCGCCCTATCCGCATCGACGAAACCTTGCAGCGGGGTGCCGGAATCTACACTGTCCGGCTAATCTTTAGAGACGCGACGGGCAGGCTCAGCGTAGAGGTGCCGAACAACAGCGAGTTGTAAGCGGGGCAGGGGCAGAATTCAGGGATCGGTAGTCAGTGAGGCTCAACACTCGGCACTCACCACTAGGAACTTGGAACTCATCACTCTGCACTCACCAACTTTCCGACATTTTTTCCAGTGCGTTAAGCCACCGAGCCAACAGCTCGGCGTAGGTCTCGAGCCTCGAGAAAATTGTCCGCGCAAGCCCTTCGTTGTAGGTGTGGACGCTCCGGTTGCGGTCGCCCAGCATCTCGAGGGCTTGCGCGTCCGCCTCGCTGAGCGCGCCCACTTGAAAAGAGCTGCGGATGGCGCTTCTGGGCGAAGCGGCGTCGAGTCCTTCGCGTATCAGGTACGCCTGCGCCGCCTTCCAGGTGGCCTCGAAGGTGTATTCAAAACGCTGGATGGCGGCGTCTCGAACGATATCTGCTGCTATTGCGCCGTGTTCTGTGCTGCGTTCTGCGCTCTGCTCCGGAGGCTCATGACCGGAACCTCCAAGGGGCAGCGCCTGCAAACTGGCGAGTGCTCGCCGCGCAACCTCGAGGCGTTCCTTGGTTCGCTCTGCCCCCCCTGCACGCTCTACTTCCACAAAATACCTTCCGCCAGAACACGCTCCCGAAAGGTGGCGTCGGTTTCGCTGAGGTCGGTGAGGTCTACGGTGAAGGGGACGGTGCTCTCCCAGAGGGCGTCGCGGGTTGCGGCGAGTGTACCGGGGGGGAGCGGTGTGCGGGGCAGCACCGCCACGTCAATGTCCGAGGTCGGGCGGGCGTTCCCGGTCGCCCTCGAGCCGTACAGATAGACGCTGGCGGGATGGTCTCTCAGGTGCTCGAGGACAATTTGCCGGACGCGCGACAGGTTGTAGTTCGGCAGGTTGTGACTCGGCTCAGTCATCGTCGGCCCCAGTATAGCGCCGGGGGCGGGGGTCGGTCAGGCGTCAGGGGTCGGTAGTTAGTAGGGCTCGAGACTCGGCACTGACTGTCGTCATCGACCCGCAAGCGTTCCCGATGCCCGCAAACGTCTGGGGGTGTAAGCTTCTCTAAAATGGAGGTTTTACCGATGCGCGACCCCGCCGACGCCCCGACCGATGATTTCGAGATCGCCGACCCCGTTCCGAACGCCCCTGCCGACGAGGACGCGGAAGAGTTGGAAGAATGGGAAGACGAAAATACCGACGACCCGGTGGTTGAGGAAGAATCTTAGGGAAAGCCCGGTGATAGTTGCCGGATAGAGCAAAACTCAGTGCTGGGTACACGGTACTGTCGGCTGTATGAGCGACTTTACAAAACTGCTCGCGCTGCGTTTTTGCGCGTCTGAGCTGCTATCATCGGCTTATGGCGGACGAGCGTTTTATGGTAGACGGAGACGGGCGCAAGGTCGCGGTCGTTCTGGACGTGGCGGTATATGAAAAGTTGCTCGAGGACGCCGAAGAGCTTGAAACCTTACGGGCTTACGACCGCGCTAAGGCGAGTGAAGACGAAGTTCTACCTCTAGAACAAGCAATTTCAGAGATTGAACACCGCCGTTGGGCATGTGCGTCGTATAAGGTCGTTATACTGCGCCGTGCTCAAAAGAAACTCGCAAGCCTTCCGAGCGTGAATATGAGCGCGTCAAGGTTGCCCTTTTTGCCCTGGCTGACGAGCTGCGCCCGAGCAGGTGCAAAAAGCTTTCGGGGCATGAGGGTTGGTGTGTTCGGGTCGGTAACTACCGGATCGTTTGCGAAATAGACGACGACGCCGAGCGCGTGACAATTCTGCATATCGGACATCGCAAAGACATCTACCGTTATTCGTAGCCTCCACGCTACTCACGTCTACTGATAGCAACTAGCCCGCTTCGGTAGTGGGCGTCCAACAATCTTCCTTATCACTCATTGCTCGGCACTCAGTACTCGGCCCTCCCTACTGAACCTCGCCCAAAAGCGCCTCCACCGCCTCGGCTGCGGCGTCCGCCATCAGGTCCAGGTAGCGGCGCGCGGTGGGCGTGTCGGTGTGGGCGAGCGTATCGCACGCCCGGTGATAGCACGCGTCGTACGGGATGACGACCGTACCGCCGTAGCTGCGCGTTTCGGCGAGTGTCTTGGAGCCTTCCGCGCCGCTGAAAAGTCCGGCGACCGGAACCCCCGCCGCCTCGAAGGGGGCGTGGTCGGACCCGCCGCCGAGGGTGTCGGGCAAAAGAATCAGTTTTTGAGCGGCGAACGCCGTTGTAAAGAGCGCCGTCAACGCCGGGTCGCCGTAGGCGAAGGGGGCGGCGTTCGGTGAGCTGAGCATATCGAAGTTCAGATAGGCGCGAATCTCCCTTAGTTCGGCAGGGGAGAGACCCTCGACGTAGTGCGACGACCCCAGCAGCCCCAGCTCTTCCGCGCCCCAAAAGGCGAAACGTGCGCCCCCAGCGTCTCCGGTTTGGGCGAGTCGAAGGGCCAGCTCGAGCACCAGCGCCGAACCCGAACCGTTGTCGTTGACGCCCGGCCCCGCCGGAACCGAATCGAGGTGTCCTCCCACCATTACGACGTTTTCAACCCCTCCCGGCAGCTCGGCGATCACGTTGGCGGTTCTCACCGTTCTCAAAACGGCGCGCAGCTCGAGCGCCACCCGAACGCCTCTTTGCTCGAGCTGCGCTCTCAAAGCCTCACCTTCGGCCCGCGTCAGTCCGGCGGTCGGAACGGTTCCCGACGCCTCGCCGCCATCATCTAGTGACCCGCTAAAGAGGTCGTCGGCGGGCGCTGCCGCTTCGTTGTAAACCAAAACAGCGACGGCTCCGGCGCGGGCCGCGTAGCGCGCTTTGGTCGCAAAGGTGCAGACGCCGCGCTCGACCAGGACGACCGTCCCACGCGTTTCCGTAAAGTCTTCGGCGTCGCAACCGAGCGGGGTGGCAGGTACGCTGAGGGGAGCCTCGAGGGGGTCTCCGGCGGCCGTGTTCGGCGACCCGTCCATGATGAGGGGTGTAAAGGTCTCGCCACCCACCACCCGGCCCGTCTGGGTCAGCGTGTCGTTCAGGGTCACGGTAAAGGGTTGCCGCCGCACCGTGTAGCCCGCTGCGCGCAGCGTCCGCTCGACGTACCGCACCGACGCCGCGTAACCGGGGCTACCGGCGGCGCGGTTGCCGCCGTTTTCGTCGGCGACTCGCTGAAACGCCGCCATGTGCGCCCGGACACCGCGCAGGGTTACGGCGTTGGTTAAATCGGCGTCGCTCACACTGTTCCCACCACCGTTAGCGCCGGGATCTTGGGCAAACGTAGCGGGAGCGAGCAAGACGAGGGCGGCGAGGCAGATCAAAATATGCTGTGGCATCGTTTTAGTGTGGCACGAGTCCGGCTTGTGGTTTGTGGCGTATGGCTCGTGGGGTGGTGATAGTCGGCAGGTCCGGTGGTCGCCGAAACTTTGGCTGGCGGAGCGTGGGGTGGGGCGGTGTATGCTGGGGCGAAGATGACCACTTTTTGCTGCGTTCAGCACGTTCTAAACAAGGTTTTGGGAGCCGTCCTTATACTCGTTTCGGTCTCTGCGTGTGCGGGGGTAGACGCGCCGGACGGTTCGGCGCGGGTCGTATCGGGTTCCTTAGTGAACTCTCCGGGCGAGACGTTGACGCTCGAGGGCCGAACCGACAGTGGAGTACGCCTCGGTTCGGGTGAGCTGCGGGCGGACAGAAGCTTTACCTTCGCCTACGACGAAACGCCGGACCCGCGCGCGCTGGTACGCGCCGACGCTTTTTTCTGCGACGGCCTCAGCCTCGAGGGGGGTGCGGTGCGAACTGTTCCGGACCGGTATATTCCAGCTTTTAGAGGGGGTGAGCGGGTCGGCACGCTCGCGCAGGCGTCTTCCGCAGAGTTTGCGTTCGGTGAGGGGGCTTCCGGCATTATCATCGACCGCGTCTACGCGGACGGCCCCGCGCGCGTTCGCGGGACCTGCACGGGGCAGAACGAAACCCTCGACTACACCCTGAATACGGGCTGGAATACGGTCGTGGCGGTGCTCGAGGTCGTCTCCGGGACGCCCACCTTTAGCGCGCGCACCGCGCCACCACCCGAAAATGTGCGCTGGTTTTACCGGGCGCGGTAGGGCGTGGAGACCTCCTGGCAGGTTTACATGTTGCGCTGCCGGGGCGGGACGCTCTACACGGGTATCACGACGGACATTGTGCGCCGCCTAAAAGCCCACAACGCCGGACGGGGCGCAGCTTACCTGCGGCGAAACGGTCCCGGCGAACTCGTCTATTTGGAGGACGCGCCGGGTCAGTCGGCAGCCCTCAAACGCGAGGCTGTCCTCAAGCGGCTGCCGCGAAGGAAAAAGCTCGAGCTGATCGCCGGAGCGACGAACCTGCTGCACCAAGAAGTCGGGCGGTGTGGTGGCGTAACCGAAAGCAGGGTGTCGATGTCTGAGGGTGAACATGCTTAAAAAAATCGTGCAACTCGTTGTCGGTGTCCTTTTTATCGTGCTGGGCGTGCTGCACTTCGTCCGACCCGGTTTTTACACGCCGATCATGCCGCCGTACTTTCCCGCGCCGCTCTTCTGGGTGCTGCTGAGCGGGGTTCTGGAGATTCTGGGCGGGGTGGGCCTGCTGCTGAAACGTTGGCGGCGGCGGTCGGCGTACGGGCTGGCGCTCCTGATGGTGGCGTTTTTGCCCGTTCACCTGCACATGCTCTTTTATCCGGCGGAGGTCGGGGCTGAGGGCATTCCGGCGTATCTGCTGCTCTGGCGGCTGGCGTTGCAGCCGGTGCTGGTGGTGCTGTTCGTGTGGCTCGCTGAGGAGTGAGGGGTCTCGGTGGACGTTGAAGCTGTAGCCGGGCTCGAGTTTATCCGCGCGCCGAACCTGAACGTACCGCACGGGTTTACCATCCGGACGGGCGGGGTCAGCGGCGGGGTTTACGAAAGCCTTAATTTGGGGCTCTCGAGTGGCGACGCCGAGGCTCCGGTAGCCGAAAACCGCCGCCGCGTACTCGCCGCTTTCGGCGCGGACGAGGCGGGTGCGTGCGCCTTTAGTCAGGTTCACGGCGCGCGCGTGCTGACGGGTCGCCCCACCTGGTTTGAAGAAGAGGCTGACGCCGCCGTGTCAGGCACGCCCGGACTCGTGCTCGCGGTCAGCACCGCCGACTGTCTGCCGGTTCTTTTTCACGACCCCAGCACGGGCGCGGTCGGGGCGGCGCACTGCGGCTGGCGCGGGACGCTTGCGGGCGTCGCGGCAAACACGCTGCAAAAACTCGTCACGCTCTACGGCACCGACCCTGCCGACGTACAGGTTGCCTTCGGCCCCGGTATCCTCGCCCCGAACTATCAGGTCGGCCCGGAGGTGGTAGCGGCGTTCCAGGAGGCGGGCTTTCCGGAGTATATGTCCACCCCGGACGGCAGCGGGCGCTTTTTGCTGGACGTAGCTGCCGCCAACCGCTGGCAGCTTCTGGCAGGTGGCGCAAAGCCGGAAAACCTTTGGGAGAGCGGCCTGTGTACCTACGTCGACCCGGAGCGGTTTTATTCGCATCGGCGCGACCAGGGCCGGACGGGGCGGCATTGGGCGGTGATAAAGAAGTGCTGAGTGCTGAGTACCCAGTGCCTAGTTGAACTTTTTCTCGGAACCCCGTACTCGGAACTCAGAACTGTCAACCTGTACACTGGATTGTGGACAAATTGCTACAAACCATGCGCCGCCTTCGCGCCCCGGACGGCTGCCCCTGGGACCGTGAACAGACGCATGAAAGTCTGCGGCCCTACCTGCTCGAGGAGGCGGCTGAAGCTGTCGACGCGATTTCGGCGGGAGACCCGGTAGCGGTAGCGGACGAACTCGGCGACGTGCTCTTACAGGTCGCGTTTCATGCGGTCGTCGCGGAAGAGGCTGGAACTTTCGACTACCCTGACATCGAGACGAGCATCGTTACCAAGCTCGTCCGGCGGCACCCGCACATTTTCGGCGATACCGTCGCCCTGGACGCCGAGGAGGTTAAGCGCAACTGGGACCGGATCAAGGCCGAGGAGCGGGGCGGCGCTGAACCTTCTCCTGCCGAACGGGTACCGCGCAGCCTGCCCGCCCTGATGCGCGCCGCCGAGTTGGGCCGGAAGCTGGGGTGGACACCGGGCCGCGCTGAAGAGGTGGCGAAGGCGCTGGCGTCTGCCAAGGGTGCACCCGACGCGCAGACCGTCGGCGACCTGCTTCTGGCGGTGGTCGATTACGCACGCGCCGAGGGGGTAGACCCCGAGCTGGCGCTCCGAGCCGCCGCCGACGCTCGAGCTGAAAGCTTACCCGTTGACGGTTAGGGAGGCCGAACGGCTTTTTGACGCCTTACGGAAAGGTTTAGGCGCGCGGACGTACGAGACGCTCGAGTTTCCCGGTTTCCGTCAGGCCGCCGTGTTGGTGCCTTTGCTGCGCGCGCCGGACGGCCTGCACCTGCTCTTTACGGTAAGGAGCAGCGGGCTCTCGAGCCATGCGGGGCAAATCGCTTTTCCGGGGGGGCGGCTCGAGCCCGGTGAGAGCGTCGCCGACGCCGCGCGCCGCGAAACCTTAGAAGAGACCGGCCTGAACGTCGCCGCAACGTCTCTGCTGGGCTGCCTGAGCGACCAACCCTCACCCGCGCGCTACCTGGTTACGCCGCTTATCGGCGTCGCGCCGTGGCCCCAACCGCTGACGCTCAACCGAGGTGAGGTCGCCGACACCTTTACCGTTCCGCTCACCGAACTGCTCGCGGTTCGCCCCCGGCGAGAGGAGCGGCAGCTAGAGGGTCAGCGCCGCGTCCTGCATTTTTACGCGCACGGAAAGGGCGACCACGAACGCCTCATCTGGGGACTGACCGGCAATATCGTGGCGGATTTTCTGGCGGTCGTGCGCCAGACTGGGCAGGTTTTGTAACCGCTCTGAAAACTGCTTCTGAGTACTGAATACCGACCTCTGACTCCTAAATATTGTGAAAAACGCCATATATATGTGGTGTAATCGGTTGTGAGCGTGAAAGGATGAAACGGCAGAGCTTCAAGGTCGTCTTGAGTGACGGCAAGGTCGCTTTTAATCTGGGCGCGGTCGTCGAGTCGTTACAGGGGGCCGGGTTGCCGACCGACGAGGCGGTGCGGCTGGCGCGCGCCCTCGAGAAACACTACCGGCAAAAAAACGCCAAAGAGGTCAAGCTGGCGGCGCTCGTCATGACCTTGCGGGGGTTTGTCGAGGAGGCGCACGGCTCCGAGGCGGCGGCGCGTTTCGGTGAGCAACCGTCGCCCTTTACCCCGCTCAAAGTTGGGGGCAGAGAAGATGCCGACGTTGCGTTTTCGCGCCGTAATCTGGTCGAGTCGCTTGAAAAGCAGGGCTATTCGTTCAAGGCGTCGAACGCTCTGGCGCGGCAGATCGAGCAAGAACTCAGGCGCGGCGGTTCCGAACTGATCTCGCCGCTCGAGCTGGCGCACCAGACGGCGCTCACCATCGGCGCGCGTTACGGCGATGAGGCGCGCGCCCGCTTCGAGGCGGCGCAGGGGCGGCCTTCTGAGCTGTGGATGCTGCCCGACGACGGGGTAAGGGTACCGTACTCGAGGGGCATCTTGGCGCAGTCGCTGATGGCGCTCGGACTCGGGCCGGAGCTGTCTTACAAACTCGCCAAACGCACCGAGGCGCTGCTCTGGGGACTTGGCAAACATGAGTTGTCGTTGACCGACCTGCGCGGCAGCGTCAAACGGCTTTTGCTACAAGAGGCCGGGGAGGAGTTTGTACGCCGCTACGAACTGCTGCACACCCTGCGCCGCCCCGACAGGCCGCTGATTATCCTGATCGGGGGCGCGCCGGGGGTCGGCAAATCGGCGCTGGCGTCGGCGCTGGCGTACCGGTTGGGGGTACCGCGCATCGTCTCGACCGACGCCATTCGGCAGGCGCTGCGCTCGCTGATCAGCCGTGAGCTGAGTCCTGAACTGCACACCTCGAGCTTTACGGCGTGGCGTACCGAGCTGCTGCCTTCGGAAACCCCCAAACCCAGACGCAAACGCGTCGTGCGCGGGTTTCAGCGGCAGGTACAGCAGCTGACCGCGCCGCTCGAGGCGATTATCAGCCGCAGCGTCGAAGAGGGAACGTCGCTGGTGATGGAGGGGATTCATCTGGTACCGGGATTTACCACGCTCGAGCGGTTTGCCGGTGCGACGGTCGTCGAACTCGTGCTCAACGTCTCCGACCCCGAACTGCACCAGAGTTATTTCGGCGCGCGCGAGGTGCAGACCGACAACCGCCGCCGCCGTGAACACTATCTGGAGCACTTCGACGAAATCCGCATCATCCAGGACTTTTGCGCGGCTCAGGCCAAAGCCGAAGGGGTACCGGTGCTCGAGGCCGGAAGTTTCGACACCCTCGTAGACGGGGCCATCGAACAGATTTTAGACGCCGCCTTGGTCGAACAGGCCGAACCGCTCAGTCACGAACTCGAGGCGCTGACCCGCGAGTTGGCAGAATCCTGAGTACGGAGTTTTGAGTTCTGAGTACAAAGTACTGAGTTCTGAGTTTGGCGGGCAAATTCCCACGAGCCACAAGCCAAAAACTATTTGGAAACAAACCGCCGCAGATGCTACGCTGACGGGGTGCAAAGTTCGCGCGCGCCGGTGCTCTGTTTTCTCGTCGTAAGCCTGTGTCTTGCCGCCCTGTGGCCCGGTCGGGCAGGCGCGGCGCAGACGATCTCGTATACCGTTCAGGTGGCGGCGCTCTCGGATCAGGCGTCCGCCGAGGGGTTGCGGCGCAACCTCAGCGAGGCAGGCTACCCCGCGTACCTGGTCAGCGTACCGGGTGAACAGACCGTCTACCGGCTACGCGTCGGGGCGTTCGGCGACCGCGAGGCGGCGCAAGCGTACGCCGACGCCATGCGCGGCGTCGGCGGGACCGTTCCGGTTCCGGCGCTTGCTGAAGGCATCCCACCCGACCTGATCCCGCTCGAGCCTGCCTTTGTCGCGCGTTACGACTTCGTTCCCGACTTTGAGCGGCTCGAGGTCGTGCCGTGGGGAGACGGCGCGGCGCTGCGAACCCAGGGTTTTTTTGAAGCTGAACCCTTTATCGCCACCTACCGCGTGCTGAGCCCGGCGCTCGTCACCTCACCTTTTCCGGCGTGGCGCGCCGCGCCCGTAGATGCACCCGCAGATCAGACCGCAGACCAGACCGTAGTCCTGCGCGTCGCCAACTTGCCGCTCTTCGCCGCTGACGAGGCCGACATGCTGCCGGAGGGCGGCCTTACCGCCGAGGGTACGGCGCGTTTGGGGGAGGCTGCCGAGGCGCTCGCGCTGACGCCGGAACAGGTGCGCCCCTATATCTTTTACGAACCTGGGCGCGGCGCGCCGTTTCTGGTCGTCGCCGAACGTTTTGATCCCGTCGGCCGTACCGGGGGCCGCTACTCGGCGCTCGGCAACCCCGGTACGACGCAGCTCAGCGCCGCCGGGCCGAGGCTGACGTGGTTTGGTCAGAGGGTACCGGAAGGGTTTCCTGAAGGGCTTCCAAAACCGCTTTTTTCCCTTCGCACACTCGTACAGGGGGGCCGCGTGGTTCCGTCGGAAACGGGCGACTTCGCGGGAAACGGCTGGCAAGTAAAGCCGGACGGCGACTTTACCGCGTTTTTGGTCGGTGCCCGGACGTGGCGAGCGGTGGTGGGTCAGCCGCTCTGGGCCGGGGGTAACTATCTGCTCGTCTACAAGGGCCAACAGGTGACGCTTTACGAAGTTGAACCCTCGGCGCGTTAGGTGCTCGTAGTAGCGTTTGTGCTGGGTAGGGCATTGTCGGTAATTGAAGTCACGGGTACATCTGCTCAATCAGTCTATCTACGCGCTCTTTGAGCTGTCGCCACGCGCCGTTTAGGTCCTGGCTCGGCGGCGAAATATCGTCCCACTGCACAATGTTTTGAGCGGTGTTTTGAGCGGTGAACGGCAAGTCACTTACCGAGCAGCCGATAGAGACGATCTGATCTGCGTTCTCAACATCTACTCGACTGACTTTTCTAGGCTTGTATGCCGGGTTGCTATAGCCCTCTCTAGCTAAGAGTGCTACGACGTGTGGGGAGACCTCTTCATCAGGTTCAGTGCCAGCCGAAAACCCTCGAGCCTCGATACCCAGATCACCCACACGTTTGTTGAAGTACGCTGTTGCCATCACACTCTTCGCTGCATTGTGGGGGCAGAGAAAAAGAACCTGCTTGACCATAACATCCTCCTTTGAAACAGATGTTGCAAAAATTTGAAATGTATATTACACTGTTGTCTGTGATTTGGCTAGTCCTGTCGTACGCTTTACCGAGCAAACCTTCGTTAAGTCGGGTGACCTTGTGGCGGCGCTTGCAGCGTTTGGGTGCGCTGCCTGTAACGGGCACTTACCTGTTGCCCGAGCGTCCTGAGTGCCGCGAATCGTTTATGTGGTTTGCCCAAGAGATCAGGTCTGCGGGCGGCGAAGCTCTCGTAATGGAGGTCGAGCGTTTTGAAGGGCTGAGTGAGAAAAAACTGGTCGAGCGCTTTAACGACGTACGAGCGGAGGCTTACGCGGATTTGTACAGCGCTATGGAGACGTTTGAGCGTGAGCGTTCACCCGAAAAAGCGTCTCTTAAAACCCTAGACAAGCTCAGGCGGCGTTTTGCCGAACTGAAACGCGTCGACTTTTTTGATTCACCCGCGGGGAGACAGAGCATGGCGAAGCTTACAGAACTCGAGCAAACGTTCTCACCGAGTGCAGCCGGTGACGTTCAGGTCAACCCCGTCGACCGGGCTGATTATCAGGGTAAAACCTGGGTCACACGCCCTCAGCCTCACGTAGACAGGCTCGCCTCGGCTTGGCTCATCAAGCGGTTTATCGACGCCGACGCAAGGATTCTCTACCGCAGCTCAGCAGACGAGGGTGAGGTGAGTTTCGACATGGACGGCGCAGTTTTTGGACATGTCGGCTCGCGCTGCACCTTTGAAACGCTTGTTGCGGCTTTTACTCTGGAAGACAGGGCGCTCGTTCCCATCGCTCAGATTGTTCACGAGATGGATTTGCGTGACGAACGCCACGTCCGTTCTGAAGTTGCGGGGCTCGACGCTCTTTTAGACGGTTGGCTCGCTTCAGGCTTGAGCGACGAGGAACTCGAGGCGCGAGGTCAACAGCTCTTCAGCGGTCTGTACACGACGTTCTCAAAGCTGTGAGCACGCCGCGCCGCGTTTTTGCACCAAGGAGCGCTAATGGCTAAAGTTCCGGCTTCACCCTCGACAGCTTTACCCGGTTCTCACGACGTCCCTTTCTCCGAAGCCGTAAAGGTGTGGGTCAGGGTCGCCATCAACTCTTTCGGCGGTCCTGCTGGACAAATCGCTGTGATGCATAAGCTCTTGGTAGAAGAAAAGCGTTGGATCAGTGAAAGCCGCTTTTTACATGCTATGAACTACTGTATGCTCCTGCCCGGACCTGAAGCTCAGCAACTGGCGATCTATATCGGTTGGTTGCTTCACAAGACCAAGGGCGGGCTCGTGGCAGGGTTGCTGTTTATCTTGCCTGGATTTTTCTCAATCCTCGCATTGAGCATCGCCTATGCGCTTTACAGCAGCACCAGCTTCGTCGAGGCGCTGTTCTTCGGTCTCAAGGCGGCGGTGTTAGCGCTGGTTGTTGAAGCGGTCTTTCGTATCGGCAAGCGCGTTTTGAAAAACTGGGTGATGCTCCTCATCGCCGCTCTCGCCTTTGTCGCTATTTTCTTTTTCACCTTGCCGTTTCCTCTGATCGTACTCGTCGCCGGACTCGTCGGATTTTTGGGTGAGAAGTTTGCCCCTAAACTGTTCTACGTTGTTCGAGGTCAACGAGTCGGTGAGGATGACGAAGCAGGTTTTGTCATCACCGACGCCGTTGCCTCTCACACGGCACCGTCAACGTCTTACGCACTTAGGACGAGCGCTACATGGCTCGTTATCTGGTTGGCTCCTCTGGTTTTTATCGTGCTGACACTCGGTACAGACAACGTTTTCGCGCAGATCGCGCTCTTCTTTTCACAGGCAGCTGTCGTCACCTTCGGTGGTGCCTATTCGGTGCTGGCGTTTATCGCTCAGCAAGCTGTAGAGGTTTACGGTTGGTTGCGGCCCGGTGAAATGCTGGACGGGCTCGGTATGGCCGAAACTACACCGGGACCGCTCGTTCAGGTCACGCAATTCGTCGGCTTTATGGGGGCTTACCGTCAGAGTGATATAGAACCTATCTACGCGGGCATTCTAGGTTCTGTTCTGACCACCTGGATGACCTTTGCACCCTGTTTCTTTTTTATCTTCTTGGGTGCGCCGTTTATCGAGCATCTGCGGGGCAACAGGTCGCTCACGGCGGCGCTTTCGGCCATCACTGCGGCGGTCGTCGGAGTCGTGCTCAACTTAGCGGTTTGGTTTGGTGTTCACACCGTCTTCTCGAGCGTGACAGAAATCTACTTTGGTAGGCTGCGGCTACTGGTTCCTAACTGGACGACACTCAACTTAATGGCGCTCGTTATCGCCATAGGTGCTTTTATTGCCCTGTTTCGGTTTAAGACAGGTATGATCCCGACTTTGTTTGTAAGCGCAGGTCTCGGTTTGGTCTATCGCTTGGTGTTTGTTGAGTAGGAGAGGCGTATTGCCCTAATACGAGCGACGTTTGCCCTTTTAGTTGAACGGCTCTACCAGCATCGTCGCCATACACGCGCCAGTGGATATTACGAAAAAGGCACTGGCTTTAACTGAGCCAGCGCCTTCTAAGATCAATCTCGCAATTAAGAAGCGGCGACGGCGTTGACGATATCGGCCTCAGAGGTCGAGATGTGAACGCGGGCCTCTTTTTCAGCTAGGTAGCGTTCGGCGGCCATCGCCGCGCGGGTTCCGGCCCCGACGCTCGTAGCGAGCTGCCGATAAACCTCGTCGGCTACGTCACCGGCAGCGAAGACGCCGGGAACGCTCGTATAGATGTCGTCGTGGACTTTGGCGTAGCCGGTGTCGCTCAGCTCGATAACTTCGCCCAGATAGTCGGTGTTGGGGTTGTGACCGACGTAGACAAACACGCCGTCGGTGGGGAGGGTGCTGCGCTCACCTGTCTCGAGGTTATGGAGTGCCGCGCCCGTGACCTGTTCATTCCCGACCACCTCTTCGACGACCGTATTCCAGACCCAGTTCATCTTGGGGTTGGCAAACGCGCGCCGCTGCGCCTCTTTGTTGGCGCGCAGTTCACTGCGGCGGTGAATAACCGTAACCTGATCGGCAAATTTGGTTAAAAACAAACCCTCTTCGACAGCGGCGTCACCACCCCCGACGACCACAACGTTTTTGCCCCGGTAAAAAAAGCCGTCACAAGTCGCGCAGGTCGAGACGCCACGACCATAAAACTCGTCTTCACCGGGAACGCCTAGACGCCTTGGGGTCGCGCCGGTAGCGATGATCACGGCGGGGGCAACGTAGCGACCGTCATACCCGGTCACGGTAAAGGTGTCGCCCTGATGCGCCAGACCCTGAACCTCTTCCATCAGGATTTTTGCGCCGAACTTTTCAGCCTGCCGGACCATCCGCTGCGACAACTCGGGGCCGCTTATGGCCTCGTCGAAACCGGGATAATTTTCAACCTCTTCGGTCTGGGCGATCTGCCCACCGGGAAGCCCTTTTTCCAAGATTAGGGTCGAAAGCTGCGCGCGGCCGGTATAGATGCCTGCGGTCAGCCCTGCCGGGCCGCCACCGATGATAATTACATCTGCATGTTGGGTTTTTTCTGGCACGGTGTCCTCCACGGTCGCGCGTTGGGCGCAACCATTCACTACTAAAAATGTATCACGCGCCCCCAACTCGCCCTGTTTGGCTGTATACGTGTGGGGGCGGGGAGGGCTACTTACGAACGTCTTAAAGCCTTGCGCTTTGCACTCCCTAATTCTTTCTTCTTGCTTCTGTTCGTCTCAACCATACGCCGACGCGCTGACAAAACCTATGACTGACAAAATTTATGCCTGTGCCTGAGTATCGTCGCTGAGGAGCGTCATGGCGAGGGTGATGAGTTCGGCTTCGGTAAACTCGTCGGTCTCGAGCCGTTCGCCGCCGGGGAGACCCGCCGCAAATGCAAACCCCGATTCGCTGACCAGTACACTCGCCCAGTTCAGCTCGAGTTCGGCCTCCCGCTGCCAGTCACCGGGCAACGTCGCTAGCAGCGCCGCGCCCTCGGCCTCGGCGCGGAGGTCAGCAATTTCTTCGGCGTGTTCGGGATCAAAGGCGGCGAGTTCGGTACTGTACTCGAGCGCCACAAAATCGTCGTCGGCTGCCGCCAGTGTTTCGGCGAGGACAAAACGCCGCCGGAGTATTTCCGCTTCGTCAGCTGAGACGGGTACTGCCAGCAGATACGCCCTGTCGCCCGCAGCGGTGGCGGCGAGCAGCAGCCGTGGGGCGGGTTCGGAATCGTCTTCGTCCCCGCCCTCTTCGTCCAAGTACGGTTCGACGGTCTCTTGTCCGGCGCTGGTCAGCGCGTACAGCTCCAGGTTGACCGAGCTTTCGTACCCTTGCCGTTCGACCCAGCCCTGTGCCACGTAACGTTCGGCGTTGCTCGGGTCTACCTGGTCGGCGGTTTCACCTTCGTTGTACAAGTACCAGGCGTCGTCACTGCGGCTGTGAACCAAAAACGCGCCGTAGTAGAGCGCCGTCAGGTCGAGCTGTTGAAGCGTAGAGAGGTCCATAAACCCAGTGTCTCATAAACGCGCGGCTGGAGAGGTTCGCAAGCTGTCGTCGAAAGGGGAAAGCGGGCAGGCGAGTCGGTTTCTTTACCAAAGACTGCTATTGATTCGTACGTGCTTGTTTAGACTCCGTTCAGCTCCGTTTTGGCAGTGCCGAAGACGGTTGCAGACGAATTGAATCCTCTGACTATCAGCCACACCGCCAGGACCATTTCTTGCAAAGCCAAGGGAAGTTGCGAGATGGTATAGGTCGGCGACAAAGTGGTGATGATACCGAACAGAGCTAACAAGCCCGCAGCCAAATACGGTACGATTGCAATGAGACCCCACCCCGACAACCACCGAGGAACGAGCGCTGTTTGATACAACAAACTATAAAACATCAGAGCGCCGAGGCAAAAGACTATCGTCAGAATTGAGCCAATCTCCTTCGCTTCCAGTAACAGGTTACCCAGAGCTTGAAAACTAGAAGCGTCCGAAACTCCAGCCTGACTATAGGTTTGGCTCAGAGACGACAGTAACAGCCAGCCGGTTGCTATGGTGAGATAGGTGGCGGCCTCGAGCCCTCCCCTGAAAACGACGTAGCCGAGCGCCAAGGCTTCGTTGTGCCTCCGCAGAATGGGAAACATCATCACTGGAACCATAGCGAGAGCTAAGCCCAGCGTTAAGATACAAAGCGCTCCCACCACCAGCCGGGTTTCGTTTGCGGAGACACTGACAAAATAATTCTGGGCGTTCCGAACAGGTCCCGTGAGAACAACACTTAGGATGCCTGCAACGGTCCCGGTTATATACAACGCCCCTACGATTCTTGCGGTCTGCCTGCTCGCGTCCATTTTCCACCCCTTTTACCGCTTTGATCCGGACGATTCACGTACGCCACGTTCTTACCAGCAGAACCCACGGCAACGCTACCCAGCTTCTGTAAATCACGCATCATTCACTCTTTCGTCTAAACGATATTCGTTCCAAAACATCGACCGTCGCTATCTCCAAGACTCTCGGGACCTTTGGCTAGTCCTTGACCGCTTCGGTTTCGCGCGTGAAACCGAACAGCTGGCGTTCGCGGATCAGCTCGGCGACCTGCGGCGGGACCATCTCTTCCCAGCCGGGGTCGTGCCGTCCGATCTTGGCGAGTACGTCGCGCGAGAAGATATGCAAAAAGTCTTTGTTGTAAAAGTCGATGGATTCGATGTAGCCGTTTTCGATAAGGTGCTGGTACAAGTTACGCAGGTTCGGCGCGACCTTGAGTTTTTGCACGGTGATGAGTTTGTGGGTTTCGCTGTCTTGTACCGGGTAGATATAAAGCCGGGTGTCGTTTTTGAAAAGCCGCCCGAACGACTCCAAAATTCCACCCTCGAGGTTGTCGTAAAACGCCTCGCCGAACAGCTCTTTAAGGCTGGGAATTCCCATCGTTACCGCGATAGGTTTTTTCGTGTAACGCCGCAAATAGGCCGCCAACCGGTAATACTCGAAATAGTTGGAGATCATCACCGTCGCGCCGGTCGCGGCGAGCACGTCGGCGCGGGCTAAAAAGTCGCCGTAGTCGATCTCGCCGGTCGCCATAAGGTTTCTCATGGTGATCTCCATAATTTCGACCACGTCGCTGCCGTCACCCTCGAGCTGCTGCGTAAACTGCTCCCGCGCGCACGCCAGCATGTCAAGGTTTACGTGCGTTACGGGCCGAAACGACCCGCGCTCAACCAAAATCGGTTTTTTGTACAACACTTCGGAGGGTTGCAGCACCTCGCCCCGTGCGGAGAACATGGCGGCGTCGCTGAGACCGAGTTGTACGAGCTTGAGCGCCATCAAGCGGTGGTCGGTACCGCTAAATTGCGGCCCGGAAAAGTCCACCATATCGACCTCGATACGCTCCGCCGTAAGGTCGTCTAAAAAGCAGCGCATCAAAGACGCCGGGGTCGCGTCACCCTTTTGAAACAACGCGGCGTAGATCAGATTCACGCCGAGAATACCCAGGGCCTCTTGCTGTGACAGGGTTTCCTTATCGAGCATCCGTACGTGAATGACGATGCGGTTGGGGGGCGCGCCGAACTCCGACTGATACTTTACGCCCATCCAGCCGTGGTATTCGCCCCCGGCTTTGTAGCCACGGGCGACAACGGTGTTGGCGAAAACGAAAAACTGGGTGTCGTTTTGACGGCTGCCGAGCCGTTCGACGAGCAAGTTGTATTCGTAATCGAGCATCGTCTCTAAGCGGTCTCTCGAGACGTAACGTTTGGACTGCCCGTAGATAGCGTCGCTGACTTTCATATCGTACGCCGAGATCGATTTGGCGATGGTTCCGGCGGCTCCACCCGCCTGAAAAAACCACCGCACCACCTCCTGACCCGCGCCGATTTCGGCAAAGGTTCCATACTTGCTTTTGTCGAGGTTGACCTTAAAAGCTTTTTGCTGCGTTCCGACCTTTTTTTGGTCTTCCGTTTTCTGAGCTTCCATATCTCGTGCTTCTATGTTCTGAGTTTCTGTATCTTGCGTCTTTGTGTTTTGTGCTGCGCTCTGTTCCATCTTTACCCCCCGTGCGGTGGTCTGGGACGATAGGCGTCTCTCGTTAGCTACCGATATTGTACGGGTTCGGGCCGGGGTTTGCGAAGGTGCAGCCTCTCGAGGTCCATACGCCCCTGCTCTATAGTTGCTATCTGCATTCTGGAAACGTGTAAACATAACGTGCAAATATCCTGGGCGATAACCGGCAAGCCTGCGTCGCAAGAACCAGGCGACGTTTTAGCAGGGCCGCGCGTTGGGTAAGGGGCATCCTAGGGCGACAAGGCGGGTTCGATACGTGCGCTCAACACGTGTGGGAACAGCTGTGGCTATGCGGACGTACAGCTGCGCTCTTACAAAGTTTTTTCCAAGATAAGGGCCGGATGACATAAGATGAAATCGACCCTCCTGTGCTTCCAGATATGGAGTTGGTGGAATCCAACTTAAAAAATGCTCTCCTGAGCGAAGATTTTGACAGTTTCGGAATGTTCCGCCGGACGCGGTTGGGGCGCTGCAACGACTTTTGCGGTGGTCGTGAGCATCTTGCAAATAAGTCTGCCCGATCACCCTGCCCGGCTGCTCCGTCCGACAACAAAATCCGGCAGCAAAAAAAAGGCGGGTAGCCTCGGGCTACCCACCCTCTAGCGGCGTCGTTGTCAGGCGGTGCGGCGCTGTACCTTGACCGGTTTGCGGGTCTGCCGGTTTTTGAACCAGACGACCATCGGGGCTAAGATAAAGATGCTCGAGTAGGTTCCGAAGCCGATACCGATCAGCAGCGTCAGGCTGAAGTCGCGCAGCACGCTGCCGCCGAAGAAAAACAGCGCCAACACCGGCAAGAGTGTCGTGCCGGAGGTTAAGACGGTACGAGACAAGGTCTGGTTGACCGACGCCTCGACGAGTTCGCGGTACGAGGTGCCGCGGCCCCGGCGCAGGTTTTCGCGGATACGGTCGGCGATGATGATCGAATCGTTGAGCGAGTACCCGACGACAAAGAGCAGCGCCGCCAGCACCGGAATGCTGAACTCGGCGTTGATCAGTGCGAGCACGCCCAGCACGATGCCAACGTCGTGAACTGAGGCGAGCACCGCCCCGACCGCGACGATCCAGTCAGGCCAGAACCGAAATCCGACGTATAGCAAAATCAGCCCGAACGCGACTAAGACTGCCAGAATTGCGCCGCTTCGCAGGTCAGCGCCGACGGCGGGGCCGACCACATCGGCTTGTAACAAGTCGGCCCCCAACACCTCTGCCAGATCGGTAGTAAATCCGCCCCTGCCCCCGTTGGCGGTAGGTTCAGAGCCCGCGGCCCCGTCACCTAAACCGATACGTACAGAGAACAGCTTGGCTGCCCCGTCATCATCTGTGATCGCCGCGTCCTGAACCTCCTGAACGGTGGCGCTGCTGCCGTCGGTACCGGCAACGTCACGGGTGACAGTTTCGATAGCAGTGCGTACATCCTTCACGGTCGTCTCCTGCGAGACGCGGTAGAGGGCGCTGGTGCCGCCGGTAAAGTCGGTCGAAAGGTTTAAGTCTTTGGCGAAGACCAACACGAGCGCGGCGACCGCCAGAATTCCCGACACGGTCATCACTATAGGCGCAGCTTTCAAGAATTTGACGCCGCTCGCGTAAAAGCCTTTGGGCATCAGGGGCCGTTTGAAGCGGGTGCTCAGCACGTCGAGCAAAAAGGGCACGACCACGATGTTGACAAAAACTGCCGCGACGATACCGATAGCCAGCGTGATGGCAAAACCGCGTACCGGGCCGGTGGTGTACTGATAGAGCGCGAGCGCGGCGAAAAGGGTGGTGACGTTGGCGTCGATAATCGCTGAGAGCGAATTGCCGAAACCGGTTTTCATCGCCAGCCGGAGACTTTTTCCGGCGCGAAGCTCCTCTTTGATACGTTCAAATGAGATGATGTTGCCGTCGACCGCCGCGCCAATCGTAAGCACCAAGCCCGCCAGACCGGGGAGCGTCAGGGCTGCGCCGAGCCCCGCCAGAATGCCGAAGATAAGTAAAAGGGCAAAGATGACGCCGACGACCAGCACGCTGCCGAAAATTGGGCCGTAGTAGAGCAGCACGGTTACAGCGACGGCGAGCGCCCCGAAAAGACCCGCGCGCGTACCTGCCGTTACCGAATCCGCGCCCAGCGTCGGACCGATAGCGCGAATTTCCTCGACGTGCAGCGAGATCGGCAGAGAGCCGCTACGAAGGACCAGGGCTAGATCGGACGCTTCCTCGAGCGTAAACTGTCCTGAAATCTGCCCGTTCGCAGAGATACGCTGATTGATGGTCGGCGCGCTTACTACCGTACCGTCGAGAACGATAGCCATCCGCTGCCCGACGTTTTGCCCGGTAAACTGCCCGAACGCGTTTGCGTCTGCGCCCCGAATCTGAAAATTCACCAGCGGTTGCCCGAACTCGTCGTAGCTGGTTTCAGCGTTCTGGAGGATTTCGCCGGTAAAGGCGGCGGGTTGTAAGTCGGCGTCGGCGAGTTCGGTTTCGGCTTTGTTGGCAGATGCGGGGTTGAGGATACGAAACTCCAGAACCGCCTGCTGCCCGATAAGTTCCTGGGCGCGGTCCTGCTCTTCGGAGGTGAGGCCGGGGAGTTCGACCACGATCCGGTCGCCGCCCGCAACTTGGATCAGCGGCTCGGAGACGCCGAACTCGTTGACGCGGTTTTCGATCACGCGCCGCGCCGCCTGAAGGTCTTCGGGAAGGGGGTCGGGGGTGTCGGATTGCAACACCACGCGCAGGCCGCCCTGCAAATCGAGGCCGAGCTTAAGCGGCGCGTCGCCGCTCGTATTCCACGGCTGCCAGAGGTACAAGGTGGCGGCTAACAGCGCCGCCAGAACGATCAGGCCCGTAAAAGAGCGTTGACTCATAAAGTTCTCCTAAAAAGTGATGTCGTAGCTGGGTTCTGTTGACTTTTCATATAACTCAGTGTGGTTCCTGTCGTGCTGAACGCAAGAAGTAGGGAGGTCTCGGAACGCTAAAGTATATCTCGTCCGTCACGAGGTTGGCTGTGTTTCTCAAGTTGGCTATGTTTCTCAGGGGACAAACGTAAGCACAACCTAGTAAAAAGTAACGTTATAACTAAGTTGTAACTAAATCGTAACTGACAGCTATAATCCGGTTTGCACCGCACGCTGAACGGTAGCTGCTAAATTGGCGTGAGATTTTGCGGAATTGTCGAACACCTAAGACTCAAGCACGGTCCATCTGAAACGTTCCCAGGCAATCATTCTGACTACCGGCTGCTGAACGCCGAATTCTGGTCCTGCCCACTTCACCTGACAAGGCAGCCGAGCCACGAGCTACAGGCGACGCGCCCGTCAGCCCCCCTCGAGTCGCCACTGTTGCAGCTCGGCGAGTCTTGCGGGCGCTGCGTCGGGCGACGCGGGTCGAAGCGGCGTAAACATCCACGCCCGCCCCGGAACCCACAAACTGTTCGTTACCGAGGGTCCGCCGAGCAAACGGCGTTCAAAACTTCCCGAAGCGCCCAAGCGGTGGCCCGACTCGAGGGTCGGTGGCGGCGGCGCGTCCATCCCGGAGGCCGCCGCCCGCAACGCCCCATACTCCGAGAGGTAGAGCGGCAGCGAGCACAAGACGAGGGCGCAACAAAAAAATGCGCGGAGGTTGGTAACCAACCTCTCCGCGCGCGTCACTTGTTTTGTCTCAGGGGGCCGACCGGTCATAAAGCAAGGGTTACTCTAGCACGCTTTTAGCCCCGGTTCCAAGCTAGGCCGGGATTTCCACCATTTCGTACGCTTCGATGATGTCGCCCTCTTGCGCGTTGTCGTAATTTTGCAAGTTGACGCCACACTCGAACCCGGTCGCTACCTCGCGCACATCGTCCTTAAACCGCCGCAGCTGCGCGACCGAGCCTTTGTAGACCTCTTTGCCGCTACGGAGCAGCCGCGCTTTCGCGCCGCGCCGAATCGTGCCGTCGGTAACGTAAGACCCGGCGATGTTGCCGCTCCTGGGCACGCGGATGATCTGCCGCACCTCGGCGTGACCGACGACCTGCTCTTCAAACTCAGGCTCGATCTGGCCTTTGATCAGGCGCTGCACGTCTTCGATCAGGTCGTAGATGATGCGGTAGTTTTTAAGGGTCACGCCCTGACGGTCGGCGGCCTTTTTCACGCTGCCGGGCGCAGTGACGCCGAAACTCATCACCGTCGCGCCCGCAGTCGAGGCCAGCAGCAAGTCCGACTCGGTAGGCGCGCCCACGGCGTCGAGCATAATCTCAACGTCGACTTCGCTTACCGCGCCCGATTCTTTGGCGATGACGCCTTTGATGGCCTCTAACGACCCCTGGGTGTCGGCGCGCAAGATCAGGTTGATCTTGGTGACTTTGGTTTGGTTGAAAAGGTCGGCTAAGGTCATGCCTTTTTTGCCTTCGTCGGCAACGTCGTCTTGACGCTCGTCTAGGTGCTTGGCGACGAGCGCCTTTGCGCTCACCTCGTCCGCGACCGCGACGATCTGGTCGCCCGCGACGGGTTGTTCGCTAAACCCCAGAATCTGCACCGGGACCGACGGCCCCGCCTCGGAGATCGCCTTGCCGTTCTCGTCGGTCATCCGGCGAATTTTGGCCCACACCTCGCCTGAAACCAGATAGTCGGCGACCCGGAGCGTACCCTTTTGCACGAGCACCGTAGCCAGCACCCCGGCGCGTTTGTCTAATACCGATTCGATAATAACGCCCTCGGCTGCGCCGTCTATCGGCGCGCGCAGGTCTTCAAGTTCGGCGACGAGCGAGATCATCTCTAGGAGGTTATCGACGCCCTCGCCGGTTTTGGCGCTGATGGCGGCGGTGATGGTGTCGCCGCCGAAGTCTTCAGGAACGAGCTCGAGGCGCATCAGGTCTTGCTTTACCCTATCCACATTCGCTTGCGGCAGGTCGGTTTTGTTGATGGCGACGACGATAGGGACGCCCGCAGCTTTGGCGTGCGCGATAGCCTCGCGGCTCTGCGGCATAATCGAGTCGTCGGCGGCGACGACGATCACCGCGATGTCGGTCGCCGCCGCGCCGCGTTGCCGAATCGAGGTAAACGCTTCGTGACCGGGGGTATCGAGAAAAGTGATCATCCCACCCGGCGTCTCGGCCCGGTACGCGCCGATATGCTGGGTGATGCCGCCCGCCTCTTTATCCGCAACTTTGGTTTTGCGAATATAGTCGAGCAAGCTGGTTTTACCGTGGTCGACGTGACCCATCACCGTTACCACCGGGGCGCGGTGGGGCGCGTCGGCGGGAATCTCGGCGGCCGCGTTTTCAGGTGCAGCTTCGCTCGCGGTCGTCGCCTCGTCGTCGGCGGTGTCCGGCTCCTGCTCGGCGGCCCGAGCTTCGGCGACGATCTGCCGAACGGTTTCGGCGGTGTCTTCTTCCAAGCTGCTCGAGTGCGATTTATAGGCGACGCCCAACGTGTCGAGATGCTCCAAAAGCTCTTTGGAGTCGATACCGAGTTCTTTGGCGAGTTGATAGATACGGACTTTTTCAGACATGAAGCCCTCCTGTCTGGTTTACTTGGTTTTTGGTTTGGCCTGTCTGGTTTGGCTGGGTTGCTTGGTTTGCAGTCTGAGCTGTGGTCTGGTCATGGGGGGGTTGTATAACGTCGGCGTGTTCACGCAATGTGCGGCACACGGCGTCGGTATGGGCGCGAAAGCTGCGCCCGAGCCGTTTGGGAGTCCAGCACGCGGGTGTATCGCGGCAGACCCAGCTACCCCGGCCCCCGCCCCGCCCCGCTAGGTCGAGCTTCGGGCCGTCTGCGCCGAGTGCGAAACGCACCAGCTCGGCCTGCGGGCGTACCCGGCGGCAACCCACACAGCGGCGTAGTGGAACGTGCCCGGCGCGGCGCATTACTCTACGCAGATTCCGTTTCGCTGTTTTTTTCATCTGCGGTTTCGGCTGAGCCTTCGGTCTCGTCGGGTACTTTGGGCACTTCGGGCGCGGCGCTAAAAAGAGCCTCGAACGCGGCGCGTTTGGCGTCGTCGGTCGGCAGGTTCGTTTCGGTGCCGCGCGAGGCGACCGCTTGGAGCGCCGCGTCCAAATCCGACACGTGCTCGGACGCGACCAGATCGATCTTAAAGCCGGTCAGTTTGGCGGCCAGCCGGACGTTTTGCCCGCCCTTACCGATAGCGAGCGAGAGCTGATCGTTCCCGACGTTGACCTTGGCTTCGCCGGTCTCGGTATTTACGTCGATGTTGCCGACCTTAGCGGGTGAGAGCGCGTTGCGGATAAACTCGCGGGCGTTGGGGTCCCACAAGATAATATCGACACGTTCGCGTTGCAGCTCGCCGGTAACGGCCTGAATCCGCGCGCCTCGGTGCCCGATACACGCGCCGATAGGATCGACGTTAGTGTTACGGCTGATGACCGCGACTTTCGAGCGTTGTCCGGCTTCGCGGGCGATGGCTTTAAGTTCAACGGTGTCTTCGGCGACCTCGGGAATCTCCTGACGCATCAGGTATTCCAGAAGTTCCGGTGCGGCGCGAGAGACCAAAATGCTCGGCCCCCGGCTGCCCAGCTCGACTTTCATCACATACACCTTGAGGCGCATCCCGACCATGTACCGCTCGCCCTGAATCTGCTCTTTAGGCGGCATGATGGCCTCACCACGTCCGAGATCGACGAACACGTTGCGTTTGTTGTCGGTCCGCGACACCACCGCTGTAATGATGTCCCCGGCCCGGTCTTTATATTCGTTGAAGACGACCGCGCGTTCGGCCTCGCGTATCTTCTGGGTGATGACCTGTTTGGTCGTCTGCACCGCGATCCGGGTAAAGCGTTCGGGATCGACCGGAAACTCCATCTCCATCCCGACTTCGACGGTCGGATCGAGCTCGAGGGCTTCACTCAGCAAGATTTCCTGATCGGGTTCCTCGATCTCTTCGACCACCCGCTTGACGATCAGCACGTCAATTTCGCCTGATTCGGGGTCGACCTGGACTTCGACGACCTTGCCCGGTTCGACGTTGCGTTCGTACGCCTGCTCCAAAGCCTCTTCAAAACTCAGCAGCAGCTGGTCTTTGTCGATGTTGCGTTCGGTCGCTAGCTGACCGAGCGCGTCGATAAAATCTTTGTTCATAAGTTCTCCTTCGGGTCCGGCACGGGTCTAGCGGGGTGTGTCCGGCCATTCGGCAAGCCGCGCTATCTGAATGTCGGCGAGCGCCAGTTCGCGTGGCTGCCCCTTGATGTCAAAGGTTACGCTGTCTTCGCCTACTTCGGTGACGCGTCCGGTAAAGGTTTCATCAAAGGCGCGCACCTTGGCGAGCAGACCCGAGAATCGCCGAAAATGCTCCGCTGTTCGGAGCGGACGTTCCGGACCCGGAGACTCGACCTCGAGGTTGTATTCACCCTCGAACGGGTCTAGGCGGTCGAGTTCCAAGCTAAACACGCCGGTCGCGGTCTCGACATCGTCCATCGTGACGGGCGCGCCGTCGAGCCGGTCGATACGCACGAGCACACTCCGCTTTTTTCCCTTGCCGCTCACCGTCAGCTCCAAAACCTCGTAGCCGAGCGGCCCTAACAATGTTTCGGCGGCCTCTGCTAACTCCACCCTCACCTCCTACAAGCTGTCGCCAGGGGCTATGCTCCCGGTTGCCAACAAAAAAGGATGGGCCTCGGCCCACCCTCAACAAAAGGCAGTCGGGATACTTCTCTAAGGCTGAGTATACAGCGTTCCCACACCCTTTTACAAGGCCGCAGACTACGTGCTGTGCTACACTCGAGCCAGTTCCAGGCGTTTTGAGGAGAGGTAGATGAAACACAGCTACTGGTATGTGGTTGTCGCGCTTTTGTTTCTGGCTGGTTGTATAGGTGCTCAGAACATTTACCGAGAGAGCCCGGTCGCTGTCGAATCCTTGACGCTAGGACCGTTTCAGAGAGAACCTGCCAGAACAGTTGTGACGCTCAAGGGTCAAGCAGGTATCTGTGAACGCCTTGACACCAGACAGCGGCTCGAGGGTAAAACATTTTACCTGAGCGTTATCGGCATCCACGAAGGTCCGGCAGATAGAGAATGTGCTGCGGTAGTTGAAGCGTACATGCAAACTGTAGAGCTGATGTTCTTTGGTTTGGAGCCCGGTCTATATACCGTCAAAGCGGGTGCGCTGGCAAAGACGTTTAACGTTCCGCCTGCGGATGTAAGCGAGGCGCTGGTAGATGCGGTAGAGGTGGCGCTGCTCGAGTCCGATCCGGTGCAGGTTGTCGTTACAGCCAATGGCTACTTGAGAAGCGGTTGCCAAGAAATTGGCGAGGTGTCGCAGCACTTTGAAAGCGATACCTTCTTTGTTACGATATCTGCCATGTCACCTTGGGGCGGAGCTTGTCCGCCGATTGCTCCTCCATTTACCGAAAGGGTGACGCTCGAGACCCAAAACCTCCCCCCCGGTACTTACGAAGTCGACGTCAACGGCGTCGTTAAAACCTTTACACTCCCCTAAAAGGCTTCACAACCATGTGCAAGTTGTGTAAACTGTTTTCGTGATACGCGTTTTTGCTCGAGCTAGCTGACCTGCGGTACGTTTCTATAAACGTATCGCTTTCTGACCGGCCCCTTGTGGTGCGGTCTTTTTTATTGGCTAGCCCAGGTTTGCGGGTCGGCTCGAGCAAAAACAGAAAAGGTGACTCATGAACGCTCCCCAACCCGTGCTGCTCCTGACCCCCGGCCCGACACCGCTGCACCCCCGGGCCGCCGCCGCCCTGTCGTGGCCGATGATCGGACACATGGACCCGGAGGTCTTCGCCTTTAACGACCGGGTGGTGTGCGACCTAAAAACGCTTTATGGCGCAGGCGACGATGCGTTTACGGCGCTCTTGTCGGGGACCGGCTCGCTGGGGATGGAGGCGGGGTTTGCCAACCTGCTCGAGCCTGGCGACCGGGCGCTCATCTTGTCGAACGGCGTGTTCGGCGAGCGGATGGCGGAGATGGCCTCACGGCTCGGCGCGGACGTAACGGTGCTGCGCGCGCCGCTCGGGAGTCCGTTCGAGGTTGATGAAGTGCGGCGCGCCGCCCAAGCGTCGAAACCCAAACTGCTCGCGGTCGTCCACGGTGAGACGAGTACAGGCGTCCTCAACCCGGTGCCGGAGATCGGTGAGGTCGCCCGTGAGGTCGGGGCCCTCTATTCGGTCGACGCGGTAACGACCGTCGGGATGTTGCCCTTTTACGCCGCCGCGTGGGGCGTCGATTACGCTTATACGGGCTCGCAAAAGTGCCTGTCCGCGCCCCCCGGTCTCGCGCCGGTGATGGTCAGCCGCCGTGCGGTCGAGATGATCGAAAACCGCAAAACGCCGGTCTCTACCTGGTACGGCGACGTGCTCGGGATGCGCGGCTACTGGGGCGACGGCAACGAAGGCGCGCGGACGTACCACCACACGGTCCCGGTGCAGCTACACTGGGCCACCGGCGAAGCGATTCGTGCGGTTCTAGACGAGGGGATACCGGCGCGTTCGGCGCGGGCGCGTTTTCTCGAGGACGCCACGCTCTATGCGCTCTCTGCCGTCGGCTTCAGCGCCTATGTGCCGCGCGCGTACCGTTTGCCGACGGTGCTGGCGGTCGGTCTGCCGGAAGGCTTCGACGACGCGGGCGTACGCGCGGCGCTCCGCGAACGCTACCGTATCAGCGTGACGGGCGGTTTGGGCGCGACGGCGGGCAAAATCTGGCGTCTGGGGCTGATGGGGGAAAGCGCCCACGCCGAGCACTACGCGCGGCTTCTGGGCGCGCTCGCCGAAATTCTGGGCGCGCCGGAACTCGAGCAGCGGTTTGCCGAGGCGACCGGGGCCGTTTGCGTCGAGGCCGGGGCTGTTGGTGCCTGAAAGCCTGGATGAGGCGTTTCTGGAACGTGTCAGGGCGCACCGGCCCACTGAGGCCGTGCGCCGCCGCGCCGAGGCTACCGGAATGGACCTGGATACCCTCAGAGACACCGAACCTCTCACCTACGCGGCTGCCAACGCCGTTCCCCTCGTCCGCACCGACGCGCGGCTCGCCTCGCAAGTGAGCGCAGTGCTGACGAGGTTGAACCCGCACCATCAGCTTTTTACCGTCCCGCTCACGCTTCAGCAGACCGGTACCGAACTGCGTGTGTTTCCCCCGCTGCACCGCCCGGAGTGGGCTGCTTTCGACGACGCCCTCGGCGCGCTCGTCGGCGCTCAGGCGGGCGGGCTTTTTTACCGTACGGTGGGCGACCCAACGGGTGAACGGCGCGAACTCGCGTGGCCGCTCGCGCCGGACGTGTGGCAGGGCGGCGCGGCGCTAGTCGGACCGTTCGCTACCGAAGCGGAAGCGAGTGCGTGGGGTCAGGCGCACGCCGACCCGAGGCAGGGTTTCGTCTCCGACACGCTGCCCTACGCCGGAGTGTGGTTGTGTGACGTGTTTGCGGGCGAGTAGGTTGGGGGCGGTGTGCCTAGCTTTCGGAGGCCGAAACTTACAGCTAACCCACCCTGACCGTACAGAACTCGTAACAAACGCCACACCGAAAAAAACGGCAACCGAAAAGTTTATCGACGTTATAGTCTGCAAAACAAGTATTAAATTGATACAAACACCAGGTATACCTGCTAGAGCGGGGCATCTTCATCTTAGTTTGTACCCCTTGTTAACAGACCCTCATACGCACTTTATGATGGTGACCTGCTTGTGCCCGCTGGGGGTATGTCCCTGACGGGGCTGCGGAGAATGGAGCATCTCGCGGGACTGCTGCGTAAATAGCTCACTGCTGGGAGGCGATCTGGCTACGCTGCTTGGGCGAAGCAAACCGCTCCCCGTTTTTCTGGAGCTATAGATACTCGTTGAACCCGTGTTGTAGGTGGTGAGTTGAAAACGCCCGTTTGATCTTAGCGTCCTTAAGAACGTGGTTGCCACAAAATATCTACAGAAAGCGTAGCTAAGTTTTGTCGACTACCGATCTTCCTGGCGACTCGGGTGCCGCGCCGCCTCGAGGTCAGCCTCCCAGCTGGTTTAGGTAGAGCGCCAAAATAAGCCCTATCGTGGCGGCAATACCGGCTAGGTAGCGGTCATCCTTAAAAGCTTTGGGGAAAACCTCGGTCGCCAATGACGCCACCACTGCACCGCCTGCAAAACAGCGAATAAGCGCCAAAACACTCTCTGATACACCCGCCAAGAAAAGATTCCCGGCGAGCGCCGCTGCGGAAAGCAGTAGGGCGGTCGCGCCCCAGAGGGCGAATACCTTCCCGTTGGACCAACCCGCCTCCACCATCTCTTTTGCGCCACCAGCCGCCTCGGGCAAGTTGGACAAAAAGATAGCGCCGGATAGGGCGGCGACCTGTAGCGGTCCGCTGCCGATAAGCGCCACTCCCAGCGCCAGGTTTTCTGGGACGCCGTCTAAGGTGACTGCCACTAAAAGCCCGCCGCCCCCGGTAGACCCCCATTTTTCCTTGACGAGGTAATCCAGCACCGTAAACACCCCCGCCCCGGCAAGTACCAGGGCGAACGCGGCCCAGATCGAAGTCTGCTTGGTAGCAGGTTCTATAAGCTCGAGTACAGCCGATATGATAAGGGCACCCCCTGCGAGCGCGACGAGAAAGCCCTCTAATCTTTTGGGTAGGTCGCCGTAGATACCCCACGCGGCACCCAATAGTAAAGCCCCGGAGACGACGAGAATGACGAGTATAGTCAGCATCAGTTGCCCTTCTCAGGCTCGCGTGAGCTTCACATCCTGGCGTTTGGAGCGCTTCAGCCTGGCGGTTAGGGCTATTCTATACGTAAAAACTTTGGATGCAACCTCTGAGCCCACACGGGTGGCTCAACGACAAATAGGCTTGCGGGTTGACCCCTCTGGCGAGCTGGGGGTCGCAGACATCTCGGGCTTACAGGTCCTGCCCACTTACCACCGACCCTCTTCAGAACGATAAAAATCACAGATTCGTTTGGGTTTGTTATCTTGCTTCATGCACGCCGAGGTCGAAGCGGGTACCGCGAGGTATACGGTTGCCGTAAAAGTCGTGGGTTCCGACACCGATCCCGAACCGGGCGCGCAGATCGAGACCCCTGCCGATCATCCTCGAGGTGCCTCTAAGGGTGTACGCCCTCAAAGTGCTGAGTTTTCCGGGATAGCCCACCGTACCGCCCCGGCCCGCCGCTCTGAGGCGCGGGTTAAGCCAGTAGCCCACGCTCTCGCCGTCCAGACGTTCTTGACCGGTGCCGAGGCGAAAAGCTGACAGGCTGGGGTAGCTGACGCCGTTCCAGTTCACCTTGAAACTGCTACCTGACCCGTAATACGCGTTGCCCTGAAACCTCACATCGTTCTCTCTGGGGTTGTCGATAAGCGGCACCCCGCCCGTGGTGACAAAGATGTTGTTGCTTACCTGTACGTTGTCGTAGACGCTGTCTAGGTCGAGCACGCCGAAGGCGCTCGGTGTTCCGCTCGGTGCGGGGCTTACGAAGACCGTGTTGTTATAGATAGCGGTGTTTGGACGTCGAAACCGGGCGCAGCAAACAGGTATATGCCCCCGTAACTGCTTTTGCGCCCGTCGTTTTCACTGATGTTGTAACGGACCGTGTTGCCCGTAAAGGGTCCCGCACCCCTATACTGCCCCAGCAAAAAACCCGCGCCCTCATTGTCGTGTGAATAGTTGTACTGCATCACCGAGTTGCTAACGCCGCCGTCTAGGTCGAACCCGCCGCCGTCTTTGTTCGAGCCGGTTTTGTTGCTGTAAGCTTCGTTGTACTGAATCGTTACGTTGTTCGCGTCGTAGGCCCAAATACCGACAGGCCCACCGCCCCCGAAATCGTTAAGTTCACCGTTGTCGTATGCCAGTGAACGTTCGATAACGGCACCGTTTACACCGCCCAGCACAATCCCGTTACCTGTATTTGTACCCTTGTTGGGTTTGCCCCGGTTGCTATAAACCTTGCTGTAACCGATGTAGACGTCTGCGTTGGCGCACGCGCGGGTGCTCGGGTTGCTGGCACGCCCGTACAGCTGAATCCCGCTGTCGCCGTTGCCATTCGACACCACGCGTGTGATGCGGACATCCCGGTAGCCTGTGTGAGTTTGCTTGTTGTCCGCGCCGATTATGACGCCGCCCTGTAAAAAGCCGCTTACCCTGGCGCGGTCGATGCGGATGTAGTCGTACTTGAGCGCGCCCGGCTGATCGGCAAAAAAGACGATCCCGTGCCCCGTATTCGTTTCGGTACCTGCACCGACGAAGTTGAGGTCTCTGACCACCAAACCGGCGGCGTTGTAAACGAAGAGGCCGTTCCCGTCGCCCGCGTTGATGGTCGCTCGGCCTGAACCGTATGAGCTGATCACGACGGGGTTCGCGGGCGTCCCGGCGTCGTCTCGGTCGAGATAGAGGTTGCCGGAAAAGGTCTCGGTACCCCTAAAACGGACCTTGTCACCCGGCACAAAGGTCTGGGCGTTCACGCGGGCAATGCTCCGCCAGGCGGAGCGCGGTGCGGTACCGCTCGCCGCGTCGTTTCCGCTCGAGCTGACAAAGTAAGTCGTCCCCAGCGCGGCAGTTTGTAAACCGGCCTCCTCCGAACTACAAGCCGCCATCACAAAGACGCCGAGTAGGCAGCCTACAAACCGAAACATGGATTTTTTTGCCAGAAGTCCCTGTCTCAAAAGTCTCGGTTTAAGCATCATTTTCCCCTTCATTTTCCAATTGCTACTCATCAAGTGCAGGTGTTCGTGCGGTGCTCACAACATGTCGTCCAGCGACCAGTGCGCGTTCCAGCGCGCGTCGATTTCGTGACGCACGTTTTGATAACGAATATCCGTAGAGAGGCGGATATGCCCCTCGGGGTCGGTGTTGTCGAGCGAAGCGTGGATCATGTAGGCGCTATGCACCACCAGGTCGCCCGCTTCGTAGTCGGCGACGAGCCAGCGTGCGTTAAAGGTTTCGGCCATCGCAGGCAGGTCTTTGCCGATCCAGCCACCCTCTGCCATGTTTTTGTTGTAGGCGCTGACGCGCTCTTCCGGCGACAAGTCGGCGTTCTTTCGGCTGAACTCGGCCTCGAGGGTTCGGCCCAGCGCGTCCGAGCCCTCGAGGTAGACGAGGCCGCCCATCGTAAGCGGAACGTCACCCAGAGGAATCCAACAAGACACTACGCTGTCGGTCCCACCCCGCAAATAGATGAGGTCGTAGTGGGCGGGCGTCGCCTGGGCGTTCCCGGGGGTGAGGTAACGGATGATCTTGCGTTTATGCAGATAGCTCGGCCCGCCTAAAAAAGCATCGAAAAACCTCCACAGGCGCGGCTGCAAGCAAAACGCCTCGTAAGCGGCGGTGCGGGCTTGCTCGAGTAAAACCTTGTTCGTTTGCGGTTTCGTGTCCGTGCTTGAGTAGACGCCCTCGGCGGGGTCGGCCCCGGGTCTCAGCAGATCGGTGTGTTCAAACGCGGAGAAGAAACGGCGGCGGAACCCTATTACCTCGTCACGCGGCAAAAACCCTTTCAGCCAGAGGTAGCCTTGGTCGCGGAACTGTTCTTTAAGGACGTTTATCGGCACCTCCGGCTCGCTCGGAACCAGCGAGCCGAGACGCTCCGGCGAGGTCGAGAGCGTAAAACCGTTGCTTGTGAGGTTGTAAGGGTGCATTTTGGTTGTCAACTCGCTCATAGTCTAGACCTCTTTGCGGGCGGGTGAGCGTAATGCTGTTTTGGCGGTCCGAGAAGCCTAGAAACCGGCGGTCAGTCGAGGGCTCCCGCCGTAATCCCTTCGATAAACCGCCTTTGAAAAATCAGGAAAATAATTAGCAGCGGGATGATGCTGACGACCGACGCCGCCATCTGCACGTCGTAAACGGTGCGCCCCACCGTACCCGTCATCGAGCGGATCAGGAGCGGCAGGGTAAAGTTCTCAGGCGATTTTAAGATGACCAGCGGCCACAAAAAACTGTTCCAGGTGTTCATAAAAAAGATCAACCCCAGGCTGATTAGGCCGGGCGCGATCATCGGCACGACGATGCGCCCATAAATACCCACCTCGCTCGCCCCGTCGATACGCGCCGCGTCGAGCAGTTCGTCGGGAATGGTGCTGATAAACTGCCGCAGAAAAAAGATACCGAAGGCGTTTGCGGCTCCCGGTACGATAATCGCCCAAAAGGTGTCGATCCACGCCAAGTCGCGCATAATCAAAAAAAGCGGGACCATCGTGATGATGTAGGGGATCATCATGGTACCGATTAAAAAACCGAACAACCAGCCGCGCCCCGGGAAATGGTATTTGGCGAAACCGTAACCGCCGAGCGAGCAGAAAAACAGACTCAAGAGCGTAAAGCCGAGCGAGAGCGCAAAGGTATTCCAGACGATCCGCAAGATGCCCTGCTCCTGAAACAAAAACCGGTAGGCTTGCAGGCTCGAGTTCGGCGAAACCAAGACCGGCGGAAAGCCGAAAATCTCATCGGGGGGCTTGAGCGAAGTCGAGACCATCCACAAAAACGGGATGAGCATAAAGAGCGACGTTCCGACCAGAAAGCCGTAAAGGAGAAGGTCGAGCCAGCGCCAGCCGCGACGTTTTTTGTAGGGTCTGGGGGTGGCTGCCTGCACGCTCATGAACGCGCCCCTTGCGGGCGATTAAAGTAGCGAATCTGCACCAGCGTCAGGGCGATAATGATTAGAAAGTACACGTACGACATCGCCGAGGCGTAGCCGAAACGAAAATTGCCGAAGGCTTGGTTGTAAATACTCAAGATGGGCGTCAGGGTAGCGTTGATAGGACCACCGCCGGTCAGCACGAAGATTTCGGTAAACAAGTCGAAACTGCCCATCGTCGAGAGCACCAGAACGAACAAGATCACCGGGCGCATAAGCGGTACGGTGATGTAGAAAAAAGACTGCGCGGCGTTCGCACCGTCGACCCGCGCCGCGTCGTGAACCTCTTTGGGAATCGTTTGTAGCCCCGCCAGCATGATGACCATGTTGTAGCCGAGGTAGTGCCACAAGATAAGGAGCGTCAGCGACACCCGCGCCCCCCAGATACTCTCCAGCCACGGCACGGCGGGCAAACCGACGGTGGTGAGCATAATGTTGACCAAACCGTTTTCTTGCTCGAGCAGCAGCCGAAACGCAAAACCCGCCGCCACCATGTTGGTGATATACGGAACGAAGATAATCGTGCGGAAAATCCCAAGACCGCGTACTCTCGGCGAGTTGAGTACGGTGGCTAACAGCAGCGACAAAAGCACCATCAGCGGTACGTGCAACCCGAAGATGATGACGCTGTTGACCATCGACTGCCAGAACACGCGGTCTTGAAAAAGCTTGACGTAGTTCTTAAACCCTACCAGCTCAATCGGCCCGAAGCCCTTCCACTCGGCAAAGCTCAGGTAGACCGAAAACAGCAGAGGGTAAAGTCCAAAGACGGCGAACGAGACGAAAAAGGGCGCGATAAACAGGTAAGCCCAGCGCGCCCTGACGACGCGGTTCCATAACGAGGGTTGGCCTGTAGTCGGGTTGGAAGATGAGGTCACACGAGCCCCTATAGTCGGTGATACGCGAGGGGATTTGGTTAGGCCGCCCGGTCTAACCAAATCCGGCTACAGCTATTGCAGGTCGCGGCGAATCGCTTCAGCGGCCTCTTGCAGGGCGGCCTCGGCGCTCAGAGCACCGGTCGCGTACTTCTGAACGGCAGTAGAGACGTGTCCGTTCATAAGGCCGTAGTTCGGGCCGTAGATGTTCGCGTCGGGAATCTGCCGAGCCACGTCGATGTACGTTTGGCGCACGTCTTGGTCGGCGAAGAAGGGGTCGGCTTCTCTAAAGATGGGCGCGTCGTAGGTCGTCTCCAGAGAGGGCAAAAAGTCGCTGGCGGCAAAGATGTCGATCTGGTTTTCCCGGTCGCCCAAAACGAATTCGGTAAACGCCCAGGCCGCCTCTTGGTTGCTGCTCTGCGCGGGGATAACGAAGTTGGAGCCGCCGTCGTTCGCGGCGCGGGGGCTGTCCGGATCGAGCGCGGGCATAAGCGCGACGCCCCACAGACCTTCGGTTCCCGGCGCAACCCAGTCTTTCAAAAAGGTTCCCATCCAAGACGCGATCATCAAGGTGGCTACCGGCTTGTCGGTACTCGCCAGGCTGCTGTACCAGCCGTCGGTCCACTCGAGCTGATCGGACAGTAGCCCGGCGTCCCAAAACTTGCCCAGGGTCTCGAGGGTAGCGACGTTTTGTTCGCTGTCTACCGTAATCTCGTCACCCTCGTAATAGCCGAGGCCCTGCTGCCACAACATCATTTCGTGGAAGCGAGCGGAGTTGTTCGCTTTGTTCTGCGAGAAGCAGTCGTTGCCCGCCGCCTTGATGGTCTGGCAGGTCTCTAGATAGCCGTCCCAAGTGGCGACCAGCTCACTTACCGCGGCCGGGTCGGAAGGCAAACCTGCCGCCTCAAACACGTCGCGGCGGTAGTAGAGCACCACCGGCCCGCTGTCCCAGGGCATAGCGTAGGTCGAGCCGTCGAGGTCGGCCTGCGCCCACTTAAACGTGTTGATGTTGTCTCGGTAGGGCGCAACTTGCTCGGTCAGGTCGGCTAGACCGCCGAAATCGACCATCTGCGCGAGAGCTGAGCTTTCGAGCAGGGCGACGTCCGGCGCGCCGACCCCGGCGGTAATCGCCAGCGAGAGTTGTTGCACCAAGTCGGTGGGTTCGTATTCGACGATCTTCACACCGATGTCGGGGTGGGTCTCGTTAAAGCGCTCGAGGACGCCACTGTTTTTAAGCACGTCCATCGCGGCTTTCCAACCCCATACGGTGACATCTCCCTGCTGGGCAGCGGCGAAGGGACTAGATAGTCCAAGCGCGAGTAGTACACAGGCGGTTCTGACGATCATAACTACCTCCAAAGAGCGACCCGTATCTCAGGTCTTGTGTGAAGAACCCCGTACGCCGGACCCGCAGGCTTAGGCGTACCCGGACACCCTGCCTACAAACCTTCCGGCCTCAGATTGTGAACGCTAACAGTATCGACCCAATCGTTCCCGTCTGTCAAGCGTTCCGGCTAAAAGCTTTACCAAGCGAGCAGTAGTGTAACATATTACTCATCTGCCCACGCCGATATTGGACCGGGTTGGACGGTTCTGTAACCCTAAGATTGACAAAAAATGTTAGCGTTCACAAGCAGCAGAAGCCCGTAAGGAGGAAAACAGTAGATGGCTTTGGCACGTAGCAGACCCGTAACTCTTTTGGATGTGGCGGCGGCGGCGGGCGTGTCACACCAGACCGTGTCGCGCGTAATCAACCAGCACCCCAATGTGTCGGGAAAAACCAGAGCCAGGGTGCTCTCGAGCATCGACAAACTCGGGTACACGCCCAACCGCATGGCGCGCGCCCTGGTTACCAGCAGTGCCCGGACGGTGGGCATCGTGGGCTTCGGCGTCAACTATTTTGGACCTGCGCGGATGCTCGTCAGCATCGAAGAAGCGGTCCGCGCGAGCGGCTACGACCTGACTTTCGTCACCCTCGAAAAACCGAATCTGGCTTCTTTGCAGGCCGCGGTCGACCGGCTGGCTAGCAGCGCGGTCGACGGCGTCGTAGTTATTGCCCCGATCATCGGTTTAGACGCCGAGCAGATTGCTCACCTGCACAAAAGAGTTCCCGTGGTGATGACCGCGGTGCCGCCGGGCGCGAAAGTCACCAGCGTTATTCTCGACCAGGCGGAGGGTTCACGGCTCGCCACCCGGCATCTGCTCGACCTGGGTCACACCCGTATCGCCGAGGTCAGCGGCCCCCTGAACTGGAACGACGCCAAACTAAGGCGTGAAGGCTGGCTGGACGCACTCGCAGCCGCAGGACTCCCGGCAGGGCCGCACGCCGAGGGAGACTGGACCGCCCAAAGCGGTTACGCGGCAGCCGTACGGCTTTTGGCTGCGGGTGAGCCTTTTACCGGACTTGTGGCGAGCAACGATCAGATGGCGCTCGGGGCGCTGCGCGCACTTGACGAGCACGGTCTGTCGGTACCGGGAGACGTGTCGGTCGTCGGCTTCGACAACATCCCCGAATCGGGCTTTTTCAGTCCTCCTTTGACCACCGTCGATCAAGATTTCAGCGCGATGGGTCAGGGGAGCGTCGAACACCTTCTGGCGCTTATCCAAAACCCGAACACCCCGGTATCTCAGCGTGTTTTATATCCCCGGCTGGTGCTGCGCTCGAGTACGCGAAAACTCTAATCCAGAGACGTGTTGAGGGCCGAGTCACCTGTGAAAAAGGTTCTCCGCCGCAGCTCCTGTTTTCTGAAATGTTTCTGATAGAGGGCGCTCACGCCCTTGTCGCCGATGTGCAAAAGACTTGTAGCGTCACCATAAACGTCGGGAATTTCTGCGGGTGAGAGCCGGTGTTTAGCTCTCTACAGTAAGGTCACGCAGTTAGCTCTACAAAATCGGCAGGGCAGCGCAAAGGACCGCCAAAAGCTGAAGTAACCGTTGACGCTCGAGCAGCTTGCTTGTACCGTACGACTGTCTGTTTTCGGGCTCGAGGGACGCTGAGCTGAGCGCAGCCGCAGCCAGGCACCAGCTATTGCCTCTCGAACGTCACGGTGCCGCGTTTTGAGTGGTGCAAACTTGTATATGATGACGCGGTGACTGAACCTTCAGCTGTTCTGCGCGTTTCGGACGTTTCTGTCGAACTGGGCGGAACCGCAGTTGTAAGGGACGTTTCGTTCGCTCTCGAGGGGGGCGAGTTGGCGCTCCTGACAGGCTCCAACGGAGCCGGAAAAAGCACCCTTTTGCGAGCTATCGTCTACCTTTTGCCGTATCGAGGCGAAGTCTCTATCGCGGGTCATGACCCCTCGAGCCTCGCGGGACGCTCAAAGTTCGTGTTTGTACCCGACGAGGCCGCGCTCTACGAAGACCTGACGCTGCGCGAGCATGTCTCTTTTACCCACTTACTTTATAGCCAACCCGAGGCGGAAGCGCGGGCGCTTTCGTGGTTGAAAGGTTTTAATCTGGGCGACCGCCTAGACGAGTTTCCGAGTACCCACTCGCGCGGGATGCGGCAAAAGCTCGCCTTGTCGCTCGCTCTCGCTCTGGACACTCCCCTTATCATCCTCGACGAGCCTTTTAACGGCCTGGACGCCGACGCACAGGAGCTTTTGGTGCGGGCGTTGCGGGAGCGAGCGGAGCAAGGGGGGACCGCCCTGTTGACCGCGCACCAAGGCGAGCTTGGAGCGGCGCTCGGCGCTAAAGTGCTCGAGCTGCGAGCGGGTGAGCTGACGGAGCGTCGCCCGGCTGGCTCCAGGTGAGCCTTCTGCCCTCTCGCGCGGTAGCGTTTTTACGTAGGCGCACGACCTTTCGGGCGTTCAAGTTTTATCTCGAGTGGTTGAGGCGCGCGGTCGGCCTGACCACACTCGTCTACTTGTTCGCCTGGTTCGGAATTTTTCTCGTCTCCGGACTTCAGTTTTTGACGCCACTTTCTAAGCCGCTTCCGTTCCCTCTGCCCATCGTCGTAAGCGTCGTGCTGGCGCTTTCGCTGCTTGCGCCGCTCGTACGCAGCCGGGTGCCACCCGTAACCCTGAATCGCCGAGACCTTTACCGCCTCGGGCTGGCCCCCGTCTCCCCCTGGCTCAGTTTGCGGTGGCCTTTGGTGCAGAGTTGGCTGCTGCGCGCAGCTATAGCAATCGTTCTCGGGCTGGCGTGGTGGGTTTTGGCGCACACCTGGTTGGTCAGGGAGACGCCGTGGGCTGCAATCGGGCTGGCGCTCATCGCTGTAACGCACCTCAACCTTGGATGGCTTCGTTACGCACGCGGGGCGTCTCGTTCTACTCCTTTTTTGGGAGCCGCGAGCGTCGCTCTAGCTCTCGTCGGCATCGTCATTCCTGATGTCGGGCTCGGCGCGTCCCTCTACAGTTGGGGGGCAGGAAGTCTCATCGTGCCCGCCGTATTTGCGCTCGTCAGCAGCCGGGTCGTGTACGCCACCCTGACCCAAAAGTATCCCCCGAAGTTTGCGGCTCAGTGTTTCGTTCTTAGCGAACTGCAAATCGTTCGCACCCTGAACACCCTGGCAGCATTTTCCGGTACGAAGGGCGTGAGCAGGGTTGAGCGGACACGGTTACTGGAGAAACTTCATGACCGTGCCGGACGCACGCCGAGGCAGCTGCCGCCGCCGCCCTCAACGGCCCCGGCCTGGCGAGTTTTGGCGTGGCGCACCAACCTGGCCTGTTACATCGGGCTGCTCTACCTGGTGGGCCGGAGCGTGGGCGTCACCTGGGCGCAGACCCCGTGGCAGGCACATCTGCTGGGGTTCACCACGCTCACGCTGCCCGTCACAGGCTACTTCGCGTTTCTCGAGGCCCGGGCGGGGGGCCACATTCGGCAAGCAGGTGTTGAGGCTGCGCGTGACAGATCACCGGGGCGACCCCTTGTCCCTCAACCGGAGTTTTCTTCGCAGCGCCGTCAAGTTTTCCCCTTGGGAACTTTCGCACACCGCGCTCTACCGGGTTGAGTCAGGACCGCTGACGACCTGAAAGATCGTTCTTTTCAGCCTCTCGCTGCTGGGGGCGGCGCTCTACCTGCTCGAGCTGTTCGCCCCGCCGCACCGCCCCCTCTACGACCGGATAAACGGGGCGCTAGTCGCCAGCCTCTCACCACAAGTAAGGAGCGTTTCATGACGACCCAAACGGTAACGACTACCCCCCGGCGCAACGTGTTTCGTATCTACTGGCTCGAGGCCCGTACCGAAATCCTCAAGGCGTGGCGGCTGCCGGTCTACTCGGTCTTTACGCTCGTGTTTCCGCTGATGTTCTATCTGATCTTCGGGCTGACTTTTGGCGGTGAGTCGGCGGGGCCGGTAAACGTGGCGGCTTATATGCTCGCCACTTATGGCGCGTTTGGTGTTATTGGCGCGTCCCTGTTCGGCTTTGGGGTAGGGCTGGCGTCCGAGCGTGGGCAGGGCTGGTTGCGCCTCAAACGTGTTTCCCCGATGCCGCCCGCCGCCTACTTCACCGCCAAGATCGTGATGGCGCTCATTTTCAGTCTGCTCGTCGTTTCGGGTCTGTTTCTTATGGGGTTGCTTCTTTTCGAGGTACGGTTGCCTACGCTTGTCTGGGTATCGCTGCTCGGGACGCTGCTCTTAGGCGCACTGCCGTTTTGCGCGATGGGGATGGCGCTCGGCTATCTGGCCGGACCGAACTCGGCAGCGGCGGTCGTCAACCTCGTCTACTTGCCGATGGCCTTCGCCTCGGGGTTGTGGATTCCCCTGGAGCAGCTGCCGGGTTTTATGCAGTGGCTGGCCCCCTTTTTGCCGCCGTACCACTACGCGCAGCTCGCACTCGGAACCATGGGGGCTGGTTTGGGCCAACCCGCGTCGCTGCATATCGCCGTTTTAATCGGATTTACCGTTCTGTTTCTCGGGGTGGCGTTGTGGGCGTATCGGCGTGATGAGGGGAAAACGTATGGGTGAGGGTAAGCAATGAGCAACGAGTAGAGAGCAATGAGGAAAAAACGCACCTCTCCTCTCGTTGCCCATTGCCCATTGCTATTTTCGCAAAGGACGACGATAACTAGGCGAGCAGCACAGCTAGAGTCACCGGCTTGAATTCTGATACGAATGATGGAGGTAAAGATGAAACCGACAGCAGAAAAGAACATGGAAGCGCGTACGGGTACCTTCGCAGGCATTTTTCGCAACAGTCTGGGCGCGGCGGTCGCTGCCCTGGTGATCTACCTGGCGATTTATGCGCTTACGAGTGGAGGACTAGACCTCGGTACAGGACTCGTCATCGCCGGTGTTACTTTTGCCATTACCTTCGCTGTGAGTATGATTATCGGCGCTGTAGTGCGGCAACGCGGGCGCTAGCGATGCGGATGATTTCGCTGCGATTTGGAGGTTTGTGATGACCACGACCTCGGAAGATGTTTTAGACCGCTCCGCCGTATTCGGCAACGTGGACGTGCAGGGCGCGGGGCTGGTGTTGGCGCGAGCCAACATCACCTGTATCTTCGGTTCAGCAAAAGTCGATCTGCGGGCGGCGGAGCTGATGGGCGCGGAGGTGGGGCTCGAGTGCTTCGTCCTCTTCGGCAGCCTCGAGCTTCGTGTCCCGGCGGCGTGGCGAGTCATTATGGACGTGCAGCCGTTCTTTGGTAACGTCGAGGAGCGGGGCGCACCCCCCACGCCCGAACCGGGTGCCCCGACGCTGCGGGTACGCGGCACGGTACTCTTTGGCAACGCTGAATTCGAGCGTTTCTAAAGGAATCGCCGCGATATGTCCCTACCGACGGGCACCACTCAGGCTTTAGGGAGCACAATAACGAATGGCTACCATGTTCGCTAACGTCTCGCCCAAAAAAATCGGCTGGGAGCCTTACCTTTACCTCGTCTACCTGGGGTTTATGTTTTTTCAACCGTTTTTCGACCCCGATTTCGGCGTTATCAATTGGGTGCTGACGTTCGCGCTGATCGCTGCATTTTTACCGATTTACCTCACCAACTTCTCGCGCAGTGGACGAGATGCCCTCGTTGCCGTCGCGGTCATTGCGCTGCTCGGGTTCTTCGGGATGTTCGTCAATACCGGCTCGAGCTGCTTTTTTATCTACGCGGCGTGTGGCGCGCCCTACGTCGTCGCCAAACCCCGCCGAGCGGCGCTGCTGCTGGTGGGCGTTGTCGGACTTGTGGCCTTGGCCTTTTTTCTGTCACCGCTGCCGCTGCCTGAACGTTACTGGGCCTTTTTTCCGGCAGCGATATTTGTGCCGATACTCGGTACTATCAACATTTTCGAGGCGGAAAAAGGGCGCGCCAACGCCAAGCTGCGCTTAGCACAAGGGGAGATCGAGCGGCTCGCCAAGGTCGCCGAACGCGAGCGCATCGCCCGCGATTTACACGACCTTTTGGGGCACACGCTCTCTAGCATTACCCTGAAAAGTGAACTCGCCTCGAGGTTGGCGGCGCGTGACCCGGCACGGGCCGAACGTGAGATGCGTGAGGTGGCGCAGGTCTCGAGGCAGGCGCTTAAAGAGACCCGCGAGGCGGTGCGCGGCTACCGCTCCCGCGACCTCCCGGGCGAACTGGGGGCGGCGAAGGCGATGCTGGCGGCTGGCGGGGTGCGTCTGGAATACTTCGCGCAGCCGCTCGAGCTTACGCCCGCGCAGGAGGGAACGCTGGCGCTGGCGCTCCGCGAAGCTGTGACCAACGTTGTGCGGCACGCCCAAGCCTCGAGCTGTACGGTGCGGCTTACGCAAACGGGCGCTGGGGTGAGACTCGAGGTCGCCGATGACGGTCTCGGCAAAGGTGCGCCGGACGGCAGTGGCTTGTCGGGGATGCGTGAACGCGCCGAATTACTCGGCGGCGGACTCGAGATCGAAGGGGGTGCTGCCGGAACACATTTGGTTCTAACGCTGCCCACGACCGTTTGCGATGTTGAGGCCAAACCTGCTGCCGTGGCACCTGCGCTCGCTTCGTTGCGTTTGGAAAAGGTATGATCCGCGTCGTCATCGCTGAAGATCAGGCGATGGTGCTGGGGGCGCTCGCGGCCCTGCTCGAGCTCGAGGGCGACCTCCGGGTGGTGGCGCAGGCGCGGGACGGGGCCGAGGCTTTGGTGCTCGTTCGCCGTGAGCGCCCGGACGTGCTCCTGACCGATATCGAGATGCCCAGGATGACGGGGCTCGAGCTGGCTGCCGAAGTCACGCGCACTGTTCCCGGGACCCGCGTCGTGATCCTTACGACGTTTGCCCGCAGCGGCTACCTGCGCCGCGCGCTGGACGCGGGCGCGGCGGGCTACCTGCTCAAAGACGCGCCCGCATCTGAGCTTGCCGCAGCGGTGCGGCGCGTTCACGCCGGGGGCCGCGCCGTCGATCCGGAACTGGCCGCCGAAGCGTGGGGTGAGGCCGACCCGCTTTCGGAGCGCGAACGAGTGTGCTTGCGGCTCGCCGGTCAGGGGCGCACCAGCCCGGAGATCGCCTCCGAACTCGGGTTGTCGGTCGGAACGGTGCGAAACTACTTGTCCGAAGCTATCGGCAAACTCGGGGCCGGAAACCGTATCGAAGCGTCGCGGCTGGCGCGCGAAAAGGGCTGGCTCTGAGCGTCGGTTAGAATCTGGGTATGGAAGACGACGTACAAATTTATTGGGACACGTTCCGCTTGGAACGACCGGAGCGTGACCTTCCCGCTGAATCTGGCGACGTTTTTGCTTTTGGAGATTCGCCTGAAATGGCGAGTAAACTCGGTGAATTGGTGCGTGCGGGCGTCAAGACAGCGACGACCAGCGCGTTTTGGGCGTATAAACCGAACGAACCCTTGCCGCAGGTTGGCGAGCTGAGCGTGGTACTGGACGGTGACAAAAAACCTCTTTGCATCGTCGAAACTACCGAGGTCCGCACGATAACCTTTGTAGAAGTCGACGCCGCGTTCGCTTTCGACGAGGGTGAGGGGGACCGCTCGCTGGCGTACTGGCGTAGGGCGCACGAACGCTTTTTCAGCCGCACCTTGCCTGGAATCGGCAAGACCTTTAGCGAGACGACGCCGGTAGTTTGTGAGCGGTTCAAAAAGGTCTATCCTGCGTGAGCGTCGCCGTGACGCCCCGTCTCTTCCCGACAGAATGAGCCAGCTCGCTACCACCAGCCCGCGCTGCTGCGCGGACGACCAGAGCCTGGTTTCGACCCCTACTTTCAATCCCTCAGCTAGATTGGACGGTGTGATGACCGAAAAAGACGACGCTCGAGAAGAACGTATCCATATGGAAATCGTCGTGGACGCTTACGACGAAGTGGAAAGGGCATTGGGTTGGTACTACTATCTGGAAAGCACCCTTCAGTTCCCGTTCAAAGCTGAGTGTGTTAGCGAACGGGCGACCTCTCCTTTGCAGGTGGGCGAGAGGGTCGAGGTCACAGGAACGCCGTCAGAAGACGAATGCAAATACGAGATGTTCGTCAACGTCGGTTGGCAAGAGCAGAACTTGGCGGTGCCCTTGTCGCAGTTGAAACCTGTTGGAGCCGATGAAGATACGCGGGAGGCCGTGGCAGACTGGCGCTACTGGGTCGCTCGAGGCTACGAGTTCTAGTCGACCATAGACCTATTTCCAGCGAATGGGCGGCTTCACCCGGTTTTCGACCCGTCCGAGCGGCGCAGCGGTTGCCGCGCGCCGTAGGTCAGCGAGCGCCACACCCATTCGGCGGGGCCGAAGCGAAAGTGCGTCAGCCAGACGTGACTAAAGACGGTCTGTGCGGCGAAGATGACGAGCACCAGCGGCAACGTCACACTGAGCCTCAGTTCGTTAAAGTAGCCGAGCCCGTAGGCGTTGAAAATAAGCGTACAGACGACCGACTGCGTGAGGTAATTGGTCAGCGCCATCCGTCCGACCGGGCCGAAAAACGTCAATCGCCGCCCCCACACCGGGTTTTGCAGCAGCAGCGTCAACGACGCCAGATAGACGAACATCAGGGCGGGGCCGCCGACCGCGAACGAGTAGCCGCCTGACAGACGGTTATACGTTTCGGTTACAAACCAGTACGCGACGTAACCCTTAAACACGAGCGCCACCGGCAGCGCCGTCAGCAGGACGCCCCACCACACGCGGCGGTTCGGACGTTCAAAAAGACCGCTGCGTCCGGCGAGCAGCCCGAGCAAAAAAAGCCACAAGACGGTCGGCAAAAAGTTCGGCAGGTTGAGGATTTCGCGGCCAGCCAGTTGCAGTTGGTACTGCACGACCTCGCTGTACGTTCCGGTCTCGAACGTTCGGTTAAAGGTAGGCAGGTTGAGCCACGGCGCGTGTCCCGCTAAGGCCATGCTGAAGGGTGTGAGGTACGAGAGGCTCGAGAGCACAAAAAACCCGACCGCTCCGACCACCAGCACCCAGCGCCGCGCAAACGCAAATAGTGTCAGGACAAAACCGCCCGCAGCGTAGGTGAGCAAAATGTCGCCGTACCAGATCAATACGAGGTGAATAAGACCGATGCCGAAGAGTACGACCAGGCGGCGGCGAAACCGGGGGAGCGCCGCGCGCCCGCGCCGGAGTTGCAAGGCCAATCCCAGACCGAACAAAAACGAGAAGAGCGAGTAGAATGCGCCTTGAGCAAAGATACGAACGAACCCCTCGAGCCACCGCTCGAGTCCGTTTTGCGCCGCCGACATGCCGAAGTAGCCGTAGGGTCCGCTGAAAAACAGCATGTTGACGGTGAAGATGCCTAGCAAGGCGATCCCACGCAAGATGTCGATAGTGGCTAGGCGCTCTTCGGGCGCGGTGGGTGCGTCGGGCAGCGCGTCCGGGTGAGTAGAAATCACCTCTTTAGTCTACGCATTTAATTTAGGTACGCCGTGGGGTGACGAGAATGAGTTCCGACTTAAACGGTTGCGGCGGTGTGAAGTCGTGTTCGTCTAGTGTCAGGAGAGACTTCAAGCTCAATCCTTCGGCCACACGTGCGAGTTGCTGTACGTCGTCTCGTTCGTGAACTGCGATGACGGTGCGGCGAAACGCTTTGCGGTTCAGGCGCGTCAAGACCGCGCCGGTGAGCGCGTGGGGCAGGTTCGACAAGATAATGTCGGTTTCCGTACGCGCCAGCACGTCCAGGGCGTCCTCTTGCAGCACCGTGGCGTCTGGAAACGTTGCCCGTAACGCTCTGGCGAGGTGAGGCTCGAGTTCGACCAGTGTCAGGTTGCAAGGGGGTGCGTAACGCCTTATGGCGGCCGCGACCGTACCGCCGCCGCTGCCCAGCTCGAGCACCCGGTCGCCGGGGCGGATTCGGGCCGCCCGGACGAGCACGCTGAGCTTGGGTTCAGCGGTGAGGAAGTGTTGTTCCATCGTTACGTCTTGAGCATACAGCGACGGGCTCAGGCGGGCCGACACACTGCACGTCGGTTAATTGGGTGCGGGTGTAAGAGTTTGGTAAGGATTTATCCCTTACTCTGTAGGGGTAAGAAGACGTTCGCTTAGCCGCGCGCCACCTCACAGTCTGCCAGGAGTTATGACCGAGCCCATCGCAACCGCCCCCCAAATCGCCGAGGCACGGACGCTGCGCCGCACCGATCCGGAGCGCGCCATCACCCTGGGCCGCGACGTTTACCAAGCTGCGCTCGGCAGGGGTGACCGGCGCGGCGTTGCCGACGCGCTCCTCACGCTGGCTCTCTGTTATCTGGACGCCGCCGACTACACCGCCGCCGCCGAACATCTCGGTGAGGCACAGGCGCATTTCGTGGCGCTTGGAGACGGTGCCGGAGAGGCCGAAGTGGCGGTCTTGCAGGGTGTCGTCTTGTGCCGCTGCGGGGACTGTGACGGGGCGCTGGAGCGTGTTTTGTCGGGGCTCGAGGGAGCGCGGCAGCTGAACGCAGCCGGGGTCGAAGCGCAGGCGCTCGGGGTTGCCGGTGAAGTCTACGGCAACAACGGCAACTATGAGCGTTCACGCGACCTCCTGCACCAAGCGCTGAGCGCGGCCCAGGCACTCGGCGACGTTTTCGAGGTCTCGGAGACGCTGCTCTGCCTCAGCCGCACTTGTCGGTTCATGGGAGAGTACGAACAGGCGTTACGCCGTGGTCTGGAGGCGCTAGCCCTAAAACGCGCTACAGGCGATATGTTGGGTGAAGCTTACGCGCTCAACAACCTGGGGCTCATCTATCACGACCCCTACGACAGCGAACAGGCGCTTTCGTACTATCTTCAGGGTTTGGCGCTCAGTGAAAAGCTGGCAAACCGCCGGAGCAGGTTGGTGCTGCTCGGCAATCTGGGCGAGCTTTACGACGACATGGGTGACCTCGACCGGTCGCTCGAGTACACTCGCCTAAGCCTCGCCCTGTCAGAAGAGATCGGCAGTCGGCACACCGCGGGAATTTCCCTTAAAGGTTTGGGCTTTTTATACGCCCGACGGGGCGACTATGACAACGCTTTGGTCTTTTACGGGCGCGCTCTCGAGCTGCAACGAGGCATCGGCGACCGGCAGGGGCAAGCCTCGACGCTGTGTCACCTCGGGGACCTGCGTAGCAACGACCAGAGGCAACAAGCTTTGGAGTGCTACCACCAGAGCTTGACGTTAACACGGCAGATCGCGCACCCATATACGGAAGCGCAGGTTTTGCTCTCACTCGGCAACTTTTACGCCCACGAGGACCCCACACAAGCCCGACTCTATTACGAAGACGCCCTCACTCTGGCCCAGCAGATGAAGCTACAGGGTTTGATACGCGACGGTTCGGAGGCGTTGTACCGTCTCTACAAACGTCAAACTGACTTCGGGCGGGCGCTCGGTCAGCTCGAGACGCTGCGCGAGGCTGAACGAACCCTTGCCGATGAGCGCGCGGCCCGCAGAACGCAGCATCTACTTATTCAGTTTGAGGTGGAGAGAACCCAGCAAGCGGCGGAGATCGAGCGGCTACGTAACGTCGAGCTGGCGCGGGCGAACCGTGCGCTTCACGAGGTCAACGACCAGAACGTCCGGCTGCTGGAACGTCTGCGTGAACAGGCCGGACGCTTGCAGCGTCAAGCTACCGAGGACGGTCTCACCGGGCTCTATAACCGCCGCTACGCCGAGTGTCAGCTAAAAAGGGAGTTCAGGCGAGCGAGGCGCTACGCGAGGCCGCTCAGCGTAGCGGTCGTCGACATCGACAATTTCAAGGCGATCAATGACAGCTTCTCGCACGCCGTTGGGGACAGCGTCTTAAAAGTTGTGGCGGATATTTTAACCGCTTCTATCCGACCCGCCGATATGGCCGCGCGTTATGGCGGTGAGGAGTTTGTTTTGGCGTTGCCTGAAACGGACGCGGCGGGGGGGCTTGCGGTCTGCGAAAAGCTCCGCCGAGCAGTCGAGAGCTACCCCTGGCGCGAGCTGCACCCCGAACTCAAAGTTACGCTTAGCGTCGGGTTGTGCAGCGAGTTGGACCCGGTTTCAGTAGAGCGGATGCTGAGCGCCGCCGACGCCAAGCTCTACCGGGCCAAAGGGAGCGGCAAAAACCGTGTGGTGTAGAGGTGGCGGCAGTGTGCCGAGGCTGAGCTTGCTTTTGCCCAACGGACGCTGTCCGAACACTCCTCCTTGCGCTATAAAACGCCTCGAGTCCGTCCTGGATACGCAACCTACCGACGCCTCGCAACCTCTTTGTTCTTACTCCCTGCTTCCTCTCATCCAACACAGGACAAGGTTCCGGCGCTCAGCTCAAAACGTCAACAGAACCCGCTTTCTGATCTACTCTGCACAACTGCCAACAAATCCCGCAAACGCATTCGACGCCCCGTAGCTTTCTGATTCTTTCAGCACACGCTACCCATAACCGAAAACACTTGACAAAATAAAAAAAGCGCGCCCTGGGGCGCGCTCCAACGTAGCAGGCTGGCTTAGCGTCTATTGAGAAACTTTTTGGCGGCGAACGCGGCAAGTCCGGCCATCGCCATCTTGCCACCGGTGCTCGCTAGCGGGCTGTTGCCACCCAAGAGGCCCTCGAGCAGGTCGGGGTCTTGCTGTGACGCGCGGCGGGTCATCCGGCCTAGTTCGCGCGGTGACGAGGCGCGGTCTAAATCCTGGTCGTCGCGGTAGCCGTCGAAGCTGCGCGAGTTGTCACGCGACGCCTCCTGGTAGCGGCTGGCGAGGTCGCGGCGCTCGTCGCTCGACATCCGACCGAAAGCTTGCTGGTAATCATCGTCGGATAGCGCGTCGTCGTCGTGATGCTGCGCCATCTCACGGTAACGCCGGGCTGCCTCCTCGTCGGAGATGCTGTCGGGGTTTTCGCGGTAGCGCCGCTCGAAATCGCTGTACTCTTGCTCGCGGTTTTTGTCTTGACCGAAAAACTCGTTAAGCTTATCCATAGTTAAACCTTCCTTTCTTTCGGGTTATAAAGTAGCATCATAAAGCTCGCAACATTAGGGTGTAGACCAAAATTGGGTGTTTATACACGTTTGGCGAAAAAGAACCAGGTACGGCTCTCCCGGTCTCCGGTTGTGTTGCTCGGAAAGTACATCTCACCACGTTTTCATCAGAGATTTTCCGAACCGTGGCTAGTTTGTGTTGACGTTTGCCCCCTAAGAAACACAGCCGACCTCGTGAAGGACGAGACAAACATCGACGTTCCAAAACCTCCCTACTTCTTGCTCCTTACTTCCTACTTTTTAGGCTCAGCACGGCAGAAGCTACTTTGAGTCAGGTGAAAAGTCAACAAAACTTAGAAACGGGCATACAAAAATGGTCTTTCGGAGGACGGGTAGTTCATAGCTGTATGGGCCAACCGGGTCTTATCCGGAGTTTTGTTTTCAGCGAAGCTAGCGGCGCTCGGAGCACCTAGTTTCCCGGCGGCTTCCGAACGCGCCTTAGCCGACCGCAGAACATTCCGGATGACCTTCAAACGTAGGCGTACGCGGCGCGGGAGGCTGAGCGGCGGTTTAAGCTCGAGGTATGAAAATCTATACCCGAACCGGCGACGAGGGCACTACGGCACTCTATGGGGGTGAGCGCGTCCCCAAAGACGCGCGCCGCGTCGAGGCGTACGGCACGGTAGACGAGGCGAACGCGGTTCTAGGCACGGTGCGTTCACAGCTGGGCAAGCTGGACGTTTTCGACAGTCTTTTAGCCGAACTTCAGAGCGCGCTCTTCGATGTGGGCGCGGACCTCGCCACGCCGGAGTCGCGCTACCGTGAAAATATCGTACCGCTGAGTAAAGGGGATGTGGAGCGGCTCGAGCGCGAGATCGACCGGCTCGAGGCCGATCTGCCTGAGTTACGCGCCTTTATCTTGCCCGGTGGGCATCCGGCGGCGGCGGCGCTCCACCACGCCCGGACGGTGGTGCGCCGCGCCGAGCGCCGTGTAGTCGATCTGTCTCACTTTGAGACCCTCAACCCGCTCGTAGCGGTCTATCTAAACCGACTTTCGGACCTGCTGTTCGTGCTGGCGCGCGCCGTCAACGCTGCTGCTGGGGTTCCTGAACCGGAGTGGCAAGCCCGAAAAGTGGAGCCGTGAGGGTCGTCTCTCTCGCGTGTTCAAACACCGAGATTGTCTGCGCGCTCGGGTGCGCCGAGCTGCTGGTAGGGGTGGACGACCACTCGGACTTTCCAGCGGAGGTGGTAGCCGGGTTGCCGAGAGTCGGACCGGATTTGGGGGTTGACATTGACGCGGTGTGCGACCTCGAACCGGACCTGGTGCTCGCGTCGCTCACCGTACCGGGGCATGAACGGGTCGTTGAAGGACTCGAGGCGGCGGGGTTAGAGTCCAGGGTGCTTGAGCCTGTTTCTCTCGAGGACGTTTACGCCAACATCCGCGAGATCGCCCACGCCCTCGGCGTTTCCGAGCGGGGCGAAACCTTGATTCGAGAGATGCGCGCTGAGCTGGTAGACCGCGGCCTACCGAAGACGCGTCCACGCGTCGTGGTGCAGTGGTGGCACCGTCCGACGGTTGCGCCGGGGGCGCTCAGCTGGGTGACGGATATGCTCGAGCTGGTCGGTGCGGAAAACCCCATCGGTCAGGAACGGGTCAAAAGCCGCCCCATCAGCGACGACGAGCTGGCCTACCTGAACCCGGATGTGATCGTGGTGTCGTGGTGCGGCGTCAAACCTGAAAAGTACCGCCCAGAGGTCGTCGCGCGTAACCCGGCTTGGCAGCGGGTAAACGCTGTCGAGCAGGGCCGCGTCGTGTGCGTACCGGAGGCGTACCTGGGGCGTCCGGGGCCGAGGCTCGTCGAGGGCTACCGGGCGCTCGCCGGAACCGTGGAGGCTGTATGAATATCGTCAGTCTGTTGCCGAGTGCAAGCGAAATTCTGGGCGCGTTGGGTCTCGCTGAACAGATCGTCGCCGTTTCGCACGAATGCGACTACCCCGCCGAGGTGACGACCAAACGACGGATCACGAGCAGCATTTTGGGGCACGGTTTGGGGCCCGGACAGATCGACGACGCCGTCAACGAGGCGGTTTCTCAGGGGCAGGCGCTCTACCAAATCGACGGCGACCTGCTCGCGCGCCTGAAACCCGACCTGATCGTGACGCAGGGCATCTGCGACGTGTGCGCGGTCGGCGTGGGGACCATCGAAGCAGCCCTGAAGTTTTTACCCGACTGCCTGCCGCCCGGAACGCAGACTATAACACTCTCCGGCACGACGTTTGCGGGTATCTTGCGCGATATTCGGCAGGTCGCGCAGGCGGCGGGGGTGTCAGCACGGGGCGACGCACTGATCGCCGAGTTGCGGGGGCGTTGGCAAAAGCTCGAGGCAACGCCCAAAAAAGCTGCGCCGAGGGTGATGGTACTCGAGTGGAGCGATCCGCCCTTTTCCGCCGGACATTGGGTTCCGGAAATGGTGGCGGCGGCTGGCGGCGTGGAGGTGCTGGGCGGTGCCGGTGAGCTTTCGCGCCGGGTGTCGTGGCCTGACATCGCCGACGCTGACCCTGACGTGCTTATCATGGCGGCGTGCGGTTACGGTCTGGCTGAGAACGTTAAGTTTGCTAAGGAGCTGTGCGCTCACGCCGAAGCCAGCCGGTTGCGGGCGGTAGGGGCCGGACAGGTCTACGCGGTGGACGCGAACGCCTATTTCAGCCGTCCGGGGCCGAGGGTGGTGCGGGGGGCGGAGGTGCTGGGGCGGCTTTTTCGTGGTGAGCCGTCGCCAGAAATTGTGCGGGTTGCTCCGGCAACGGTGAGCGGGTAGCCTAAGCCGAGTCCGGCTTTTTGAGAAAATACGTCGTGTGACCTATGGGTAAGCCCTCGAGCTGCCCAAAAATGTCGTATCCGTGCTTTTGGTAAAAGCCCAGAGCTTGCCAGCTGCCGGTAGTAACGTAGGCATTCGGGAATCCCTTGGACGCGGCTGCTCGTTCGATAGCCGTTAGCAGCTGGCTACCTACACCTCTACGCTGTTCCGACGCCTCGACCCACAAAAGCTCAACCTGGAGCCAGTCCCACTGTGCGGTACCAAAAACGCCTCCGACGAGCTGACCGTCCTTGCGAGCGGAAACTGCAACGTGGTGACATTCCCAGCCGCCGAGTTTGGACATATTGAACCTAGCGAGCCCATCTTCAATCGCTCAGCTCATCTGTAGGCTCAAAGATAGTCTTAAATTCGGTGCTCATGGCTCCATAGTATCAGTGCTCAACCTGACCCGGTTCACCCCCGTCGCCACGGCTCCCACACCTCCTGCGCCAGACGCCGCCCCGCCTCGGTCAAAAAGAGCTTTTCTTGTTTTGCGCCGAGCGTAATCAGCCCCTGCTCGCTGCTCACCGCCGTCACCCGCGCTACTTTGGCACCGTCCCATCTGAGGTGCTGCCGGAGCGCGCTGACGTTGTTTTCCTGAGCGGCTTCGGCTTTGGCTTCGTGGTTGTAGAGATGCACGACGAGCATCCGCGCGGCGTTCTCGCCCCGCTGCCGTCGCCGCTGCGTGCGCTGCGCCAGGAGCCCGTAGCGTGGACCGAACAAAAATGCTGCGAGCAAAAATACGCCGGTCCATAAGGCCATGGTGCCGCCGATGGAGACGTCGAGCCAGATCGCCGTAACGTAACCCAGAACGCTCGAGGCCACCGCCATCCCCGCCCCCAGCGCGAGCATCTTCCACAACGTATCGGTAAGTAAATACGCCGCAGCGGGCGGTACGATCACGAACGCCACCAGCAAAACCGCCCCCACCGCGTCGAAAGCCGTGACCGCCGTGACGCTCGTCAAGCCCAAAAGCAGGTAGTAGAGCAAGGTCGGGCTAAAACCCAGCGCCGCCGCCAGCCCGGGGTCGAAGGTGGCGAGCTTGAGTTCTTTATAAAACACCGTGACGAACAGCGTGTTGAGGAGCGTCACCACGCCCAGTGTCAGGAGGGTGCTCGGTACCCGGACGCCGCCGATCAGGGTGGTGTCGAGCCACGAAAAGCCGATCTCGCCCAAGAGCACCGCGTCGGTGTCGATATGGACGTTGCGGGCGAAAACATTGATAAGCACCACAGCGATAGCGAACAAAAACGGGTAAACGAGACCGATGGCGGCGTCCGCCTTGACGCGCCCGCTTTTCGCCAAGCGCTCAGTTAGAAATACGGTTAGCAGCCCTACAGCGGCGGCCCCAGCGACGAAAAAAGGCGAGTATTGGTCGCCGGTGACGAGGTAGACGAGCACGATTCCGAGCAGCACCGAGTGGCTGATGGCGTCTGACAGCAAACTGCTGCCGCGCAGCACCAGAAACGTGCCGACTAAGGACGACGCGACGCCGACGAGTGCGCCGACCGCAACTACGGTCGCGTCGGAATTGCTCAGCAGGCCCTCAACCATCACGGTTCCCCAAGCTGTTCAGGGCGGCCTCGGCTCGCGCCCAGCCCGCTTCGGTGAGGCGGTAGTGCGTGCCTTCTTCTTGCATGTGGGTGGTGCGTTCTGCCAGACCCGCTGCCTCGAGCCGCCCCAGTTGCGCCGCCGCCGAGCCGCCGTAAAGTGCACCTAGCATCCCACCCTCGCTTGGGTACGCCGGATCGCCATGCCTCCGCGCTAAGCCGTACATGTCGAGCAGGACGCGCTGCTGCGCCAGCTCTCGCCGCGCCGTCCGCGCCCGGTAGCCCGAAGCGATCAGGCCGCGCTCCGGCGCGAACATCAGTGAAGCCAAGGCGATCAGCGACGCAGCGATGACGATCAGCGGCCCCGTCGCTAGACCGCGCCCGCTCGAGCTCACCACCGCGCCCGTTACCCCGGCGAGCGCGCCGAACAGCGCCGCCAGCCCCACCATCTGCCCGAGCGAATCGCTCCACTGCCGCGCCGCCGCCGCCGGGGCGATGATAATCGCCGCCATCAGCACCACCCCGACGAGTTGCAAGCCGATCACGATGGCAAATGCCAGGATGCTGGTGAGGAGCAGCTCGAGCCCCAGCCGCGGAAAGCCTAAAGACGCTGCAAACTGTGGGTCAAACGTAAGCAGCTTAAATTCTTTCCAAAACACTGCCACACTCAGCAGCGCGATGAGCGCGACCACGCCCATCAGCCGCACATCGCTGGGGACGATGGCTGCCGCCTGACCGAACAAAAACGCCTCGAGCCCCGCCTGCCCCGACCCCGTGCGCCCCTGAATAAAGGTCAAGAGCACGAGTCCGAAGGCGAAAAACAGGCTCAGCGAGATTCCGAGCGCCGCGTCGGTTTTGAGGCGGCTGCGGTTTGTAAGCAGTAGCGTAAACGCCGCCGCCAGTGCTCCCGAAACGAGCGCGCCGAGAAAGATAGGTAAGGGTTCTCTCGAGCCCGACAGCAAAAAGCCTAAACACACCCCCGGCAGCGCCGCGTGCGCCAGCGCGTCACCCAAGAGGCTCTGCTGCCGCAACAGCGCAAACGACCCTAGTACGCCGCTCGAAACGCCCAAGAGCGCCGCGCCCAACATCACGTTGCGGAGGGTAAAGTCAAGCTCGAACATCAGCTGGGGTCCGCTCGGAGCGTCCGCGCCAGCGCACGCCAGCGGTGCTGGCGGTAGCGGTAGAACTGAGCGAACACCCAAACAACCGGGGTAAAGCGCCCGGCGTCAAGCTCGAGGGTGTCCCGGTAAACCGTCTGACCCTCAGCGTCGGCTCGAAGCTCGATGTGACGCTTTAAGGTTTTGGCGAGCGTTCCGGATTCTTCGGTGCCAGACTCGCGGGTATAGTCAAGGTGTTGCGAAGGGCTCAACGTCAGCACGCGGATGGTGCGCCGTCCGAGGGGGAAGAAGCCGAAATAGAGTTTTGGGTAGTACGTTCCTCTTTGAAACCGTCCGGGAAGTGATGCTAAACCGAGGGGCATCATCTTGAGTAGCGGATGGGTAATGTACTCGAGCAGCGTGCGCTGCTGAACGGCCTCCCACGCCGCCTCCAGCGAACATGACAGGGGCGTTTGTAGTTCAAAGCGCCACACGGTCCACCTCATCTGCTGTCGGCTCCGGCGCGTCCTGCGGAATCTGCGCGGTCTGGAGGAGCGCGATCTGCCCGCCGTAAGCGGCTCGCAGGTTCTCGGCGGTGTACACCTCGCGCGTCCGGCCCTGCGCGATCAGCCGTACATTTAGCAGCAGCAACCAGTCGAAATAGGTCGCCACCGTCTGCAAATCGTGATGCACCACGATGACGGTCTTGCCCTGTTCACGCAAGTCTTTGAGTAGCTCGATAATGACGCGCTCGGTGGTGGCGTCAACCCCCGCCATCGGTTCGTCCATAAAGTAAACCTGCGCGTCCTGCACCAGGGCTCGAGCCAAAAAGACGCGCTGCTGCTGCCCCCCTGAGAGCTGGCTGATCTGCCGCCCTTCAAAGTCGGCCATCCCGACCTGCTCCAACGCCGAGAGCGCCTTGGCGTGCGCCGCTTTACCCGGTCGCCGCAACCAACCGAGCTGTCCGTACAACCCCATCGTCACCACGTCGAGCGCCGTCGTCGGAAAATCCCAATCGACGCTGCTGCGCTGCGGCACGTAACCGACCCTTTTGCGCTGCTTGGCGTAGGGCTGACCGTGCAGGTAGATGTGCCCGGCGGCGGGCTTCAGAAGACCCAGCACGGTTTTGATCAGGGTGCTTTTGCCCGCCCCGTTCGGGCCGATAATCGCGGCGAGCACCCCCGGCGGCACGTTGATGTCGATGTCCCACAACACGGGTTTGTCGTTGTAGGCGACCGTGAGGTCTTCGATATGGAGGGCCAGGTCGGGTTCGTGGATTTTGGCCTGGGGCGGTTTGCTGTCTGAAGTAGGTGACATGGGGTTCCTTTAGGGGGTAGCGGCCCACTGCTTGGCCCAGGCGTCCAGAGCTTCGGGGAGCGGGGGCGGGGTACCGCCCAGAGCTTGTGTGAGGGTGCGGGTGTTGTGAACGATCATGCCGATATAGGTACCGTCTGCGGTTCCGGCTTCGCCCATCGCGTCGCTGAAGAGTTGGCCGCCGACTTTCGTTTTTACGCCCCGGCTCGCCGCTGCCTGCTGCACCGCCTGAATGGTGCGCGGGTTGACGCTGCTCTCGACAAAAATGGCCGGGATGTTCCGCGAGACGACCGTATCGACCGTGTTGCGGATGTCGCCGATAGCAGCCTCGGAGGCAGTGCTGATCCCCTGAATTCCGGTGACCTCGAGGCCGTAAGCACGGGCGTAGTAGTTAAATGCGTCGTGGGCCGTGACCAGGAGACGCTGTCCCTCGGGGATGGTGGCGATACTTTCCCGGACCCAGCCGTCCAACGCGGTCAACTGGGTGCGGTACGCCGCCGCGTTCGCCCGCATCTGCGCCGCGCAGCCCGGCTCGAGCGCCCCCAAACTCTCGGCGGCAACGTCGGCGATACCCGACCACAACGCCACGTCCATCCACACGTGGGGGTCGACGCCGTACTGCGAATCGGTAGCGATCACCTCGGCCTTTGGAATCGCGGCTTCGGCGACGGCAACCGTGGCGTGGCGTTCACCGATACGGCCCAGCAGCGCGCCGAATTCGCCCTCGAGCGCGTACCCCGAATACAAGATCAGATCGGCGCTGCCGAGTGTGCGGCTGTCGCGGGCACCCGCCCGGTAGGTGTGCGGGTCGGTCCCCGGCCCCATCAGTGGCGTCACCACCGCGCAGTCCCCGGCGACGTTGTGCGCCACATCGGCGATCATGCCGACGGTGGTGATGACCGTGGGTCTGGAGTCCGCCGCTGCCACGCCGCCCGCGTCCGGCGACTCACAGGCGGCGAGTAAAAAAGCTATAGCGATGAGATTGACAACCCTAAAAATATTTTTAGGCATACCTAAACCTACGCGCTCGCTCAAGGTCTGTCAAGTGGAACGGTAACGTCGGCCTCAGCGGTCGGGTCGGTCTCGAGGTCAGTCTTGGAGTCAATCTCAGGGTCGGCGTAAAGCGACCCGGCGAGTTCTGTTGCCAAAGCGAGCTGTTCGCCGCCGCACTGTACCGTCACCGGCCCGCCGAACGGCGCGCGCCCGAGTACCGTTACCGTTTCGCCTGGGCGCAGACCGTGTTCTTCCAGATAGAGAAGCACCTCGCGGCGCTGGTCGGTGATGCGGGTGAGTTTGGCGCGTTGTCCGGGCGGCAGCTCGGTCAGTGGTCGGCTGCGGGTTGCGGGCAGTGACCCGTCGAGCTGTGGGATAGGGTCGCCGTGCGGGTCGAAATCGGGGTGCCCGAGGGCGTCGGCAATGCGCGTTTCAAAATCCTCGCTGATAACGTGCTCGAGCCGCTCCGCTTCGTCGTGAACGTCGTGCCAAGGATAGCCTAAAGCCTCAGCCAGATAGGTTTCGATAAGGCGGTGATGACGCAAAGTCTCGAGCGCGATCTTGCGCCCCGCCGGGGTCAGCGACGTACCCCGGTACTTTTCGTAGTCGATGAGGTTGAGCTCGCTGAGCTTTTTAAGCATTCCCGACACGCTCGACGCACTTACCGAAAGTGCGTCCGCCAGCTCTTGCGTCTTGACGTCGGTTTCACCGAGGTCGTAAACGGCCTTGAGGTAGTCTTCAATTGCCGCCGACACCCCACGCACGCTCACGAAACCCTCCGAAGATTAGCCACGCCTAAACTTTAGCGTATCCGCGCCCCCGGCATGTGTTCCTGTGGCTTGTGTTTTACGCCGAATTCTGATTCCTGACTGCCCCTCGTATAGCTATCCCCGGCCTGTTTTTTAGCGCGCTCCCAGGTCTTGCAAGGTGAGGCCGCGCTGCTCGAGCCGCGCCAGCAGCTCCCGGTTAAGCCGTCCTACGAGCATCGGCCCCTCGTAAACCAGGCTCGTATAGAGCTGTACGAGGCACGCCCCGGCCTCCAGGCGGGCAAAAACGTCGTCGGGGGTAGCGACGCCGCCCACCGATACGACAGGCAAGCTCGTTCCCAAACTGGTTAAAAAGTGCAGAACCTCCAAAGACCGTGCCCGTAGTGGCCTTCCGGAAAGCCCGCCGCTCTGGTCTACAGGCGTGTTGAGCCCGTCCCTCGAGACGGTGGTGTTCGTAGCGACGATACCTGCCAGCTGATGCGTCGACGCCAGCTCCGCAACCTCCGCCAGCGCCGCGTCGCTCAGGTCGGGCGCGAGCTTGAGGAGTACGGGTCTGGGCGGTTGCGAGGCGGTGAACGCGCCTATAGCGCCCAAAAGTTCGTCTAACCGCTCGCGTTCTTGCAACGCCCGCAACCCCGGCGTGTTGGGCGACGAGACGTTGATGACGAAATAGTCCGCGTGGGGCCAGAGCGTCTTCAGAGACCCTAGATAATCTTGCGGCGCTTCGCCTAAGGGTGTCACTTTGGATTTGCCGACGTTGACGCCGAGCGGTACCCGTACGTTCCCGGTTTTACGCAAAGCCTCGAGCCGAGCCGCGACCACCTCGGCCCCGTCGTTGTTAAAACCCATCCGGTTGACGATGGCTTCGTCTTCCGGCAAGCGAAACAGACGCGGCTTAGCGTTGCCGCTCTGCGCGCGCGCGGTTACGCTGCCGACCTCGACGAATCCAAAACCCAACGCCGCCCAAGTCGGGACGGCGACAGCGTTTTTATCGAACCCGGCAGCGAGTCCGACCGGGTTGGGGAAGGTCAGGCCGAAGGCTCGAGTCGAGAGCCTGGGGTCACGCACCGTGCAGGCCGCGCCGAGAAGCCGCAACACGCCGGGATGTTCGGCGGTCCACGACAATGCCCCCATCACGCGCTCGTGAACGCGCTCGGCGTCGCTTCTAAAAAGCAGGGGTTTGAGGCGGGTGTACATGCGCCATTAAACCCTGTTCGAGAAAAGTGTGTGAAGGACTGAGAAAACCTGCATTTTTAGGGGTCGTTGCGTTGAGTACCGGCAACAATTCGTAGTTACGGATCTGATGTCCGGGTGCGGAGGTTTACAGCGTGCAGGCGTCTAGGCTTGCAAACGCAAGTTCGTTCCTGAGCGGGAGTACGGGGTTCTTTTTCTGGATGCCGGGGTTGTTCTCTAGGCGCTGTGCTGACGACAGGTGGTTTTGGGTCGGGTGAACTGCTCGTAGCGGCGCTTCTCTTGCCGACCGTTATCGTTCTTGGATGCTTGCTCTTCGTGAGGTGGAAAGCAGGCCGAAACTCACCCATTACCCGAGTTACGGCCTCGCAACTTTGGACCCGCTGACTAACGTGTAGGTGTTCCGGTCGTTTGTCCTAAACACTCACACAAATTTTCACCGTGCCGACTACTTCGTCGGCGGTTTGCTCGGCCTCACCTCGACCCGGCTCGGCAGCGTCCGCTCCGGCATTTTAAGGAGCGACACCACCAGGTCGGCGATGTCCTCGGGTTGAATCTTCCAGGCGTCCTCGTCTGAAGGCGTGTGACCGCCGAAGTGCGTTGCTACTGACCCCGGCATGATATGAGACACCCGGATGTCTTCTTGGCGCAAGTCGAGCATGATCGCTTCGCTAAAACCGTTGAGTCCGAACTTGCTGGCGTTGTAGGCTGCGCCCCCCGCCATCGGGTTGCGCCCCGCTAAAGACGAGATGGTGATGATGTAGCCGCCACCTTTTTTAAGCGCTTCCAGAGACGCCTTGACGCTGTAAAAAACGCCCGTCAAGTTTGTATCAATGACGTCGCTCCACTGCTCGGCGGTCATCTCGCTGATGCTGGCGAAGTGCCCTACCCCGGCGTTGGCGACGAGCGCGTCCAGACCGCCGAATTCGGCTACGGTCTGCTCGACGACCGCGACTTGCTCCTCGTGGCTGCGGACGTTACAGGCCAGACCGAGGGCGCGTCCCGACCCCTGTTCGGTCAAGGCTTTCGCAGCTTCCTCGACCTCGCTCTGGTTGCGCGCGGTGATGGTGACGTTGACGCCTTCACGTACGAGCGCCTCCGCCACGCCGTAGCCGATGCCCTTGCTGCCGCCGGTAATCAGTGCTGTTTTGCCGTTTAGGTTCATGCCCCTACGCTAACAAGCTCCGGGTCAGGGTTCTGAAGCGGTTGCGACAAAGCTCTCGGTGAACAAGCACGCCCACGCTGCTTTTGCAATAGACGGCCTGCCCATTAAGCTAGCGAGTAGGTCCGGCGAGAAATGTGACGACCATCTATTTCCATCAGTTTTTGCGGCCCCTACAGCTTGAAAAGAATTTTCAACCCCTCTTCTAAAGAGGCGGGTTTACGCCCCAGCAACTGTTCCATTTTGGGACTCACCTCATCCTCTTGCCCGTTGCCAATATCAACTAAAAAGCCAACTATGCGCTGAGCCTGCACTTCGGGTACGCCACGTTCTGCAAGTTGCGCCTCAAAAGCTGTTCTCTCAACCGGTGTGTACTCGACTTCTTTACCTGACAACTTCGTCAGGATTTTAGCGACATCATCAAAAGAGTAGGATTCACTTCCTGTGAGGTTGTACGTCTCGTTGGCGCAATTATCTTCTAAAAGCGCCGTGGCAATCGCTTCGCCCATATCGCTTCTAAGGGCAAAGGGTACACGTCCGTCACTGGTGGGAAAGTTGATGCCCGTTTCAAAAACCTTTTCGCCCCCCACAAACTGCGGCACAGCGTCCATGTACAAGACGTTGCGGAAGATGATGTAGCCCAGGCCGCTCGCCTTGAGGTCGTCCTCGGTCTTGAAATGCCCCTCCATCAGCTTGTTCTCCATCGTAGTCGGGTCTTTGAGTGTCCGACTGGTGTAAGCGACGCAGCCAACGCCTGCCTTCTTGGCTGCGTCTACAACATTTCGGTGTTGCTGACCGCGCTTGTCTTCATCGTTTGAAGCGACCAGTAAAACTTTATCAACGCCCTGCATAGCCTGCTCGAGCGAGGTCGTGTCTTCGTAATCGCCTATGCGGATGTCTACCCCTTGTTCTTTTAACGAGACGGCTTTTTCTGCACTCCGGGCAAGTCCTGCAATTTGGTCGGCTGAGGTTTTCTTGAGCAAGGTCTCTATGACGGCTGTGCCTAACTGCCCGGTCGCGCCTGTAATTAAAATCATCACTTTCTCCTTCTCGGTTTAATTGAACCTAAATCTGTTAGCGGTAGCTCGCGCCATGCGAGGTAGAGCTAAACGCAACTACGCTTTACTAAAAGCAGCCGCGAATTCTTTGGCAAAATCTTCGACTTTGACTTCACCCAAAACCGGTTTATGCTGTTCGTAGTCTTCCCCCAATGTGCCGTTGTGGATGCTGGCACTCAGGTCAACCAGCAGGGTTGCCACCTGAGCGGGCATACCGCGCTGCTCAAAACCGGATTGCACCTCTTCATCGCTCAATATTTCCCACGCTAAATCCGGTTTGCCGATAGCAGCCCCTAAAATCTGAGCAGTGTCGCTGGCAGTACGTTCGTCGCTGGCAACGTAGCGCACCTGACTGCTGCTGGATTTCTCGAGTTCTTCGGCGGCAGCGGCGGCAACGTCTCTCGGGTGAACCCAGACGACCTTATCGTCACCACCATAGTTCGAGCTGATCACGCCCTGCTCTTTGATCGCCCTGATAAAACCGTACAGATTGGTGTAGAAAGAGCCTGCCCGCAGGTGCGTAATCGCAACATCTAAGAGTTCGTTCAAGACGGTTTCAACTTCGTGAGACCCGACGATCACGCCGGTACCCGAGGCTCGGTGTGCGCCCCAACTGCTGAGATGAACGAGGCGTTTGACGCCCGCTTGCTGCGCGGCCTAGGCGTAGTTTTGACCGGTGTTCCGGTAGTAGGCGATAACGTCGGGAACGCTGAAGTTCGGCGGTATCAGCGCAAATACAGCGTCTGCGCCGGTAAACGTAGAGGCTAAAAAGTCGGCATCTTGTAGCGAGCCGATAGCGGCGTCCGCCCCCAAAGCTTAGATGTCTTCTTGACGTTCCGGGCTGTGGCTAATTACCGTGACCGTATGACCTTTTTGTATCAACCCTCTTGTGAGTGGCTCGCCAACGTTTCCTAATGATCCTGTAACAATAATTTTCATACATGCTTCCTCTCTGAGCTAACCGGCAGAGTTAACAGCGATAACGTTATCACATAAACGGCGGAAACGCGAACGTCGGAAGTGACAACATGTTATCGTCGCCAACATGACCTCGGTAGTTGAAACAACCAACACGAAAGAAAAGATTGTGCGCTCAGCCGCAGAGCTTCTAGCTCGAGGTGGTCGAGACGCGGTGTCTACCAGGGCTGTAGCAGCAGCAGCCGGGGTGC
>JAABUN010000173.1_pt1 | contig 163391 bp, 163 predicted proteins | sample 5559311 | NCBI WGS metagenome assembly JAABUN01 (sample SAMN10711877, study PRJNA513370) | rock metagenome | isolation source: Antarctica rocks | place: Antarctica: Victoria Land, Siegfried Peak sud
CCTGGTCGAGGTGTTCTTCGGCATCATCACCCGCCAAGCGATCCGACGCGGCAGCTTCACCAGCGTCAAGGACCTAATCGCCGCGATCCAGACCTACATCGACGCCTGGAACGACCGCTGCGAACCAATCACCTGGACCAAGGACGCCGACACCATCCTCGCCAAAGCCACCCACCCGAAGAACCGCAACACTGACACCACGTCGGTTACACGACACTAGAACCCCTAGGGTGTCCGGCAGCCGGCGAGCGACGGACTTCGCCACGACCGAACGGGGCACCGCCGTGGACGTGTTCCGCACCAAGTCCATCGAGCAGTCGATGCGCGACACCGAGGACACCGAGCAGGGGCTGAAGAAGGAGTTGTCGGCGCTCGACCTGACCGTCTTCGGGATCGGCGTCATCATCGGCACCGGAATCTTCGTGCTCACCGGTGAGGCGGCCAAGGAGTACGCCGGGCCTGCCGTCGCGCTCTCCTTCGTGGTGTCCGGCATCGTGTGTGCCCTCGCCGCGGTGTGCTACGCCGAGCTCGCGTCCACGGTGCCGGTGGCCGGCAGTGCCTACACGTTCTCCTTCGCCACGCTCGGCGAGCTGGCCGCCTGGATCATCGGGTGGGACCTCGTCCTCGAGCTCGCGCTCGGCGGGGCCGTCGTGTCGGTTGGATGGTCGCAGTACCTCACCAGCCTGCTGGACACGCTGGGAATCGCGCTGCCGGCGTCGATCAACGGCGGGCCCAAGACCGTCGTCAACGTGCCGGCTGCGGCCCTCGTGCTGCTGCTGACCGTGATCTTGATGGCGGGCATCAAGCTGTCGTCGCGGTTCAACCTGGTGATCGTCACGATCAAGGTGGCGATCGTGCTGTTCGTGATCGTGGCCGGCCTGTTCTTCATCGACGCCGCGAACTACTCGCCGTTCCTGCCCGCCGCCGAGGCGACACCGGAGACGGCTGGGTGGTTGAAGGCCACGCTGTTGCAGACGATCTTCGGCATCGCCCCGTCGAACTTCGGAGTCTTCGGGATCTTCACCGCCGCGGCCGTGGTCTTCTTCGCGTTCATCGGCTTCGACGTGGTCGCCACGACGGCGGAGGAGACCCGCAACCCGCAGCGCGACCTGCCGCGCGGCATCCTCGGGTCGCTGGCTATCTGCACCGTGCTCTATGTCGCGGTGTCGCTGGTGGTGACCGGCATGCAGAAGTACAGCCAGCTCAACATCGAGGCTCCCCTGGCCGAGGCCTTCAAGTCGGTGGGCCAGGACTGGGCCGCCACGATCATCACCATCGGTGCGCTCGCCGGTCTCACCACCGTCACGATGATCCTCATGCTCGGGCAGAGTCGGATCCTGTTCGCGATGTCACGCGACAACCTGCTCCCGCGGGGCTTGGCAGCTGTGCACCCGCGCTTCGGTACGCCGTACCGCATCACGATCGGCGTAGGTCTGTTCGTCGCCGTCCTGGCCGCGTTCATCCCGCTGACGGCGCTTGCCGAGTTGGTCAACATCGGCACCCTGTTCGCCTTCGTCGTGGTCTCGATCGGCGTGATCATCTTGCGCCGCACCCGGTCGGATCTCGAGCGCCCGTTCCGGGTTCCCCTGGTTCCGCTCGTGCCGGTGCTGTCGGTGCTGGCCTGTTTCTACCTGATGCTCAACCTGCCGGTGGAGACCTGGCTGCGGTTCCTGGTCTGGATGCTGTTGGGACTCGTCGTCTACGCCGTCTACGGCTACCGGCACAGCCGGGTGAGCACCGGCGAGGGCAACATCGATCCTTCCGAGCGGGCCAGAACCTGACGGTGGCGCCGGAATGTCCCCGACGGCAGTGACGTTGGTGGCGTGGAGATGAGCTGGTTCAACAGACGAGGCCCTGAGCAAGCGTCGCCCGCGCCACCCCCCCCAGGTCGGCATCCGTTGGTGGTACTGGCCGACGACGTGTCCATGCTGGAGGGGCTGGCGGGATCGCGCCCCGTCCTCCTGCACGCGCTCGACGGGTTCCTGTCGGCCGGGTCGGCCGGGCGACTGGCGAGTCAGTACCTCATCGGCACCGCCGAGGACGCCCCGGTCGTCGCCTCCTTCGACATCGACTCGCTGCTGGACTACCGCGCCCGACGACCGCCGATGGCTTTCGACCAGGACCACTACGCCGCCTACGACCAGCCTCGGCTCGTGGTGCGCGCCTTGCACGACCGGGCCGGCACGCCCTACCTCCTGCTCGCCGGCCCCGAGCCGGACTTCCACTGGGAGGCCTTCATCTCCGCGGTCGGTGCCTTGGTCGAACGGCTCGACGTCCCCCTCACCGTCGGGCTCGGCTCGATCCCGATGGCGGTGCCGCACACGCGACCGGTCGTGGTGACCTCCCACGCCACCCGCCGTGAGCTGTTGGCCAGACCCAACCTGTGGAGCGGACGACTGACCGTGCCCGCCAGCGCCCAGTCGCTGCTGGAGCTGCGCCTCGGCGAGGCCGGTCACGACGCCATGGGCCACGTCGCCCACGTACCCCACTACCTCACCCAGATCGAGTTCCCGAGCGCGGCCCTCGCGGTGCTCGAGGCCGCCGCGGCCAGTACCAACCTGTCGTGGGACCTCGAGGACCTCCGCTCAGCCGTCGCCAGCTCGCTCACCGACATCGACGCCCAGGTGCAGGGTCAAGACGGTGGTGAGGTGCTCGCCAGCCTCGAGCAGCAGTACGACGCCTTCACCCGTGGGGCCGAGAACCCGCTGCTCGCCGACGACGGACCGCTGCCGAGCGCCGACGAGCTCGGCCGCCAGGTCGAGCAGTTCCTGGCCGGCATCGAGCGCCGCGAGGGCCTGGGGGACTGAGCTGAGTAGCGGCACGGATGCCGGCTGGCAGGATGGCGGCCGTGCCGTCGTCCCTGACCGAGCTGGTGTCCCTGCTGGACCTCGAGCGGATGGAGGAGGACCTCTACCGCGGCGCACAACCGCCGACCTCCACCCTGCAACGGGTCTTCGGTGGGCAGGTGGCGGCGCAGTCGCTGATGGCCGCGTGCTGCACGGTGACCCCAGAGCGGCTGCCGCACTCCTTGCACTCGTACTTCCTGCGCGGTGGTGACACCGCGGTCCCCATCCTCTATGACGTGGAGCGGATCCGCGACGGCGGCTCGTTCTCGACCCGGCGAGTGTCCGCCCGCCAGCACGGCCAGGTCATCTACTACCTCACCGCCTCCTTCCAAAAGCGTGAGCCGGGGTACGAGCACCAGGACGTCATGCCCAACGTGCCGTCGGCGCAGGACTGCCCCGACCTGCCCGAGCTGCTCGGTCGCCTGAGCACCCGGGCCGCCGAGGATTGGCGGCGGGAGTGGTCAGCGCTGTCCGTGCGGTACGTGGGTGACACCGCACCGGGTGGCGGCATGGACGCTTCCGAGCATCCTGCGCAGGCGCGCCTGTGGTTTCGCGCGGCCGGTGACATCGGCAGCGACGACCAGGCCCTCCATCGGTGCGTCCTGACCTACGCCTCTGACCTCACCTTGCTCGGCTCCTCGCTCACCCCGCACCCGGTGATGCTCGGCTCGGCGAACCTGCAAGCCGCCTCGCTCGATCACGCGGTGTGGTTCCACCGCCCCGTCCGCGCCGACCAGTGGCTGCTCTACGACCAGATCTCCCCGTCTGCGTCGGGAGCACGCGGCTTCGCGGCTGCCCGCATCTTCACCGCCGACGGCACCCTCGTCGCCTCCGTCGCGCAGGAGGGCCTGATCCGTCCCGTCGGTCGCTGATCGTCGCCGGGGGAGCGGGGAGTATCCCCTCTCGGGGTAGCGACGATCGGTAGCGACACGCGTCCCGGGATCGGGTTTCGGGATGGATGGGTGCATTCCCGTGACTCACAGCAGTCACTCTGGTTACAGTGAGGCGACGTTCAAACCCCCGAGGGACGTCCCTGCCCCTTGGAAGGCGATGACATGCCAGCACAGAGCCACCATCCGAAACGCCACGGCCACTCGCCGGTGAAGCGCTGGGCCGCCACCTCGGTGCTCGGCCTGCTGGGGGCCGGTGCAGTGCTCGCGGGCGGGGCCGGACCTGCGGTCGCTGCCTCGACCGACCCCGACTTCGAGCTGCCGTTCGCCTGCGGAGAGGACTGGAGCGCCGGCACCCGAAGCGGTCACAGCCCCAGCTTCTGGTCGGTCGACTTCAATGCTTACGACGACTTCGGACACCCCGTTCTCGCCTCCACCTCAGGCGTGGTGACGTCGGCGGTGAACCTTGGTAGCAGCTCGTACGGTCAGTACGTCGTCGTCGACCACGGCGGCAACTGGACGACCTTGTACGCCCACCTCGACGAGATGCTCGTGACACCTGGTCAGTGGGTCGACCAGGGCCACATGATCGCGCTGCTGGGCACCTCGGGCGGCTCGACCGGCCCGCACCTGCACTTCGAGGAGCGCCTCAACCGGGTGGACCAGCCCGCGGTGTTCCACGACGTGCCGTTGCAGTACAACTCCACCGTCCGGTCACGCAGCTGCCCCGACGTGCCGGTGAGCGGTGACTGGAACGGCAACCGCACCAGCAACGTCGCCATCTGGCGGCGGTCTGCCAGCGGCGGCGTCTTCTCTCTGCGCCAGCCGGATGGGACGGCCACGAAGGTGCCGTGGGGCGAGAACGTCGACTCACCGGTCACCGGGGACTGGAACGGTGACGGCGTCACCGACGTCGGCGTGTGGCAGCGACTGACCCACACGTTCGTGTTGCGCACACCGTCGGGGTCCGCCCGCATCATCGAGCTGGGCAGCCGCCGTGGTCTGCCGCTCACCGGCGACTGGGACGGCAACGGCCGCACCGACGTCGGCACGTTCAGCCCGCGACGCGGCGTCTTCACGCTGCGAGGGGCCAACGGCGCGATCACCCGGATCACCTTCGGGTCGGCCTCCTCCCTGCCGGTCACCGGCGACTGGAACGGCGACGGCCGCACGGACGTCGGGCTCTACGACCCGGCGAGCGGCACCTGGAGCCTTCGCGCCGCAGACGGCAGCGTCACCAAGACGGTGTTCGGTGGCGGCGGTCGGCTGCCGGTCACCGGGGACTGGGACGGCGACGGCGACACCGAGATCGGGTCGTGGTCGCCGGTGACGGCGACGTTCTCGCTGCGAGGCAACCGGATCCGCACCGTCGCGTGGGGTCACCGGCGCGGCTGACCCACTCGCCCCAGCTCAGCCCCGGGGCGTCACCCGGCCGACGAGGTGCTCGGTGCCCGAGCGTGCCGTCACGCCCATGAGCGTCGTACCGTCGGCTTCCGGCCGGGTGCCGAATTGCACGGTGGCGGGCAACAGGACGGGCTTCTTGAACGCCACCTCCACCGTGAACGACCCGGGCAGCCGACCCTGCAACGCGGCGAGGCACCGGGCCTTGGTCCACATGCCGTGGGCGATCTGGCGCGGAAAGCCGAACGCCCTGGCGGTCAGCCCGTACAGATGGATCGGGTTCGAGTCGCCCGACACCGCGGCGTAGCGCCGCCCGATATCGGCCGGCAGGCGCCAGGTCACCGGCCCGGTCGGCGCCGTGAGCGCCCGCACGGCGGAGTCGGCCGCCGCCGCGGTGTCGCCGCCCCCGCGGGCGAGCAGCGTGGTGGTGTCCTCCCAGACCAGCTCGTCGCCGACATGCACGGTCGAGATCAGGTCGACCAGCCGGCCCTTGGGGTGCGTGCGCAGCGAACAGGCGTGCACCCGGACGTCGAGCACCTCGTCGGCGTCGACAGGCCGGTGCGAGGTGATGGTGTTGTCCAGGTGCACCAGCCCCAACGGTGCGAACGGGAAGGCCGGATCGGTCAGCAACGCCATGTGCAACCCGAAGGCCAGGACATGGGGGTACGTCGCGGGCAGGTCGTCGGTGAGCGGGAAGCCGCACACCCGGGCGTACGCCGAGACGGCCGACCGGTCGATGCGCACCCCGGACCGGGCCAGCACCAGATCGGGCAGGTCGGTGCCGGTGTGCCGCACGCCTGGCAGCAGCCCGATCCCGGGCACAGCGGGGAGCACCGCCCGCGCCAGCGCCGGCACCCTGGCCGGAGGTCCGGAGAGCTCGCGGACGGAGGCGGTGGCCGCCGGCGGGGGGGTGGTGCGGACGGTCTTCGTCATGTCGGGCGGCTCATGCGCCGAGCAGGCTCTGACCGCACACCCGCACCACGTTGCCGGTGAGCGCGGACGAGGCGGGGCTGGCCAGCCAGGCGATGGTCTCGGCCACGTCGACCGGCAGTCCGCCCTGGCTCATCGAGTTCATCCGGCGCCCGGCCTCGCGGATCGCGAGCGGGACCGCCGCGGTCATCCGCGTCTCGATGAAGCCCGGTGCGACGGCATTGACCGTCACCTGCTTGTCCGCGGCCCGGTCGGCGAACGCCTCGACGAGGCCGATGACGCCCGCCTTGGAGGTGGCGTAGTTGGTCTGCCCCGCATTGCCGGCGATCCCGGCGATGGAGGCGACGCCCACGACCCGCCCGCCCGGGCGGATGACGTCGTCGGCGAGCAGCCGCTCGGTGATGCGCTGCGGCGCGAGGAGGTTGACCTCGAGGGTGGACGCGAAGCGGTCGGTGTCCATGTTGGCGAGGCGACGGTCGCGAGTGATCCCGGCGTTGTGGACCACGACGTCGATGCCGCCGTGCAGCTGCGTCAGCTTGGCGGCGATGCGGTGCGGTGCGTCCTTGGCGGTGACGTCGAGGTTGACCGCCTGGCCGCCGAGCTCGCCCATCAGCGTCTTGAGCTCGCCGGCTAGCTGGGGGACGTCGAGGCCGACGACCGTGGCGCCGTCGCGGTGCAGCGTACGGGCGATGGACTCGCCGATGCCCCGCGAGGCGCCGGTGACCAAGGCGACGGTGCCGTCGAGCGGGTGGAGCCAGTCGGCGGGCGCCGGCACCTCGTCCCGGGAGCGCTGTCCGACCCGGACGACCTGCCCGGACACGTACGCGGACTTGGCGGAGAGCAGGAAGGCGAGGGTCGAGGCGATCGAGCCCTCGGCTCCGGCCGTGACGTAGACCAGTTGGACGGTCGTGCCTCGGCCGACCTCCTTGGCCAGCGAGCGGACGAAGCCCTCGAGGGCACGCTGGGCGATGCGCTCGCCGCCCTCGACGAGCTCGGGCGGCGAGCCCAGCACCACGATGCGTCCGTTCGAGGACAGGCTGCGCAGCAACGGGGTGAAGAACTCCTGCAGGGTCACCAGCCGGTCGGGGTCGGTGATGCCGGTGGCGTCGAAGACCAGGGCCCGGTAGCGCTCGCCGTCCACCCGGGTGCGGGCGACCGTGACCGCCAGGTCCGACAGCATCGCGGGCAGCACGTGGCCCAGGCGGCCGGAGCCGCCGACCAGCACGGTGCCGTCGACCAGGGGCTCGCCCTCGGTGTAGCGGTCGAGGCGCGGCGGGTCGGGCAGGCCGAGGCTCCTGACCACGAACTGGCCGACCGGTGTGTGCGCCAGGACCTGGTAGCGGTCGCTCATGCAGTGTGTCCGATCTCTCGCATACCGTTGGTATCTCGACGTGTCCCGGCGACTGTAACTTTGCCGTGCCGCGTGGCGCCACACCGGCCGGTGTGGCGCTCGCTACGTCGGGCGCAACCGCACCGTTCGACGGCAAGCCCCGTGTCCCCCTCGGCACAAGGAGCAGTCCATGGCAACCCGCCCCGTCGCCCGCCCCGTCCGCCGCGTCGCCGTCATCGGCGGCAACCGCACCCCGTTCGCCCGGTCGAACTCCGGCTACGCGACCGCCTCGAACCAGGACCTGCTCACCGCGGCGCTCGACGGCCTGGTCGACCGGTACGGCCTGCACGGACGGCGGCTGGGCGAGGTGGCGGCGGGCGCGGTGCTCAAGCACAGCCGCGACTTCAACCTCGCTCGCGAGTCGGTCCTGGGGTCCAGGCTCTCGCCCGACACGCCGGCGTACGACGTGCAGCAGGCCTGCGACACCGGGCTGCAGGCGACGATCCAGGTGGCCAACAAGATCGCGCTCGGCCAGATCGAGGTGGGTGTCGCCGGCGGCACCGACGCCACCTCCGACGCCCCGATCGCCCTCAACGAGTCGCTGCGCCAGATCCTGCTGGCGGCCAACCGGGCAAGGTCGTTGCAGGGCAGGCTCGCCGCACTGGCCAAGGTCCGCCCCGGTCACCTGGTTCCCGCGGCCCCGCAGAACTCCGAACCGCGCACCGGCCTGTCGATGGGCGAGAGCGCGGCGTTGACCGCCGTGGAGTGGGAGATCTCCCGCCAAGCGCAGGACGAGCTGGCCATGCGCTCGCACCAGCGGCTCGCCGCGGCCTACGAGCGGGGGTTCTTCGACCGGCTCGTGACGCCGTACCAGGGCCTCGAACGCGACCAGAACCTGCGGCCGGACTCGTCGGTGGAGAAGCTCGGCAAGCTTTCGCCGGTCTTCGGCAAGGGGGAGGCCGCCACGATGACCGCCGGCAACTCCACGCCGCTGACCGACGGTGCCTCGGTGGTGCTGCTCGCGTCGGAGGAGTACGCGGCGGCGCGGGGCTGGGAGGTGCTGGCGTACCTGACCGACTCCGAGACCACCGCGGTCGACTACGTGCACGGTGCCGAAGGGTTGTTGATGGCCCCCGCGTACGCGATGCCCCGGATGCTGGCGCGGGCGGATCTCGACCTGCAGGACTTCGACTTCTATGAGATCCACGAGGCTTTCGCCTCGCAGGTGCTGGCGACGCTCGCTGCCTGGGAGGACCCGGTGTTCTGCAAGGAGCGCCTGGGCCTGGACGCGCCGCTGGGCCGCATCGACCCCGACAGGCTCAACGTCGTCGGGTCCTCGCTGGCCGCCGGACACCCGTTCGCGGCCACCGGTGGACGCATCGTCGCCACACTCGCGACGCTCCTCGCCGAGAGGGGGTCCGGGCGCGGGGTCGTCTCGATCTGCGCGGCCGGCGGTCAGGGCGTCACCGCGATCCTGGAGCGCTGACCCGACGGCCAGCGATCCTGGAGCGCTGACCCGACGGCCAGGTCCGTCTGGCGTGAGCCGGTGGGGCCTTGGGCGCCATGAAAACCCCACCTGCTCACGTCGGTGGGCGTTGCCCCGGCTGAATGAGGTGCTGGTGAGCGGCGCCGCCCGCGCCAGGGTGGGTGGCGGCGGGTGGATGGCGTTGCCGGGGTCGTACGTGGCTGGTGCACCGGTGGGCGCGTGTGATTGGGGCACGCGACACGTCGGACGTGGGCGGCTGGGCATCGGGGGTCGCCGAGTGGTGCCAGCCGGGGGTTTGCGGAAACTCTTGGGCCCGATCTGGCACCACTGGCCGCTCAGCGCCGGCACCGGCGCGTGATGCTGGCAGCGCACGTCACTGCGGGAGCAGCCCTCGTACGGTCGCCAGCGTGTCCGCCTCGGCGGCGGTCTTGTCGTCGCGGTAGCGCAGTACGCGGGCGAACCGCAGGGCCACACCGCCGGGGTAGCGGGTCGAGGTCTGCACGCCGTCGAGGGCGATCTCCACCACCAGCTCCGGCCAGACGTGGACCGTTCCCCGAGTGCGACGCGACTCCCGAGCGAGCAGCTGTTCGGTCTGCCAGGTCAGCAGCTGGTCGGTGAGCCCCTTGAACGTCTTGCCGAGCATGACGAACGAGCCGTCGTCGGCGTCGGAGCGGGCGCCGAGATGCAGGTTCGACAGCCAGCCGACCCGGCGGCCGTTGCCCCACTCGGCGGCCAGCACCACCAGGTCCAGGGTGTGGCGCGGTTTCACCTTCACCCAGCCGCTGCCGCGCCGGCCAGCCTCGTACGGGGAGTCCAGGCGCTTGATGACCACCCCCTCATGCCCGGCCGCGACGCACTCGGCGAAAAAGCCGGTGGCCGAGTCGACGTCGTCGGTGCGGAGCGCGGGCACCCGCAGGCCTTCGGATACGACGGCCGACAGAGCCTCGAGCCGGCGCTCCAGCGGGGCGTCGAGGAGGTCCTCCCCGTCGACCAGGAGGGCGTCGAAGAAGAAGGTCGACACCGTCGAGGCTGCCGCGCGCAATGCGGTCACGTCCGCGCTGCGCGCCGTCCGGGCTCCGGTCACCTGGAAGGGTGCGGGACGGCCGTCCGGGCGCAGGACGAGGGCCTCCCCGTCCAGCACCAGCCGCCGAGCTGGGAGCGAGCGCACTGCCTCGACCGTCTCCGGCAACCGGTCGGTGATGTCCTCGAGGCTGCGGGTGAACAGGCGCACGTCGTCGCCGTCGCGGTGCACCTGGATGCGGATGCCGTCGAGCTTGCGGTCGACCAGCACCGGGTCACCGGTCGGCGCGGCCCGGGACAGCCCCGCCGCCACGTCGGGTGCGCTGCCCGCGAGCATCGGGCTCACCGGGACTCCGACCGCCAGGCGCACCGCCTCCAGGCCGGCCAGCCCCTGCCGGGTCAGCACGACGGCGGCCTCGGCCGTCGACCCCAGCAGCATCGCCGCCCGCCGCAGCGCCTCGAGCGGCACGTCGAAGGCGATCGCGAGCGCCTCCTGCACCGCGGAGTCCAGCGCACCCTGACGGACGTCCTCGAGCACCAGCCCGGTGAGGTACGCCTGCTCCGAAGCGGTGGCCCGGCCCCACACGTCCTGCACGGCCGCCCGCCGGACCGACTGGCTCCCCGACCCTGCGGTGGCGGCCAGCCGCTCGAACGCGGCGTCCACCTCCGCCACCGTCAGCACCGGCGCCCGCGCGGGTGGTGGGACATCGCGTACGCCGGCCCAGCCCAGGCCGGTACGTCGCTGGGTGGGCCGTCCGGACAGCCAGGTCACCACGGTGGAGATCTCGTCGGGACCGGCCTCGGCGAGCAGACCGGCCAGCCTGGCCCGCTTGGCCAGCCGGGACCGGGTCGCGCCAACCTCGGTGGACACGGCCACCAGCCGGGACAGCAGCACGGCTCCAGTGTGCCCCCGCCCCGGTGCGCTGCGCCCGCGACGCCGTGCCAGGCCACCGCAACCGAGCCGGGATACTGGCGCGGTGATGCCGGTGGAGCGCACCTGGCGGCCGGGTCGACCCGTGCCGGTGGGCCTCGTGCTGAGCACCCTGCGCCGCGGCACCGGGGACCCGACGTACGTCGGCCGCGGCGACACCGTGTGGCGCGGTCTTCGCACCCCGCACGGAACTGCCTCGCTGGTGCTGTGCGCCGACCGCGCCGCGGGCAGTGTGCGGGCGCGGGCCTGGGGAGACGGCGCGCAGTGGGCATGCGAGCACGTGCCCGCGATGCTCGGAGGTGGCGACGACCCGAGCGGGTTCGTCCCGAGGCACCCGCTGCTCGTGGCGGCGCTCCGGCGACACCGGTACTGGCGGGTGCCTCGCTCCGGCCTGGTGTTCGAGGCACTGGTGGCGGCGACGATCGAGCAGAGGGTGATCGGTCCGGAGGCGTTCACCGGGTGGCGCCGGCTCGTACGTCGCCACGGCGAGCCGGCGCCGGGGCCGCCGGGGGACCGGGGGCTGATGGTGCTGCCGACCCCGGCGACGGTGCGCCGGATCCCGTCATGGGAGTGGCTCGCCATGCACGTCGACGCCGCCCGCTCCACGACCGTCGTGCGTGCTGCCTGCGTCGCCGAATCGTTGGAGCGCACCCTCGAGCTGCCACCCGAGGCGGCCGAGGACGCCCTTGCGTCGATACCGGGTGTCGGAGTGTGGACGGTCGCCGAGGTGCGCCAGCGCGCGCACGGCGACGCCGATGCGGTGAGCTTCGGCGACTACCATTTGGCGTCGTCGGTGGGCCATGCGCTGACCGGCGCAGCCGTCGACGACCGGGGGATGGCAGCTCTGCTCGAGCCGTACCGGCCGCACCGCTACCGCGTACAGCGGCTCGTGGAGCTGTCCGGAGTCAAGGCACCACGCCGTGGTGCCAAGATGCCCCCCCGGCGGCACCTGCCCGGGTCGCGGGTGTGAGCGTCGGCCTCACGGCCAGACTGATCGGTCGAGCCGGTGCCAGCCGTCGTCTGGCACCGAGTCCTGGCAGGAGACCGGCCACCCGCTGATCGAGCCACACTCGTCGTCGCCGCGCCGGTGCCACTCGGCGGACCAGAACACCTTGCGGGCGCCGACCTGCTCGGGCGTACCGCTGACCTGCAGGCGCCCCGGGCCGGTCCGGCGCACGTCCAGCTCTGCGAGGACCTCCCGGGTGGCGTTGGACTCCAGCTCCGCGACGAGCCTCCCGTCGCGGGCGAAGACCGCAACGTTGCGCTCGGAGCCGGGCTGCCCGTCGGTGTCGAGCTCGAGCACGAACCGGCGCCAGCGCGGGTGCAGGTCGGTGGTGCGAAAGGCGTCCTGGGTGCGGACGGTGTAGCGCACCGAGGTGGCGTGACCCGTGGCGGCGTCGACGTGCGTACGCACAGCGCGCACGTCGAGCGGGCCGCCGGTGTCGTCGGGGTCGAACACCACGGTGGTGATGCTGCCGGTGGGCGGGCGCGCCGCCGGCGAGGCAGATCCTGTCGCTGGCTCGGGGGCCGCGGCCCCCCGTCCGGTGCCCACCAGCAGGGCGCAGGCGGCCAGCACCGCCGCCCCCAGCCTGCGGTGGTGGTGCCGTCGCGGATGTGGGGTGGTGCTGCGGCCGATGGGCACGGGGCCTCCTGCGCTCGGTCCGGTGGTCCTGTTGGTCCGGGTGACCGTAGGGACCCGGCCGGCTCCGTCCTTGCCGGTGTGCACAGGCGGCCCCGAACCGGCCGGTGTGCGTCCCCAGGGTGGACCGAACGGTTGTGTCGGAGGCCGGTCGTAGTCTCATCGCATGAGGCCAGTCACCGATCTCGAGCGTCGGGTCGCTCCGTTCCGCGTCATCTCCGACTTCACGCCGTCGGGCGACCAACCGACCGCGATCGAGGACCTGGAGCGCCGGATCGGCAGGGGCGAGCACGACGTCGTGCTGCTGGGTGCCACCGGCACCGGCAAGACCGCGACGGTGGCCTGGTTGGCCGAGCGGGTGCAGCGGCCCACGCTGGTGATGCAGCCCAACAAGACCCTCGCCGCGCAGTACGCCAACGAGCTGCGCGACCTGCTGCCCGACAACGCCGTCGAGTACTTCGTCTCCTACTACGACTACTACCAGCCCGAGGCCTACGTCCCGCAGACCGACACCTACATCGAGAAGGACTCCTCGCTCAACGAGGAGGTCGAGCGGCTCCGGCACTCGGCCACCAACTCGCTGCTGACCCGCCGAGACGTCATCGTGGTCGCCACCGTGTCGGCCATCTACGGTCTCGGCACGCCGCAGGAGTACGTCGACCGCATGGTCCGGCTCAAGATCGGCGACGAGCTCGACCGCGACCGGCTGCTGCGCCGCCTGGTCGACATCCAGTACGCCCGCAACGACCTGGCCGGCACCCGCGGCACCTTCCGGGTGCGTGGGGACACCCTCGAGGTCTTCCCGGTGTACGAGGAGCTAGCGGTTCGCATCGAGTTCTTCGGCGACGAGATCGAGCGGCTGATGACGCTGCACCCGGTCACCGGGGAGATCGTCACCGAGGACAAGGAGCTCTACATCTTTCCGGCCACGCACTACGTCGCCGGCCCCCAGCGGATGGAGCGTGCGATCGGCTCGATCGAGGCTGAGCTCGACGAACGCCTGGCCGAGCTCGAGCGCGAGGGCCGGTTGCTGGAGGCGCAGCGGCTGCGCATGCGCACCACGTACGACATCGAGATGATGCGGCAGGTCGGCTCGTGCTCGGGCATCGAGAACTACTCCCGCCACATCGACGGTCGCGGGCCGGGCTCGGCACCGAACTGCCTCCTCGACTACTTCCCCGAGGACTTCATGCTCGTGATCGACGAGTCGCACGTGACCGTGCCGCAGATCGGCGGCATGTACGAGGGCGACATGTCGCGCAAGCGCACGCTGGTCGACCACGGTTTCCGCCTGCCCAGCGCCATGGACAACCGGCCGCTGCGCTGGGAGGAGTTCCTCGACCGGATCGGTCAGACCGTCTACTCCTCGGCCACCCCCGGCCCGTACGAGATGAACAAGGTCACCGGTGTCGTCGAGCAGCTCATCCGTCCGACCGGCCTGGTGGATCCCGAGGTCGTCGTCAAGCCGACCAAGGGGCAGATCGACGACCTCATCGACGAGATCCGCGCGCGCACCGACAAGAACGAGCGGGTGCTGGTCACGACGCTCACCAAGAAGATGTCCGAGGACCTCACCGACTACCTTCTCGAAGCCGGCATCCGCACCCGTTACCTGCACAGCGAGGTCGACACGTTGCGCCGGGTCGAGCTGCTGCGTGAGTTGCGCCTCGGTGACTTCGACGTGCTGGTCGGGATCAACCTGCTGCGAGAGGGCCTCGACCTGCCCGAGGTGAGCCTGGTGTCGATCCTCGACGCCGACAAGGAGGGATTCCTGCGTTCGGGCACGTCGCTGATCCAGACGATCGGCCGGGCCGCGCGCAACGTGTCCGGCCAGGTCCACATGTACGCCGACACGATCACCCCGTCGATGGCCAAGGCCATCGACGAGACCAACCGGCGCCGTGCCAAGCAGCAGGCCTACAACCTCGAGCGCGGCGTCGACCCGCAGCCGCTGCGCAAGCGCATCGCCGACATCAGCGAGATGCTGGCCCGCGAGGATGCAGACACCGCCGAGCTCATCGGGTCGGGTCGACAGCAGAGTCGCGGGAAGTCCCCGGTGCCTACGTTGGGCAAGGACGCCGGCAAGCGTCGTCGCCAGCTCGTCGGGGTGCCCGCGGGCGACCTCGCCGACCTCGTGCAGCAGCTCACCGAGCAGATGCACACCGCGGCCGGCGAGCTGCAGTTCGAGGTCGCCGCCCGGCTGCGGGACGAGATCTCGGACCTGAAGAAGGAGCTGCGCTCGATGGTCGCCGCCGGCGCCGGCTGAGCGGAAGCCGGGCGCGGGAGCAGGTCGCAGTCCGGCTCAGTCCGCGCCACCTGCGGGTTCGGCGGCGGCGGGCGGTTTGCCCTGCCTACCCTGAGTGACGTGCCTGCCCTCGGTGACGACGCACAAAGAGGTGCCGTGTCCCGGGTGCCACGACTCACCGGTCGTTCCCGCGTAAGCCGAGCGCGGCCCCGATGGGCTCGGCACCAGCCGCCAGATCAGCGCACGGACAGGCGCCACGGCATGGTGAGCACGCCGGTCGTCGGCGTTCCGAGCACGTCGCACACGGCAGCCAGCAATGGTGACGGGGCCTCCGCGCCGATCAGAGCCGGCCCTGCCAGCACCGGCCCCAGGGGGCCGGCAGGCGCCGCACCAGGCGACTCTGAGGACTGTGCGGGCCGCAGCCGATCGAGCAGCCCGACGTGCGGGTAGCGCCGCAGCAGCACCCGTTCGCGGTCCACGTCGGCGCGGCTGCACGCGCTGGCCACCGCCGTCTGCAGTCCACCCAGGGTGTCGACCAGTCCTCGCTCCCGGGCGTCGGCACCAGTCCAGACCCGCCCGCGAGCCATCGGTTCGAGTCGGGCCAGCGGCAGCCGTCTGTCCTTCGCCGCCTTGGTGGTGAAGTCGGCATACACGAGGTCGAGCCACTGCTGGACCCGGTCCCACTCGTCGTCGTCGAAACGTCGAAGTGTCGAGAACATCGCCGCGTGATCGCCGGCGGTGACCTGCTCCTGCACGAGACCGACCTTGCCGGCCAGCTCACGTAGCACGACCTTGCCGCCGAGGACGCCGATCGAGCCGGTCAGCGTGCTGGGGAGGGCCACCACCTCGTCGGCCGGCATCGAGACGAAGTAGCCGCCGGACGCGGCCACGGTGCCCAGGGAGGCCACGACCGGTCGACCCGCGTCCTTCACGGTCAACACCTCGCGGCGGATCGCGTCCGAGGCGGTGTAGGAACCACCGGGACTGTCGACGCGCAGCACCACCGCCCGCACGTCGGCGTCGTCAGCGGCCAGCCGCAGCGCGGCGCCGACCGCGTCGGATCCTGCCGTGGGCCCACGACCCGGCGCCGCGCTGCCCCTGCCGGACACGATGCCGCCGGTGACGTCGACGACGGCGACCACCGGCCGGGCCCGGCCGGGCAACGACCTGGTACGGCGGTGCTGCGCGGCGTAGCGCGAGGCGTACTGCAACCGCACCTCCCCGTGCCTCCCGGCGGTCCTTCGGACCTCGGCGTACGCCTGGTCGCGATAACCGAGCCGGTCGACGAGCCTCGCCGCGAGCGCCTGGTCCGCGCTCAGCGGCGCGGCGGCCAGCACGGCGTCGAGATCGGCGTCAGACAACCCACGGGCGCACCCGACTAGCGTCCGTACCTGTTCGACCACGGAGTCGGCGAGGCGCTGGCTCATCTCGCGGTTGGCGTCGCTGACCTCGTGTGCCCCGAGCTGCTCGGCGGCGGTCTTGTACTCGTGCCGCTGACCGAGCTGTGGCTCGACGCCCACCTTGTCGAGTGCGCCGCGCAGCAGCGTCATCGACACCGTCGCTCCGGTCAGCGCCAGCGTGCCGCTGGGCTGCAGCCACACCTGGTCGCAGTGCGCGGCGAGGTAGTACGCCACGGTCCCCGCTGAGAGCTCCCCGTACGACTCCGCCCACGCGAGCGTCGGGGTGCCCTGGTCGGAGACGTCGCGCAGTGCAGCGCCGAGCTCCTCGGCCACTGCCACACCGAGGGCTCCGGCGCCGACGTGGAGCAGCACTGCGGCGACGTGCGGGTCGCGGGCCCCGCGGCGCAGTCCGGCCACCACCTGCGACAGCACCGGGACACCGCGAGCGCGTAGGGCGGCGACCGCGTCGCTCGGCGCCGTGGCCAGCAGGCCCCGGCTGAGGTCGACCTCCAGCACCAGCGGCGGATGACCGATGGCCCGATCCAGCGCCGGCCCTGCCAGCGGCACGCGAGCCCAGGGCAGCTGGGTCATTGGTGATCGGAGCGATGAGTGGGACCGGGTGCTCATCGGGCCACTGTAGGAGCGGCTGGCGCTGCAGGCGTCCCCGGCCTGCGCCAGCACGGAGCCACCTGCCTGACACACTGGCGACCAGCCCGCGCACCCTGGTCGAAAGGCACGCCATGGACGTCTCCACGCTCGCCTGGGCCATCACGCTGGGCGTCACCGTGGCCATCTTGGCCTTCGACGTGATCATCGTGGGTCGGCGTCCGCACGAACCGTCGACCAAGGAATGCGTCACCGCGATCGCGATCTACACGTCGCTCGCAGTGCTCTTCGGCCTGTGGATCCTGTACGAGTACGGCGCGACCAACGCGACCGAGTTCTACGCCGGCTGGCTCACCGAGTACAGCTTGTCGGTCGACAACCTGTTCGTGTTCATCATCATCATGAGCAGGTTCGCGGTGCCGCGGAAGTACCAGCAGGAGGCGCTGCTCGTCGGCATCATCCTGGCTCTGGTGTTGCGCGGGGTCTTCATCGCCATCGGTGCGGTCGCCATCGCCAAGATCTCCTGGATCTTCTACATCTTCGGAGCCTTCTTGGTGTACACCGCGTACACGCTGATCACGTCCGACGACGACGACTACCAAGAGAACCGAGTCATCCGGCTCGTCCAGAAGTCGCTGCCGTCCACCCGGGAGTGGCACGGCCTGAAGGTCATCGTGACCGAGAACGGTCGTCGGGTCATCACCCCGATGCTGATCGTGATCGTGGCGCTCGGGTCGACCGACGTGCTGTTCGCGCTCGACTCGATCCCGGCCATCTACGGGTTGACCAACGAGCCGTACCTCGTGCTGACGGCCAACATCTTCGCCCTGATGGGCTTGCGGCAGCTGTACTTCCTGCTCGGTGACCTGCTCGAGCGGCTCGTCTACCTCTCGTACGGGCTGGCGTTCATCTTGGCCTTCATCGGGCTCAAGCTGATCCTGGAGGCGCTGCACGAGAACGAGCTGCCGTTCATCAACGGCGGCGAGCACGTACCGGTTCCGGTGATCCCCACGCTGCTGTCACTGGCGGTGATCGTGGGCACGCTCGTCGTCACCACGCTGGCCAGTCTGGCAAAGGCCAGACGAGACCCGGCTGCCGCCCGAGCGGCGGAGGACACCGCCCCCTGAGCGAGACCGTGGACCGGGGGGGGGTTGGCGTTGGGGGGTCCGAGCGTCTACGGTTCAGCGTCTGCTTGAACGGACCGGAAACGCCGAATCCCGCCCGCCGGTCCGTCATCCCTTCGCCTCATCGACAACGACCAGGCTCAGGGCGGGAGTGGGGGAACCATCGTTCCTGGGTCCGTCCGGCTCCACCGGACTCCCTTGGGGTGAAGTCGCCACCGCGCGACCGGGCACCTTCCGCCCGAACCCGACAGCTCACCCCACAGGCGTCTGGGGAGGAGTTCTGTCATGCCCGATCAGTCCAAGCCCGATCACTCCAAGCACGATCAGTCCAAACACCGTGGTCCGCTGTCCCGCACGGTCGGCCGGCTAGCGGCCTGCGGGGTCGCCCTCGCCGTCGCAGCCGTCCCTCTCGTCGCGGTTGCTCCGGCCGAGGCAGCGACCGACCGCACGTGGAACCGTCTCGCCGAGTGCGAGTCCGGCGGCAACTGGCACATCAACACCGGCAACGGCTACTACGGCGGCGTGCAGTTCTCGTCCAGCACGTGGCGCGGCTACGGCGGGGGGAAGTTCGCCCCGTACGCACACCAGGCCAGCCGTGAGCAGCAGATCCGCATCGCCGAGAAGGTCCTCGACGGTCAGGGCTGGGGCGCCTGGCCGGCCTGCTCGAGTCGGCTGGGCCTCACCCGGGCCGATGCCCGCGCGGGCGGCGACCGAACGCGGACCAGCGGCGGACGTCAGCACACCTACGTGATCAAGCCCGGTGACACCCTGGCGAGCATCGCGCGCAAGAAGGACGTCGTGGGCGGTGCGGACAGGTTGTATCGACTCAACCAGTTCCGCCTCCATCACCACCGGGGCAACCTGCGCGTCGGCAACTTCCTGCGCCTGTACGACTGGAGGTGACCCGCTAGCCCAGCGGACGTCCTGCGGAGACCAGCAGGGCGGCCCGTTCGGCCGCAATCGGTGCCTCCTCGACGGTGCCGCCCTCGGGGGCGTGCAGCAGGTGCCCGTCCGGCGCGCTCACCCAGCCGACGTGGTGGACGGGTCGGCCGGGTCGCGCGAAGAACCAGAGGTCACCGCGGCGTACCTCACGCAGGTCGCTCGCGGGGAGCACCGCCTGCTGGTCCACTGCGTCACGGGGGACGGTTGCGCCGTGCGCGCGCAGGACGAGGTGTACCAGGCCGGAGCAGTCCAGTCCCCACCCGGAGGTGCCGCCCCACAGGTACCCCAGGCCGAGGTGCAGGCGGGCCGCGCCGAGCATGGCCTCGACCGTCGCCGGACGCGGCCACGGTCGCACCGCCCCGGCGTCGCACCGTGCCGTTCGACCGTTCGGCAGCCGCACGGTGACCGCCCCGTCCACCGCCCCGTCCACCGCGGCCAGACGGGGGAGCACGGTGCCGTACGACAACGCCACCGGCTCGCCGCGGGTGGACCCGGTCACCCCCGGGCTCGCGGTGACCACCACCAGGTCATCGAGCAGGTCATCGTCGGCGTCGGGTGGCGGCCCGAGGTGGGCTGTCCGGACCCATCCCGGGTAACCACTGGGGCCGGAGGCACACGGCTGCCAGGGCAGGACGACATGAGCCCAGCCGCCGTGCTCGGACAATAGCTCGACGGGTTCGCCGACGAGTGCCTGCGTGAGCGTCCGACCGTGCAACCCCAGGCGTACCTCGGGCGGCATGGCGGCCGCCCAGCCCGCGACGTCGGGTGCGTCGGCCACCGCGTGGGCGTCCACGTCGCGGGGGGCGTCGGGGCCGGTCCACACGGTTGCGACCGGAGCGGTGACCACCAAGCGGCTCACGGCAGGGACACCCCGAGCCCAGGTGCCCCCGGCAGCACCAGATGGCCGCGTTCATAGCGCACACCGCCGACCACCACCGGCTCCGCGGCCCACCACGCCGCGTCGAGGTCGGCCACGGTCGTGGTCCCGTGCGCGGCGACCAGGGCGGCGGCGGCACCAACGCCGACGACGGTCTCCATCATCGAGCCCACCGTGGCGCCGATCCCACAGGCGCGGGCGAGGGTCAGCAACGCCTCGGCGGGGCCCAACCCGCCGCACTTGGCGACCTTGACGTTGACCAGGTCGGCGGCGCCGCGGCGGATCACCTCAACGAGGTCACGCACGTCGTACACGGACTCGTCCGCCATCACCGGCGTCGCCACGGCAGCGGTCACCCTCGCGAGTCCGTCCAGGTCACGGGCGTGGACCGGCTGCTCGACCAGCTCGAGGTCGGCACCCGCGTCCTCCAGGGCGCTGACCACCCGGACCGACTCCCGCACGGTCCAGCCTTGGTTGGCGTCCACCCGCAGACGCACTCGCGGGCCGACCGCCCGGCGGACCGCGAGGACCCGGCCCACGTCACCGGCGGCGTCGGTGCCCACCTTCAGCTTCAGCACGCTGAAGCCTTCGGCGACGCGGTCGTGGGCGCTGCCCACGAGCCCGGCGACGTCGCCGGCGGCCAGCGTCACGTCGGTCGGCACCTGCCGGGCCGTACCGCCGAGCAGGTGGTGGAGGGGCAGGCCACGGCGGCGCGCGAGCAGGTCGTGCAGGCCGACGTCGAGTGCTGCCTTGGCGCCGGAGTTGCCGACCACGGTGGCGGCCACCGTCCGCAGCAGCGGCTGCAGGTCCTCGGGGTCCCGTCCCACCACGGCGTGTGTAAGGGGGCCCTCGACGCACGCCCGGGCGCCCGCCAGGCTCTCGCCGGTCACCTGCCACACCTGCGGTGCCTCGCCGTACCCGGTCACGCCGTCGGAGTCGCGGACCCGGACCAGCAGCGACTCCACCGTGGTGGTGCTGCGCAGCGCGGTGACGAAGGGGGTGTGCAGCCGGCCCCGGACGCCGAAGCAGTCGATCCCGACGACCGTGCTCACGCCGCGGATCCCGCCAGTTCCGCGCGGCTCCGCCAGCACGAGCGGGCCACCTCGGCGACGAGCCGGTTCCCGGTGTCCTCGTCGAGATCTGCCTGCGTGAGCACGACGAGGACGAACGGCGGCTCGCCGCTCGGCCGCACCAGGGCCGCGTCGTGGCAGACAGCGTCGATCCAGCCCGACTTGTGCGCGCACCAGGTGCCCGCGGGCAACCCGGCGGGCACGCCGTCAGAGTCCTCGACCCGCGCGAGCACCCCCTCGACCTCGGCCGACGAGGCAGCGTCCAGCAGCCGGTGACCGGCGAGCGCCCGCAGCACCGCCGCCAGGTCGTACGCGGTCACGACGTTGCTCGGGGCCGTGCTCCCCGCGGCGGTGTTCTGGATCCCGCGGCACACCCGAGAACGCAGCGCCCCGGCGTCGGCCCACACCTCGTTGACCGCGTCGAGCCCGACGTGCTGGAGCAGCAGGTTGGTGGCCAGGTTGCTCGACCGGATGATCGCGCGCTCCCCGAGCCAGCGCAGCGATGCCGTGCCGCCGACGCGGTGCCACGGCTCGTCGTCGTTGTCGTACGCCTGCGTGACGGTCACCGTCGCTCCGCGGACGACGGAGGCCGTGGTGGCCGCCACCGGCACCTGTCTGTCGAGATCGAGGCGGCCGCGCGCGTGCGCGCGGTGCAGCGCAACCAGCAGCGGCATCTTCATCGTGCTCGCGGCTGGGTGCACGCGGTCGACGTCGCGGCTCAGCCATGCAGTGCCGTCCAGGTCGCCCATCCACACCGACACCACCGCGTCGTGCTGCTCGGCGAGCGATTGCAGGAGGTCGGTGGGATGCACCCGAGCAGCGTAGAGGTCTCCGTGTCACCGCCCGGTGGCCAGTGACGTCGCCGCAACCGCGTCGGGTCTCGTCAGCCGCCGAGGTCGCTGGGGTCGCGGACGAAGGTCCGCTCCGCGCGCAGCGCCCGGTTGCTGAACCAGGTGAGCGCCCAGAGCACGACGCCGATCACCAGCAAGACCGCCGCCACCTTGTACTGGGCCGAGTCTCGACCAGACAACGGGGTGACGAGGTAGGCGCAGCTCAGGACGCCCACGACCGGCAGCATGAACGGCGAACGGAAGTGCTCGCGGCGGGGCGCTGGCCCGGTGGGGTCGTACGCCGGGGTGTCGGGTCCCGGCCGGTCGTCGCGGCGCAGCACCAGCACCGCGATGTTGACGACGGTGAAGGCACCGAGCAGCAGCAGCGCGGTCGTGCCGCCGAGGGTCGTGGTGGCGTCCTCGCTGACGAACCCGATGCCGAGGATGAGCCCGAACGCGAGCAGCGTGGTGAACACGATCGCCACCCACGGGGTGCGCCGACCGGGGTGCACCCGGCCGAGCGAGGGCGGCAGCACCGCCTGCTTGGCCATGCCGTACAGCAGCCGGCTCGCCATCAGCATGTTGATCAGCGCGGAGTTGGCCACCGCGAACATGGTGATGAACGGGAAGAGCTGGTCCATCGGCAGGCCGGGCGCACCCGCTCGTACCACTTCCAGCAGCGGCGTCTCGCTGGCCTCGAGCGCACCGATGGGGACCAGCGCCACGGCGCAGATCGACACGAGCACGTAGACCAGGCCGGTGATGCCCAGCCCGGTGAGCATCACCTTGGGAAAGATCCGGACGGGGTCGCGGGTCTCCTCGGCCATGTTGACCGAGTCCTCGAACCCCACCATCGCGAAGAACGCCAGGGAGGTCGCCGTGGTGACGGCGACGAACACGTTCTTGTCCTGGGGTGTGTCGAAGGCGACGATCCGGGAGAAGTCTGCGTCACCGCCGGCCATGGCGTAGAAGCCGATCAGGATCACCAGTAACAGACCGCTCAGCTCGACCAACGTGAGCACGACGTTGGCCTTGACGCTCTCGCCGACGCCCCGGAAGTTGACCGCGGCCACCAACAGCATGAAGCACAGCGCGATGATGGTGATCGTGCCGGCGGAGTCGTCGATCCCGAAGCCCGCGGCGAGGTTCGCGCCGAAGGCGCGCGACGCCGTCGACGCGGAGGTGATACCGGAGCTCATCACCGTGAAGGCGACGAGGAATGTGACGAAGTGCAGTCCGAACGCCTTGTGGGTGTACAACGCGGCGCCGGCGGCCTGCGGGTACTTCGTGACCAGCTCGAGGTACGACAGCGCGGTCACGGTCGCGACGGCGAACGCGACCAGGAACGGCAGCCAGGCCGCCCCACCGACCTCGGCCGCCACGTCGCCGGTCAGCGCGTAGACGCCGGTGCCGAGGATGTCGCCGACGATGAACAGCAGCAGCAGTCCCGGACCCATCACCCGCCGCAGCTCGGGCTGGTCCTCGGTCGTCTCCGGGCTGGACTGGGTCGATGCCATGGCGGGCTCCTCGGCGTCGGCGTCGGCGTCGGCGGTGACGGGGTCGGCGGTGTGGGGCCACTGTGTCGGAGGCGGCGCAGTCAAGGCAACGCCCACCGCCGTCGCGGCATCGACTCGCAGTCGGGTCGATCTACACTCTGCGAACGAGCCAGGGGGGTGGCATGAGACGACTGGCGACCAGCACGGCAACCGTGGTGCTGCTGACGGCCTGCAGCAGCCCGGGCGGGTACAGCCTCACGCAAGCTCCCCCGAAGGCCGGAGCCCCGCCGCCGCCGCTCAGCAGCACGGCCGCAGCGTTCACGGTCATTGGACAGGTCGAGGTGCCTGCCGAGACGCCGGGGCGAGCGGGCAGCAGTCCGTGCCTTCCCGACAATGACCCCTACGACGAGCTGGGGAGGGGAGCCGCCGTCACCGTGCTCGACCCCGGCGGGCAGGCGATCGCCCTCGACCGGCTGGGTCAGGGGGTCTACCTCGACGTCGGCGGGAGGCGGACGCAGTCGGTCAGGTGCGGCTTCCGGTTCCGGTTGGACTTGCCCGAGGGCGAGCAGTCTTACGACGTCGAGGTAGGCAGCCGCGTCCCGGTGCGTTACACGCGCGACGAGCTCGACCAGAAGCTCTCGCTGTCGCCCGGGGACTTCTGACGCCTCACGAGGAGGCCCGAGCCGCAGCCGTCATCGTCGTGTCGTCATGACGTGCTGTCAGGACACGGCCTACCACCCACGATCGCGCCACTCGCCCAGATGAGGCCGCTCGGTGCCCAGCGTCGTGTCGTCGCCGTGCCCCGGGTAGACCCAGGTCTCGTCGGGCAGCCGGGCGAACACCTTGTGCTCCACGTCGTCGACGAGCGAGGCGAAGTCTGGTGCCGACCAGGTCTTCCCGACCCCGCCCGGGAACAACGAGTCGCCGGTGAACAGGTGCGGCGTGCCGTCCGGGTCGTCGTAGAGCAGGGCGATCGACCCGGGAGTGTGGCCGACCAGAGAGATCACCTCCAGCTCCGAGCGGCCGACCACCACCCGGTCGCCGTCGGCGAGGCGGATGGCGACAGGCACTGGCAGCTCGTCGGCGTCGGCCGCACCGGCCAAGGTCTCCGCCCCGGTGGTGTCGACGACAGCGGGAAGTGCTTGCCAGTGGTCGCCGTGCCGGTGAGTGGTGACCACCCGGGCCAGTCCGCCGTCCCCGATCACCCTCGACAGCGTGTCCGGTTCGGCCGCAGCGTCGATCATCAGCTGTTCGTCGGTGTGCCGGCAGCGAAGCACGTAGGCGTTGTTGTCCATCGGGCCGACGGCGACCTTGGTGACGATCAGGTCGGGCAGTTCTCGCGTGTCCGGCCGTCCTCCGACCTTGACCCTGCCGGTGTACGTCATCGCGCCGCCTCCTCATGCGTGCCGGCCCCCACCGTACGCCGGGGCGCGGGCGCACCGACGGGCCCCGGCGGCCAGTGCTGAGCGTTTGATCCGCGCCACGGAAGGTTCTGTCGGACCCCCTCGTTAGCCTGGGCGCAACGCCGTCCCCCACCGCCGGCAAGGCCCGCAACGCCTGGGAGGATCCACCCCGTGGCAGACCGACTGCTGATCCGCGGCGCGCGCGAGCACAACCTCAAGGACATCTCGCTCGAGTTGCCGCGGGACAGCCTCATCGTGTTCACCGGCCTGTCCGGCTCGGGCAAGTCCTCGCTGGCCTTCGACACGATCTTCGCCGAGGGGCAGCGCCGCTACGTCGAGTCCCTGTCGGCGTACGCTCGGCAGTTCCTGGGGCAGATGGACAAGCCCGACGTCGACTTCATCGAGGGTCTGAGCCCGGCGGTGTCGATCGACCAGAAGTCGACGTCACGCAACCCGCGCTCGACGGTCGGAACGATCACCGAGGTCTATGACTACCTCCGCCTGCTGTACGCCCGGGCGGGCCGACCACACTGCCCGGTCTGCGGCCGGGCCATCGCCCGGCAGACCCCGCAGCAGATCGTCGACCGGGTGCTGGAGCTGGAGGAGGGCATCCGCTTCCAGGTTCTCGCGCCGGTGATCCGCGGCCGCAAGGGGGAGTACGCCGACCTGTTCCGGCAGTTGCAGACGCAGGGCTTCAGCCGGGTCCGGGTCGACGGGGAGACGCACCCCCTCGTCGAGCCGCCGACGCTCGACAAGCAGCGAAAGCACACCATCGAGGTGGTCGTCGACCGGCTGGCGGTCAAGGAGTCGGCCAAGCGCCGGCTGACCGACTCGGTGGAGACGGCGCTCGGCCTGGCCGGGGGACTGGTGCTGCTCGACTTCGTCGACCTGTCGGCCGACGACCCCGGCCGGGAGCGCACGTTCTCCGAGCACCTGGCCTGCCTGCACGACGACCTGTCGTTCGAGGAGCTCGAGCCGCGCTCGTTCTCCTTCAACTCGCCCTTCGGTGCGTGCCAGACCTGTCACGGCCTCGGCACTCGGATGGAGGTCGACCCCGACCTCGTAGTCCCCGACCCGGACAGGTCGATCGACGCGGGGGCCATCGCGCCGTGGTCGGCGGCCCACGTCTCCGACTACTTCGGTCGGTTGCTCGGAGCGCTGGCCGACGACATGGGCTTCTCCACCTCGGCGCCGTTCGCGCGACTGCCCGTCCGCGCCCGTACGGCCTTGCTGCGCGGACACCCCACCCAGGTGCACGTGCGCTACAAGAACCGTTACGGCCGCGAGCGCTCGTACTACACGACGTTCGAGGGCGTCATCCCCTACATCGAGCGACGGCACGCCGAGGCCGAGACCGACACCAGCCGCGAGCGCTTCGAGGGCTTCATGCGGCAGGTGCCCTGCCCCGCCTGCGGTGGTGCCCGGCTCAAGCCGGTCGTGCTGGCGTCCACCCTGACCGGGGTGCGCGACGCGCAGCCGGAGGAGAAGAACATCGCCGAGGTGTGCGCGCTGCCGATCGGGGACGCCGCGGCGTTCCTCGCCGCGCTGGAGATGAGCCACCGCGAGCGCCAGATCGGCGAGCGCGTGCTCAAGGAGATCCACGAGCGCCTGCAGTTCCTGCTCGACGTCGGCCTCGACTACCTCACGCTCGACCGCGCCTCCGGCTCGCTGTCAGGCGGCGAGGCTCAGCGGATACGCCTGGCCACGCAGATCGGCGCGGGCCTCGTCGGCGTGCTGTACGTCCTGGACGAGCCGTCCATCGGGTTGCACCAACGTGACAACCACCGGTTGATCGAGACGCTGCTGCGGCTCCGCGACCTAGGCAACACCCTGATCGTCGTCGAACACGACGAGGACACGATCCGGGTCGCCGACTGGGTGGTCGACATCGGGCCGGGCGCCGGCGAGCACGGGGGGCAGGTCGTCGTGTCCGGCACCGTCGAGGATCTCTACTCCTCACCCGACTCGTTGACCGGCCGCTACCTGTCCGGCCGGGAGCGGATTCCGCTGCCGGCGGCGCGGCGCCCGCGTACCGCCGGCCGGGAGCTGGTCGTCCACGATGCCCGCGAGCACAACCTGCGTGACGTCACGGTCGGATTCCCGCTGGGCGTGCTCTGCGCGGTTACCGGCGTCTCCGGTTCGGGCAAGTCGACGCTGGTCAACGACATCCTCTACACCTCTCTGGCCAGGCGCATCTACTCGGCCCGCGACATCCCGGGCCGGCACCGCACCATCACCGGAGCCGAGTTCGTCGACAAGGTCATCCACGTCGACCAGTCACCGATCGGGCGCACCCCACGCTCCAACGCCGCCACCTACACCGGTGTCTGGGACCACGTCCGCAAGCTGTTCGCCGCGACGCCGGAGGCAAAGGTGCGCGGCTACCAGCAGGGCCGCTTCTCGTTCAACGTCAAGGGCGGGCGCTGCGAGGCCTGCTCGGGCGACGGCACGATCAAGATCGAGATGAACTTCCTGCCCGACGTGTACGTGCCGTGCGAGGTGTGCCACGGCTCCCGTTACAACCGCGAGACGCTCGAGGTGCACTACAAGGGCAAGACCGTCGCCGACGTCCTCGACATGCCGATCGAGGTGGCCGTGGACTTCTTCGAGGCCATCCCCGCCATCTCACGGCACCTGCGCACGCTGGTGGATGTCGGCCTCGGCTACGTCCGACTGGGCCAGCCGGCCCCGACCCTCTCCGGAGGTGAGGCGCAGCGGGTCAAGCTCGCCTCGGAACTGCAGAAGCGCTCCACCGGTCGCACCGTCTACGTCCTGGACGAACCCACCACCGGCCTGCACTTCGAGGACATCCGCAAGCTGCTCGGCGTGCTCGGGCGCCTGGTCGACCAGGGCAACACCGTGCTCGTGATCGAGCACAACCTCGACGTGATCAAGACCGCCGACTGGGTCGTCGACATGGGCCCCGAGGGCGGCAACCGCGGCGGCGAGATCATCGCCGTCGGTACCCCCGAGGACATCGCCGCGACTCCGACGAGCCACACCGGCACGTTCCTGGCGCCGCTGCTGGCCGCGTCCCCGCCGGTTGCTGCCCCCGGCCCGCCGCAGCGGGCAGCAGCGGCCGAGGTGAGCGTCACCAAGGCGGCGGCCAAACGTGCTGCGGCGGCGGCACGGCGCGCCGAGACCGCGGGGCTGTCGGCGGCCGAGCGCCTCGGCCTGTCCGAGCCGACAGTGCGCGTGCCCGTACCCTGAACCAGGTCAGTGACGTCGACCCCGCGAGGCGAGTGCCCGATGAGACCAGCCACCACCGGCCCGGGCGCTTCCTGTCCCTGTCCGAGCCGTCGTGCGGTGCTGCGCACGGCCGTCCTCGGCGGGTCGGTCGCCGCCGCCGGCCTGCTGGCCAGTTGCGGCTCCTCCGACAGCGTGGCGTCCGGCGGGGGATCGTCCAGCAACACCCCTTCGCAGCGCGCGTCTTCCCCGGGCAGCCCGACGGGGAGCGGCAATCCGCCTGCCGCAGCCGGCAATACGCTGGGTCCGGTCAGCGACGTGCCGGTCGGTGGTGGGACGATCTTCGCCGAAGCCCAGGTCGTCGTCACTCAGCCGACGGAGGGAGACTTCCTGGCGTTCTCCTCGACCTGCACCCACGCGGGGTGCCAGGTCAGCGAGGTCATCGACGGCGAGATCGTGTGCCCCTGCCACGGCAGCCACTTCTCGATCGAGGACGGGTCGCCGGTCGCGGGTCCGGCGACCAACCCGCTGCCCTCGCAGCAGGTGTCGGTCGACGGCGACCAGCTGGTCCTGGGCTGAGGCTCCCGCGGGGAGCCGCTCGGGATTCCCGGCCTATTTGGTGCTGGCCTACTTGTTGTTGGCCTACTTGGTGTTGATGGTGATCTTGGCGATGCCCACCAGCAAGCCCGGCTTGACCGCATCGGTCTTGAAGGTCTTGTTGAGCAGTTTGGCGGCGTCGGGGGAGATCTCGACCTTGGTGCCTGCCAGGATCGCCGTGGACCCCTTGGTCTCGAGGGGCTTCAGGGTCCGACCGTCCAGCTGAAAGAGGAAGGCATCCTTGACCGCCGACCTGCCGTTGACGCTCACGTCACCGAACAGCTTCGACGTGCCCGGGTTGATGACGAAGTCGGTCAACTCGACCTTGGTCCCACCGGCGGACAATGACAAGCCGCTGCCCTGGTGCTGGCGACGACACCGACGACTGTCCGGGTGGCCTTGGCGTGCGAGCGACCGGGGTACATGTCGATCTCCTTGCGGGCGCGGTGACTGTACGGATGGGGTTCGCGCCCTGGCCGCGCCGGGATTGGTGGGGCCGTACCCCTGTCGCATCCCGTGCCATTGGGCGCAGACTGGTCACGTCGGTCCCTTTGGCCCCCGGAGGTGCTCGTGTTCCGGTCTCGCGTCGACCCCCTGGAGCTGTTGCCGGTCCTCTCCAGCGGTCGGCACCGCACTCCCCGCCGCGGCGGGTGCTTCATGGAGTTCGCGTCGTACCTCGCGGGGGAGCGGTGGAGCGACCACCCCACCTGCACCCACCCGCTGCTGGCCGAGCTGGCACGCGGGGTCAACGACCACACCAGCGACGACGCCCGGCCCCGGCTGGCCGAGCTGATCCCGTCCGTCATCGGGGTGACCACTCAAGACGTCCGCCTCGACGTGCTGGTCGTCCTGCGTTGCGCGCGGGAGGCGCTGCCGGTGGCCTCGGCGCCCCGACAGAGAGTGATGGCGGTCTCGATCCTGTCGGCCGAGCGGGTGCTCGCCGGCCTCGACGGGCGCCCCGCGGACAGCGTCTCGGACCCCAGCCGCCAGGTGCTCGACCAGGTGCCGCACGCTGCCTCGGAGGCCTCGCGCCTGGTGGGAGCGGCGGGGATCACGGTCACGGGCTTTCGTCGGCACGCCGCACCCAACACCGTGCGCGTCGCGGTCCGGGCAATCGCCCAGGCTTGTGTGCCTGACCCGGACGCGCGGTTGCGCCGCCTGCTGACCGGTGCCATCGAGGACTGTGCCCCCTGGCGGGTCGAGACGACGCAACTGCTGCCAGCGTCAGTGCCTGCGTCAGTGCCCGGTGCGGTGGACGGTCGAGGCGTCGTCGCCGTGGCCACCGACGAAGCGCATCGGGTCGCCTGAGCCGAGGTCGGTGACCCCGGCGCTGTCCAGGGCGCCGATCGCCATCGTGCGGCGCACGGCGGAGAAGGTCAGCACGTGGGCCAGCATGCCGCCGTACGTGAAGGTCTGCGGCGGGTCGCACACGGCGTCGACGAAGGTCTCGTCCGCCCGCCCGTCCTGCACGGATCCCACGACGAGGTCGCGAAAGCGCGGCCCTGCGGCGTCGAGACGACTCCGCAGCCCGGACACGGTCACGTCGCCCGGCGGCGGCATCTGCGTGCTGCCGTCCAGCGCGGCCAGCCACATCTCCAGCTGGCCGACCAGCCGGTCGCCGAGACTCCGCAGTGTCGGGTCGTCGTCGATGCCTTCGACCGACAGCTCGATCGGCTGATCCAGCACCTCGTCGTCGAGCTGCGCGGTGCGGTCGATGATCTCGCCGACCAGCCAGAGGTGGTGGTCGAACATCGTGGTGAGTACGTCCATGGTGGTGCTCCTCGAGGTTGCGGGCAGCCGGAGGCCGCCCGGGGGGTGGAAATGGATCCCGCTGCTGGCCGGCAGAGCGGGGCTTCCGCCGGGTCGGCGGCGGTAGTCCGACGGCGACGACGCGTACGCCCGTCCGAAGGCTCGGGTGAACGCCTCCGGGGAGCCGTACCCGGCGTCGAAGGCGATCTCGGTCACCGGGTCCGGCGTGCAGACGAGCCGGTGCGCGGCTCGCTCGAGCAGTACCCGCCGCCGGAACGCCCCGGGGGGTTCCCCGAGGGCGGCCGAGACGAGCCGGTCGAAGTGGTACCGGGACAGGTACGCCCGCCCGGCGAGGTCCGCACCGGACAAGCCGGGCTCGTCGAGGCTGGCCTCGATGAGGTCGAGGAAGCCTCGCAGGGAGTCGGTCGTCGCCATGGTCGATGATCTTGGCGCCTCGACGTGGCGCCGCGCCTGATCGTGCTTGCGGGGATCGCCCCGCCTTCCCGCAGTTGTCAGCAGCAGGCGTCGCTATAGCCACCGCTGACGCTGACAAGTCCGGGGAAGGGTCGGCCTCGGTCAGCTCAGCACGCGCAGGCGGATCGTCTCGGGCATGGCCCGCAGCTCCTCGACCACGTCCGGGGCGAGGTCCGCGCCCACGTCGGTGAGCACGTAGCCGAGGTCACCGGCCGTGCTGAGCAGCTGCCCGTCCACGTTGACCTGGTGCTGCGCCAGGATGCCGTTCACCGCGGCCAGGACGCCGGGTACGTTGCGGTGCACGTGCGCTACCCGGTGCTCCCCGAGTGGTTGCTGCAGCGCGATCGGCGGCATGTTGACGCTCATGGTGGTGCTGCCGGTGGCCACGTACGCCCGCAGCTTGCCGGCGACGTAGCGGCCGATGTCTTGCTGTGCCTCCTCGGTGGATCCGCCGATGTGGGGGGTGAGGATGACGTTGGGCAGTCCCCGCAGGTCGGACTCGAACGGGTCGCCGCTGGCGTGCGGTTCGTCGGGGAAGACGTCGACGGCGGCGCCGGCCAGATGGCCACTGCGGACCGCGGCGGCGAGGGCGGAGTGGTCGACGACGAAACCGCGGGACAGGTTGAGGAACACCGCGCCGGAACGCATCTGGGCGAACTGCTCCTCGGTGAACAAGCCGGCGTTGCCGGTCCGCCCGTCGACGTGCAGCGTCACCACGTCGGCCTCCACGAGCAGCTCCTTGAGCGAGGCACACCGTTGCGCGTTTCCAAGAGCCAGCTTGTCGGCGGTGTCGTAGAAGACCACCCGCAGGCCGAGAGCCTCGGCGAGCACGGACAGCTGGCTGCCGATGTTGCCGTACCCGACGATTCCGAGGCAGCGGCCCCGCATCTCGTGTGCACCGTCGGCCGACTTGTCCCACCGGCCGTCGTGCAGGGCCGCACTCTTCTCGGTGAGCCGCCGGGTCAAGGAGATCATCTCCGCCAGCGCCATCTCCACCACGCTGCGGGTGTTGGAGAAGGGGGCGTTGAACACCGCGACCCCACGGTGCGATGCCGAGTCGAGGTCGACCTGGTTGGTGCCGATGCAGAACGCCCCGACCGCGAGCAGGTCCGGTGCCGCGGCGAGGGCCGCTGCGTCGAGCTGGGTCTTGGAGCGGATCCCCAGCAGGTGAACGCCGGCCAACCGCTCTGCGAGCGCTTCGGCGGGCAGGGCGCTGCGTACGGTCTGGACCTCCACACCGGACTCGGCCAACAGCTCGACGGCGTCGGGGTGCACATTTTCCAGCAGCAGGGCCCTCATGACCCTCATCATCCCACCCGGCAGGCACCTGTCTGATCGCTGCGCCGGGCCGGCGCCGATGGGTACCGGGGCCACCCCGGTGCAATAGGGCGGTACCGGGGCCACCCCGGTCCGGGCAGGGACGGCACCGCAGCCACCCACACAGGCCGTGGGGCTGTCGGTACGGCCTCGTAGGCTTGGCGACGTGGCCGACCCCGCGACCTACCGGCCGGCACCGGGAGCGATACCCGAGTCGCCGGGGGTCTACCGCTTCAGCGACCGCCACGGCGCCGTGATCTACGTGGGCAAGGCCAAGTCGCTGCGCCCTCGGCTCTCGTCGTACTTCCAGGACGTCACGAACCTGCACCCGCGCACCCAGACGATGGTCACGACAGCGGCCAAGGTGGACTGGACCGTGGTGTCCACCGAGGTGGAGGCCCTGCAGCTGGAGTACACCTGGATCAAGCAGTTCGATCCCCGCTTCAACGTCAAATACCGCGACGACAAGTCGTACCCGTGGCTCGCGGTGACGCTCGCCGACGAGTTCCCGCGGGTCATGGTGGGCCGCGGCCCCCGCCGCAAGGGCGTGCGCTACTTCGGGCCGTACAGCCACGCCTGGGCGATCCGCGAGACCGTGGACCTGCTGCTGCGGGTGTTCCCGATGCGCTCGTGCTCCAACGGGGTCTTCCGGCGCTCCGAGCAGATCGGTCGACCCTGCCTGCTCGGCTACATCGGCAAGTGCGCCGCACCGTGTGTCGGCCGGGTCGACGCCGAGGAGCACCGCGCGATCGTCGAGGACTTCTGCGCGTTCATGGCCGGCCAGACCACGGCGTACGTGAAACGGCTCGAGGCGCAGATGCGCGAGGCCGCCGCGGCGCAGGAGTACGAGAAGGCCGCCCGTCTCCGCGATGACATCGGCGCGCTCAACCGGGCGATGGAGAAGAACGCGGTCGTCCTGGGCGACGGCACCGACGCCGACGTGGTCGCGCTCGTGGAGGACCCGCTCGAGGTCGCGGTGCAGATCTTCACGGTGCGGGGCGGGCGGATCCGGGGACGGAGGGGGTGGGTTGCCGACAAGGTGGACGACGCCGGCACCGGCGACCTGGTCGAGCGGGCACTGCAGACGCTGTACGACGGGGAGGGCACCGCGGGCATCCCGCGCGAGGTGCTGGTCCCCGTACTGCCCGACGACGCCGACGTCTTGACCCAGTGGCTGACTCAACGGCGTGGGGGCCGGGTGTCGCTGCGAGTGCCCCAGCGCGGTGACAAGCGGTCGCTGCTGGAGACCGTGGAACGCAACGCGCAGCAGTCGCTGGCCGTGCACAAGACCAAACGCGCCAGTGACCTCACCACCCGCAATCGGGCGCTCGAGGAGATCCAGAGCTCGCTCGACCTGGCCGAGGCGCCGTTGCGGATCGAGTGCTACGACGTCTCGAACCTGCAGGGCACCGAGGTGGTCGCGTCGATGGTGGTGTTCGAGGACGGCCTGCCCCGCAAGAGCGAGTACCGTCGGTTCGTCATCCGCGGTGTCGACGGGCAAAACGACGTCGCGTCGATGCACGAGACCATCACCCGTCGCTTCCGGCGCCTGCTCGACGAGCGCTCGCAGTCCGGCGGCCCCGACCTTCCCGGCGACGAGGAGGGTCCGCTGCTGGTCGACCCCACCACCGGCCACCCGCGCTCCTTCGCGTACGCCCCCGGCCTCGTCGTCGTCGACGGCGGTCCGCCCCAGGTCGCCGCGGCCCAGCGGGCCCTCGACGAGCTCGGCGTCGACGACGTCCCGGTTTGCGGCCTCGCCAAGCGTCTGGAGGAGGTGTGGGTCCCCGGCCAGGAGGACCCGGTCGTGCTGCCGCGGACCAGTGAGGGGCTCTACCTGCTCCAGCGAATCCGCGACGAGGCGCACCGCTTCGCGATCACCCATCACCGGGGGCGCCGCTCGCGCAGCATGGTCGAGTCCGTGCTCGACGACGTGCCGGGTCTTGGCGAGGTGCGGCGCAAGGCGCTGCTGCGGCAGTTCGGTTCGCTCAAGCGGTTGCGCGCGGCGGAGGTCGACGACGTGGCGGCCGTGCCCGGCATCGGGCAGCGCACCGCCGAGGCCATTGTGGCGGCGCTGGCCACCCCGGTGGGCCACGCTGTGACCAGCACGACGGTGTCGGCGGTGAACACCGCGACGGGCGAGGTGCTCGACGACGGGGAGGCCTGATGGGTTCGGTGTGCGAGCTGGTGGTCGTCAGTGGCATGACCGGGGCAGGGCGCAGCACGGCCGCCAAGGCCCTGGAGGACCTCGGCTTCTTCGTCGTCGACAACCTGCCCCCGCAGCTCCTGCACCGGGTCGTGACCCTCGTCGGTGACACCGGTGAGGAGGATCTCCGGCTCGCCGTGGTCGTCGACGCTCGCTCCCGGTGGTTCTTCAGCGAGCTCGCCGGCGCGCTGCGTACCCTCCACGACCGCGACCCGCGACCCTCCGTTCTCTTCCTCGAGGCCTCCGACGAGGTGCTCGTACGGCGTCAGGAGGCCGCCCGGCGGCCGCATCCGCTGCAGGCTGGAGGGCGGCTGCTCGACGGGATCGAAGCCGAACGCAAGCTGCTCGCGCCCCTGCGCGGTGACGCCGACGTCGTCGTCGACACGACCCACCTCAACGTGCACCAGCTCGCCGCCCGGATCGCGACGGCTTTCGCCAGCCCGGCCGACGCGGTCCTGCGCGCCACCGTCATGTCGTTCGGCTTCAAGTACGGCATCCCGGTCGACGCCGACATGGTCGCCGACATGCGGTTCCTGCCGAACCCGTTCTGGGTGCCCGAGCTGCGGCATCAGACCGGGCTGGACCGTCCCGTCAGCGAGTACGTCGCGGCTCAGCCCGATGCGATCGCCTTCCTCGACGCGTACGAGGGCCTGCTCGCGACCCTGACCGGGGGATTCGTGCGCGAGGGCAAGAGGTTCGTCGCGGTCGCGATCGGTTGCACCGGCGGCAAGCACCGCAGCGTGGCCATGGCCGAGATGTTCGGGGACCGGCTGCGCGCCCGAGGGGTCGAGACCCTCGTCGTCCACCGCGACCTGGGCCGCGAGTGAGCGGCTTCCCGCGTGCGGTGCGACGTCCGCGTCGCGACCCCAAGGTGGTGGCTCTGGGAGGGGGCCACGGCCTGGCCGCGACGCTGTCCGCCTTGCGCCGGGTGACCCCGCACCTGACCGCAGTCGTCACCGTCGCCGACAACGGCGGCTCCTCGGGGCGGCTGCGTGATGAGCTCCACGTCCTGCCCCCCGGCGACCTCCGCATGGCGCTCGCAGCGCTGTGCGGAGACGACGAATGGGGCCGGACGTGGGCTGACGTCCTGCAGCACCGCTTCAGCAGTGGCGGTGCGCTGCACGACCATGCCGTCGGCAACCTGCTGATCGTGGCGCTGTGGCAGCTGCTCGGGGAGCACGTCGAGGGCCTCGACCTGGTCGGACGGCTGCTCGGCGCCCACGGACGCGTGCTGCCGATGTCCGCGGTGCCGTTGGACATCACCGCCTCCGTCGGGGGCTTGCCCGGCGACCCCGACGCAGTACGCCTGGTCCGCGGCCAGGTGCAGGTGGCCTCGACTGCCGGCCAGGTGCTCAGCGTGGCGCTCGAGCCGGCCGACCCCCCGGTGTGCCCGGAGGCGGCCGTGGCGATCGGTGCGGCCGACGTCGTCGTCGTCGGCCCGGGATCCTGGTTCACCAGCGTCATTCCGAACCTGTTGGTGCCGGGCCTGCTCAGGGCGCTGCAGGAGACCCCCGCCCGGCGCGTCGTGGTGCTCAACCTGGCACCACAACCGGGCGAGACCAGCGGGTTCTCGGCCGAGACGCACCTCGAGGTGCTGGGGGCACACGCCACCGAGTTCACCGTCGACGTCGTGCTCGCGGACCCCAGCAGCGTCACCGACCTGGCCAGCCTCGAGGAGTCAGCAGCCTCGCTCGGTGCCCGGCTGGTGATCGCCGACGTCGCGGTGGGTGACGGCACGCCTCGACACGACCCCTTGCGCCTGGCCGCGGCGCTGGAGCCGATCGTGCGCCAGCGGGGCTGACCCGGGCCCATGACGGCCGCGTACGCCAGGTCACGAGACGGTCACGTCGGGGGCTAGTGTCGCTGCGGGGCGGCACTAGAATGCCCGACGCACCAACCGGGACCTCGCGGGTCCCGCCACAGCTGGGGACGGGATCAACGCACATGGCGATGACGGCACAGGTCAAGTCCGAACTCGCCAGCTCCGAGGTGACCCGCTCCTGCTGCCGCAAGGCCGAGGTCTCCTCGACGCTGCGCTTCGCCGGTGGCCTGCACATCGTGTCCGGCCACATCGTGATCGAGGCCGAGCTCGACACCGGTGCCGCCGCCCGCCGCCTGCGCCGCGACGTCGCCGAGGTCTATGGCCACCCGAGCGAGGTGTCGGTGCTGTCGGTCGGCGGCATCCGTAAGGGCACCCACTACGTGCTGCGTGTGGTCAAGGACGGCGAGGCGCTGGCCCGCCAGACCGGCCTCATCGACAGCCGCGGACGCCCGGTGCGGGGCCTGCCGCCGCAGGTCGTCTCCGGCGGCGCATGCGACGCCGTGGCGGCCTGGCGGGGCGCGTTCCTCGCGCACGGTTCGCTCACCGAGCCGGGCCGGTCGTCCTCGCTGGAGGTGACATGTCCCGGCCCCGAGGCCGCCCTGGCCCTCGTGGGTGCGGCCCGCCGACTGCACATCTCGGCCAAGGCCCGGGAGGTGCGCGGTGTCGACCGGGTCGTGATCCGCGACGCCGATTCGATCGGGGCGCTGCTCACCAGGCTGGGCGCCCATGGGTCCCTGATGGCGTGGGAGGAGCGGCGCATGCGCCGCGAGGTGCGCGCCACCGCCAACCGCCTGGCCAACTTCGACGACGCCAACCTGCGCCGCTCGGCCCGGGCCGCGGTGGCCGCCGGGGCACGGGTCGCCCGCGCGCTCGAGCTCCTGGGTGACGACGTACCCGACCACCTGCAGATGGCTGGCTCGCTGCGGGTCGAGCACAAACAGGCCAGTCTCGAGGAGCTGGGGCAGCTACACGACCCGCCGCTGACCAAGGACGCCGTCGCGGGGCGGATCCGCCGCCTGTTGGCCATGGCCGACAAGCGCGCGGCCGAGCTCGGCCTGCCTGACACCGAGGCGAGCCTGACCCCGGAGATGCTGGTCGACTGAAACGCCCTCCGCGGGCCGGCCGCTCGACACCGGCCAGCCGCTAGGGTCGAGACTGGTCCCCGCTGTCCCCCTGCTGCTTCGAGGAGTCCGACCCCGTGACCGTACGCGTAGGAATCAACGGCTTCGGCCGCATCGGCCGCAACTTCTACCGCGCCGTTGCGGCCACCAGCGCCGACATCGAGATCGTCGCCTTCAACGACCTCGGTGACGACGACACCCAGGCGCACCTGCTGAAGTACGACTCGATCCTGGGCCGGTTCCCGGCGGAGGTCTCGGTGACCGACAAGGGGATCCAGGTCGGCGACGAGGTGATCGCGTCCCTGGCAGAGCGCGATCCGGCAAAGCTGCCCTGGGGTGACCTCGGCGTCGACGTGGTGATCGAGTCCACCGGCTTGTTCACCGATGCCACCAAGGCCCGGGCGCACCTCGACGGAGGGGCCCGCAAGGTGGTCATCACCGCGCCGGCCAAGAACGAGGACGTCACCATCGTGATGGGCGTCAACGACGACGCGTACGACCCCGCTCAGCACGCGATCATCTCGAATGCGTCGTGCACCACCAACTGCCTGGCGACGATGGCAAAGGCCCTGCACGACTCCTTGGGCATCCAGCGCGGCCTGATGACGACGATCCACGCCTACACCCAGGACCAGAACTTGCAGGACGGCCCGCACTCGGACCTGCGCCGTGCTCGCGCCGCCGCGATCAACGTGGTGCCGACCTCGACCGGTGCGGCGAAGGCGATCGGTCTGGTCCTGCCCGAGCTGCAGGGCAAGCTGGACGGCTTCGCGTTCCGGGTGCCGGTCCCGACCGGTTCGGTCACTGACCTGACGTTCACCGCGGGACGGGAGACGTCGGTGGCCGAGGTCAATCGGGCGGTGCGTGAGGCAGCCGAGGGGTCGCTCGCCGGCTACCTGCGCTACACCGAGGACCCAATCGTCTCCTCCGACATCGTCACCGACCCCGCGTCATGCATCTTCGACGCCGGACTGACCAAGGCCATCGGCGATCAGGTGAAGGTCGTCGGCTGGTACGACAACGAGTGGGGCTACTCCAACCGGCTCGTCGACGTGGTCAACCTCGTCGGCGACACCCTGTGAGCACAGGCCCCGGGGGCCTGCGTACCGTCGCCGACCTCGGTGACCTCCGGGGTCGGCGGGTGCTCGTCCGCAGCGACCTGAACGTGCCGCTCGACGGTGACGAGATGGCCGACGACGGGCGGGTGCGGGCGAGTGTTCCGACCCTCGCCGCGCTGCGCGACGCCGGCGCCCGGGTCGTCGTCGTCGCGCACCTCGGCCGCCCCGAGGGGCGACCGGACCCGCACCTCTCACTGAGCCCGGTCGCTGCCCGCCTCGGGGAGCTGCTCGGCTCGCCGGTCGTCTTCGCCACCGACACGGTCGGGGAGTCTGCCAGGCGGGTCGTCTCCGGCTTGGGCGACGGCGACGTCGGGGTGCTGGAGAACGTCCGGTTCGAACCAGGGGAGACCTCGAAAGACGACGGCGAGCGGGCCGCGTTCGCCGACCGCCTCACCGGCCTCGCCGACGTCTTCGTCTCGGACGGCTTCGGTGTCGTGCACCGCAAGCAGGCGAGCGTCTACGAGGTGGCCCAGCGGCTGCCGCATGCCGCCGGGGGGCTCGTGCTCGCCGAGGTCGAGGTGCTGCGCCGCCTCACCCACGACCCGCACCGCCCGTACGCCGTCGTGCTCGGGGGCTCGAAGGTGTCGGACAAGCTGGGTGTCATCGCGAGCCTGCTGGAGCGGGCCGACAGCTTGCTCGTCGGCGGGGGGATGCTGTTCACGTTCCTGGCCGCCCAGGGCCACGAGGTCGGCGCGTCGCTGCTCGAACGAGATCAGCTCGACGCCGTCCGCGGCTACCTGGACACCGCGCGCCAGCGCGGCGTACGCATCGTGCTCCCGACCGACGTGGTGGTGGCGGCGGCCGTGTCTGCCGACGCACCCGCCCGCGTTGTCGCCGCGGACGCGATTCCCGCCGACGAGATCGGCCTCGACATCGGGCCCGACTCCGCCGAGCACTTCGCGGAGCTGATCCGCGGCTCGCACACGGTGTTCTGGAACGGCCCGATGGGCGTGTTCGAGCTGCCCCCGTTCGCCGCCGGCACCCGAAGCGTCGCCCAGGCACTGACCGAGGTGGACGGGCTGTCGGTCGTCGGCGGCGGGGACTCCGCCGCGGCCGTGCGTGCCCTCGGCTTCCGCGACGACCAGTTCGGGCACATCTCCACCGGCGGGGGAGCCAGCTTGGAGTACCTCGAGGGCCGACCGCTCCCCGGGCTCGAGGTCCTGCGGGAGCACGCCCGGTGACGGCCCCGCGTATCCCCCTGATGGCGGGCAACTGGAAGAGCAACCTCAACCACCACGAGGCCGTCGTCCTCGTGCAGAAGCTCGCGTGGACGCTGTCGGACAAGGGTCACGACCCGGCCCGCTCCGAGGTGGCCGTCATCCCCCCGTTCACCGACCTGCGCAGTGTCCAGACCCTCGTGGACGGCGACCGGATCCCGATCCGGTACGGCGCACAGGACGTCTCCCGGCACGACGGCGGGGCCTACACCGGTGAGATCTCCGCGGCCATGCTCGCCAAGCTGGGTTGCCGCTACGTCCTGGTGGGTCACTCCGAGCGTCGGGAGCACCACGGTGAGAACGACGGCTTGGTCAACGCCAAGGCGGCCCGCGTGGTGGAGGCGGGCATGACCCCGATCGTATGTGTGGGGGAGGGCCTCGAGGTCCGCCATGCCGGCGAGCAGGTGCCGCACGCGGTGGCCCAGCTCGACGGCGCCCTCGCCGGCTTCGACGCTGCGCAGGTGGCCACCATGGTGCTGGCGTACGAACCGCTCTGGGCGATTGGCACCGGCGAGGTGGCGACTCCTGGCGACGCACAGGAGGTCGCCGCCGCCTTGCGCGCGCGGGTGGCGGAGTCGCACGGTTCGGAGGCGGCCGCAGGCGTGCGTATCCTGTACGGCGGGTCGGTGAAGACGGCGAACGTCGCCGGGCTGATGGCCGAGCCCGATGTCGACGGCACGCTCGTCGGCGGGGCCAGCCTGCAGGCCGACGAGTTCGCCGGCATCTGCCGCTTCTACCAGATGCCGACCGACCTGCCTGCTCGTTGACGTCCCGACCCCGCTTGGAGCATCCTGTGGAGCTCGCCTTCTCGATCCTGTTGCTGCTCACCAGCCTGCTGCTGGTGCTGCTGGTGCTGCTGCACAAGGGCCGCGGCGGCGGGCTGTCGGACATGTTCGGCGGTGGCGTGTCCAGCGGCCTCGGCGGTTCGTCGGTGGCGGAGCGCAACCTGGACCGCATCACGGTGGGTATCGGCCTGGTCTGGGTGCTGAGCGTGGTCGCGTTGGGGCTGTTGATGAAGATCGGCAACGGGTGACCGCTCGGGTCCACCAGGCACGGACTTGTCTCCCGCCAATTGCCGTTACGCCGTAGGATTCGGCCAACGGCACAAGCGACGGATCCGGCGTCGGCGCCACGAACGCACGACCAGCTAGCAACGACCAGGTAGCAACGACCGTGAAGCAACGACCGTGAAGCAACGACAGCACGAGGAGACCAGACGTGGGTAGTGGCAGTGCCATCCGGGGCAGCCGGGTCGGAGCCGGCCCGATGGGCGAGGCCGAGCGGGGCGACTCCGCTCCGCGGCAGCGCGTGTCGTACTTCTGCGCCAAGGGGCACGAGACGCAGCCCAGCTTCGCGGTCGAGGCGGCTGTGCCCGACACCTGGGACTGCCCGCGCTGCGGCCTGCCGGCCAACCGGGACCTGGACAACCCCCCGCCGCCCCCGAAGATCGAGCCGTACAAGACCCACCTCGCGTACGTGAAGGAGCGCCGCTCCCAGAGCGAGGCGGAGGAGATCCTGGACGAGGCGCTCAGCACGTTGCGGGCCCGTCGCAAGAGCGGCGACGTCGTCTTCTGAGGTGATGTCGTCTTCTGAGGTGATGTCGTCTGCTGAGGCGTGCTGACTAGGGTGCATTGATGTTGCCTTGGTCCGTCGACCTTGCCGGCCGCATCGACGAGCACGTCTTCGACAGTGTGCTGCTGCGGGACAATCCCTTGGGAGACCCGCACCAGCGCCCGTTGTGGGTGTACGTGCCGCCGGGTTACGACGAGTCGAAGCGCCGCTACGCCTCGGTGTACGTCATCCAGGGCTACACCGGGCACGTCAGCATGTGGCGCAACCGGGCGGCGTTCCGGCAGCCGTTCATCGAGGCCGCCGACGATGTGTTCGCCCGCGGTGAGGCGCCGCCAACGATCGTGGTCTACGCCGACGCCTGGACCGGCTACGGCGGGAGTCAGTTCGTGGACTCGCCTGGCACCGGCGCCTACCACTCGTACCTCTGCGACGAGATCGTTCCGTTCGTCGACAGCCGGTATCGGACGATCGCCACCCGCGATCACCGGGCGATCAGCGGCAAGTCCAGCGGCGGCTTCGGAGCGATGATCACGCCGATGCTCCGCCCTGATCTGTTCGGCGCGTTGGCCACCCACGCCGGGGACTCGCTGTACGAGTTCTGCTACCTCCCGGAGTTCGCGAAGACCGTTCGACACTTGCGGGAGTACGACGGTGACATCCGCAAATGGTGGGCCGACTTCCGCGGGCGTACGTCGTTCACCAAGGAGGCGGACCAGACGCTGTTGATGATGCTCGGGGTGTCCGCGTGCTTCTCCGCAACTGCCGATGGCACGCCCGTGCTGCCGTTCGACAGCACGACGGGCCAGCTCGTCCCCGAGGTGTGGCAACGGTGGCTGGACTGGGATCCCGTGCGGATGGTGGAGCGGTACAGCGACGCGGTCAAGTCATGGCGCGCGGTGTGGATCGACGGCGGGACCCGAGACGAGTGGTACCTCGACATCGGCGCCAAGGCTTTCCAGCGGGAGATCAGCCGAGCCGGCCTGCCCGAGGAGCGAATCCACTTCGAACTGTTCGATGCCGGGCATGGCGGGATCGAATACCGCTACCCCCTCGCGCTTGCGTGGCTCGCCCACCAGATCGCGCCAGCCGATCGCTCCTCCCCCTGAACTCTCCGCCACAACAGGGTCAGTTGGTGTGGCCAGCCGCCGTCACATCGGGCCGGCCAGAGTCAGCCGTACCGTGACGGTGTCGCCCTCGTCGAGCCCCTCGGCCCGGCGCACCGCGTCCTTCACCGGCACGACGTACAGCCTGTCCTTGGGGAACAGCGAGGTCTCCCACTCGGTGGCGCCGATCCGCGCCCGGACCGGGATCATCCCCCAGCCGTACGTCACGACCGCGGACACGGCGTGGACGTGCAGGCTCTCGTCGGCTGGGACCGTGACGAAGTAGAACGGCGACGGTCCCCGCCAGTGCCAGAGGTCGCCCGTGAAGTCCAACTCCATCCCGGCAGGCTCTCCCATCACACGCTGTCCTGGCTGGTGTCCTGGCCGGTGTCCTCGGTCATGCTGAGCAGGCTACGTTTCGTTCCGGACGTTGTGCTTGCCGGATCGGTGGAGTGGTGTGAAGCCAGGTGCGACCCCCACGGCACGGGCTCTACTGACCCTCGAGCTGGTCCAGGGGAGCCCGGGGATCACCGCGGACCGGCTCGGCGACAAGCTGGGCGTCTCGGAGCGGGCTGCCCGGCGCTACGTCGCCATCCTGCGCGAGGCCGGCATCCCGATCGAGTCCGTGCGGGCGCCGTACGGCGGCTACCGCGTCGGCCGCGGCCTGCGACTCCCGCCGCTGGTGTTCACCGCCACCGAGGCTCTCGGCCTGGTGATGGCCGTGCTCGACGGCCACCACGACGCCGGCGATCCCACCGACCCGGTCGGCAGCGCGCTGGGCAAGATCGTGCGGGCGCTGCCGGAGCCGGTGGCGGCACATGCTGAGGCGGTACGCCGGAGCACGGCGCCCGCTCCCGACCGCGCCGCGGCCCGCCCCGACCCCGAGACGACGAGCGTCCTGGTACGGGCCCACTCCGACCAGCGACGGGTGCGGCTCGGCTACCGCTCCGAGACCGGGTCGGAGTTGGTCGCCGAGGTCGACCCGTGGGCAATCGTCGTACGCCACGGCCGGTGGTACCTGCTGTGCCACTCCCACGCCGCGAACGCCCTGCGGGCCTACCGGATCGACCGGGTCCGCGGGGTCGACGTGCTCGACGACGCCTTCACCCCACCCGCCGACCTCGACCCGGTCGCCCTGCTCGAGGAGCACCTCGCCGTCGGTTGGGAGTACGACGTCGAGGTCGTCATCGACGCATCTCTGGACACCGTGGCGCGGTGCGTCCCCCGCTCTCTGGGACGGCTGCAGCCCCTCGACGCCGCTACCACCCAGCTGGTCGGCAGCACCAGCAACCCGACGTGGTACGCCGAGCAGCTCGCGGCGATCCCCGCGTCGTACCGGATCGTGCAGTGCCCCGAGCTCCGGGACGCCACGCGCCTCATCGGGCAGCGGCTGCTCGCGGCGAGTCAAGACCGCCAGTCCTGACAGCCTCAACCGCTCCCGCCCGCCAATCCTCGACCCCCGCGTGGTCATGGAACTCTGCGATGTGTGATCGGCTCGCTCATGCGTGCCATCCAGCCGGCGGGTCCTCACCGACCAGACCGTCCACAGCCTCGCGGAGCAAGTCGGCGTGCCCGGTGTGCCGGCCGTACTCCTCGATCAGGTCGCAGACCAGCCGGCGCAGGCTGGCATGGCGACCGTCGGGCCCGGAGACGTGGACGAGCTGGTCGAGCCCGCCGTCCGTCAAGGCCGCGTCGAGCCGCACGCGAGACCGCGCGACGGCGCCGTCCCAGAGCGCGTAGAGCTGTTCGGGAGTGTCGTCGGCGGCGGAAGTGAACTCCCAGTCGTCCGTGCCGTCCCAGCCGGTGGCCTCCCACGGCGCGCCGATCGGCTCCCCCCTCAGCTTGGTAGTGAACATGTAGTCCTCCCCTGCAGCGAGATGTTTGAGCAGGCCCCCGAGGGTCAGCGAGGAGGCGCCGATGCGGGTCTGCAGCCCGGCCGCGTCAAGGTAGCCGGCCTTCCAGCGGAAGGTCGTGCGGAGGCGGTGGAGCGCACCGACGATGTGTTCGGTCTCACTGCCGGCGAAGGGAGGTTCCCAGGGAGTGTCGATGTCGTTCACGGCGCCACCGTAGACGGCATTGCGGACGTTCCACGTCCGGAGGTCGCGCCTGGGCGACGTGGGAATGTCCTGACCTGGCGACGCGGGCTCAGCTCAGAGCACGGAGAAGCGCGCCGGAAGACCCGGCCGGCCGGTGGCGGCGAGCAGTAGCGGCCCGGCGAGGCCGTCGGCGACGGCGAGGTCCGCGATGACATGGAGCGCCTGCGCCGCAGCCGTTGCGGGAACGTCCGGCCGCACACCGAGCGCTGTGGCCAAGTCCGCGGTGTGCACGGCCAGCTCGAACGTACGCGTCGGCAGGTAGTCACCGAGCTGCATGCCGCCGGCAATGGTCGTCATGAGCTCGGTGCCGTCCTGGGTATCGACAAGCCGGAGCACACGTGCGCTGATCTGCGCCACACCGGCGGCGGGATCGGTGCCCAGAGCGGTCCCGGCGTCGCGTCCGCGCGCCGCAACGGCCGGATCGGCGGCGGCCACCCTGGTCGCGCGGAAGTACTCCGCGGCGGAAGCGACCTCGACCGCCGGGGCAGGACGAGCCAGGTACGTCTCCACAGTCAGCAGGGAACGGCTCGTGTGGCCGACCAGGGCGCGGACGTCCCACTCGCCCAGGCCAGGTAGGTGCCACCGGTCACCCACAACGGCGGCCGTACGTACGAACCACTTCGCGGCGTCGGTGAACGCCCGACGCGAGTCGTCCCACGAGAAGACCATGCTCGCGAGGCTAGCCGCGTCGCGTGCATGGTAAGAGACGGGCAGGCCAGTGTCCCCACGACGGGTACGCAGCGCCCTGCAGCTCCCACACTTGCGGACGCGGAAGCTGGACGCCGTTCTGAAGCAGCGTGCCGGGAGCGGCGGCTACTTGGGTGGCAGCGATCTGGCGTAGGTGACGCCGTGGTTCACCCAGCGCCGGAGCTCGTCGTCGGTCTCCAGCGCCGCGGCGTCGACGCGAAGCCAGCCATCCATCTCCCGACCCCGCATCGCGAAGCGGTGCACATGCGGCTCACTGAGCAGCGACTCGCTGTCGGCCGGATCGATTCGCAGCAGCAGGCCCCCCTTGCTGCTCGCACTGACGGCCATGTTGCCGTGGACCAAGAAGGCGAGCCCGCCGAACATGTGCTGCTCCGTCACTCCCCGGCCAGCCTGAACAACGTCGCGGATCCGGTCCGCGAGTTCGACGTCGTATGCCATGACACGCAGTCTCTCGCGGATGCCGATAGAACAGAGCGCCGCGCCCACCCACCCGGTGACGGGCCCGGCAGGATCCAGATGCGGAGGGCCAAGGGTGCGGTTACGCAACGAAGATGCAGAACGGGTGGCCGGACAGATCCGCGAACACATACAACGGCTCGCCGGGGTCATCGGTCCGGTCAAGGAGGAGCTCTGCGCCAAGGGCCTCCGCTCTCTCGCGCTGCCTGTGCAACTCCGCACGGTTGGAAACCGTGAAATCAACGTGTAACTGCATCGGGACATCGTGCTCGGGCCACGTTGTCCGAGCCAAGTGATCGACCTGCTGGAAAGCGAGCTTGCGCACCCCGGCGGTGTCGACCAGGACGAGCCAATCAGCCTCGTCGGGTGTCCCGTCCGCGGGCGGTTCGTCACCGGGTCGGTACTGCAGCCCGAGCAGCTGCCGGTAGAACTCGGCGAGGTCTCGCGGTCTGGTGGTGTCGAGAGCGGTGTGCAGCAGCTGGGGGTACTCAGCCATGCCCGAGACGCAGTCCACTCACCCTAGGCTCATCTCTCCGAGAGCTGCACCGCGACGGGCGCTCACCGAAACGATGCGCGGCGGCTGGAGTCGTTGCGACGCCACGGGGCGGGCGAAGTAGCCCCAGCGGCGAGGTCGTTCGGACCGGCTCGTCGAGCAGCTGAGCGTGGATCGAACGATCCTCCGGGCCCCGTCCCCGTTCAGACGGTGGGCGACCATGCCGCCGAACATGGTGCTGACCGACAGGGGCTGGCCGCGCGCCAAGTGGTGCCCGCCGGGGGTGGCCGCGCGCCGAGTGGTGCCCGCCCGGGGTGTCAAGGCGCCGCGGAGCCCCGATCGGCACCACTCGACTCGATGCGAACCCGCGGCTGACCGACTGGGGGAGTCAGGCCTCGAGCCCAGAGGCGGCGGCGCGGTCGACGAACCACCGGGTGGCAGAGACGCCGCGTACCGCCGCTCCTGGGACGCCTGTGTCTCCGGACCGGGCCCGGCGTACGGCGTCGGCCTTGTCCTCTCCGGACACCACGAACCACACCTCGCGCCCGGTGAGCAGCGCCGGCATCGTCATCGACAGCCGTACGGGCGGCGGCTTGGGGGAGTCGTGCTCGGCGACCACGTCGATCGCGCCGACCATCAGCGTGTCGTGGCCAGGGAAGAGCGAGGCCACGTGCCCGTCGGGGCCGAGGCCGAGCATCACCAGGTCGAAGCCCACCTCGGCCGCAGGTCGTACGTCGGCAGCGTGCTCGGCGGCGGCCTGGTCAGCTCGTGCCGCCGCCTCGGGGCCCTCCCCGGTACCGGCGGGGTCGGGATCGGGCGGCATCGCGTGCACGCGGGCCGGGTCCACGTCGATGTGGTCGAGCAACTCCTCGCGCGCTTGGGTCTCGTTGCGGTCGGTGACTCCGAGGGGCAGGAAGCGTTCGTCGCCCCACCAGACGTCGACCCGGGACCAGTCGACGGCCCCGGCGCTGGGGGATTCGCGTACGGCCGCGTGGATCGTGTTGGCGATCGTGCCGCCGGTCAGCACGACCGACGGGACTGCGCCCTCGTCCTGCCGCCGCCGCAGCAACCCGACGACCAGCGCAGCGACCGCACCTGCCAACTCGTCGGCGGAGTCGTAGACGACCAGGTCGTCGCTCACGAGTCGAGCGCCGCCCGCACCTGGGCCAGGCCGGTGTCGTGGTCGCGCAGGTGCAGCCGCAGCACCGGGCGACCGTGGTCTGCGAGGACCTGCCCGTCGCCGGCGGCCTGGGCGGCGATGAACTCGCCGAACGTGAACGGCCGGCCCGGCACCTCGAGGTCCTGGTGCGGCTGCGTGGTCACCTGCAGGTAGACACCGGTCGCGGGGCCGCCCTTGTGGTACTGCCCGGTGGAGTGCAGGAAACGCGGTCCCCAGCCGAACGTCACGGGTCGACCGGTACGCCGCGCCAGGGCGGGGCGCACCTGCGCCAGCGCGGCGTCGGCAGCCCGGTCGAGGTAGGCCATCACCGCGAGGTAGCCGGCGTCAGGGTCGAGTTGACCCAGGAGCGCCTCGACCGCTCCGGCCACGCTCTGGTCGGCACCGTCCAGGAGGCCTGGGGTGGCGTGCACCTCGACGGAGCCGTCGCTGAACAGCGGCGGCTCGGGGTCGGACTGCTGGTCCAGCATGCCGCGGGCGGCCCCCTTGGCACTCTCCACGTCGGGCTGGTCGAACGGGTTGATGCCGATGACCCGCCCGGCCACCGCGACGGCGAACTCCCACAGCAGCAACTGGGCGCCGAGCGGCGCGTCGACAGTGGCGCCCCATCCCGACGCCGGCCGGACCGAGTCGAAGACGAACCGCGGCCCGTACGTCACGAGCACGCTGTCGGCGGTGCTCGGGTCGAGGTTCGGGGCGTCGGTCCCCTCGACGACGATCGGCAGCAGCCCGTGGCCGCCTTTGCCGGTCGACTCCGCCACCAGCTGCTCGGCCCAGTCACCGAAGCCCGGGAAGGGAGACCCGGCATCGGCAAGCACCAGCTTGTCGACGCCCTGTGTCGCGGCCAGCCCCAGCAGGCCGCCCAGCCGCAGCGCCGGGTTGTCGGCGAAGTCGACGCCCAGGCCGACCCGTACCGCTGCCGCCTGGTCGAGCAGGGCGGTCAGGTCCACCCCGGCCAGGCCGCTGGGGACGAGCCCGAACGCGGTGAGCGCCGAGTAGCGCCCGCCGACATCGGGGTCGGCGTTGACCACGGTGTAGCCGGCCTCGCGGGCCTCACCGTCCAGAGGGGAGCCCGGGTCGGTGACCACGACGATGCGCTCGGCGGGGTCGATGCCGGCGTCGCGGAAGGCCCGCTCGTACGCCCGCCGCTGACTGTCGGTCTCGACCGTGGAGCCTGACTTGCTGGACACCACGACGACGGTCTGCTCGAGCCGGTCGGCCATCGCGGCACGCACGTAGTCGGGGTCGGAGGAGTCGAGCACCGCCAGCTCGACCCCGGCCGCCGCACACAGGACCTCGGGCGCGAGCGACGAGCCACCCATGCCGCACAGGACCACGTGGTCGACACCCTGGCCGTGCAACCGGGTGCGCAGCTGCTCGACCGTTGCGACCAGCGGGCGTGAGGAGTCGGCGAGGTCCACCCAGGACAACCGTCTGGCCGCCTCCTCGCGGGCCTCATCACCCCACACGGTGGGATCCTGGTCAGCGATCCGCGAGGCGACGCCGTCGGCGACCAGCTGCTCCACGCACGCCGCGTACGCCTGCTCGTCGCGGTATCCGAAGAACAGCTCGACGCCGGCGTCGGGGTCGGCGACAGTGCTCCAGTCGGTCACTCCTGCTGGTCCTCGTCCTCGAGCTGGCCGCGGACGGTCTCCTGCAGCTCCTGCCAGGACTTCTCGAACTTCTCGACGCCTTCACGCTCCAACGTGGCGATCACGTCGTCGTACTCGACGCCCACCGAGGCGAGCGCGTCGAGCACCTGGTGCGCGTCGTCGTAGTGGGTGGTGACCATGTCCCCGGTGATCTCACCGTGGTCGTTGGTCGCCTCGAGCGTCGCTTCGGGCATCGTGTTGACCGTCTGCGGCGCGACGAGCTCGGTGACGTACAAGGTGTCCGGCAAGCCGGGATCCTTCACCGAGGTCGAGGCCCACAGCGGCCGCTGCCGGTGGGCGCCGGCGGCCTCGAGCCGCTGCCAGCGTTCGGAGGCGATCACACCCTCGTACCGCTCGTACGCCAGGCGGGCGTTGGCGATCGCGGCCTTGCTGCGCAGTGCCTTGGCCTCGTCGGTGCCGATGTCCTCGAGCCGCTTGTCGACCTCGGTGTCGACGCGGCTGACGAAGAACGAGGCCACGGACTCGATCGTGGACAGGTCGATCCCGTCCTCCTGCGCCTTCTCCAGACCGCTCAGGTAGGCGTCCATCACCTCGTCGTAGCGGTCGAGCCCGAAGATCAGCGTCACGTTGACACTGATGCCCTGGCCGATGGTCTCGGTGATCGCGGGGACCCCCTCGAGCATCGCGGGGATCTTGATCATCGTGTTGGGCCGGTCCACCAGCCACCACAGGGCGCGGGCCTCGGCGAGGGTGGCCCGGGTGTCGTGCGCGAGCCGGGGGTCGACCTCGATCGAGACCCGACCGTCGACGCCGTCAGTGCGGTCGTAGACCGGCCGCAGCACGTCGGCGGCCCAGCGGATGTCGTAGGTCGTGATCGCACGAACCGCCTCCTCGAGGTCGACACCGCGGGTACGCAGGTCACCGAGCTGCACGGCGTAGTCGTCGGCCTCGGCCAGCGCCTTGGCGAAGATCGTCGGGTTGGAGGTCACCCCCACGACGCCCGAGTCGTCGATGAGCCGCTGGAGCCCGCCGCCGGCCAGTCGACCCCGCGAGATGTCGTCCAGCCAGACCGACACCCCTTCGTCACGCAGCTGCTGCACTGGTTTGCTCATGATCCCTCTTCCGCTGGTGGTGGTTCCCGACGGCTCATGACCGGGCCAAGTCCTCGGTCCGACCGTGCCCGCCGGGGGAGTCTGATATGCCTCACGGCGCGTCCGGGTTGTCGCCGGGGCCGACCGGGCCGGACGGCCGGGTCACGACGGGGACGGCGTGGTCGCCGGTCGCCCCCGCGTCGGCGATCGAGTCCCGGGCCGCCTGCGCGACCGACTCCGCGGTCAGGCCGAACGCGTCGTACAGCGTCTGGTACGCCGCGGACGCGCCGTAGTGCTCGAGCGCGACGCAGCGCCCGGCGTCGCCGACCACCTCGCGCCACCCCATCGCGATGCCCGCCTCGACGCTGACCCGGGCGCGTACGGAGGGCGGGACGACGGAGTCGCGGTAGTCGGCGTCCTGCGCGTCGAACCACTCCCGGCACGGCATCGACACCACGCGGGCCGCGACGCCCGCACCGGCCAGGAGCTCGCGGGCCTTGACCGCGATCTGCACCTCCGACCCGGTGCCGACCAGCACGACGTCGGGCGTGCCGTCGCTGTCGAGCAGGACGTAGCCGCCCCGCGCGACACCGTCGGCGGAGGTGAAACCGTCCTCGCCGCGCGGGTACGTGGGCACGTTCTGCCGCGACAGGATCATCCCGGCGGGCCGATCGATGTGGGAGAGCACCGTCCGCCAGGCGACGACGGTCTCGTTGGCGTCGGCCGGGCGCACGACGTCGAGGCCGGGGATCGCCCGCAGCGCCGCCAGGTGCTCCACCGGCTGGTGGGTCGGCCCGTCCTCGCCGAGACCGATCGAGTCGTGCGTCCAGACGTACGTCACCGGCAGCTCCATCAGCGCAGCCAGCCGCACCGAGGGGCGCATGTAGTCGCTGAACACCAAGAACGTCCCGCCGTACGGCCGGGTGCCCGAGTGCACGGCGATGCCGTTGAGCACCGCGCCCATCGCGTGCTCGCGGATCCCGAAGTGCAGGACGCTGCCGAACCAGTCGCCCTCGAACATCTTCGTGGAGTACTCCGGCGGGATGAAGGAGCGCTGCCCCTTGGGGGTCGTGTTGTTGGACCCGGCGAGGTCGGCCGAGCCGCCCCAGACCTCGGGGAGCAGCGGTGCGATCACGCTCAGCACGTCACCGCTGGCCACACGGGTGGCCACGCCCTTCTCGTCGGCGCCGAAGGTCGGCAGGGCGTCGGTCCAGCCGTCGGGCAGCCGCATCTCGGAGATCCGGTCGAAGAGCTCCTTGCGCTCACCTGCGCTGGCCGCCCACTCGTCGAAGGCGGCCTGCCAGTCCTGCTTGCCGGCCCGGCCGCGATCGACTGCTTGCCTGGTGTGCGCCAGCACGTCGTCGGGCACGACGAACGTCGCCTCGGGGTCCATGCCGAGGACCTCCTTGGTGGCGGCGACCTCCTCCTCGCCCAGCGCCGAGCCGTGTGCCTTGCCGGTGTTCTGGGCCGACGGCGCCGGCCACGCGATGACCGTGCGCAGCCGGATGAAGCTGGGCCGGTCGGTCACCCGGCGGGCCTGCGCGAAGGCGTCGTACAGCCCCTGGACGTCTTCCTCGTACCGCTGGCCACCGTGGGTCCAGTCGACCGTCTGCACGTGCCAGCCGTACGCCTCGTAGCGCACTGCGACGTCCTCGGTGAACGCCACGTCGGTGTCGTCCTCGATGGAGATCTTGTTGGCGTCGTAGATCAGCGTCAGGTTGCCCAGCTTCTGGTGGCCCGCGAGCGACGACGCCTCGGCCGAGACGCCCTCCTGCAGGTCGCCGTCGGAGGCGATGACGTAGACGTCGTGGTCGAACAGGCCCTGGTCGAGCGGGGCGTCGGGGGTGAGGAGGCCGTGCCGGCGCCGGGCCGCCATGGCCATGCCGACGGCGTTTCCGACGCCCTGGCCGAGCGGACCGGTGGTGACCTCGACGCCGACGGTGTGCCCGTGCTCTGGGTGGCCCGGGGTCTTGCTGCCCCAGGTGCGCAGCGCCTGTAGGTCCTCCAACTCGACGCCGTAGCCGGCGAGGAAGAGCTGGATGTACAACGTGAGGCTGGTGTGACCGGCGGAGAGGACGAAGCGGTCGCGGGCCGGCCAGCCGGCGTCGTCCGGCGCGTGCCGCATCACCTTCTGGTACAGCAGGTAGGCAGCCGGCGCGAGGCTCATCGCGGTCCCGGGGTGGCCGTTGCCGACCTTCTGCACCGCATCCATCGCCAGCGCACGCACGGTGTCCACCGCGCGTGAGTCGAGGTCGGTCCACTCCAGGGCAGGGAGGTCGCGGGGGCGGGTGCCGTCGGCACTGGTCACGGGGTGCTCCTGCCTGGGGCCCTCGGTGCGGCTGGGTCCCGTCGGGGTACGGGTGTGGCTACGTCGTCCGTTGGCTACGTCGTCCGTTGGCTTACGTCGTCCGCTGGCTCACGTCGTCCGGTGGCTCACGGCCCCGCCCCGGCAAGCCGGTGCTGCCCGTGGTCAGTGCTGGTGTGCGCACACCGACCGACGCATCGAGCCTACTGCCGTCCCTCGGGCGACCCGCAAGCGCACGCCCGCGCGATGCGTTGTCCGCAGCTGCGCCCGGTGCGGTGCGTGGGGTCGTCCGGGCCTAGACTCGGGCGTCGTGATCACCGTCCACACCGGCTCGGCCGTGCGCCCCGGCGCCCGCGAACCCCGGTGGAGCGACACGGTCGAGGCGTACGTCGCTCTCACCAAGCCCCGCATCATCGAGCTGCTGCTGCTCACCACCGTGCCGGTGATGTTCCTCGCCAGCGAGGGTGTCCCACAGCCGTGGCCGGTGCTGGCGACCGTACTTGGCGGCACGCTGTCCGCGGGAAGTGCCAACGCGCTGAACTGCGTGCTCGACGCCGACATCGACCAGCAGATGCGGCGAACGCGGCGGCGACCGCTGCCGCGTCAGGTGGTCTCGAGCCGGGCGGCGCTGGTCTTCGGGCTCGGGCTGGGTGTCGTGTCGACGATCTGGCTCGGATTGTTCGTCAACTGGTTGTCAGCGGGGCTCGCACTCGTCGCCAACGTCTTCTACGTCGTCGGCTACACGATGCTGCTCAAGCGGCGCACCAGCCAGAACATCGTCTGGGGCGGGGCGGCCGGCTGCTTCCCGGCGATCATCGGATGGACCGCGGTCACCGGCGAGCTGGCGTGGACGCCGGTGCTGCTGTTCCTCGTGGTCTTCTTCTGGACCCCGCCACACTTCTGGTCGCTGGCGATTCGCTACCGCGAGGACTACGCGGCGGCGAGCGTGCCGATGTTGCCCGCTGTGGCGCCGGCACGTGAGGTCGCCCGCCGCATCGTCGCCTACTCCTACGCCATGGTGGCGACGTCGTTGCTGGTCTGGCCGGTCAACGGCACCAGCTGGTTCTACCCCGTCGTCGCCCTCGCGCTGGGCGCGGCATTCGTCGCCGAGGCGCACCTGCTCAACCGGCGCGCCCAGCACACCGACGAGCTGGCGATGCTCTCGCCGATGCGCCTGTTCCACGGCAGCAACACCTACCTGGCGTTGCTCTTCGTCGCGTTGGCGATGGACCCGTTCCTGCGCTGACCGTGTGTCGGAGACCCGGTGCCCGACGTCGCGATGTGCTCGGCGCACCCGCGGACCTGTCGGGGCCTAGGCAGCGCGGTTCGAGTCGTCGGCGACCGCACGAGCGGTTTCGATCGGCGCGGGCCCGCGCGCGCGGACGCTGAGCAACGTCCACGTCGCCGCAGCGACGAGCACCGCCGCGCCGAGCAGGTGCAGTCCGACGAGCACCAGTGGGAGGTCGGTCAGGTATTGGACGACGCCGACCAACCCCTGGGCCAGCTCGACGCCCAGCAGCCACTGGGCGGCCGTGGCCGCGGGGGTGGGAGCCGGCGCCGTATGCAAGATCAGCACCAGTCCGGCGGTGAGGCCGATCAGCAACAGCACCAGGTCGGCGTGCACCTGAGTCATCGTGGCGGGGTCGAGGCCGTTGCGCGGCGAGCTGGCGTCACCGGCGTGCGGACCGCTGCCGGTCACCACCGTGCCGACGTAGAGCACCACCCACATCAGCGCGTACACCAGCCGGGTCAGGTGCACCGCCGCACCGGCTACGAGCGGCGTGGGTGGCCGGTCGCCCTCGTCGATGCGGCGCACCAGCAGCACCGACACCGCGATCAGCGCCATCGACAGCATGAGGTGTCCGGCGACGACCCACGGGTTCAGGTCGGTCAGCACGGTCACGCCGCCCAGCAGGGCCTGGGCCGGGATGCCGACGGCGAGCAGGACGGCCAGCCGACGCAGCGCGGTACGCACGGGGCGGTGCCGCCACACCACCACCAAGGTGGCCACCGCGATCGCCACCAGCACGGCGGTGAGCATGCGGTTGCCGTACTCGATCGCACCGTGCACGCCGAGCGCGCGGTGAGGCACGAACGACTGGTCGGTGCAGCGTGGCCAGCTGGGGCACCCGAGCCCGGAGCCGGTGAGGCGCACGGCACCTCCGGTGACGACGATGCCGACGTTGGCGCCCAGGGAGGCCAGTGCGAAGCGGCGCACCGTACGCCGACTGGTGGCGCGGTAGCGGCCGACGGTGCCCGGGTCGGAGGAGCGCGTCGTCGTGGTCACGTCACTCCCACCGAAACGTACGAGCGGTGGCGGCCCCCGCGACGAGCGCCCAGGCCGCCAGCACCGCGACGTAACCGGCGCCCAGGGCGTCTCCGGCGAGCACCTCGCGCAGTCCCTCGGCCAACGCGCTGGTGGGCAGTAGTGCGAGCAACGGTTGAACGGCCTCGGGGTATCGGGCCAGGGGCACGACGACGGCGCCACCGGCCAGCAGCAGCAGGTACGCGAGGTTGGCGCCGGCCAGCGTGGCCTCGGCGCGCAGGGTGCCGGCCATCAGCAGCGCCAGCGTGCCGAACGCCGCGGTCGACAGCAGCACCAGGAGCAGCACGCCCACCACCGCGAGGGGCCCTCCCGACGGCGACCAGCCGAGGCCGACGGCGACGACGCTCAGCAGGACGAGCTGCAACGCCTCGACCAGCAGCACGGCGCCCACCTTGCCGGCCAGCAGGCCGACCCGGGGCAAGGGTGAGGCGCCGAGCCGCTTGAGGACGCCGTAGCGGCGCTCGAACCCGGTGGTGATGGCCACGGAGGTGAACGAAGTGGACAGCACCGCGAGGGCGAGCACCCCGGGGGTGAGGACGTCGATGCGGCGGCCGGGCCCTACGTCGACCAGCCCGCTGGACTCCTGGCCGCCCACCAGCGCCAGCAGCGGCACCACGAGCGCGAGCACGAGCTGCTCACCGTTGCGCAGGAGCAGCCGGGCCTCCATCAGCGCCTGCGTCCGGATCATCGCGGCCAAGGGTGCAGCGCCAGGCCGAGGGGAGAGGTCGAGCGCGGTCACGGGCGCATCTCCCGCCCGGTGAGGTCGAGGAAGACGTCCTCGAGCGTCTGCCGCTCGACTGCCAGGGTGCTCGCCAGCACACCATGGGCGGCGCACCAGGCCGTGAGCGTCGCGAGCAGCCCGGGGTCGACGGTGCCTCGCACGAGGTACGCGCCGGGTGTCTCCTCGGTGACCACGCACCCGGCCGGCAGCGCGTTGACCAGGCCGGCGACGTCAAGACCCGAGCGGGCGGTGAACCGGATGGTGTTCTCCGCCCCCGCCGCGGTCAACTGCGCGGGGGTCCCCGACGCGATCAGGCGGCCGGAGTCGATCACGTGCACCGTGTCGGCGAGCCGTTCGGCCTCGTCCATGAAGTGGGTGGTCAGCACGACGGTCACGCCGCTGTCGCGCAGCTCGTCGACCAGCGCCCAGGTGGCGCGGCGGCCCTGCGGGTCCAAACCGGCGGTCGGCTCGTCGAGGAACAGCAACTCGGGTCTGCCGACCACCGCCATCGCCAGGCCCAGCCGTTGCTGCTCGCCACCGGACAAGCGCCGGTATGGGGTGCGGCCGCACCCGCCGAGGCCCAACCGCTCGACGAGGGCATCGACGTCGAGCGGGTGTGCGTGCAGTGCCGCGACGTGGCGAACCATCTCGTGCGCACGCGCTCCGGACCACGCACCCCCCCGCTGCAGCATCACCCCGACCCGGGGGCGCAGCCCGCGGGAGTCGCGGACCGGGTCCATCCCGAGTACCCGGACGCGGCCCAGCTGCGGGCTGCGGTAGCCCTCACAGGTCTCGACGGTCGTCGTCTTGCCGGCCCCGTTCGGGCCGAGCACCGCGGTCACCGCGCCGGTCGAGACGGCCAGGGACAACCCGTCGACGGCGGTGGTGTGTCCGTAGCGCATGACGAGCCCGTCGACCTCGACCGCGGGGGTGTCCACGCCGCCAGTGTAGGAACGCACGGCACCCGCGCCGCGCCCGGCCGGACCCCCGGGTTGTCGGCCGGGAGCAATAACGTCACACTGGTGTTGTGGAAATGACCGGCACCGACTCGGTGTGCCAGTGGAGCGAGAGGGTGGCGATGTCGTGAGCAGCACCGTCGTCCTGCCCAGCGCGGGGCCGGTCGCCACATCCGTGGCGGCAGACGGCCCGACCCGCGTCCGGGTCGCCCGCTCCCTGCTCCAGCACGGTTCGTCGACCGCCGCAGAGCTCGCGGAGCGGCTGCACCTCACCCCTGCCGCCGTACGCCGCCACCTCGAGCACCTCGTCGACGACGGTGCGGTCGAGTCCCGCGCCGCGCGCCCCCGCGGCCCCCGAGGTCGCGGTCGCCCGGCACGGGAGTTCGCCCTCACCGGCGCCGGCCGGGAGGCCTTCGACCAGGCCTATGACGACCTCGCCGCCAGCGCCCTGCGTTTCTTGTCGGCCACCGCCGGGGAGGAGGCAGTCGCCGAGTTCGCCCGGGCCCGGGTCGCGGACTGGGAGGTCCGCTACCAGGCCGAGCTCGACGCGGCAGCACCGCACGACCGCGCCGACGTGTTGGCGCAGGCGTTGACCCGCGAGGGCTACGCGGCCACGGTCCGAAGCGCGCCCAGCGGCGACCAGCTGTGCCAGCACCACTGCCCGGTGGCGCACGTCGCGGCGGAGTTCCCGCAGCTGTGCGAGGCCGAGACGCAGGCGTTCGCCCGCCTGCTCGGCAGCCACGTGCAGCGGCTCGCAACGATCGGCCACGGCGACGGTGTCTGCACCACCCACGTCCCCTCGGTTCCCGCGGCCACCGGCCCAGGACCCGCCAACCGCCCGAACGAAGCGCTGCCGCACCCCCCCGGCACCACCCGCCAGACCCGAAGGAACCTGCCATGACTGCGACGACGCACCCCGAACTTGACGGACTGGGACGCTACGAGTACGGCTGGGCGGACTCCGACGCCGCCGGCTCGACCGCTCAGCGCGGGCTGTCCGAGGCCGTCGTGCGCGACATCTCGGCCAAGAAGAGCGAGCCGGAGTGGATGCTCGACCTGCGCCTGAAGGGTTTGAAGCTCTTCGGCCGCAAGCCGATGCCGACGTGGGGCGCCGAGCTCGACGCGATCGACTTCGACAACATCAAGTACTTCGTGCGTTCGACCGAGAAGCAGGCCACGACCTGGGACGAGCTGCCGGCGGAGATCAAGAACACCTACGACCGCCTCGGCATCCCTGAGGCGGAGAAGCAGCGACTCGTCTCCGGGGTCGCCGCGCAGTACGAGTCCGAGGTCGTCTACCACCAGATCCGTGAGGACCTCGAGGAGCAGGGCGTCCTCTTCCTCGACACCGACACCGCCCTGAAGGAGCAGCCAGAGCTGTTCCGGGAATACTTCGGCACCGTGATCCCGGTCGGCGACAACAAGTTCGCCGCGCTCAACACCGCGGCGTGGTCGGGGGGCTCGTTCATCTACGTGCCCAAGGGCGTCAACGTCGAGATCCCGCTGCAGGCCTACTTCCGGATCAACACCGAGAACATGGGTCAGTTCGAGCGCACGTTGATCATCGTCGACGAGGACGCCTACGTGCACTATGTCGAGGGGTGCACCGCGCCGATCTACTCCTCGGACTCGCTGCACTCCGCGGTCGTCGAGATCGTGGTCAAGAAGGGTGCCCGCTGCCGCTACACCACCATCCAGAACTGGTCCAACAACGTCTACAACCTCGTCACCAAGCGAGCGACGTGTGAGGCCGGGGCCACGATGGAGTGGATCGACGGCAACATCGGCTCCAAGGTGACGATGAAGTACCCGGCCGTCTACCTGCTGGGGGAGTACGCCCGTGGCGAGACCCTGTCCATCGCCTTCGCCGGCGAGGGGCAGCACCAGGACGCGGGCGCCAAGATGGTGCACGCGGCGCCGCACACGTCGAGCTCGATCATCTCCAAGTCGGTGGCCCGCGGTGGCGGGCGCACGTCGTACCGCGGTCTGGTCCAGGTGCAGGACGGCGCGCACCACTCGGCCAGCACGGTCAAGTGCGACGCGCTGCTGGTCGACCAGATCAGCCGCTCCGACACCTACCCCTACGTCGACGTCCGCGAGGACGACGTCTCCATGGGTCACGAGGCGACGGTCTCCAAGGTGAGCGACGACCAGCTGTTCTACCTGATGAGCCGCGGCATGGAGGAGGACGAGGCCATGGCGATGATCGTGCGCGGCTTCATCGAGCCGATCGCGCGCGAGCTGCCCATGGAGTACGCGCTGGAGCTCAACCGTCTCATCGAGCTGCAGATGGAGGGCGCGGTCGGCTGAGCCGACCCCGACCCGCAACCCAACCGGGGAGGACGGCCCCTCCCGCGCCCTGAGGAGACTCGTGAGCAACCTGTCCGCCGCCGTGGAGACGGCGCACGTCGAGCTGGCGCCGAGCCACCTGCACCCGGTGGGCTCCTTCGACCTCGGCGCCCACCCGGTGCCCCACGGCCGGGAGGAGGTGTGGCGGTTCACCCCGCTCAAGCGCCTGCGCGGCCTGCTCGACGACGGGCCCTCCGACGCCCACCTCACCTGGAAGGTCGATGCGCCCGACGGGGTCGCCACCTCCCGGCTCACCACCGCGCAGGTGGAGGCGTTGGGCGTGGTACCGCCGATCGACCGGCCGGCCGCGCTGGCGGTGGCCAATGCTGGAGGGGCGGTACTCATCGACGTGCCCGACGACGTCGAGCTCACCGACCCGCTGATCGTGCACCTGTCCGGCGGGAGCGTCGAGGACCTCGTGTGGGGTCACGTCGTCCTGCGCACCGGCCGGCACTCCAGGGCCACGGTGGTGTTCGAGCACACCGGCAGCGCGCGCTACGCGGCCTCGGTGTCGGTCCTGGTCGGCGACGGCGCACACCTCGACCTCGCGTCCCTGCAGCTGTGGGACGACGACGCAGTGCACCTCGGGCACGTCGGCATCCGGGTCGGCCGTGACGCCTCGGTGCGCACGTTCTCCGCCAGCCTCGGCGGTGACCTGGTCCGGCTGGTCGAGACCACGGAGTACGCCGGGCCAGGTGGCACCGTGGAGATGTACGGCTTGTACTTCGTCGACGCCGGGCAGCACATCGAGCACCGCCTGTTCGTCGACCACAACGCCCCCCGCACGCGCAGCAGGGTCGACTACCGGGGCGCCCTGCAGGGCGCCGGCGCCCACGCGGTGTGGGTCGGTGACGTGCTGATCCGCAAGGTTGCCGAGGGCATCGACACCTACGAGTCCAACCGCAACCTCGTGCTCACCGACGGGTGCCGCGCCGACTCCGTACCCAACCTGGAGATCGAGACCGGCGAGATCCAGGGCGCCGGCCACGCGTCCACGACCGGCCGTTTTGACGACGAGCAGCTGTTCTACCTGCGCAGCCGGGGGATCACGGCGCCGGACGCCAAACGGCTGGTGGTGCACGGCTTCTTCGCCGACATCATCCGCCGCCTCGGCGTCCCCGACATCGAGTCGCGGCTGCTGCACGCGGTCGAGGCCGAGCTCGAGCAGACCGTTGGGCTGCCGCCCGCGGGCCTGCCGGTGGAGGCGATCACGTGAGTGCCGCGGCGCAAGAGCCCGACGGCTTCGTCCGTGCCTGCGGCCTGGCGGACCTGCGCGCCGACGAGCCGCTGCAGGTCGACGTCGCGGGCACCGCCGTCGCCGTCGTCCGCGTCGGTGCGGAGGTGTTCGCGATCCTGGACGAGTGCTCGCACGCCACCGTGCCGCTGTCGGAGGGCGACGTCGAGGACTGCTCGATCGAGTGCTGGTTGCACGGGTCGCGCTTCGACCTGCGCACCGGTGCCGCCATCAACCTGCCCGCCAACCTGCCGGTCCCGGTCTACCCGGTCCTCGTGGACGGCGCCGACGTCTACGTCGGCACGCATCCCGTCGGCACGCAGCCCAAACCATCCTGACCGACACAGCCCACACCGACCCAGGAGTTCTGAACACCACATGGCCACTTTGGAGATCCGCGACCTGCACGTCAGCGTCGACACCGAGGACGGCGCCAAGGAGATCCTGCGCGGGGTCGACCTGACCGTCCGGTCCGGCGAGACGCACGCGATCATGGGCCCCAACGGCTCCGGCAAGTCCACGCTGGCGTACTCCATTGCCGGGCACCCGAAGTACACCGTCGTCGGCGGGTCGGTCACCCTCGACGGCGTCGACGTGCTCGGCATGACCGTCGACGAGCGGGCGCGCGCCGGCCTGTTCCTGGCGATGCAGTACCCGGTCGAGGTCCCGGGGGTGTCGGTGACGAACTTCCTGCGTACGGCCAAGACCGCACTCGACGGCGAGGCGCCCAAGCTGCGTACCTGGGTCAAGGACGTCAACGCCGCCATGGACCAGGTGGCGATGGACCGCTCCTTCGCCCAGCGAAGCGTCAACGAGGGGTTCTCCGGCGGGGAGAAGAAGCGGCACGAGATCATGCAGCTTGAGCTGCTCAACCCGAGGTTCGCGATTCTCGACGAGACCGACTCGGGCCTCGACATCGACGCGCTCAAGGTCGTGTCCGCCGGCGTCAACCGCTTCCGCGGCCAGGGCGACCGTGGCGTGCTCCTGATCACCCACTACACCCGCATCCTGCGCTACATCGAGCCCGATCACGTGCACGTCTTCGTCGCCGGTCGCATCGCCGAGCAGGGCGGACCCGAGCTGGCCGAGCGCCTCGAGGCCGAGGGTTACGACCGCTACGTCAACCCGGCGGTGACGACCGCCCGATGACCGCCTCCGCATTGACCCCGCCCACGATGTCGGCCCAGACCTCGACAAGGCGATCGGCCCAGCCGTCGGAGGGGCACACCTACGACGTCGACCGGGTGCGGCGCGACTTCCCGATCCTCGGCCGGCGCATGGCCGGCGACCACCCCTTGGTCTACCTCGACTCTGCCAACACCTCCCAGAAGCCGAGCTCGGTGATCGACACGATCACCGAGCACTACGCGCTGCACAACGCCAACGTCGCACGGGCGATGCACCAGCTCGGTGCGGAGTCCAGCGAGGCGTACGAAGGCGCCCGCACCAAGGTCGCGACGTTCATCGGGGCACCCTCTCGCGACGAGGTCGTGTTCACCCGCAACGCCACCGAAGCACTGAACCTGGTCGCCCGGGTGCTCGGGGACGCCGGCGGGGACCTCGCGGTCGGCGCGGGCGACGAGGTGGTCGTCACGCAGATGGAGCACCACTCCAACCTCGTGCCGTGGCAGCTACTGTGCGGGCGCACCGGTGCCCGGCTGCGCTGGTTCGGCCTCACCGACGACGGCCGCCTGGACCTGTCCGAGCTCGACGAGGTCATCACCGAGCGCACCAAGGTCGTGTCGCTGGTCTGGGTCTCGAACATGCTCGGCACCATCAACCCGGTCGAACGGGTCGCCGCCCGGGCGCACGAGGTGGGTGCGCTGGTCGTGGTCGACGCCTCCCAGGCGGTGCCGCAAATGCCGGTCGACGTCGCCACGTCGGGCGCCGACCTGGTTGTGTTCACCGGGCACAAGATGCTCGGCCCCACCGGCATCGGCGTGCTGTGGGGCCGCGGTGACCTGCTCGCGCAACTGCCGCCGTTCCTCGGTGGCGGCGAGATGATCGAGACCGTGACGATGGAACGCACCACCTTCGCGGCCCCGCCGGCCCGGTTCGAGGCGGGCACCCCGCCCATCGTGCAGGCCATCGGCCTGGGTGCTGCGTGCGACTACCTCACCGGGCTGGGCATGGCGGCGGTCGCCGCCCACGAGCAGCAGGTTGCCTCCTACGCGCTCCAGCAGCTGCAGCGGTTGCCGGGTCTGCGGGTCCTCGGACCGACGCAGGCCGTGGAGCGCGGCGGCGCGGTGAGCTTCGAGCTCGCCGGGGTGCACCCGCACGACGTCGCGCAGGTGCTCGACTCCCGCGGGGTGGCCGTGCGGGCGGGACACCACTGCGCCAAGCCAGCACACCAGCGCTTCGGCGTGCAGTCCTCGACCCGGGCGTCGTTCTACCTCTACACCACGCTGGGGGAGGTCGACGCCCTGGTCGACGCCCTGGAGCGCACCCAGCACTACTTCAAGGTCGGCTGATGGATCTCGACGCGCTGTACCAGGAGATCATCCTCGACCACTACCGCAAGCCCCACCACGCGGGGCTGCGCGAGCCCTACGACGCGCAGGTGCACCACGTGAACCCGACCTGCGGCGACGAGGTGACGCTGCGGGTCCACCTCGACGGCGACATCGTCGCCGATGTGTCCTACGACGCGCTCGGGTGCTCGATCAGCCAGGCATCGGTGTCGGTGATGAGCGACCTGGTCATCGGCCGGCCGCTGCCGCAGGCGTTGGCCCTCCAGGAGGAGTTCCGGCAGCTCATGCAGGGCCGCGGTCAGGTGGAGCCCGATGAGGAGACCCTCGAAGACGCCGTGGCGTTCGCGGGGGTGGCGCAGTTCCCCGCTCGCATCAAGTGCGCGCTGCTGGGGTGGATGGCCTGGAAGGACGCCACCGCACAGGCGGTCGGCGAAACGCAGGCGGGCGCCGACGGCGCGTCCGCCGTCTTCGTGAACAGAGGCGAGTACGCATGAGCGAGCAGACCAAGGACGCACCGGTAGCCGCCACCGCCGACCACGGGGACCTCCCCCACGTGGATCTGGGTGGGAGCTCGACCCCTACCGACGAGGACGTCACCGAGGCGATGCGGGACGTCGTCGACCCCGAGCTCGGCATCAACGTCGTCGACCTCGGCCTGGTCTACGGCATCGCGGTCGACGAGGCGAGCAACGCGGTCATCGACATGACGCTGACGTCGGCGGCGTGCCCGCTGACCGACGTGATCGAGGACCAGACCCGGCAGGCACTCGAAGGCCTGGTCGCTGACTACCGGGTCAACTGGGTGTGGATGCCCCCGTGGGGTCCGGACAAGATCACCGACGACGGCCGCGAGCAGCTGCGGGCCCTCGGCTTCAACCTCTGACCCGCTCCCGACTCACTGCGGTGCCGCGGCTCACTGCGGTGCGGCGGGGGAGCGCGCCGCGTCGACGGCCTCGTGCATGCGCTCCGCGATCACGTCCTGCAACGCGCCCCGGTCGACCGGACCGACCCGCAGCTGCTCGTCGCTCCCGTCGACCGGGCGGGCGAGCAGCGCCAACCTCTCGTCGTGCGCCAGGAACCACCGTTCCGCTGCTGTGCCACCGTCTGCCGGTGAGAGGAAGAGCTCGACGGTGACGTCTCGCGGGTTGGCCGACAGCTCACCCCAGGCGAAGGCGGGCCACCGGTCCGCGGGCATCGTCGCCGTCGCCCCGGGGGTGGCGGCCACCGACGCCGGCAGTGCCCAGCGCGCCATGCGGTAGGCGGCCATGTCGTAGGTGCACGAGGTGAACAGGTGGAAGCCCTGCGCCGAGACCTCCTCCTCCAGCACCCCCAGCTCGGGCTGGACCACGGCGATCTTGGCGACGCCGTCGTCTGCGGTTCCCCGGTCCGCACGGACGTAGCCCAGGCCGATCAGCCGCGTGTCGACGACGACGCGCAGCTCCATCGCAGCCTCGAGGTTCGGATCCTCGGGGGACCCGACACCCGGGGCGGCCCGGATCAGACCGCGGCTGAGCAGGCTCCGCCCACCGAACTGGGCGGCCACCTCACGCGGTTCGCCGGTGAGCCGGTCGAGCCACGGGGAGGGGCCGGCCGCATCCGGAGTCGTGACCGCCGCCAGTTCCTCGTCGGTCAGCAGCAGGACCGTGTGCGGCTCGGCTTGACCGGCGCGCAGGAGGTCGCGCAGTGCCGCGACCAGCTCGTTGTCGACGTCGCTCACCGGTGTGCCCCCTGCTCGCGCCCCACGGCCTGCGCCAGGTCGTCAGCTGCCCGGGCGTTGTCGGAGAAGCCCACGGCCCACTCTTCACCGGCGCGCAGGCGTACGGAGGAGTCCGGCAGCCGGGAGAAGGCGTCGACGAGGTGCTGCCAGGACTCCTTGCCCTTGGCCAGACGGCGGGCCTCGGAGGGCGTGATGCTGGTGAACAGCACCGAGTCGCTGCCCCACACCTGGCGGAACTTGCGGTTCTTCATGACGTTGAGGCGGTCGGCCTCCGGGATGGGCTGGCGGGGAGCGGGGCGGATCGAGTCGAGGTCGATCGCGGCGTACGGGAGGACGTATCGGGGGGTGCCGGGGATGAAGCTGTCGAGGACGAGCCCGTGCTCGTGCAGTCGCTGCTCGATGAACAAGAACTCCGAGAACAGTGCGATCACCAACAGCGTCGTCCCCGCGAACGCCACCAGGCCGCCCACCCCCGAGTGCAACGCGCCCAACCACACGCCGAGGCCGAACACCAAGCCCGGCAAGGAGCAGATGCCCAGAGCCACCGCCACCGGCATCGGATGGTCCTTGCCCAGCGGGGGACCCAGCTCAGGTGGCACGAAACGACGGTCCTCTCACGCGAGTGCTACGGCGACACCCCAGTGTGACCGATCACCACGGCGTGATGTCGTCGATCACATCGCCGGCGGCGTCGGCGGCGTCGTCGAGTGCGTCCCCGGCGCTGTCGACCAGGTCACCGGCTTCGTCTGCCAGATCACTGGCCGTGTCGTACGCGCCGTCCACCACGTCGCCAGCCACATCGGAGGCCGCGTCCCACGTTTCGTTCACCGCACTGTTGTACCCGTCCCATGCGTCGCTGACCCGGTCACCGGCCCAGTTCCACGCCTTCTCCGCACCGGCGGAGATGGAGTCCCAGTTGCGGTAGACGGCGATACCGAGCGAGACCACTCCGGCCGCGACGATGATCCCGGCGCCGACCGGACCGAGGGCGGCCGCGGCGGGTGCGTACATCATCAGCAGGCTGCCGCCGGAGGAGACGATGCCGGTGGCGTCCCCGGTGGCCCGCAGCGCGGTGTCCACGCCCCCCTTGCCGTCGTTGCCGTTGAGGATGAGGTCTCCGAGGTCGTACGTGCTGGCGGCCAGGCCGGTGACGGCGAAGAAGCCACCGGTCTTGCTGGTCACGGTGGCGGCATCCATCAGGCCCTTGGTGGCGCCGTACTTGTCGGCCTCGGCGAACAGCTTGGTGTATTGCGCGAGGCTGATCTCCTCCTTGCCCTTCATGGCGAGGTTGAGGGAGTGGATGGTCGTGGTGTCGAGGTTCTTCTCCACGGCCGCGAGCATGGTCGCCCAGCCGGCCTCGGTCTTGGCCAGCTGGCTGGCCATCTCGTTGAAGTCCTTGGTGGCCTTGAACAGCGCGTAGAACTTCTGGAAGGTGCCTGGCACGCCCTTGAGGCCACGCGCCATGCCCACGTAGCCGCGCAGCGTGTTGAGCGCGCCGAGGTCGATCGACGGGAACGCCTCCACCGCGGACATCGGCAGGTAACCTGCAGCCAGGAGCGGGATGACGGCGTTGTCGCTCGGTCCGGCCTTCAACGTCGCGGCCACATCGTCGGCCTGGGCGTCGAGGTCCTCGTCGAGCTGGCGCTTCCTGGCCAGCAGCTCGGCCCGCAGGGCTGCCCCGGCGTCGGCGACGGCCTGCTCGTGGTCGCCGGCGGGCACATCGGCCGGGTCGGCATAGCACTGGGACGCGCCACTGGTCGCGGCCACGCCGAAGTCGTTGGCCTCGGCGGCCTCGTACGCCGCGTTGAGCTCGTCGATGCCCTTGTTGTAGGCGGTGATCGACTCGGCGAACTGCTTCATGCTTCCACCGACGAGCAGCGCCGCCTGGGCGACGTCGTTGAGGGCGGTCTCGGCGGGCGTCGACACGGTGCTGATCGGGCCCACCAGCAGCCCGGCGACGTTGGTCGCGGCACTCGCCGAGCGGGACTGGATACTGCCCTTCACGGTGCGCAACTGGCCGGCCCGGTCGATCGCCTGCTGGCCAGCGGCACTCACCGCGGACGGGGCGGCGGGGTAGTGCTCGAACAGCGACATCGCTCCACCTGCGTCTTGATAGATCGGCGTTCCGGTCGGTTTCACGCTCGCCCGGTACGGGGTCATCGCGGGCCATCGCGCGGGACTCACCGGAAACGCGCGGCGAGTCAGTCGGCGGTCACGACCTCACCAGTCCACCAGCGTCCGACGGGACACCTCGACCATCCGCAGCACCTGCGGGCCGGCCGGCAGCACGGCGACCGTGCGGTTCGGCAGCGTGTAGATCGTGGTGCGTCGCTCGTCCTTGTGACCCCCGCGGTTGCGCAGGCCGACAAGCACGCTCACCCGGTGGGTCGCAGCGAGTATCTCGGGCGCCTGGGCGGTGAACTCCTCCACCGAGTAGTCCCGCGGGGCTCCGTCGTTGCCCTCGACCGGCCCCATCCACTCGACCGTACCCTCGAGCGCGGTGACCGCAGACGTACTGATGAATCGGTGCAAGCCGTCGTGCTGGTCTCCTCGACGGTCGCGCGGTCACCCCGGTGGAGGTAGGTGACCAGTGAGTGGCGGTTGCCGGCGGCCTCCTGCTCGCCGATCAGGAAGGCTCCGGCGGTCCGACGCAGGTCCAGCACGGCGGCGAGACGGCGAGCTGCCGGGCTGGACTCCGAGGCGATCACCGTCTGCAGCCCGCGCGCCCTGAGCTGACGACCGGCGACCTCGGCGGCGAACCGGCGGTGTTCCACGTCGAAGTCCCCCAGCCACAACAGCGGAGCGACCCCGCGCTCGTCGGGTCCGTCGAGCGCCAGCAGGTCGGCGTCGGTGAGCGTGACCAGCTCGGCCACGCCGTGCGCGCCCTCGTCGAGAATCTCCTGCATGACCGCTTGCTGCTCGGGCGCCTCTCGGTCACGTCGTCCTCGTCTTGATCTGGGTGCACCTGGCGCCGCAAGAGGCCGGGCCCCCACGCGATCGGTCCTACCCTGACAGGTCGCCGCGCGCCAACGGGCACTTCTCGCAGGCTTGACCACCGTGACCCCCGGGCGCCCTAGTGTGCTTCTCGTACGGCAGCGAGGTCGCAGCGCAGGGCGGCCCGTCCCAGTCAAGGAGATGGCATGAGCGACTACCTGAACCTCAACTAGTCCGGCGCCCTCACCCAGTCCGGTAAGAACTACGCGGGCAACGCTGAGGAGAACCTGTCCGGTGCGAAGAACCAGCTCTCGAAGATGGAGGGTGTGGAGACCGGTTTTCGGGGGACGGCTGGTTCGACCTTCCAGGGCAACTCGGCGGTGTCGGCGACCAACCACGCCGCGATCGCCAAGCAGATCGCCGACCAGGCGATGCGTGCGGTGCTCGGTGAGAAGGCGGCCTTGCAGTCTGATGAGGACGCGATGCAGAACCAGCAGGCCACCCGGTCGACGGCTGAGGGTCTGACCCCGATGCTGAACCGGTCGATCACCGCCTGAGCCACCCACCAGTTCCATCCGTTGTTCGAGACCTTTCAGGAGTGATGATGAGCAACCAGATCCGAGCCGAGTTCGGCACCATCGACCAGGCGTCTTCGGACATCAACGCCTACGCCGGCAACACCCAAGGCCAGGTGGACGAGTTGATGTCGGAGGTGTCGCGGGCGATCTCGAACTTCGCCGGCGGGATGGGTACCGACCAGCACCACGCGGTGATGACCAAGGCCCGCCAGCTCGCCGAGGAGTACGTGTCCTCCCAGCGTCAGCACGGCCAAGCGACCGCCTCTGCCGGTGACACGTTGCACACCGGCGGCACCAAGATGTCCTCTATCCTCGGCCAGGGCGCCTGAACCACCGGCGTGTCGTGTCCTGACTCGATCAGGCCCGAGCAGCACCGAGGAGGTGCCTCGTGAGTGGAAGTTTCTACGGCCTGGAGCCGTCGGGGCTGTACGCCTCCGGCGTCTCGGTCGGCGACCTGGAGGGTGATGCGCGCTCGGCCGCCAGCGGGTTCCTCACCGCGATCTCGGAGGCGGAGGGGGCGGTGCACCACCCGGTGGTCGCCGGGGCGCTCAGGTCCTACCACGGCACCTGGTCGCCGAAGGCCAACAACCTGCCGGTCGAGGTGAGCAACACCGGAGCCCGGATCTCGAACGTGGCGACCACGGGCGTCCAGTACGCCAACCAGGCAGCCGACCCGCTGCGGAGCTCGCTGCTGCAGCAGCAGGCTCAGTCGCCGTTCCTGGCCGCGGCGTGCGCGGAGGACGGCGACGCCGACGGTGCGCGACGTGCCCTGCAGTGCGGTCTGGTGGTCGCCCCCGCCGCTGAGGACCTGTGGCGTGATGCGCTGCGCCAGGCCCAGCAGCTGGGAAGCCGCGCCGATGTGCGCGCGGTCGCCGACGGCATGTACGCCGCCGTCGCCCGACACGGGTCGCCTCGTGGTGTCACTGCTGAGACCGAGGCCCTCGTCGACGAGCTGCTGCCCGGCTACCGGCGGAGCGCCGCCTGAGTGGTCCCGGCGAGCCGCAGCCGTACCGCCGGGTCCAGGTGCCGGGGGCTCGGTTGCCCGGCTGGGTCGACCGGTTCGCCGGTCGGCACGGCACGCTGGCGTGGTCTGCCCCCGACGACGACCAGACGGCACTGAGTGCCGTCGACGGCGCCCAGGCGGTCCTGCGCTGGCCGTTGCCCGGTCCGCCGGTCGCCGACCACGCCGCTCTGCGCGTACGAGCCGGTGCTGCCGATCCGCGCGCGGTCGTGCTGGTGCGCCGGGGAGGTTGGGCGGTCGGCCTCGCCCGCGGTGATGAGCTGGTGCGCTCTCGCTGCGGCACCCGTTATGTGCAAGGACGCACCAAGGCCGGCGGGTGGAGCCAGCAGCGCTACGCCCGCCGGCGCGCCCACCAGGCCGACGGGCTGCTCGACGCGGTCGAGGCGGCCGTACGAGACCTCGTCGCGGGAAGCCGCGGACCGGTCGTGCTCGGCGGTGACCGGGTGCTGCTCGACCGCCTCGTGCGCGAGCTGGACGACACCGACGTCCCGTCGCGGGTCGTCGCCCGGCGGCTCGACGTGCCCGACCCGCGACTCGCGGTGCTCGAGCGCGCCGTAGGGGACGCCGGCGCCGTGGACGTCGACCTGAACGAGCTGGCCTGAGCGTTGGGTGCTGCCCGCCGAGCGGCGGCATGGGACCGCGAACCCCTACAGCGAAGACGCGCCGAACGTGTCGCAGGCCCGCATGTCGTCCGCGCCGTAGCCGGTGAGGAACCAGCGCTCCCGCTGGTCGGCAGACCCGTGCGTCCACGTCTCGGAGTCGACGCGCACCCCCGAACGCTGCTGGATGCGGTCGTCGCCCACCGCCTCCGCGGCGTCGATCGCGCGGGCGATGTCGTCACGGGTCAGCTCGGCGATGATGGCCACGTCACCGGTGGAGTCGGTGGCCGACGTGGCGGCGCTCGCCCACATGCCGGCGTAGCAGTCGGCCTGCAGCTCGAGACGGACCGAGTCGCTCGTCGCACCCTCCTCGCTGCGGACCCGGTCGGAGGTGCCGAGCAGTTCCTGGACGTGGTGGCCGTACTCGTGCGCGATGACGTACGCCTCGGAGAACGGGCCGCCGCGGGCACCGAGCCGGTCCTCGAGCATGTCGTCGAAGAAGGTGGTGTCGAGATACACCGTGTCGTCGGCGGGGCAGTAGAACGGACCGACGGCGGAGGTGGCCCCACCGCACCCGGTCGTCGTGGAGCCGGAGAAGAACTCGGTTTGGGCGGACTCGTACGGACGGCCGCCCTGCTCGGGCAGCGTCTGCGCCCAGTAGGACTGGACGGAGTTGATGACCGCGACCCGGGCGCAGTCGACATCGGAGTTGGCGTCCTCGCCGGTCTGGCACTGCGCCGCCAGGTCGGTTGACTCGCCCGCCGTACCGTCGGTGGACCCACCGACCTGGGTGAGCAGGAAGCCGACCAGCAGCAGCACGACCAGCCCGCCGATACCACCGCGCATGGGCAGACCGCCGCCCATCGGCAGACCGGAGGAGCTCCGGACGCCTCCTCGACCCCTGACGTCGCGGACCTGGCGGGCATCGAGTCGAGCCCGGTTGTTGAAGCGCATGCCGGTAGGCTAGAGGCGCGTACGAGGGCTGGCAGGCGCCCCTGCCGCTCGGCGCCTTCCCCGAGACCCCGCGTCAGCCCAGTGACGCCCGCGCCCGCCCAGGAGCACCCGTGCTGACCGTCACCGACCTCGAGGTGCGGGCTGGCGCGCACTTGTTGATGTCGGGTGCGACCTTCCGAGTCGGACCGGGGGAGAAGGTCGGTCTCGTCGGGCGCAACGGGGCGGGCAAGACGACCCTCACCCGGATCCTCGCGGGCCAGGGCCACGCCGCGGGCGGCACCGTCTCGCGCATCGGCAGCGTCGGCTACCTGCCGCAGGACCAGGGCACGGGAGACACCGCGATGAGCGCGCGCGACCGCATCCTGTCCGCGCGTGGGCTGCACGACGTGATGGCACGCATGCGCGCCGCCGAGGTCGAGATGGGTTCGGAGTCAGCGAACTCCCGCGACCGGGCGATGCGCCGCTACGCCTCCGCGGACGCCGAGCTGCACGCCGGCGGCGGGTACGCCGCGGAGTCGCAGGCCGCCACCATCGCGGCCAGCCTGGGCATCCAGGACCGGGTCCTGAGCCAGCCCCTGTCGACGCTGTCGGGTGGTCAGCGCCGCCGGGTCGAGCTGGCCCGGATCTTGTTCTCCGACGCGGACACGCTGTTGCTGGACGAACCGACGAACCACCTCGACGCCGACTCGGTGCTGTGGCTGCGCGAGTACCTCGCCGCGTACAAGGGCGGGCTGGTGGTGATCAGCCACGACGTCGCGCTCCTCGAGCGCACCGTCACCAAGGTGCTGCACCTGGACGCAAACCGGGCCGAGATGGACGTCTACGCGATGGGCTGGTCGGCGTACCTCGCGCAGCGGGAGACCGACGAGCGGCGGCGCAAACGGGAGCGGCACAACGCGGAGCGCAAGGCCGGGGCATTGCACGCCCAGGCCGACAAGATGCGCGCCAAGGCCACCAAGGCGACCGCCGCGCAGAACATGGCCAAGCGGGCCGACCGGCTGCTCGCCGGGGTGGAGTCGGAGCGGCGGGCGGACCGCGTGGCACGCATCCGCTTCCCGGCTCCGGCGCCGTGCGGTCGTACGCCGTTGGCCGCCGACGGGCTGAGCAAGTCCTACGGCTCCCTCGAGGTGTTCACCGACGTCGAGCTGGCCATCGACCGGGGCAGCCGCGTGGTCGTGCTGGGCCTCAACGGGGCCGGCAAGACGACGCTGCTGCGCATCCTCGCCGGGATCGAGCGGCCCGACACCGGGACGGTGCGGCCCGGACACGGGTTGAAGCTCGGCTACTACGCCCAGGAGCACGAGACGCTGGACACCAGCCGTACGGTGCTGGAGAACATGCGGTCAGCGGCCCCGCAGCTCGCCGACACCGACACCCGAAGCGTGCTCGGCTCGTTCCTGTTCTCCGGCGACGACGCCACCAAGCCGGCCTCCGTGCTCTCCGGTGGCGAGAAGACCCGCCTGGCCCTCGCCACGCTCGTCGTCTCCAGCGCCAACGTGCTGCTGCTCGACGAGCCCACCAACAACCTCGACCCGGCATCGCGCGAGGAGGTGCTCGGTGCGATCCGCGGCTACCAGGGCGCGATCGTGCTGGTCACCCACGACGAGGGGGCGGTCCACGCGCTGCACCCCGACCGGGTGCTCGTACTTCCCGATGCGACCGAGGACCTGTGGAACCCCGACTACGCCGACCTGGTGGCCCTGGCCTGAGGCGCGACGGTGTCCTGACCCTGCGCAGTCAGCTGAGTCGTGGGGTGTGTGGCGAGTCGAGCCAGCGGTCGATGAGCGGTGTCAGGTCCTGACCCGTGAAGGTGTTGACCCAGCGCGTGAACTCGGCCCGGTCGACGTTCTGGTCCTCGTGCTGCGCGGGCCACGCCTTCGCCAGCCGGTCGAACGTGCGGTCGCCGACCCGCTTGCGGATCTCGTCGAGCATGAGGGCGGGACCCAGGTAGACGTTCGTGTCGGCGAAGTGGCCGGGCTCGTAGTCGCCGGGTGGCCCAGAAGCCCGCCGTCCGGCTTCGTCATACCGGCGCAACGCGCTCGGCCGGGTCCCGGGCTGCTTCGGCGAGAGGTCCTCCTCGTACCACAACTGCATGTACATCGCCCAGCCCTCGTTGAGCCACATCCCCTGCCAGTTGGTCGGCGTGACGCTGTCGCCGTACCACTGGTGCGCCATCTCGTGCTGGACCGTGCTGCCGCCGATCTCCGCCACCCCGCGGCTGATCGAGACCATCGTCTGCGTCTCCATCGTGCCCAGCTCACCGACCACCACGACGCCCAGCGACGAGAACGGGTACGGTCCCGCGTGCGCGACCAGCCAGTCGAACGCGTCCGTGCTCGCGGAGCGAAGCCGCGGCAACAGCCGCTTGTCCCGCTCCAGCAGCCAGTACGTGATGGTCAGCCCCGACTTCGTGGGGCCGGAGTACTGCTCGTACGGGCCGATCGCGAGCGTCGTGACGTACGACGCCATGGGCTCGTCGACGTGCCAGGTCGTCGTCGTGAATCCACCGTCGACGTGAGTGTCCTCGAGCACCCCGTTGAACACGCCCACGTCGGGCGAGGACGTCGTGATCCGGGCGTCGTAGAGCGCCTCGTCGGACGGGTGATCGTTGACCGGGTACCAGGTCAACGCGCCGAATGGCTCCTGGGCGGTGTACACCGTGCCGTCGCGTTCGGTGTGCCAGCCGATCCCTTCAGCCATGTCTTGACGATTGCTCGGTGCCGTCACCGGCTCGGGCACGCCCGAGTACTCGATGACGAAGGTGTGGGTGCGGCTCGGCTCGAGTCGCGGCGTCCTCATCGTCAGCCCGTCGTCTTGGTGGCTGAACGCGACATCGGCGTCATCGAGGGTGACCGCGCCGACCTCGAGGGCGTCGGACAGATCCAGCCGGATCGTCGGGGTGGGCTTGGTGGCGCGGAACGTCACGGTGGCGGTGCCGGACAGCTCGTCGCCTTGATAGGCCAGGTCGAGGAAGTAGTGCAGGACGTCGACCTCGGGGTTGCTCGTCTGCGGGTAGTACGGGTCCTCGACCGGGTCCGACTCGGCTGCCTGCAACGCCCGCGCACCGGGAACGTCTGGGGGTGGTGCCTGGCTGGGGGACGGGTCCTGCGTCGGCGACGACGCGGATGACGACGGCGACGGCGAGGAGGTGGCACCGGACGTCGCTGGCGCGGTCGGGTTCTCGGCCGCCGTACGAGGGTCGGCGGAGCCATCGGGAGAGCCATCGGGGGAGCCATCGGGGGAGCCACCGCAGCCAGCCGTCGCCGTCGTCAAGGCGACGGCGACGCAGACCGCTGCGCAACTCTGCGTGAACCTGCGGCCGAACGGTCGAGGCGGATCGACTCTCGACATGAGCACCTCCCCCCGGGGTTGCCCACCGCCTGGCCAGGCGTCAGCTTCCAACCTACCCGGGCACCGCTGTCGGCGCCGCCCAGAACGTGCGGCCAGGGGGGCCGGCGTACGTCTCCTAGGCTGCGGCTCATGACGATGCCCGAGCCCGACCTGCTCTCCGCCGCCGGCCTCTGCGTCGAGCAGCAGGGTGCGGTGCTCACCGTCACCCTGGACCGCCCCGAGTCGCGCAACGCGCAGACACCGCTGATGTGGCGCGCGCTGGCCGCGATCGGGCTGGCGGTGCCGGACGACGTACGCGTGGTGGTGCTTCGCGGCGCGGGCGCGTCGTTCTCCGCCGGGCTCGACCGGGCGATGCTGACCCCGGCGGGCATCGCCGGGGAGCAGAACTTCGCGGCGTTGGCGGCACTGCCCGACGCGGAGGCGGAGGAGGTCGTCGCGGAGTACCAGCGCGGGTTCAGCGTGTGGCGCAGTCCGCGCTTCATCTCGGTGGCGGCGGTGCAGGGGCACGCGGTCGGCGCCGGCTTCCAGCTGGCGCTGGCGTGCGACCTGCGGGTCCTCGCCGACGACGCGCAGCTGTGCATGAAGGAGTCGGCGCTGGGGCTCGTCCCCGATCTCGGCGGCACCAGGCCCCTGGTCGAAGCCGTCGGCTACTCGCGCGCGCTGGAGATCTGTCTCACCGCGCGGTGGGTGCACGCCGAGGAGGCCGCCGAGCGGGACGCCCAGGTGGAACGGATGCGGGCCCTCGTCGCGCTCATGCAGGACGTCTGACGCCTCGCCGCGCGAGTTGTTCAGACCCTCATCGACCTCCGGCTCGTTGACGTTCTGGCAAGTCGACGGGGAGGGCGGTGAGCGGGTCGACCGGAACAAGCGGTCCGAGCGCGGTGTTGAGCGTCGCGATGAACCCGAACGCCGTACGCGGCCACGCACTGATGTCGTACACGGCGGACCGGTCGGTCACCTCGGCGAAGCTGACCAAGGGGACGGCCCGCCGCGTCGCGGCGTTCGCGCGCCCGTACACCCGCCAGATCGTCGCGTTCCTGGCGCTCGTCGTGCTCGACTCGGCTCTCGTGGTGGCCACCCCGCTGCTGTTCAAGTCGATCATCGACGACGGTGTCGTGCCGGGCAACAGCGCGGTCGTGGTCACCCTCTCCCTCGTCGTGGCCGCGCTCGCGTTCTTCGAGGCCGGCCTCACGCTCGCCCAACGGTGGTACTCCGCTCGGATCGGGGAGGGGCTCATCTACGACCTGCGCCTCCGAGTGTTCGGCCACGTCCAGCGCATGCCGCTGGCGTTCTTCACCCGTACGCAGACTGGCTCGTTGGTCTCGCGCCTGAACAACGACGTCATCGGGGCGCAGCGGGCGTTCACCTCCGTGCTCTCCGGCGTGCTGTCGAACATCATCAGTCTGGTGCTCGTCGTCGCGGCGATGTTGTGGCTGTCCTGGCCGATCACGCTGGTGGCGCTGCTGCTGGTGCCGCTGTTCTTGCTGCCGGCCCGGTGGGCGGGACGCAAGCTGGCCGAGCTCACCCGCCAGCAGATGCAGGTCAACGCCGAGCTGGGCACGTCGATGACCGAGCGCTTCGGGGTCGGCGGCGCGATGCTCGTCAAGCTGTTCGGGCGCCCCGACGCGGAGGACGAGGCGTTCCGGCAGCGGGCCGAGTCGGTGCGTGACCTCGGCGTCTCGATCGCGATGAACAGCCGGATCTTCTTCTCCGCGCTCACCCTGGTGGCCGCCCTCGCGACCGCGCTGGTGTACGGCGTCGGCGGGGTCATGGCCGCGCGTGGATCCCTGGAGGTCGGGACGCTGGTGGCGCTGGCCGCCCTGATGGGCCGGCTGTACGCCCCGATCACGGGACTGTCCAACGTGCGCGTCGACGTGATGACCGCGTTCGTGAGCTTCGAGCGGGTCTTCGAGGTGCTCGACCTGCCGGCCTCGGTGGTCGACGCCGACGACGCCGAGCCGCTGCCGGCCGACGCCCCGGCCAGCGTCGAGCTCGAGCACGTGACGTTCCACTACCCGGGCGCCGACGAGGTGTCGCTGGCCAGCCTGGAGTCGATCGCCCGGGTCGACGTCAGCGAGGGCGGTGACGTGCTGCGCGACGTCTCGTTCCGCATCGAGCCGGGACAGATGGTGGCGCTGGTGGGTCACTCCGGTGCCGGCAAGTCGACTCTGACGAACCTCGTGACCCGCCTGTACGACGTCACCGAGGGAGTGGTGCGGATCGGCGGACGAGACCTACGCCAGGTGACGCAGGAGTCGCTGCACGACGCGATCGGCTACGTCACCCAGGACGCGCACATGTTCCACGAAACGATCGCGGCCAACCTGCGCTACGCCCGCGCGGACGCCACCGAGGAGCAGATGCACGCCGCTCTGGCGGCCGCGCAGGTCGGCGACCTGGTCGCGTCGCTGCCGCACGGCCTCGACACCGTGGTGGGGGACCGCGGCTACCGCCTGTCCGGCGGTGAGCGCCAGCGGCTCGCCATCGCTCGGCTGCTGCTCAAGGCGCCGCGCATCGTGGTGCTCGACGAGGCGACCGCCCACCTGGATTCCGAGTCCGAGGCCGCCGTGCAGCGCGCTCTGGACACCGCGCTCGCCGGGCGTACGTCCCTGGTGATCGCCCACCGGCTGTCCACCGTCCGGGACGCCGACACGATCCTGGTGCTCGACGACGGGCACGTCGCGCAGCAGGGCACCCACGAGGAGCTGCTGGCCGCCGGCGGATTGTACGCCGACCTGTACCGGACCCAGTTCGCCCCCGGCCGCTCCCGAGACGTCCGCGAGACCGTCGACGCCTGAGCCCCTGCTACGGCGCCCCGGACGGCGGGATCCGCTGGCCGGCGAGGGCCCAGGCGGTGTTGACCAGCCCGATGTGGCTGAAGGCCTGGGGCACGTTGCCCAGCTGGCGCCCCGCGACGGTGTCGTACTCCTCCGACAGCAGGCCCACGTCGTTGCGCAGCGACAGCAACCGCTCGAACAGCGCCAGCGCCTCGTCGTGGCGGCCAACGAGCTCCAACGCCTCCGCGAGCCAGAACGAGCACGCGAGGAAGACTCCCTCGCTCCCGCCGAGACCGTCGACCGAGTCCTCGCTCGGGTCGGCGGAGTCGCCGCTCGGCAGCTCGTAGCGCAGGAGGAGCCCGTCGCGTCCCAGGTGCAGCTGGATCGTCTCGATGGTCGACAGCACCCGCGGGTCGTCGGGCGGCAAGAAGCCGGTGCGCACGATCATCAGCACCGCCGAGTCGAGAGTGGAGGACTCGTAGGACTGCGTGAAGGCGCCGACTTCCTCGCTCCAGGCCCGTTCGCACACCTGCGCGTGCACCGTGTCGGCCAGCCGGCGCCAGTGGTCCGCCCGGTCGTGGTTGCGCTGGTCCCCGAGGCTGGCCATGCGGTCGAAGGCGACCCAGCACATCAGCTTGGAGTGCGTGAAGTGCCGTTCGGGGCCACGCACCTCCCACAACCCGCGGTCGGGCTTTTCCCAGATGTCCTCGAGGTACGTGGTGAGCGCCACCAGCACCGACCAGGCCTGACCGTCGCCGGAGACACCGTGCCGCTCGGCGAGCGCGAGCGCGTCGATGACCTCGCCGAACACGTCGAGCTGCAGCTGGTCGGCAGCGGCGTTGCCGATGCGCACCGGCCGCGACCCCTCGTACCCCGACAGCCAGTCCGCTTCGTACTCGGTGAGCCGGGTCTCCCCGGCGATGCCGTACATGATCTGCAGGTGGCGGGGCAACCCGCCGACCGCGCGCAGCAGCCAGGCCTGCCAGGCGGTCGCCTCGGCGGTGAACCCCGACCGCAGGAGCGCCTCGAGCGTCATGGTGGCGTCGCGCAGCCAGCAGTAGCGGTAGTCCCAGTTGCGCTCGCCGCCGAGGTCCTCGGGCAGCGAGGTGGTGGCGGCGGCGACGATCCCGCCAGTCGGCTCGTACGTCAGCGCCTTGAGCGTCAGCAGCGAGCGGATCACCGCGTCGCCGAACCCCCACGCGCCGAGGTCCGAGCAGCGTGCCGACCATTGCTGCCACTCGAGGGTGGTGGTGTCGAGCGCGCGGTCGGCGTCCTCCGGTTTCGGTGGTGTCTCGTGGGAGGCCTTCCACGTCAGCACGAAGCGGACCCGTTCGCCGGCGGACACGCTGAAGTCGGCCACGCTCGACATCTGCTCGCCGTGCACGGGCACGTCGCTGCGCAGGTAGACCGCGTCGGGTCCGGCGACGGCGACGACCTGCTGCCCAACCCGGTGCACCCACGGGACGCGCCGGCCGTGCTCGAACCGCAGGCGCAGCACCATGCGCATGTCGACCCGGCCGTCGACACCTTCGACCACCCGTACGACGTCGGGGGCCTCGCCGCGGTGCGGCATCAGGTCGTAGACCCGCACGGTGCCCTGGTCGGTCTGCCACGTCGACTCCAGCACGAGCGTGTCGTCGACGTAGCGCCGGGACTCGCACGTCCCGCCGCCGACCGGTGCGATCGTCCAGTGGCCGTTCTCCTCATCCCCCAGCAGCGCGGCGAAGCAGGCCGGGGAGTCGAACCGGGGCAGGCACAACCAGTCCACCGAGCCGTCTCGCCCCACCAGGGCCACCGTCTGGGTGTCACCGATGACCGCGTAGTCCTCGATCAGACCGGCCATCGGCTAGGTCCTCCCGATCGTGTGCACGGGCGCTTGGATCGCCTCGGCGTCCTCGGCGTCCTCGGCGTCCTCGGCGTCCTCGGCGCTTCGGGTTCGCCGGGGAGGACGCGGGTGCGCCTCGATCCAGGCGAAGTAGAACCAGCCGAAGGCGGCGAGCGCTGCGAAGAAGAACCACTGCAGGCCGTAGAACAAGTGCGGACCCTGGCCGAGGTCGGGTGGGAGGGGCCGGGCCAGCTCTGCGGCGGCCGGCGGCGCCTGCTCGAGCAAGGCGAGCCAGCCGCCGGTAACCGGGTACGGGAGTCCGGGTGCGAAGCCCCCACTCGAGATCGCGCGCACCTGGCCGTCGGTCGGGGTGATGGCGTCGGGGTCGGCATCGGAGTCGGCCCGCAGCCAGCCGGTCACGGTGACCGTGCCGGTCGACGGTGGGGGCACGTCGACCTGGTCGGGGGAGTTGGCGGTGGCGAGCCAGCCGCGGTCGACGAGCACCGCGGTGCCGTCGTCGGTCAGCAGGGGGGTGACGACGTCGACTCCGGGGCCGGCGTCGCGGGTCTGGTACTTCACCGTCGCCTGCTCGCTCGTGTCGTACGTCCCGGTCACCTGCACCCGGCGCCACAGGTCCTGAGTCGCAGGTGCCGCCGCGGGTGTCATCACGTCGCTCCACGACACCGGTGCAGCGTCGAGGTTGATCTCGGTGATCGCGTTGGTGGCCTTGCGGTCCGCCAGCTTGTGCAGCTGCCACAGCCCGAGCCGGCCGCACAGGAGGGCCAGGGCCGCCACGGCCACGGCGAAGCCGAGCCAGCGGCGGCTCAGCACGAAGCGGTACACGCTCTCGACGGTAACGCCTGGGCCGGCGGCTCCCCACCCGGACAGCGCCCCGCACCGTAGGCTGGGCACATGTCGATCGGTCTGCAGGCTCCCGCCGGTGTGCGCTACCCGCTGCGCGACCGGTACGGGCGGGTGGCCGAGGACCTGCGAGTGTCGCTGACCGACCGCTGCAACCTGCGCTGCCAGTACTGCATGCCTGCCGAGGGCCTGGACTGGATGCCCACCGAGCAGACGCTCACCGACGACGAGGTGGCCCGCCTGGTCCGGGTAGGCGTGGAGCTGCTGGGCGTACGCCAGGTGCGCTTCACCGGCGGGGAGCCGCTGCTGCGCCGCGGCCTGGCCGGGCTCATCGCGCGTACGGCGGCGCTGGAGCCGCGCCCCACGATCGCGCTGACCAGCAACGGCCTCGGCCTGGCGCGTACGGCACCGGCGCTGGCCGCGGCAGGTCTGGACCGGGTCAACATCAGCCTGGACACCGTCCGGCCGGACACCTTCGCGCAGATCACCCGCCGCGACCGGCTGCCCGACGTGATGGCCGGGCTGGCCGCCGCCGCAGTCGCCGGTTTGCACCCGGTCAAGGTCAACGCCGTGTTGCTGCGCGACGTCAACGACGACCAGGCCGCCGAGCTGCTGGGATGGTGCCTCGAGCGTGGGTACCAGCTGCGTTTCATCGAGCAGATGCCGCTGGACGCCCAGCACGGCTGGAGCCGGGCGACCATGGTGACCGCCGACGAGATCGTCGAGCGGCTCGAGCGGTCGTTCACGCTGACCCCGGCGGGCCGGCCGCGGGGCTCGGCGCCGGCCGAGGAGTTCCTCGTCGACGGTGGACCGGTCACGGTGGGCGTCATCGCCTCGGTCACCCGCCCGTTCTGCGGCGACTGCGACCGGGTGCGCCTGACCGCCGACGGGCAGGTGCGCAACTGCCTGTTCGCGCGCGACGAGTCCGACCTGCGCGCGGCGCTGCGCGGGGGGGCATCCGACGACGAGATCGCCCGCCGCTGGCAGGCCGCGATGGCGCCCAAGCTCGCCGGGCACGGCATCGACGACGTGACGTTCCTGCAGCCGGACCGGCCCATGTCGGCGATCGGCGGCTGAGTCTCCCGCTGCGCTGAGTTGTCAGAACGTCGGCGGGTCCCGGCTCGCCGAGGTTCTGACAACTCCGTCGAGCCGACGTTGCCGGAGCGCCTACCACAGCAGGATGAGCAGCAGCCCGAGGAACACCAAGACGATCACCAGAGTCACCCGGGAGAGCCACTTCGCCATGACGGGCGGCAGCAGCACCAGCAGCCCGGCCAGCAGGAACGGCCCGCTGAGGATCATGACCATCGCTCCGAAGATGCGGATGTACCCGTGCGGGTCGACCTCCGCTGGACCGGAGACCGATGACAGGATCAGGAACAGCCCGTACAGGCAGCCGGCACCGCCGAGGGCGCAGCAGATGGCGGCGACCACGGTGGCCGCCGTACGTCGACCAGGACGCTCCGGCACGCCGCCATCGTGACCTCCTCGCCTCGGAGTTGTCAGCAGGAAACGTCGCTATAGCAGCGGTTCCGTCTGACAAGTCGGGCCGGGGAGGCGCAGTTCAGCCGAGTACGGCCGAGCCGTTGGCGATCAGCAGCACCACGTCGACGAGTGCGACGAGCATCGCCGCGGTGAACGGCAGCCGGGTGTGCCCCCGGGTCGCGGCGACCGCCGCGGTGACGACGAGGGCCGCCGCGACTGCCAGCCCGACCAGGGCGAGTCCGCTCGGCCGCCCGGGTGGTCCCAGCACCACCACCACCGAGGCGACCAGCAGCACCACGGGTGCGAGCACGCCGGTGCCGCCCCCGCCCAGCCGGTGCGGCAGCCCGCGAACGCCGGTGGCCCGGTCGTCGTCGAGGTCGGGCAGCACGTTGGCCAGGTGCGCGCCCACGCCCAGCAATGCGCCGGCGGCGACTGCCCAGGGCGCGGGCAGGGAGGCGTCGGTGCGGCTGAGCGTGACGACGGCGGGCAGCAGTCCGAAGGCCAGCGCGTACGGCACCCACGACCAGACACTGCGCTTCAGCCCGAGGTTGTAGGCCCACCCGCAGCCCACGAGGACCGTGTGGGCGATCGCGGCCCGGGTCCCCAGCGCGGTGGACGTCACGAGGGCCATCAGCAGCGCCGCCCGGGCCGCGTGAGCCACCAGCAGGGCCGGTACGGCTCCGGTGGCGACCGGCTTGTCCCGCCGGCCGACGGCGGTGTCGCGGGTGGCGTCGAGCCAGTCGTTGGACCACCCGATCGACAGTTGCCCGAGCAGGACCACACCTGTGACCAGGGTCCCGGGGGCGATCCCGAGGTCAGCAGCGACGGCGAGCAGGGCGGCCAGCGTGGTGACGGCGACCGCGGGCGCGGGGTGAGACGCCGCGACGAGGGCCGGGACCGATGACGCCCTGGCTCGCACCGGTCGATGCTAGGCCCGCTGGATCGGTCACCTCGCGGACGGCTTCGTATGCTGACGTCCATGACCCGCGTCGCAGCCGTGCGCCCCGTTCTGCCCGAGCACCGCTACGGGCAGGACGAGATCACCACGGCGTTCGCCGACGGCGGACTCGGTCCCGCCGGCAAGGCGGCGTTCGTACGGCGCTTGCACTCCAGCGCCAGGGTCCAGAGCCGGCACCTGGCGCTGCCGCTGGAGCGCTACGCCGGCCTCACCGACTTCGGCGCCTTCAACGACGCCTTCATCGAGGCGGCGGTCGACCTCGGGTCGCAGGCGGTGCTCGGCGCGCTCGACGACGCGGGCCTGCAGCCGGACGACGTCGACCTGGTCGTCTCGACGACGGTAACCGGGATCGCCGTGCCGTCGATCGAGGCCCGCATCGCCGCCCGCATCGGCATGCGGCCCGACGTACGCCGGGTCCCGATGCTGGGGCTGGGCTGCCTGGGCGGCGCGGCGGGGGTGGCGCGACTGCACGACTACCTGCTGGGCCGGCCCGACGACGTGGCGGTGCTGGTCGCGGTCGAGCTGTGCTCGCTCACCGTCCAGCGCGCCGACCCGTCGACCGCCGCCCTGGTGGCCAGCGGGCTGTTCGGCGACGGCGCGGCGGCGGTGGTCGCGGTCGGCAGCAGCCGGGTGCCGCCGGCCGGTGTGACCTGGACCGGCCCCCAGGTGCTCGACTCGCGCAGCCACCTCTATCCCGACTCCCAGCGCGCGATGGGCTGGGACATCGGCGCCACCGGGCTCAAGGTCGTGCTGGGCGTCGAGGTGCCCGAGCTGGTCCGCGCGCACCTCGGCGACGACGTCAAGGGGTTCCTGGCAGACGCGGGGCTCGAGCGTGACGACGTCACCGCGTGGGTGTGCCACCCCGGCGGGCCCAAGGTGCTGGAGTCGGTCGAAGCGGTGCTCGAGCTCCCCGGGGACGCCTTGCAGCTCACCTGGGACTCGCTGGCACGGGTCGGCAACCTGTCGTCGGTCTCGGTGCTGCACGTGCTGCACGACACGCTGGCGCAGCGCCCGCCACCGGCCGGTACGCCGGGGGTCATGCTGGCGATGGGCCCGGGCTTCTGCTCCGAGCTCGTCCTGCTGCGCTGGTGAGCTGGTACGCGGCACTGGTGCTGCTCGTCGGCGTCGAGCGCCTCGCCGAGCTGCGGGTGTCGCGCGCCAACACCGCCTGGGCGCTGGCCCGTGGGGGGCGTGAGTACGGCGCCGGCCACTACCCGGCCATGGTGGTGCTGCACTTCAGCCTGCTCGCCGGTGCGCTCGTCGAGGTCGCCGTCGCCGACCGGCCGTTCGTCCTGGTCCTGGGCTGGCCGATGCTGGGGCTCGTGGCGTTGTCGCAGTCGCTGCGCTGGTGGTGCATCGCGACGCTCGGTCGGCAGTGGAACACCCGGGTGATCGTCGTGCCGGACCTGCCGCTGGTTAGGCGAGGTCCGTACGCGTACCTGGGCCACCCGAACTACGTCGCAGTCGTCGTCGAGGGCGCTGCGCTGCCGCTGGTGCACTCGGCCTGGGTGACCGCGCTGGCCTTCACGGTGCTCAACGCGGCGCTGCTCACCGTCCGGATCCGCACCGAGGACGCGGCGCTGACCACTGCGGTCGGCGCGTGATCGACCTGCTGATCGCGGGCGGGGGACCGGCGGGGCTCGCCACCGCTGTCCGGGCCGCTCGGTCCGGCCTCGAGGTGGTGGTGGCCGAGCCGCGCCAGGGGCCGGTGGACAAGGCGTGCGGTGAGGGGCTGATGCCCGGCGCGGTGCGCGCGGTCGAGGGGCTGGCCGGGCCGGTGCCGGGCCAGGTGTTCCGGGGCATCCGCTACCTCGACGGCACCTGCGTCGCCGAGGCGCCGTTCCGAACCGGCTGCGGCCTCGGCGTGCGCCGCACGGTCCTGCACGCCGCGCTGCAGCGGGCCGCCGAGTCGGCGGGAGTTCGCTTCGTGGACCGGCGGGTGAGCGACGTACGCCAGGACGCCGACGGCGTGACCGCAGCCGGGCTCACCGCCCGGTGGCTGGTGGGTGCCGACGGGTTGCACTCCGCGGTGCGCTCGGCGATCGGCGTACGCCAGAGCGACCAGCGGGTGGCGCGGTTCGGCCAGCGCCGCCACTTCGCGGTCGCACCGTGGACGGACCTGGTGGAGGTGCACTGGGCCGACCGCGCCGAGGCGTACGTCACCCCGGTCGCACCGGACCTGGTGGGCGTCGCGGTGCTGACGCCGGACCGCGGCAGCTTCGACGAGCACCTGCGCGCGTTTCCCGCGCTGCAGGGGCGGTTGCCGCCGCACGCGGTGACCCGGGCACTCGGTGCTGGCCCGCTGCGGCAGCGGGTGCAGACGCGTCGCGTCGGGCGGGTGCTGCTGGTGGGTGATGCCGCCGGCTACGTCGACGCCCTGACCGGCGAGGGGCTCGCGGTGTCGTTCGCGGCCGCCGAGGCGCTGGTGGACTGCCTGGTGCGCGACCGGCCGCAGGAGTACGAGGCGGCGTGGCGGCGGGTGTCGCGGCGCTACCGGGTGCTCACGTCCGGGCTGTTGGCGGCGCGGCGTATCCCGGTCGTCGGCCGCTCCATCGTGCCCGCCGCGGCCCGGCTGCCCCGGGTGTTCGCCGCCGCCGTCGACCAGCTCGCCCGCTGACGACCCGACCCCGCCGCGACAGCGGGGGGTGAATCCCACCCGGCTCTCTGCCTGGGCGAGACCTACCGAGTACCGTACAATCACCGTACGAGACGAAGGGGTGGATGTCGTGGCAACCAGGAGCAGGCGGGTGGAGGCCCGTGTCGATCCCGAGACCGATCGGCGGCTCACCGAGGCGGCGGCGCTCACCCGTGAGTCCGTGTCGGCGTTCATCGTGCGCGCCTCACGGGTCGAGGCCGACCGGGTGCTCGCGCGGGGGGACACCACCTTGATGCCTGCGGCGCAGTTCGACGAGCTGATTGCCGCTCTTGACCGGGTAGAACCGGCCCCGACGCTCGCGCGGGCGGCGGCTCGCGCCGCTGCCCGCGCGGAGGAGTGAACCGTTGGACGTCTCAGCCGCTGCGAGACGAGCACGACGTGACGGCCTTCCGGTGTGGACACGTCAGCCTGGACCGGTGGCTGCGGGAGCACGCCATGCGGGCACAACGGTCTGGCACTGCCCGAACGCACGCGTGGGTCGGTGACGAGACGGCAGTAGTCGGCTACTTCGCAGTCGCGCCTACCCAGGTGAGACGGGAGTCCGTACCGCGGTCGCTGACGGGGGGAGTGAGCGTCATCCCGGGCTATCTGTTGGCTCGGCTCGCGCTCGACCGAGCTCTGCACGGGCAGGGTCTGGGCGCTGAGTTGCTCGTCGAGGCCCTCCAGGTCATCGTCGCCGCGGCGGACACCGCTGCCGGTCGGCTGATCGTCGTAGCCGCGATCGACGACGCTGCGGCGTCGTTCGACCGCCATCACGACTTCCGCGACATCGGTGCGGAGGGTCGGCGGCTGGTCATGACGGTGGCCACCGCTCGGGCGGCTGTGGCACCGTGAGCCCGGCGATCAGCGACCGGCGTCGACCGGCTCGGTCTCGCGCAGGAACCCACGCGCGGCGAGGAACGCGGCCAGCGACTGCCGGTGCTCCGCGCAAGCAAGCCACGTCTTGCGGCGGGCCGGCGGGTGGATCTTGGGGTTGTTCCAGCGGTGCGCGACCACCGCCTCGGCCCGGCAGTCCTTAGCCGAGCAGACCAACGGCTCGTCCCTCACCGCTGGTCGTGGGGTGCGGGGGTCCCCTCGCCGCGGGTCCCGAGGATGCCGAACGGTGCCGGGGTGTACGCCTCGGCGACCTGCTGGTCCTTGCGGTTGCCGGCGTTGGCCAGCACCACCGCGATGTAGGGCAGGAACAGAGCACCAGCCACGAAGACCCAGCGCAGCCAGCCGGAGGCGATCACGGCGGCGACGAAGCACAGCGTACGAAGCAGCATCGACAGCAGATAGCGCCGCTGGCGGGCCTCGACATCGGAGCTGTGGCCGGCTCGGGCGGTGGTGATGCTGACCGATGCGGCCTTCTCGCGTGCCATGTCAGCCACGGTACGCTCCGGCATTCCGGGCGCCGTCCGACGGGCCCGCGTCGAGGCAGGGAGGGCGTGTGGGCAGGTCAGTGCTGGTGACCGGCGGCAGCCGCGGCATCGGGGCCGCGATCGCGCAGGCGTTCGTGGACCTCGGCGACGACGTGGCGGTCACCTCCCGCAGCGGCGAGGCACCCGAGGGCGCCCTCGGCGTGCGCTGCGACGTCACCGATGCTGAGCAGGTCGACGCCGCCTTCGCCGAGGTCGAGGCCGCGCACGGCCCCGTCGAGGTGCTCGTCGCCAACGCGGGCATCACCCGTGACACCTTGCTGCTGCGGATGAGCCAGGACGACTGGGCCGCGGTGCTCGACACCAACCTCACCGGCTCGTTTCACGTCGCCAAGCGCGCCACCAAGGGCATGCTGCGCATGCGCCGCGGACGGCTGATCTTCATCTCCTCGGTGGTGGGCCTGCTCGGCAGCCCCGGCCAGGTCAACTACGCCGCCTCCAAAGCCGGTCTGATCGGCATGGCCCGATCGCTGGCCCGTGAGCTGGGCAGCCGCTCGATCACCGCCAACGTCGTCGCCCCCGGCTTCGTCGAGACCGACATGACCGCCGCGCTGCCGGCCGAGCAGCGCGAGCAATACCGCTCCCAGGTGCCCCTGCAGCGGCTGGCGGCACCGCAGGAGGTAGCCGGCGTCGTCACCTTCCTCGCCTCCGAGCACGCCGCGTACGTCACCGGGGCGGTCGTGCCGGTCGACGGCGGCCTCGGCATGGGGCACTGACCACCGCGTACGAAAGGCATCTGACCTGTGGGCATTCTCGACGGCAAGCGCATCCTCGTGGCCGGCGTCACCACCGACGCCTCGATCGGCTTCGCGGTGGCCCGCGTCGCGCAGCAGGAGGGCGCGACCGTGCTGGTCTCCAACTTCGGCCGCGCGCTCGGCATCACCCGCCGGATCGTCGGCCGTTTGCCCCAGCCGGCGCAGGTGCTCGAGCTCGACGTCACCGACGAGGCGCACCTCGCGGCGCTGCCCGACGCGCTGCGGGAGCACGTCGACGGCTTGGACGGCGTCGTGCACTCCATCGCGTTCGGCAACCCCCAGACGGTGCTGGGCGGCCGCTTCATGACCGGGCCGTGGCCGGACGTCGCGCAGGCGTTGCAGGTGTCGGCGTACTCGCTGCAGTCGCTGATCGCCGCCGCGCTGCCGGTCCTGGGACCGGGGGGCTCGGTGGTCGGGCTGACCTTCGACGCCACGGTGGCGTGGCCAGCGTACGACTGGATGGGCGTGGCCAAGGCGGCGCTGGAGTCGACCTCGCGCTACCTCGCTCGCGACCTCGGGCCGCAGGGGATCCGCTGCAACCTGGTCGCTGCGGGGCCGCTGAAGACGCTCGCGGCCAGGGCGATCCCCGGCTACGAGGACATCGAGGCAGCCTGGGGACAGCGGGCGCCCCTGGGCTGGGACTTCACGGACACCGAGCCGGCCGCCCGGGCCGTCGTGGCGCTGCTCAGCGATTTCTTCCCCGCCACGACCGGTGAGATCGTGCACGTCGACGGCGGGTTCCACGCGATGGGCGTCTGAGCCGGTGAGCGGCCGCCTGAGCGCCGCGCAGCTGATCGAGACCGCGCTGGACGACGGCTGGTTCAGCCGGTGGGACACCGCGCCGCTGCACGTGCCCGCCGACGAGGCGTACGCCGCGGAGCTGGCCAAAGCAGCGGAGCGAAGCGGGGAGGACGAGGCGGTCATCACCGGCGAGGGGCGGCTGCACGGGCGGCGCACGGGCGGCTGGTCATCGCGGTCGAACGGGCGACCGCCGAGGGCCTGCCGCTGCTGGCGTTCGCCCGGTTCGGTGGAGCGCGTGCGTACTGCTCGGGCAGGACCGCAGGGGCCAGACCGCCGACCGGCCGTTGGGTCCGGCGGCGCTGCGGGAGGCGCGGCGGGGGATGCGGCTGGCGGAGGAACTGGGGATGCCGCTGGTGACCGTCATCGACACCCCGGGCGCCGCGCTGTCGAAGTCGGCCGAGGAGGGCGGCCTCGCCGCCGAGATCGCGCGCAGTCTCGCCGCGCTGGTGACGTTGCAGGCGCCGACCGTGTCGGTCCTGCTGGGGCAGGGCAGCGGTGGTGGCTCGCTGGCTCCGCCCGTATCGCCCGGTACCGGCGGCTCGGCGTCCCGCCGCGGGGACCTCTGGAGGGTCCCTGACCCGGCGCAGGGTGGCGCCCGCCTGGGGCCCGGTCTGGCGTCCGCTTAGCACGGTGACGCGTTGCTCAGCACGGCTTCGAAGCCGTGCTGAGCAACGCGTCACCACGTCAACGTGGTGACCGCGGGACGCGGCGTTCTACCCGGACGTCACTTCTTGACGGCGTCCTTGATGTTCTCGCCGGCGTCCTTGAGGGAGGACTTCTTCTGGTCGGTCTTCCCTTCCTGGCGCAGCTGCTCGTCGCCCTGTGCGGTGCCGGCGGTCTCCTTCGCCTTGCCGGTGGCGTCCTCGACCTTGTTGCTGATCTTGTCTTCCAGACCCATGGTGACCTCCAGTCACAGGTGGTGGTGCGTGACCCCTGCCTACCAGGATCGGGCCGGATGCGCACCCTGCGGTGTTCGGCGCGGGTGCGGGTGACCTGCCTGACGGGCATGATCGGGCGGGTGTCCCGCCACCTACGTCGACCCCGGAGTTCCCGGTGACGTCAGCGCAACCCGAGCGCACGCTGGTGCTCGTACGCCACGCCAAGGCCGAGCCGCACGCCGCCACCGACCACGGGCGGCCGCTCACCGCCGCCGGCCTGCACCAGGCGCAGGACACCGCGCGCTGGCTGGGCGAACAGCTGGCCGGGTCGACGCCGCAGGACACCACGGCGCTCGTCTCCTCGGCGGTCCGCGCGCGCTCAGACCTGGGAGGAAGTGTCCCGCCAGGTGGCCGCGTCGGTACGGGTGTTGGCGGGCATGTACGGCGCCGGGACGGACGAGGTCCTCACGACCGTGCAGATGGTCGACCCCGACGTACGCACCGTGGTGCTGGTCGGGCACAACCCGACGATGGAAGACCTGGCCCTGCACCTGGTCAGCCAGGACGACGACGGGGTAGGCGGCATCGGGGGCCGCTCGTGGGGACTCCGCACCGGCGCGGCGGTGGTGATGGACGTGAGATGCCCCTGGCACGATGTGCAGCGGGGGTGCGGCACCCCGCGCTCGGTGCACCCGCCGCGTCGGTGAGTCAGGGCAGACCGGCGGCCTCGACCTCGTCGCGGGTGATGCCGAGCAGGTAGAGGATGGAGTCGAGGTACGGCGTGGTGACGGCCGTGTCGGCGGCGTCGCGGACCACGGCCTTGGCGTTGAACGCGACCCCGAGCCCGGCGGCGGCGAGCATGTCGAGGTCGTTGGCGCCGTCGCCGACCGCGATGGTGTCGGCCAGCGGGATCCGGGCGTCGGCGGCGAAGCGGCGCAGTGCCGCCGCCTTGCCGGCCCGGTCGATGACGTCGCCCAGCAGGCGTCCGGTCAACCGCCCGTCGGACACCTCGAGCACGTTCGCGGCGGCGTAGTCGACCTCGAGCTCGGCGGCGATCTGGTCGATCACCTGGGTGAAGCCACCCGACACCAGCCCGAACCGGTAGCCGAGGCGGCGAAGCGTCCGCACCACGGTCCGCGCTCCCGGGGCGTACGTCAGCGTGCGGTACACCTCGTCGAGCACGCAGACCCGTACCCCCGCCAGCAGCGCCACCCGCCGACGCAGCGACTCGGCGAAGTCGAGCTCACCGCGCATCGCCTGATCAGTGATCGCGGCCACCTCGTCTCGACAGCCGGCGTGCTCGGCGACCATCTCGATGACCTCGCCCTGCACGAGGGTGGAGTCCACGTCCATCACCACCAGCCGTTGCGCGTGCCGGGAGATGCCCGCGGGCTGTACGGCGACGTCGACGCGCTGGCGGGCGGCCTCGGCGGCCAGCACGCGACGCAGCACGTCGGGCGAGACGCCGGACACGTCGAGCTCGAGGGCGGTGACCGGGTGCCGGGCCATGCGCTGGATCCGGTCGATGTTGCCCCCGGTCTGCGCGATGCGGCCGGTGACCGCGGCGAACGCCTCGGGGGTGAGCGGAGCCCCCAGCACTGTCACGTGCGTACGCCCCTCCCGGCGCGGCCGGTTGTCGCCACGCCCGCCGACGAGGTCGACCTCCATGTCGCGGTCGGCGGCCACCGCCTCCACCGCCGTACGAAGGACCGCCTCGGTGGCGTCGTCGGGCACCGTGAGCAGCGCCCCGAGCACGAGCCGGCCGCGGAGCAGCACCTGTTCCACGTCGAGTACGTCCACCCCGGGGACGGCGACGGCGTCGAACAGCGTCGTCGTCACCCCGGGGCGGTCCTTGCCGGTGAGCGTCACCAGGAGGGTGGGGCGGTCGTCCGGTGCGCTCACGGCGGGCACGTTACCGAGCGGCTCGGCGACCGCGGTGCGCCGAGTGGTGCCAGCCGGGGGCCGTGCTGCGTCGAGTGGTGCCAGCCGGGGGAGTATCGGTGCCTACAGAGCCCCGCTTGGCAGCACTGGACGGCGCGCGGCGGTTGGACTGCCGCAGGCTCAGCGGGCGCGCTGATGGGCTTCGATGCCGAACGAGCACGCGGCCGCCAGCGCCTGGCGGGCCGCGGAGTCGAGCTCGACCAGCGCCTCCCGGCGGGCCTGTGACTGCGACAGCGACACCGAGGCCCCGTCGTCGTCGAGCGCCAGCCCGGTGATCGCCCGGCAGCGGTTCGCCAGCGCGACGGTGCGGGCCGCCCGTCCGCAGTGGCCGGGTGGCAGGGGCACCTCGGCGGCCCCGCGTACGGTCGACAGGGCCCCGGTCACCTCCGGGCGCCACCGTGCCACGTCGAGGGCGACCAGGCGATCACCGGCCCGCAGCAGTGCCTCACGCAGGTGGCGTTCGGCCTCGGCCAGGTCGGGCAGCGCCCGCGGTGGCTCGGCGGGTGAGCACGTCCAGAACACGCCTCGCCCGACGACCTCCGGTATCAGCCCCACGCCGGCCCCCCAGACGACCACGGCCTCTCCGGCGGCGAGGGCGTCCACGTTGAACGGAGCCGGACCGCCGAGACCGACCAGGTCGCCGGGAACCGGCAGCGCCACCGAGGCGAGCCGACCGCCACGGCGGCGAAGCTCGCCGAACGCCAGCAGCAGCGGCAGCGGATGCTCACCGAGCCCGACGACGTCGTGCGCCGCGTCGTCGCCGACGACCGCCGCCGGCGCCTCGTCGAGCGCGACGGTCCCCGCGGTCCACGCGTTGAACCAGCACGCGAGGCGCGCGGATCGGGGCAGGTCGGCGTCCACGCCCGTCAGGGTACGAGCCGGACCCGATCGCCGCGGGCGCACCACGGGAGCGGGCCGACGCAACGAGACGATGGGTCTCGGCGCAGGCCGGCCTCCCGGGCGTCGGACCCGCGCTGGCGTAGGTTTGACCGCGACCCACCACCTCCGGCGTCGGTCGCCGGTCGACTGCTGAGCGGAGAGCCTTGAGCGCGGTCATCGAGCTGGTCGGGGTGTCGGTGGAGCGCGGCGGTCAGCGGCTGCTGGACGACATCTCCTGGCAGGTCGATGAGGACCAGCGCTGGGTCGTGCTCGGCGGCAACGGCGCCGGCAAGACCACGCTGCTGCAGGTGGTGAGTACCCACCTGTACCCCACGGCCGGGATGGTCGGAGTGCTCGGGGAGCTGCTCGGCACCGTCGACGTGTTCGAGGTGCGGCCCCGCATCGGCCTGACCAGCGCCGCCCTCGCGGACCGCATCCCGCGGCACGAACTGGTCCACGACGTCGTCGTGAGCGCGTCGTACGCGGTGGTCGGCCGGTGGCGCGAGCGCTACGACGACCTCGACCACGAACGGGCCGCGGGGCTGCTGGCCGACCTGGGCGTCGCCCGTCTGGCCGGGCGTACGTTCGGCACGCTGAGCGAGGGCGAGCGCAAGCGCGTGCAGATCGCCCGGGCCCTGATGACCGACCCCGAGCTGCTGCTGCTCGACGAGCCTGCGGCCGGCCTGGACCTGGGCGGGCGCGAAGACCTCGTCACGACCCTGTCCACGCTGGCGCACGACCCCGACGCCCCCGCGACCATCCTGGTCAGCCACCACGTCGAGGAGATCCCGCCCGGCTTCACCCACGTACTCATGCTGCGCGACGGCGCGGTGGTGGCGCAGGGACCGATCGGCGAGACGATGACGGCCGACCACCTGTCCGACACGTTCGGCCTGCCGCTGAAGCTGGAGACGCACGCCGGACGCTTCGCCGCACGTCGAGGCGGCCCATCAGTCGGTACGGAGCCGTAGTCTAGGCCCATGGACTGGCTGGGGGACAACGCGTGGGCGGCCTGGTTGGTCGCCTCGCTCACGCTGCTCGGCCTCGAGCTCCTCACCCTGGACCTCGTCCTGCTCATGCTCGCGGTCGGCGCCGGGTCGGCCGCCGCCGTGGCCGCCCTCGGCGCGGGGCTGCCGCTCAGCATCCTCACCGCGGTCGTGGTCTCGGTCGGCATGCTCGGCGTCGTGCGCCCGTCATTGGCCCGCCGGCTGCACGGCGGTGCCGAGCTCACCACGGGCCACCAGGCACTGATCGGTCGCACCGCGGTGGTGCTTGAACCCGTCGATGGCAACGCCGGGCAGGTGCGGCTGTCCGGTGAGGTCTGGTCGGCCCGGTCCTACGATCCCGCCCTCGTCATGGCGCCCGGCACCGAGGTGCACGTCATGGAGATCGACGGCGCCACCGCCCTGGTCTATCCCACCGATTGAGAGTGACGTCATGCCTTTGCTGATCGTGTTCCTGGTGCTCGCCGTGCTGGCCGTACTCCTGCTGTCCAAGACCATCAAGATCATCCCGCAGGCGCGGGCCGGCGTCGTCGAGCGCTTCGGCAAGTACCGCACGACGCTGTCGGCGGGGCTCAACGTGCTGACGCCGTTCGTCGACAAGGTCCGCTACGTCATCGACTTGCGCGAGCAGGTGGTGTCGTTCCCGCCGCAGCCGGTCATCACCGAGGACAACCTGGTGGTGTCCATCGACACCGTCATCTACTTCCAGGTCACCAACGCGGTGTCGGCGACGTACGAGATCGCCAACTACATCCAGGCCATCGAGCAGCTCACGATGACCACACTGCGGCAGATCATCGGCGGCATGACGCTCGAGCAGTCGCTGACCAGCCGCGACCAGATCAACCACGCGCTGCGAGGGGTGCTCGACGAGGCCACCGGCAAGTGGGGCATCCGGGTCAACCGCGTCGAGCTCAAGGGCATCGACCCGCCGCCGTCGATCAAGGACTCGATGGAGAAGCAGATGCGCGCCGACCGCGACAAGCGCGCGGTCATCCTCACCGCCGAGGGTCAGCGGCAGTCGTCCATCCTCACCGCCGAGGGCAACAAGCAGTCCGCGATCCTGACCGCCGAGGGCAATCGGGAGGCGGTCGTGCTGCGCGCCCAGGCCGACCGGGAGGCCGCCATCTTGCGGGCGCAGGGTGAGGGGCAGGCCATCCAGACGGTCTTCCAGGCCATCCACGACGGTGCCCCCGACCAGTCGCTGCTGGCGTACCAGTACCTGCAGATGCTGCCCAAGATCGCCGCCGGTGACGCCAACAAGGTGTGGGTCGTTCCCAGCGAGATCGGCGACGCGCTCAAGGGTCTCGGTTCGACGTTCGGCGGCAGCGCCGGCATCCCGCGCGACAGCGGCGGGCCGCGCACCCGGGTCGACCTGGACGCGCCGGTGGAGTCGCGCCAGGACAGGTCCCTGACCCAGACGCACGAGGAGGTCGCCGCGGCGATCGACGCGGCCAAGGCGGCCGAGAACCCGGGTGCGAGCGCGGGGGCCCCGGCCGGTCTGGCCAGCGCCGCAGGTGCGGCTCCCCCCGGTGCGGTCGGCAGCGTGGCGGCTCCTCCCGGTGTGGGCGGCAGCGCTGGCGCGGCTCAGCCTGGTCTCGCTGAGGGCACGGCAGGCCCGCCGCCTGCGTGAACCTGCTCGACGGCACCCTCGTCCTGCTCGCCGGTGTCGGGGCCGGCACCATCAACACCGTCGTGGGCTCGGGCACCCTCATCACGTTCCCGACGCTGCTCGCCCTGGGCTACCCGCCGGTATTGGCCAACGTCTCCAACAACATCGGGCTTGCGCCGGGCTCGCTGGCCGGTGCGATCGGATACCGCCGTGAGCTGACCGGTCAGCGCGACCGGTTGTTGCGGCTCGGCTCCGCCTCACTGATCGGGGCGGTGATCGGGGCGCTGCTGCTGCTCACGCTCCCGAGCTCGGCGTTCGAGGCCGTCGTACCGGTCCTCATCGGGCTCGGGTGCGTGATGGTGCTGGTGCAGCCTCGCCTGCAGGCGAGGGTAGCCGCACGACGTACGCAGCATCGGCCACCGCACGGCTCGGCCGGCGTGTGGACGCTGGTCGGACTGACCGGTGTCTACGGCGGCTACTTCGGCGCCGCGCAGGGTGTGCTGTTGATCGCGGTCCTCGGCATCGGGCTCGACGAGGGGTTGCAACGGGTCAACGCCGCCAAGAACGTGCTGTCGACGATCGTCAACAGCGTCGCGGCGCTGGTGTTCATCGTCGCGGCGTCGCTGTCGTACGGCGAGGCGGCGATCAGCTGGCCGGCCGTCGGTCTCATCGCGGTCGGGTCGACGATCGGCGGGGTGATCGGCTCCGCCGTCGGCCGGCGGATCCCCGCCCCGGTGTTCCGCGTGGTGGTCGCCACCGTGGGGGTCGTCGCGATCGTGCGGCTGGTCGCCTGAGCTACCGGGAGGTGCAGCGCACCGTGACCCGTCGGCCGTTGCCGTACGCGTTCGTTTTGGACTTAGGATTTTCAGCGATGAGAGTCTGCCAGTCGAAGTACTTCTCCACGGTGAAGCCGTACAGGTCCAACATCATCTCCAACGCCGCGACCGAATGCCTGCCGACGAGCATCCGACCCTCGTGGGCGAGCGAGTTCGGGGCGGCGGCGCTCTCCTTGTCGGTCCGGTCGATGCCGACGCGGACGAAGCGGTCCTCGTGGCGGATCACCGCGGTATCGACCACCAGGTGGCCGGGCGCGAGGACCCGGATACCGCCGAGGAGTTCGGAGTACCTCAAGGTGTGGTACAGAAAGCCCAGGCACATGACCACGTCGAAGTGCTGCTGCGACAACGCCGGGTCTTTGAGCACGTCGAAGATGTCGGCCTCGATGATCGCGTAGGAGTCGTCGCGGTGACCGTACGCGCGCATGTTGGCCTGCGCGTGCCGGACCAGTTCGGGACGGGGCTCGACTCCGGTGACATGGCGTGCCCCCGCCTCGAGAGCCGCGCACGTCCAGCGACCGTCGTGACTCGCGATGTCCAGGACGCGAGCACCGGCCAAGATGTCGCGGTTGGCGTCGATGATCGCCGCGTGCCGCAGGTTCAGCCGGCGCACGTTCGACGAGGTGCTGCTCGACTCGGCGAATCGCTGGTGGTCATCGAAGAACATCCCTGCCCCCTCGGCCTGCGCCCAGTTGCCGCACTATGTCAGGCGGTCGCTCACCTCGCGACCGCACTCACCGGCCGAGGCCGGCCAGTATTTCGGCACCGGGCAGGCGGAGCAGCGACGCACCCGGCAGCACCAGCTTCGAGCGGCGGAGGCCACTGCCGACGACCACCAGCGGGGTCGACGCCACCGCCGGGTCCACGAGCACAGGCCACCCGGCGGGCACCCCGATCGGCGTGATGCCGCCGTACTCCATCCCGGTCGCGTCGACCGCGTCGGCCATCGCCGCGAAGGACACCTTGCGCACGTCGAGCCGCCGGCGTACGACGCCGTTGACGTCGGCCCGCGTCGTCGCCAGCACCACGCACGCTGCCCACCGCTGCTCCCCGGCCCGGCGTCCGGCGACGACGACGCAGTTGGCTGACAACTCCAGCGGCACGTCGTACGCCTCGACCAGCGCGCCGGTGTCGGCGAGGTCGGGATCGATCGCAGCGACCTGCGCCTCGGGTACGGCCCTCAGCGCGGCGGCAACCGGGTCCGCGAGCAGATCCGGACGGTCCAGGGCGGGCACGGCCTCGAGGCGTCCGATCACGGCACCGATCCTGCCGCCTCCTACGCTGCGCGCATGACGCAGGTGCGCGCATCCCGCTTCGCCGGCCTCGACGCGGCCACGTTGTACGCCCTGCTGCGCCTGCGGGTAGACGTGTTCGTCGTCGAGCAGGCCTGCCCGTACCCCGAGCTCGACGGACGCGACACCGAACCGGACACGGTGCACCTGTGGGTCGAGCGGGACGGTCGAGTGGTGGGCTGCCTGCGGCTGCTCGCCGAGCCGGCGCTCCCTGCCGCCCCCGCCCAGTGGCGGATCGGCCGGGTCTGCGTGGACGCCACGGCCCGCGGGGAGGGTCTGGCCGAGGCCCTGGTCCGGGCCGCCCTCACGAGGTGCGACGGGCCGGTGGTGCTCGACGCGCAGTCGTACCTGGCCGGCTGGTACCAGCGGCTAGGGTTCACCGCCGGCGGCCCGGAGTTCGTCGAGGACGGCATCCCGCACGTACCGATGCGCCGAGACGCCTGACGGCCTCCGTCGGTCCGCGCTGAGGGTCACGTTTCTGCCGGTTCCCCGCTTGGCGACCGCAGAAACGGGACTCTCACGGGCGACCGCCTTGATCGGCCCTGGGAGCGCCGCCAGGCCGGTCACCCCCGTGCGGCGGTAACGGCATCCAGCCAGCGCAGGGTGACGTCGTACGCGCGGTCGCGGACCGGGCGCGCGGAGAGGTACACGTCGTGCACCGCCCCGTCGAAGCGGGTCAGCGTCACGCGCGAGCCGAGCCGGTTCGCCCAGTGTGCGATCTGCTCCACGTCGAGCACGGTGTCGGTGCGGGTGGCGATCTCGTCCCAGTCCTGGACCGATGCAGTCGCCCCAGAGGCGAGCACGAGCACCGGCGCGCCCACCTCGATGCCACGGTGCACGGCGGCGTGACCCTGCCGTACGGCTCGCAACCACCCGGCGCGGACGGGAAAGCTGCCGGCTGGCTTCCACGCGGTGTCGAAGTCCCACTCGCCGCGCAGGTCCCGGTGGAGGCTCTCCACGTAGACACCGCTGACGGCCCGCGGGAGCACCGCGTGCGGTCGGACCGCTCCCACTTGATGCAACACGCGCGTACCGACGGTGCGTTGCCACCACGGGCCCCGGTGGTCCAGCCAGGGACTGTTGAGCACGAGTGCGTCCGGCACCAGAAGCCCCGCGCGACGTCGCGCGTCGGCCCACAGGGACACGACCAGCCCACCGGTGGAGTGGCCGATGACGACGATGCGGCGGGCGCCCTCGGCGGCTAGCAGGTCGTACGCGGCGTCGAGCTCGACGTGGTGCTCGGCGAGGTCGGTGACGAAGTTGGGCAGCTGGTACGGCCGCAGTGACCGGCCGTGGCGGCGCAGGTCCAGCCCGTGCACCGTCCAGCCCGCGCCGGCGAACCGGTCGGCGAGCTCGGCGTGGAAGAAGTAGTCGCAGAAGCCGTGGACGTACAGCACCGCGAGCTCGGACCGGCTCGCCGGACTGACCAGGGTGGCGACCGCCGGGCCGTCGTTGGGACCGAACTCGATCGTGCGGGCGGTCCAGCCGCCGCCCAGCACGTCGGGGACCGGGTCGCTGACGTACGGAGCCACCGGCGCAGTGTGCCAGTCGCCCACTCCCGGGAGCGGTTCCCGCAGGTCATGCACCCCGGGCGTACAGGTCGACGATGACGTCCTCGATGGCCGGTTCCTGCACCGACAGGTCGGCCACGTCGTACGACGCGGCGAGCGCCGCGATCACCGGTGCGGTCGAGGCCCGCGGGGGGAGCGCGAGCCACTGCCGAGGACCCTCCACCCGGGTGACCGTGGCGCCGGGTACGACGACGGGACCGGTGGACTCGGCCAGGTCGACCACCACCGTGCGGCCCCCACCCAGCGAACGCAACGCGTCGAGCGAGCCGTCGAAGACCCGGCGCCCGTGGTCGATCACGAGCGCACGCGAGCACACGTGCTCGATGTCGACCAGGTCGTGCGTGGTGAGCAGCACCGTCGTCCCGCGCTCGGCGATCAGCGAGCGCAGGAACTCCCGCAGCCGGGCCTTGCTCACCACGTCGAGGCCGATGGTGGGCTCGTCGAGGTAGAGGATCTGCGGGTCGTGCAGCAGCGCGGCCGCGATGTCGCCGCGGACCCGCTGGCCGAGCGAGAGCGAGCGCACCGGCTGGTCGAGCAACTCCTCGAGGTCCAGCAGCTCGACGAAGGTGGCCAGGTTCGCGCGGTATCGGTCGCCGGTCACCCCGTACATCCGCCGCAGCAGGTCAAAGGAGTCCCGCAATGGCAGGTCCCACCACAAGCCGGTGCGCTGACCGAAGACCACACCGATGCGCCGCGCGAGCTCGGTACGCCGGGCCGCCGGCGCCAGGCCCGCCACCGACAGCCGGCCCGACGTGGGCGTCAGGATGCCGGTCAGCATCTTGACCGTGGTGGACTTGCCGGCGCCGTTGGGGCCGATGAACCCGACGGCCTCACCGGCGGGGATCTCGAAGGACAGCCCGTCGACCGCCACGATTTCCCGCCGTGCCCGGCGTACGCGGCCGACCTTGGCCCGCACGATGAACGTGCGACGTACGTCCTCCACCTCGATCAGGCTCATCGCTCAGCTCCCGGTGCTCCGGTAGCGGCGCAGGCCGGCCCGCCAGGCCCAGGCCGCGAGCCCGGCCATGACCAGCGCGACGGCAGGCGAGGCGAGGCGTACCCAGTCCGGCAGACCCAGCGGGTCGGGGGCGTCCAGGACGTAGAGCACCGGGTACCAGTTGACGAAGGCGAGCGGGATCACGAACGTCACACCGCGCATCACCTCGGTGGGGAAGATCGTCAGCGGGTACTGCGTCAACGTGTTGCCGCCGTAGGTGAACGCGTTCATCGCCTCCGACGCGTCACCGGCCAGGAACTGGTACGCGGAGCCGACGACGAAGATCGCGGTGAAGATCACCGAACCGGCGACCACCGTGCCGAGCAGCACCAGCACCCGGGGCAGGGACCAGTCGACGTCGACGGCGAGGAGAGCCCAGCCGAGCACGACCCCTGCCTGGACGACCCTGCCGAGGCGTCGCAGCGCGAACTGGTCGGCGCACACCTGCACCAGGGGCGAGAGCGGGCGCACCAACATCGCGTCGAGCGTGCCGTCACGCACGCGGCGCCCGAGCCGCTCGGCGTTGCCGGCGACCAGGTCGGCGACGCCCAGCGCCAGGCCGGACAGGCCGTACAGCAGCGCCACCTCGGCGAGCCCGAACCCGCCCAGGGTGTCGATGTGGGTGAACATGACGAGCACCGCGGCGAAGTCGATGCCGGTGACCAGCAGCTGGGCGAGCAGCAGCAGGAGGAACGAGGTGCGGTAGGTCCAGCCGGCCCGGACCCAGGCGCCGGCCAGCGCGAGGTACCCGCGTACCGGTCCGACGGGGCGGTACGGCTGCGCGCGAGCCGTGCTGCGAGGGTCAGCCACCTTGGACCACCACCACGCGGACGGCCCGGTGCGTCACCAGCCGGCCCACCGCCAGCAACCCGACCGCCCAGGCCAGCTGCACCGCGAGCAGCGGCGCGGCCGACGTGCCGGTGTCCTCGCCCAGCAGCACGTCGAGCGGCAGCTGGACCAGGCAGCGGAACGGCAGGACGTCGGTCACCGCGCGGAGCCAGTCGGGGAACACCCGTAGCGGCAGCACCATGCCCGAGAGGAACAGCTGGGCGGTGATGAGCACGGTCGCGAAGCCGGCGATGTCCACCACCCAGAAGGCGAGCAGACCCAGCAGGTAGCGCAGCGTGAAACCGACGACCACGGCTAGGAGCAGCGACAACGCGAACAACGCCCACGTACGGACCCGTTCCGGCAGGGCGAGGTCGAAGAAGACCAGCCCCGGCAACAGCGACGGCACTCCGCGGGTCAGCACGTGCAGTGCGGCCCGGCCGAGGTCCTCGGCCAGCCGCCACGACTGCAGGTCCAGCGGGCGCAGGAGGTCGAGTGCGACGGCGCCCGTGCGCACCCGCTCGGGCCACTCGAGCATCGTGCCGCCGAACAGTCCGACCGGCATGATCAGCGCCTGAGCGAACCAGACGAACGTGAGCGCCTGTGCCGCGCCGTACCCGCCGAGCTGCGGTTGCTGCTTCCACAGCGCGAGGAACGTATAGGCGATGATGACGCCGAACATCGTGTTGGTGAACACGCCGGCGATCGTCGCGGCGCGGTACGTGGCGTGCCGGCGGAAGCCGCGCCAGGCGATCGCCGCGTACAGCTGGAGGCGCGCGGGCACGGCGGACCTCCGGGTCGGGACGGGTGGGGTGCGCGAGCGCGCCGGGGGATCCTACGCCTGATCGGCACCCCGCTGGGCAGGCGCAAGCATGCGCTTGCCGTGCCTCCACAAGACGACGTCGAGCACTCGGAGCAGCGAGACGTGCTCCGGCACTTTGCCTTGCCCCTGGTGGCGTCGAAGATGCGTCAGCACATCCTCGTCGAGTGCCGCACGTAGAGACAACCACCAAGAACTCTCGGCGTTCAGTGCAGCCGTGTGTCGCACCATTCGGTCGTACACCGGGATGAGCCGAGGACGCTTGCGCGACATCAACTTGCCGGCGGTCACCCACGCGTGACCACCGTCCCCCCCGTCCCGGGACATCCCCTTCAGCCGCCGCCACAGGTGATCCGCGGACGAGCCGGTGCCGATGTGCTCGTCCGTCGCGTTCCACAGATCGACGTCGGTGGGAATCCCGGACAGTAGCTCGGACAGTTCGCGCGCATCCTTCTCGAGCAGGCGCCAGCTCACCTGTGCGGGGACCTGCACGCTCAACGTCGACACGGCGACGATGTCCGCAGCCGTGAACTGATTGGCTACTTCGGGTGCGTCCCCCGGCCCGCCGATGCATTCGAACCACCGTCCGGTGTAGCCGTTTGCGTCATCGTCGGCGAAGTACGTCCGCAGGTCGCTTGCCGCTTGGTTGGCTTGAAGCAGGGGTAGCAACCGTTCCCGCAGCGTCTCATCGATCCTTGATATGACGCCGTTTCCCATGGTGTTGACCTCCCGGGTCTGGTTCACGCCGACTTGTGCGTCGCCGTGCCTGGTCTTGGGACCGTTGCCGTCGCTAACTGTGTCCTCGATTCGGTGAGTGGCTGGACGCCATCCAGATCGCGATGTCGGCCAACCGCAGGTTCGACGGCACGATGGGCAGCTCGCCTGCCAACGACGCACGGATGTCGGTGAACCCACCGATGTTGCGCTGGCTCGCCAGGTCGGTGCGAAGGCGTCGGGTTAGCAGCGGCCATGCTTTGCCCCCGGCGACTCCGAGAACTGGCCGGTACCAGTCGACGATTCGACGGTCGAACATCGGAACCAGGCGCGGTCGCTTGCGGTGCAGCACCTTCGACAACAGGGCAAGCTCGGTCTTGCCGGGCGCGATCAGGGACTGCACCTCATCGAGCCTGCACATGGCATCACAGTCGGCATCGGACAGGTCCTTGTCTTCGACACCGCGCAGCCATGTCGTCAGAGGATCACGTTGCTCAACGAAGAACTCCAGGTTGGCCTTCGACAGTCCCGGGTGCAGAGCGGCAGTGCTCAACACGTCGACCGCCGTGACCGCGTCGGGATCGCTGGCCGGTAGGATGTCGAAGTAGGCGTATGCCCATACCTCAGGCGGCCGCTCGCCTACGCTGAACCCACAATAGCGGCTGATGTCGCGCAGCGCATGCGGTAGTGGGCGTTCTCCGAGGATGAGCGACACGCCACTCACAAGTACTGACCGGTCGGAAGCGCCTCGGCTTGCTCCGTCGTGATGACAGGGGCCATGTGTCCTTGCGAGGCGAACAGGTCTGCCAGCGTCACTGCCGTCTCTGGCCGTCGGCCGCCCAGCCATCGGCCAGCCTCTTCGCCAGTGAAGGGACGAAAGCCGATGGATGCCATACATCGTCCAGGACGAAGGAGGGCTGGATGCAGCGAGCGGGGGTCGGTGTTGGTCGTGAACAGCATCGAGATTTTGTCGGCATCCTTCGAAATTCCGTCCGAGAGGTTGAGAACGCGTGAGAGCCCGGGCGAGGTCCGGCCTGAGCTGGCCTGAAGGTGTCCGTCGACGTCTTCACAAACCAGCAGCCGCCACTCGGGCATGCGCTGGTCGAAGCGTCTTGGTCCACGCCTGGGACGGAGCAGCTCTGCCAGGTACCGGGGATCATCGAAGAGGCGCTCTGGATCTGTCACGACGTTCGCCTCGCACCAGGATGCCCAGGCGTAGGTCAAGGCCAGTGCGGCCGTACTCTTACCGGTGCCCGGCGGGCCGTGCCACAGCATCAACCTGCCGCGGTTAGCGGGCGACTCCAGCCGCATCAGCTCGTGCAGCGCCCGGCCGACCTCGTCGGGGTAGTTGCGACGGATGGAGTGCCACCCGACCCGGTTCACTTCTCGCGGATCCACAGAGGCGTGGCCGTCAACCTGGCTCCAAAACCAGAGAGAGCCTTCCTCGGCCCTCGAGGGCAACGCCTTGTGCGCTTCGACCGACTTGACGGCCCGGGCCAAGGCGTCGGGCTCAGCGGCAAGCAGTTGGACGACCGTGCTCTCCGGCAAGGCGCTGACTAGCGCAACGATGTGCGGTCCGACGGCCAACAACAGGTGTTCCGCCGGCGTACGGGACCGGGCGACAACTTGGCAGCCGGCGGGAAGCAGGTCTGCGATGTCCTCACGAGGCGCAAGCCCCACGACAACTTCATGAAACCCACCGCCCAACCGGCACCGCTCCTGCGTGAACAGGAGTCTCAGGGGGTCGGTGCCGCCGACCTGCATACGAAGTTCGACAGGCAGCGGTGACCAAGGCAGAGCTTCGGCTCCGGCAAGAGCGCGGGCACGATCGATCAGCATTCCTGCAACCTCCTAGGGAGCGTCCAGGTACAAGAACTGCCACAGTAACCGAGTCCACTGGTCAGTGCTGGAAGGTGCCCACCAGGATCGCCCGCGCGAGGGTCTTGAACGCCAGGTTGAACGCCACCACCGTCGGAGAGGCATCGGCGTCGACCCCCAGCGACTCCTCCGACACGGCGTGCACGACGAAGAAGTACCGGTGCACCTGGTCGCCCTCCGGCGGTGCCGCCCCGGTGAAGTCGCGCGAGCCTGCGTCGTTGCGCACATGGAAGGCATTGCCGGGCAGGCCGTCGTCGCCGGCACCGGCGCTGGCCGGCAGCTCGGTCACGTCGCCGGGCAGGTCCACGACGGTCCAGTGCCAGAACCCCGATGGCGTGGGAGCGTCTGGGTCGAAGCAGCTGACGACGAAGCTCTGCGTACCCTCCGGCGCGTCGCTCCAGAGCAGGTGTGGCGAGGTGTTGCCCGCGGCGGCGACCTGGGCGTCGGCCAGCGTCTGGCCGTCGGTCACGTCGTCGCTGGTGAGCGAGAAGACCCCGACACGGGGCAGCAGGTCGTACGGGTTGGGTCTGACCGGGCGGTCCAGGCTCATGGTTTCTCCTCGCAGACAGGTGGCTGCTGCGAACGTACCGCCGTCGGTGCCCGATCGGCACGGCCCGGCACCCGACCGAGCCGGCCCGGCGACCGGCACGGCCCGGCACCCGACCGACCCGCTGCGTCGACGGCCCTACGGTGGACCCGGCCGTCGCCGGCGGTGGCAGCGAGCCAGGAGGCAGTCTCGGTTGTCGAAAGCGGTGGTGCCCGTGCTGACGGACGTGACTCCTGGTGGCTGACCGGGTGGAGGTCGACGACCCCGCGGACCCGCGGCTGGCCGACTACCGCGACCTGCGCGACGTCTCCCTGCGCCGGGCACTGGAGTCCGAGCACGGTCTGTTCCTCGCCGAAGGGGAGAAGGTCGTCCGTCGCGCCGTCGAGGCCGGTCACCGGCCGCGGTCGTTCCTGATGGCCGAGCGGTGGCTGGACTCGCTCGCCGACGTGCTCGGCGCGTGCCCCGGCGTCGCGTGCTACGTGGTGAGCGAGGTGCTCGCCGAGCAAGTGACCGGGTTCCACGTCCACCGCGGGGCACTGGCCTCGCTGCACCGGTCCCCGCTGCCGACGCCGGCCGACGTGCTGGCCGGGGCCGGGCTAGTGGTCGTGCTCGAGGACGTCGTGGACCACACGAACGTGGGGGCGGTGTTCCGCTCCGCCGCGGCGCTCGGGTTCGACGGGTGCCTGCTGTCGCCGCGCTGCGCCGACCCGCTCTACCGCCGCGCGGTCAAGGTGTCGATGGGTTCGGTGTTCTCGCTGCCGTACGCACGTCTGTCTGACTGGCACGACGCCGTAGCCATGCTGTCGGCGTCCGGCTTCACGACGTACGCGTTGACGCCCGCACCCGACGCAGTCGACCTCGACGCCGTGGTCCCCGGCCCGCGGGTGGCACTGCTGGTGGGGTCGGAGGGTCCCGGCCTCTCGCAGCGGTGGCTGCGAGCCGCCGACGTACGCGTGCGGATCCCGATGTCCGCGGGCATCGACTCGCTCAACCTCGCCGCCGCCACCGCGGTCGCCTGCTGGGTGCTCGGCCGTTCCTGACCGGTGCGGCACGGTCCGCGCGCCCGCTGGTGCCAACTGGGGCAACACCCACGCCCACTGGTGCCAAAACGGGCTGAACGCAGCCGCCAGACCCCTGCTTGGCACCACTCGCGTGGGCCAGGCCCCCGTCTGCGCCCACTCGCGTGGGCCAGGCCCCCGTCTGGCACCACTCGCGTGGGCCGGGCCCCCGTCTGGCACCACTCGCGACACCGCACGTCGGTGAGGGCAGGGGGTTACGCGGGTGGGTCGACGCGGGGGATCACCGGCCAGCCGGGCGGGAACTCGTCCTCCACCGTCTCGGCCTCCAGGAACAGCCGCTTGCGGGCGCGTTTGCCGATCCGGTCAGCGAACACCGTCCCGGCGAGGTGATCGGCCTCGTGCTGCAGGCAGCGGGCCAGCAGCCCGGTGCCCTCGTACGACACCGGGGACCCGTCGAGCGCCTGGCCACGAACCAGCGCGCGGTCGGGGCGCGGGCACTCCACGAACGCGCCCGGCAGCGAGAGACACCCCTCGTCCCCGTCGTCCAGCCGTCGGTCGGGACCCTCCGGAAGCCGCACCACGGGGTTGCAGACGACGCCACGGTGGTACTCGGCGTCGGCGTCCGGACAGTCGAAGACGAACACCGCCAGGTCTGCGTCGATCTGGTTGGCGGCCAGTCCCACACCCTCCGCGGCGTACATCGTGGCCACCATGTCGGCCACCAGCCGGTGCAGCGCGTCGTCGAAGGAGGTGACCGGCGCGAGCCGGCGATGCATCACCGGGGTGCCCCACCGCGTCATCGGACGCACGTCCCCACCGGTCGGCAGCTCTCCTCGCGTCGAGACGCTCGCTGGTCGGTTCACGACACGGCTCCGGGCTCGGGTACGGGATGCGCGACGACCCCACGGGGGGCATGTGCGCCTCGCGGGCAGGACGCGGCCGAGCCTAACGGGGGAGAGCAGCTCACGAGCCACCACGACCGCGTGATCGTGGCGCGGCTCACGCCGGGTCCAGACCCGGCGAACTGCACGTCACGTTTACAGTGAGGCCGCAGACCAGGCACGGTCGCCACCCTGCGGGCCCGACCGGCCCGACCGGTCAGTGCGACGTCGAGCGAGGAGTGGGGTATTGGCGCAGCGGCGGGGCGTCGTCAGCCACCGCAGGGACGCCATGGGGTACGCCCTCGCGGTGCTCGACAAGCTGGCCAGCTCGCCGCTCCTCGACCGGTTCAGCCTGCGCCAGCACGCCGAGCGAGCGGTGTACGCGGCCAGCCGCAGCGGCTTTCGCAGCGTGGGTGCGATGCGCTTGCGCACCTCCGGTGCGGCGCGCTTGCGCACCTCCGGTGCGGTCAACCGCGGGTTCCGTCGGGTCACCGCCGACACCACGCCGTCGCGACTGCAGGCAGCGCCGCGCAGCGATCTGTTCGACCTCACCCCCAGCGAGGACCAGCAGGGCCTGGTCGGGGTCGTGCGCGAGCTCGCCGCGGAGGTCCTGCGTCCCGGCGCCGCGCGGGCGGATGCGGAGTGTGCCACCGCCAAGGAGGTGCTCTCGCAGGCCGCCGAGCTCGGGCTCGGTCTGGTGCAGCTACCCGAGGAGATGGGTGGCCTCCTCCCGGACCGGGCCACCACGACCGGCGTGCTGGTGGCCGAGGCGCTGGCGCACGGGGACATGGGCCAGGCGCTGGCCTGCCTCGCGCCGTCGTCCGCCGCCACCGCACTCACCCTGTGGGGCGACGCGAGCCAGCAGCAGACCTACCTGCCGCCGTTCGGCGCGGCCGACGCCCCCGTCTCGGCGCTGGCCGTGCAGGAGCCGCACGCGCTGTTCGACCCCTTCGCACTGCGCACGACCGGGCGGCGCGCCACCGGCGGCTACGTGATCGACGGGGAGAAGTCGCTGGTCGTACGCGGCGTCGAGGCCGAGCTGTTCCTGGTGGCGGCCGAGCTCGAGGGGACCGGCCCCGCGCTGTTCCTCGTGGAGTCCTCGGCGCCGGGGGTGAGCCTGGAGCCCGAGCCCGCGATGGGCGTACGCGCAGCCACCCTGTCGCGGCTGCGGCTGCGCGGCGTACGCCTGCCCGAGCACGCGCTGCTGGGCGCCGGGTCGGTCGAGGCGTACCGCGACTGCATCCGGCTGTCGCGGCTCGCCTGGTGCGCGCTGGCCCTCGGCACCGCCGCGGCCGTACTCGAGTACGTCATCCCCTACGTCAAGCAGCGCACCGCGTTTGGTGAGCCGGTCGCGCACCGCCAGTCCGTCGCGTTCATGGTCGCCGACATGGGGATCGAGCTCGAGGGCATGCGGCTGGCGACCTACCGCGCCGCGGCCCGGGCCGAGCGGGGCCAGGACTTCGCCCGGGAGGTGGCGCTGGCCCGCCGCCTCGCCGGCGAGTACGGCATGCGGATCGGCACCGACGGCGTCCAGCTGCTCGGCGGTCACGGCTTCGTCAAGGAACACCCGGTCGAACGCTGGTACCGCGACCTGCGTGCGGTCGGCCTGATGGAGGGCGCTCTGCTGGTGTGACAGCCGACTAGCACGACGTCCGCCCTGACCCTGAGCACCGAGGAGACACCGGCGATGATCAACCTCGAGATCCCTGCCCGCCTGCGAGCGTCGGCCAACCAGGCGCACCAGGTCGCCGCCGAGTTCCTGCGCCCGCACTCGCGCACCTATGACCGCGCCGAGCACGAGTACCCCCGACAGCTCGACCTGCTCGCCAGCGTGGTCGACGGGCTCAACGACTCCGGACACAGCTCGGGTGCCGGGGCGACAGGAGTGCGTCGCGGACCGGATCCCGGCACCGCTGAGGTACGCAACGGCTCCCACCTGAGCTCGGTGCTTTCGATCATGGAGATGTGCTGGGGTGACGTGGGCCTGTTGCTGAGCATGCCCAGGCAGGGTCTCGGCAACTCCGCCATCGCCTCGCTCGCCGACGCCGATCAGCTCGAACGGTTCAAGGACGTCTGGGCCGCCATGGCCATCACCGAGGCTGGCTGCGGCTCGGACTCCGCGGCGATCACCACCACGGCGCGCCGCGACGGGGACGCGTACGTAATCAACGGCGAGAAGATTTATGTGACGGCCGGCGAGCGCTGCGACGCGGTCGTCGTGTGGGCGACGCTGGACAGGTCGATTGGCCGCGCGGCGATCAAGTCGTTCGTGGTCGAGAAGGGGACCCCCGGCATGGTGGTCGAGCGGGTCGAGGACAAGCTCGGCATCCGCTCCTCCGACACCGCGACGATCTCGTTCACCGACTGCCGGGTGCCGAAGCAGAACCTGTTGGGCGATCCGAACGTGGACCCAAGGGCCGGCTTCGGCGGCTTCGGCGGCGTGATGGCGACCTTCGACAACACCCGACCATTGGTTGCCGCCATGGCGGTGGGGTGCGCCCGCGCAGCCCTCGAAGCCATCCGAGAACTGCTGACCCAGGCCGGCATCGAGGTCGACTACGACCGCCTGTCGGCGCTGCAGCCGGCCGCGGCCGCGACGTTCCTGGCGATGGAGGCCGACTGGGAGGCGGCGTACCTGCTGACCCTGCAGGCGGCATGGCTGGCCGACAACGGCCGGCCCAACTCGCTGCAAGCCTCGATGGCCAAGGCCAAGGCGGGTCGAGTGGGCAACGCGATCACCCTTCGGTGCGTCGAGCTCGCCGGCAGCGTCGGCTACAGCGAGCACGATCTGCTGGAGAAGTGGGCGCGCGACTCCAAGATCCTCGACATCTTCGAAGGCACCCAGCAGATCCAGCAGCTGATCGTCGCCCGTCGCATGCTGGGGCTCTCCTCGGCCGAGCTCACGTAGGTCAGCGGTCGTGCTCGCTATGCTCCGGCCCTGACCCGAGGCACCGCCGAGGAGTTTCGTGAACACCGAGCAGTCGCAGGCCCTGGCCGACCTCGAGCACGAGGTCACTCGCTTCCTACGCCGGTACCGTTCGGCCGCCCAGGGTCTGGCCGGTGAGCTCGACCCCGCGCTGGACTTCTCCGGCTACCTGCTCGCGGTGGCTGTGGGTGACGGTGACACCGGGAGCGGGGTGCGGGCGACCGATCTCGCGGAGGCGTTCAGCGTCCACAAGTCGACGATCAGCCGCGGCCTCTCCCAGCTCGAGCGCGTCGGTCTCGTCGAGCGGGTGCTGGACGAGCAGGACCGCCGCTCCCGCCGGGTTCACCTGACCAGTGGCGGGTCCCGGCGGTTGGCCGAGGTGCGCAGGCGCAGGTGGGACACCTTCAACGAGGTCGTACGCACCTGGGACCCCGCCGACACCGCCACGCTCGCGACGCTGTTGGGCCGCCTGAGCACGGCGCTGGAGCGCTCGGAGGCCTGACCGGTTCACCAGTCGGTGCCGCGCACGTACGCGGGCGCAGCCTGGCCGAGGCCGGCGGGCAGGACCGCGAGCAGCGGTGCGCCCGTGACCCGGGGCAGGTCTTCTCGGTTGAGCCGGTCGACCAGCGGGGCCGGTTCGGGCCAGGAACCGATCACGAGCCCGGCCACGGGCAGGCCCGCCGCGCGGACGGCCTGCACGGTCAGCTGGGTGTGGTTGAGCGTCCCCAGCCCCGAACGGCACACCACGACCACCTGCACGTCGCCGTATCCGGTGAGGGCCCGGCCGAGCTCGAGCAGCGTGCCACCGACGTCGTCGAGCGCGACGGTGACCCCACCGGCGCCCTCGACCAGCACCACGTCGGCGTCGACGTCGCTGATGCGTCGGGCGCAGGTGTCGACGCCGGGCAGCGCCACGCCGGCCCGGGCGGCGGCCTGGTGCGGCGCGAGCGGTTCGGGCAGTCGCACGTACTCGTGTGCGTCGGCCCCGGCCAGGTGCGCCACGACGGCTGCGTCTCCCGGCTCGCCGGCGACGACCCCGGTCTGCACGGGCTTGACGACCGTGACCCGCTGACCGGTGCGTTGGTGTCGCAGCGCCAGCACCGCCGTCGTGACGGTCTTCCCGACCCCGGTGTCCGTGCCTGTGACGAGGACGTACGCCGTCACGGGGCGGGCTCACCCGATGGGTCCGGGGCGGCCCCGGTCCCATAGGTTGGCACCAGGGCCACCCTGGTCCCATCCGGATCGGCACCTCCGCCGCCCAGTGCGGGATCGACGGGCTCCCCCGACTCCGCCGCGGTCGTACCCAACGCCCGGCGCAGCACCTCGCAGGCGATGTCCAACTGCTCGTCGCGCAGACCGGCGGACGCCGTCAGCCGCAGCCGCGAGATGCCGTCGGGCACCGAGGGCGGGCGGAAACACCCCACCCGTACGCCGTGGGTGGCCATCAGCGCCTGGGTGCGCGTCGCCTCGTGCGCCGACGCCATCCGCACCGCCAGCACGCCCCCAGCGGGGGACTGCACGCCCACCGTCGACGCGAGCCGGTGCGCCGCGCCACGCAACCGCTCCACCCGCTCGGGTTCGGCCGCGAGCACCCGCAGCGCCGCCAGGGCCGCCCCCGCGGCGGCGGGCGCCAGACCGGTGTCGAAGATGAACGGCCGGGCCGTGTTCACGAGGTGCTCGAGCACCAGCGGGTCACCGAGCACCGCACCGCCTTGCGAGCCCAGCGCCTTGGACAGCGTCACGGTCACCACCAGCCGGGTGGCGTCGGGCGGACGCAGGACGGCCGCGAGACCGCGACCGGCCTCGCCGGCCGTACCCAGCCCGTGCGCCTCGTCGACGAGCAGGGTGGCGTCGTGGCACTCGCACACCTCGAGCAGCTCCGCCAGCGGGGAGGCGTCGCCGAGCACCGACCACACCGACTCGACCAGCACGAGGGCCCGCGGCTGTGTACGCCGGGACAGCGCCTCCGCGACGGCTGCCACGTCTCGGTGCGGCACCACCTCCACCGCGCCCCGGGCCAGCCGGGCGCCGTCGACGAGCGAGGCGTGTACGTGGGCGTCGGAGACGACGAGCGTGTCGGCGTCGGCCAGCGCGGTGACGGCGGCGAGGTTGGCCGCGTACCCGGTCGACGTCACCAATGCCGCCGGGCGACCGCACCACGCGGCGAGCTCGCGCTCCAGCGTCTGATGCAGGGCCAGCGTCCCGGTGACCAGGCGCGACGCCCCGGCGCCGCCGCCCCACTCGCGGGCCGCCGAGACCGCGCCGCTGACCACCGCGGGATGGCGCAGGAGCCCGAGGTAGTCGTTGCCGGCGAGATCGACGGTGTCCGCACCCGAGGCCCGGGCGCCAAGCCGCCGGGTCAGGCCAGCCCGCTCCCGGTCCGCGGCGGCGCCCTCGAGCCAGGAGCGCAACGCGTCGGTCACCGCAGGCTCGCGCGTACGGCGGCGGAGATCCCGCCGGTGATCGCGGCGACGTCCGGGTCGGTGCTCACGTACGGGGGCATCGTGTAGACGAGGTCGCGGAACGGCCGCACCCACACCCCGGCTGCCAGCGCCGCGTCCGTGGCCGCGGCCACGTCGACCGTGCGGTCGAGCTGTACGACTCCCACGGCGCCGAGCGTGCGTACGTCAGCCACGCCCGGCAGCCCGGCCAGCGGGGCCAGCCCCTCGCGCAGGCCGGCACAGATCCGGGCCACCTGCGCCGGCCAGTCGAGCGCGACGAGCAGGTCCAGCGACGCGGCGGCGACGGCGCAGGCCAGCGGGTTGGCCATGAACGTCGGCCCGTGCATCAGCACGCCCGACTCCGAGGCCGACACCGCCCGGGCAACCGCGGGCGTCACCAGCACCGCGGCGAGCGTGACGTACCCGCCGGTGAGCGCCTTGCCGACGCACAAGACGTCGGGCGTCACGCCGGCGTGGTCGCAGGCGAACAGTGCGCCGGTGCGACCGAAACCGGTGGCGATCTCGTCGGCGATCAGCACGATCTGGTGCCGGTCGGCGAGGTCGCGCAGCACCCTGACGGCAGCGGGTGGGTAGACGTGCATGCCGCCGGCGCCCTGCAGCACCGGTTCGCAGATGATCGCGGCGAGCTCGTCGGCGTGCTGCTCGACCAGCGCGGAGACCTCGCCGGCCCACTGGGTGAGGTCGGCGTCCATCCCCGCCGGTGGTCGCGGTGCGAATACCTGGGGCCGCAGGACGTCGGCGAACATCGCGTGCATGCCGCCGACCGGGTCGCACACGCTCATCGCGCCGGTGGTGTCGCCGTGGTAGCCGCCGCGCAGCGACAGGACCCGGCTGCGCTCGGGGCGGCCGACCCCGCGCTGGTGTTGCACGGCGACCTTGAGGGCCACCTCGACGGCAACCGATCCGGAGTCGGCGAAGAAGACGTGCTCGAGCCCGGCCGGAGTGAGGTCGACCAGCCGCCGGGCCAGCTCGACGGCGGGGGAGTGGGTCAGGCCGCCGAACATCACGTGCGCCATGTCGCCGAGCTGGTCGCGCACGGCTGCGTCCAGCACCGGGTGTGCGTAACCGTGGATCGCGCACCACCACGACGACATCGCGTCCACGACCTCGCGCCCGTCGTCCAGCCGCAGCCGCACGCCGCGCGCGGAGGTCACCGTGCGGGTCGTTGCCGGGTCGGTGGCGGAGGTGTAGGGGTGCCAGAGGTGGTCGCGGTCGTACGCCGCGAGATCGGCGCCGGTCAGCGGTTCGCGGGCGGCGGTCTGCGTCATGGCCCGGCCAGGCTACCGGCGGCCCGGCCGGTAGGTTGCGGCGCATGACCGTCGCCGCCGCCGACCCCGACGACTCGCCCGCCCCTGCCGCGGAGGTGCTCGCGCAGGCGCGGGCCCGGGTGCTCGACCAGGGCCGCGGGCTCGACGTCGACCAGCTCGAGCAGGTGCTGCGGCTCCCCGATGCGATGGTGTCCGACCTGCTCCAGCTCGCCCACGAGGTGCGGATGGCGTGGTGTGGACCCGAGGTCGAGGTCGAGGGCATCGTCTCGCTGAAGACGGGTGGTTGCCCCGAGGACTGCCACTTCTGCTCGCAGTCCGGCCAGTTCACCTCGCCGGTGCGGGCCGTCTGGCTCGACATCCCCGAGCTGGTCGAGTCGGCCCGGCAGACTCGGGCCACCGGTGCCACCGAGTTCTGCATCGTGGCCGCCGTACGCGGGCCCGACGAGAGGCTGCTCAGCCAGGTGCGGGCCGGCATCGCTGCGATCCGGGCCGAGGTCGACATCGACATCGCCTGCTCGCTGGGCATGCTCACGAAAGGACAGGTCGACGAGCTGGCCGCGATGGGGGTGCACCGCTACAACCACAACCTGGAGTCGGCCAGGTCGTACTTCGGTCAGGTCGTCACCACGCACTCGTGGGAGGAGCGCTGGGAGACCTGCCTGATGGTGCGAGAGGCCGGCATGGAGCTGTGCTGCGGCGGGCTGGTCGGCATGGGCGAGTCACTGCGCCAACGTGCCGAGCTCGCCGCGGAGCTCGCCGAGCTGCGACCGCACGAGGTGCCACTGAACTTCCTCAACCCGCGCCCAGGCACACCATTCGGCGACCTGCCCACGCTGGACAGCAACGACGCGCTGCGCACGATCGCGGCGTTCCGGCTGGCGATGCCGACGACGATCCTGCGCTTCGCCGGCGGCCGCGAGATCACCCTCGGCGATGTCGGCACCCGCGATGGCCTGCTCGGCGGCATCAACGCCGTGATCGTGGGCAACTACCTCACCACGCTCGGGCGCGATCCCGGTGAGGACCTCGAGCTGCTCGGGGAGCTGGCGATGCCGATCAAGGAGCTGAGCCGGACGCTGTGAGCGGCTCGGCTCCGCACGGCGCACCGGGGCAGGATCCGGGCTCCCGGCCCGGGGTCGACGGCACCGCGGACCGGCACGCCGGCTCCCCCGTGCTGGTGGGGCCGTACTGCGGACGCTGCGGCGAGCCGACCGCCTCCGGCGACCACGCCGGCTGCTCGGCGTCCCTCGCGCTGGAGCCGCCGCGCTTCTGCGCCACCTGCCGGCGCCGGATGGTGGTGCAGGTCCTGCCCCGCGGGTGGACCGCCCGGTGCTCGCGCCACGGCGAGACGAGTTCGTACTCCTGAGCTGATGGTTGACAACTGTGGAGTACGTCAGGGGTGAAGCAGGACCTTGACCGCGCGGCGCTCGTCCATCGCGGCGTACCCGTCGGCGACGTCGCCGAGCGGCAGCGACAGGTCGAACACCGCGCCAGGCTCGAGCCGGCCGGCCCAGACGTCCTCGAGCAGCTCGGGGAGGTACGCGCGCACCGGCGCCACGCCGCCCACCACGCCGACGTTGCGGCTGAACATGTCGCGGATCGGCAGCTCGACGCCGTGCGGCACCCCGACGTACCCCACGGTACCGCCGGGTCGCGCGGAGGACACCGCCTGCACCATCGCCGCCCCGGTGCCGACGCACTCCAGCACGCAGTCGGCGCCGATCCCGTCGAACAGCTCCCGCACCCGCCGTACGCCGTCCTCGCCGCGCTCGGCGACCACGTCGGTGGCGCCGAACGAGCGGGCGATCGCCTGGCGGGGCTCGTGCCGCGACATCGCGACCACCCGGTCGGCGCCCAGGCGGCGGGCGGCCAGCACCGCCGACAGTCCGACGGCCCCGTCGCCAACGACCGCGACGGTCGTACCGGGCCCGACGCCGGCCTGCACGGCGGCGTGGTGCCCGGTGCCCATGACGTCGGACAGCGCGAGCAGGTGCGGCACCAGCGCCTCGTCGGGCTGGGCGGGGGTCGCGACGAGGGTGCCGTCGGCCAGGGGTACGCGGACCAGCTCGCCCTGGCCGCCGTCGACCGCGACACCGTCCTCGTCCTCGCCGCCCCAGCCGCCGCCGCGTACGCACGACGTCTGCACCCCGCGTTCGCACAGCGCGCACGTCCCGTCGGAGAACACGAACGGCGCGATGACGAAGTCGCCGGGCTGCAGCGTCGCCACCCCGGTCCCGACCTGCTCGACCACGCCGACGAACTCGTGCCCGATCCGCATCGGGCCGTCGACCGCGTTCTCCCCGCGGTACGGCCACAGGTCCGAGCCGCAGACGCAGGAAGCAACGACCCGCACGAGCGCGTCACCGTCGGCACTCAGGGTGGGGTCGGCGACGTCCTCGAGCCGGACGTCGCGGGGGGCGTGCAGCAGGGTGGCCTTCATGGCCGCATGCTGTCACGGCCCCGGTGCACCCGCCCGGAGGGTGTAGCTCAGCTCGGCGAACGTGCCGCCGACGTCTTGGACCGACTCCAGACGCAGCCCGGTGAGCCGCCGCGGCAGCAGCGGCGCTCCGCCGCCGAGCGTGACCAGCGCCAGCTGGACGACGATGTCGTCGAGCAGGTCGGCGTCGGCGAACTGCCCGACCAGCTCGCCGCCGCCGACCAGCCACACGTTCTGGCCCCGGGCAGCCTGGACCATCTGCGCGTGCGCGTGCGCGGGCGCGACGTCGCCGGCGACGAACCGCACGTCGGCGCCCGCGATCGGCTCCAGCTCGCGGTGGGTGAAGACCCAGGCCGGGGTGTCGGCGTACTGCGTGTGCCACTTCTGCGGCTCTTCGAGCAGACGCTCGTGCCGCAGCACCCATTCGTACGTCGTCGCGGCTGGAGCGATCCGCCTCGAACAACAGTGCCCTGAGCCACCGACAGCGCCGGAATGCCCACGAACCGCAGCCGGTTGGTCCCCTTCGTACCCGACGTATAGGAAGAGAGCTCGCTCGTGAACCTGTCCCCGGCCTTGACCCTCAACAACGGCGTGGAGATCCCTCAGCTCGGCTTCGGGGTCTTCCAGATCCCCACCGACGACACCGTGTCCGCGGTCACCAAGGCGTTCGAGGTCGGCTACCGACACATCGACACCGCCGCCATGTACGGCAACGAGCGTGAGGTCGGCCAGGCCGTCCGCGACTCCGGCCTCGCCCGCGAGGACGTCTTCGTCACCACCAAGCTGGACAACGACTCGCACGGCTACGACGAGGCTCGGGCTGCTTTCGACGCCAGCATCGGCGCGCTCGGTCTGGACTACGTGGACCTGTACCTCATCCACTGGCCGCAGCCGGCCAACGACCGCTACATCGACACGTGGCGGGCGTTCGAGCAGATCTACGCCGACGGGCGCGCCAAGAGCATCGGCGTGTCGAACTTCCAGCCCAACCACCTGCGTCGGCTCATCGCCGAGACCACCGTCCTACCGGCGGTCAACCAGGTCGAGGTGCACCCGACGTTCACCCAGCCCGAGCTGCGTGCGGTGCACGCCGACCTCGGCATCGTCACCGAGGCGTGGTCCCCGCTGGGCCAGGCAGCGGACCTGGAGAACGCGACCGTCACCCGCATCGCCGGGTCGCTGGACAAGACCCCCGCTCAGGTGGTGCTGCGCTGGCACCTGCAGCGCGGCGACGTCGTCTTCCCCAAGTCCGTGACGCCCGAGCGCATCGAGGCCAACTTCGACGTCTTCGACTTCGAGCTGTCGGGCTCTGACATGGCCGACGTCGACTCGCTCGAGGCGGGCAACCGGATGGGGCCCGACCCGGACGAGTTCAACACCTGACGTACGACCCGCGGGGCCGGGCACGCCGACCCGGCACCGGCCGCCCAAGTGGTGCCACCGGGGGCTGCTGCGGCGGCCAGTGGTGCCACCGGGGGCTGCTGCGGCGGCCAGTGGTGCCACCGGGGGCTGCTGCGGCGGCCAGTGGTGCCACCGGGGGCTGCTGCGGCGCGGAGTGGTGCCACCGGGGGCTGCTGCGGCGCCGAGTGGTGCCACCGGGGGCTGCTGCGGCGCCGAGTGGTGCCACCGGGGGCACTTCGCCAGCTGCGCCGGCCAGTGTGGCACCACTCGAGGCGTTGCATGGCCGGTCTGGCACCCCCCGACGCTCCGGGGACGCGGCGCGATGCAAAGGCGGCCCTCAGGTCGCGGTGACCCCACCGATCCGCCCCTCGCGGAAGGCGTCGACGAACAACGCGTGATCCTTACGGACTCGGCCGGCGTACGACACCGCGAACTCGACCATGTCGGCGACGAAGTCGGCGGCGTCGTCGCCGATCACGTCGGCGATCGCGTGCTCGGTGGAGAACGTCACCAGGGACTCCTCGCTGCTGGAGTCGCTGACGCAGTGGATCTTGGCGGTGGCCCGGCCGAGATCGCGGATCACCGGCTCCATCTCCTCGGGCTCGGTGATCTCATCCCACGCGAGGTCCGCCTCGTACGGGCTGAGCTCGTCGACCACGTAGCCGACGTCACCGATCGTGGTCCACCCCAGCAGCGGGTCGGTGTGCACCTGCAGCGCCCGTTGGCTGATCGCCGTGCGGTGACCCTGGTGCTCGAAGAAGTCCCGGGCCCGCGCGATGTCGACGACCCGGCTGACGGCGGGGTGGTTCGCCTGTTTCATGGAGAGGATGACGTCGTTCTCCAGGGCCTGGTTGAAGCCCTCGATCAGCACGTTGTACGCCGGCAGCCCGGCGCTGCCGATGCCGAAGCCGGTGCGGCCCACCACGTCCTTGACCTCGTAGAACAGCTCGCGCTGCTGGCGCTTGTGTGACGGGATTGTCTCCAGGTAGCGCTCGAACGCCGACCGGACCCGCTTGTCCTCGGCCTTGGACAGCCTGCGGATGCCCGCCCGCTCGACGAAGCGGCGGTCGTGGTCCACCACCGTGGTGCTGGCATCCAGCAGGCCCACCCGTGTCGACATCCGCGCGGCGAGCAGCACCGACCGGATGTGCCCCCCGGTGTTGTCCATGCGCAGGGCGAAGTCCTCGTCCTGCTCGCCGTCGACGTACTGGCGCACCTGGTCGACGTAAGCCTCGACGTACGACTTCGTCAGCGCACGGATCGACTCCTCGGGCAGGGCCTTCTGCCAACCCATCACCGCCAGGCTGGCCACGAACCGGCGTACGTCCCAGCTGAAGTGGCCGAGGTAGGCCTCGTCGAAGTCGTTGACGTCAAAGACCAGGACGCCGCCGGAGTTCATGTACGTGCCGAAGTTCTCGGCGTGCAGGTCGCCGTGGATCCACACCCGGCTCGTACGGTCGTCGGCCCACCGGTCGCGGCTGTGAGCCATGTCCTCGTAGAACAGGCACGCCGACCCGCGGTAGAACGCGAAGGGCTCGGCGGCCATCTTGCGGTACTTGGTACGAAAGCCGTCGGGATCGGCGCGCATGAGATCGGCGAAGGCCACCTCGAGCGTGTCGACGATCACCTGCTGTCGTTTGGGTGCTGCGGCCACGGTGGGACCCCTCCGCTCGCTCGGCAGGCGACGCTAGCAGCGGCCTGCTGCAAGGATGGCACCATGACGACCAAGCCAGAGATCGACGTCCCCGGGGGCGAGGCCCCCACTGAGCTGCAGACGCGCGACATCACCGTCGGCGACGGTGCCGAGGCCAAGCCCGGCGACCGGGTCGAGGTGCACTACCTCGGTGTCGAGTTCGACACCGGCAAGGAGTTCGACTCCTCCTGGGACCGCGGCCAGTCGATCGAGTTCCCGCTGCGGGGCCTCATCCAGGGCTGGCAGGACGGCATCCCGGGCATGCGCGCCGGTGGGCGGCGCCAGCTGACCATCCCGCCGGAGCTGGCGTACGGCCCCGCCGGTGGCGGTCACCGGCTGTCGGGCAAGACGCTGATGTTCGTCATCGACCTGCTCGACGTGAAGTAGGCCGCCGCCGGGCGAGTGCCAAGCCGGGCGGCCAGTCGGACCAGCCAGCCACGCCGATCACCGCAAGGCCGCCAGGGCGGTACGCACGCGCTTGACCGAGACCGGCGCCGCGGTGCCGAGCGTCTGGGCGAACAGGCTCACCCGCAGCTCCTCGAGCATCCAGCGCACGGCGCGTACGTCGGGTGCCGACTGCGAGAGCCCGTGCTCGCGCAGCGCCGTGTCGTAGGCATCCTCGAGCTCCTGGACGGTCGCCATGTCGCGGGCGTCGCGCGCCGGGTCGGAGCCGAGCCGCTCGATGCGGCGCAACATCGCCCGCAGGTAGCGCGGCAGGTGCTCCAGCCGCTCCGGGCCGGCGTCGGCGATGAAGCCGTCGTGCACCAGGAACCTCAGCTGCGCCCGCAGGTCGTCCGCTGCTGCCGGTGCCCGCACCGATTCCAGCGCCGCGCGCACCGACGCGGCCACCTCCAACACCCGCGCCGCCGAGCCGATCACCGAGGACGCCTCGTCGACCAGGTCGGCGCGGACCCGCTCGCGCAGATCGACGAAGCCCTGCGCCGTCCATGCCGGGCCGCCCGAGCGAGCGACCAGCCAGTCGACGGCGGCGGCGGCGCAGTCCCCCAGCAGCGCCGGCACCGAGGGGTACGGGGACGCCGCCAACGCGAGCTTGGTCGCGGTGTCCAGCCGGCGGGTGACCTGCGCGGCCGGTGCGGGAAGGCAGAGCAGCAGCAGCCGCCGGGTGCCTGCCGACATCGCCTGCTCCTGGGCCCGGGCCGACTCCAGCACCCGTACGGCGACCGAGGTCTGCTCGTCGACCAGGGCCGGGAACCCGGTCACGGTCACCCTTCCCACCTCGCGCGAGACCGTGCGCGGCAGGTCGCCGAAGTCCCACGCGCGCAGCCCGCTGCGCTCGAGCTCCGGCGCGACCTGCGCCAGGGCCACCAGCAGGCGGTCGGTCAGCTGGTCGCGCAGCGCCTCGAGATCCTTGCCGGCGGCCACCACCTCGGCACCATCGACCACGCGGAACGTCATGCGCAGGTGCTCGGGCACCGCCTCTGCGTCGAAGGCCTCGACCGGCACCGGTACGCCGGTGTGCCGACGCAGCGCCGCCGCGAGCTGCTGGGCCAGCGACCCTCGCCCCGACAGCTGCGGCAGCACGGCCCGGGCGTGATCGGGGGCCGGCACGAAGCTGCGCCGCCACGTCTTCGGAAGCGTGCGGATCAGCGCCGTCACCAGCTCCAACCGGTGTCCCGGCACCTGCCACGCGAAGTCGGCCGGCTCGAGCTGGTGCAGCTGCGCCAGCGGCACGTCCACGGTGATCCCGTCGACCTCCGTGCCCGGCTCGAAGGCGTACGACAGCGGCAGCTCGACGTCTCCGGCCGCGAACGCGTCCGGGAAGGCGGTCTCGACGTCGGCGGGGACCGCCTCCTCGCGCACCAGGAGCGAACGCTCGAGGTCGAGCAGGTCCGGTCGCTCCCGGCGCACCCGCTTCCACCAGGTGTCGAAGTGCTGGCCCGACACGACCTCGGGACCCACCCGTTCGTCGTAGAAGGCGAACAGGGTCTCGTCGTCGACGAGGATGTCGCGCCGGCGCACCCGGTCCTCCAGCTCGGCGACCGAGTCCAGCAGCGCACGGTTCGCGGCGAAGAACGGGTGGGAGGTGTCCCACTCGCCCTGCACCAGCGCGTGCCGGATGAACAGCTCTCGTGACGTCTCGGGGTCGACGGCGCCGTACGCCACTCGCCGGCCGGCGACGAGCGGGATGCCGTACAACGTGACCCGCTCGCTGGCCACCACGGCGGCCCGCTTGCGCGACCAGTGCGGCTCGGAGTACTGGCGCTTCACCAGGTGGCCGGCCAGGGACTCCACCCAGGCCGGGTCGGTGCGGGCGACGTCGCGGGCGAACAGCCGACTGGTCTCCACCAGCTCGCCGGCCATCACCCACGCCGGCTGCTTCCTGGCCAGCCCGGAGCCGGGGAAGACCGCGAACCGCGCACCGCGGGCGCCGAGGTAGTCCCGCGTCTCCTGGTCGCGCAGCCCGACGTGGCTGAGCAGGCCGGCCAGCAGCGACTGCGAAACCGCGGTGGCCCCGGCCGGTTGCTCGCTGGCGGTCATGCCGAGCTCGCGGCACGCCTCCCGCAGCTGGGCGTGCACGTCTTGCCACTCGCGCACCCGCAGGTAGTGCAGGTGCTCCTCGCGGCACATCCGCCGAAAGCCGTTGGACGAGCGCTCGTGTCGCTGTTCGCGCAGGTACGCCCACAGGTTGAGGTACGCCGCGAAGTCGGACTCCGGATCGGTGAACCGGGCATGGTGGGCGTCGGCGGCTTGCTGCTCGTCGGCGGGCCGCTCCCGCGGGTCCTGGATGCTCAGCGCCGACACGATGACCAGCACCTCCCGCAGACAGCCGTTGCGGTCGGCCTCGACCAACATGCGGCCCATCCGTGGGTCGACCGGCAGCTGGGCCAACCGACGGCCGGTCTCGGTCAGGCGGGCGGCGCGGCCGGGGGGTCCCGGCTCCAGCGCGTGCAGCTCGAGCAGCAGGTCGACTCCGTCGCGGACCGCGCGCCGGTCGGGCGGATCGAGGAACGGGAACGCGGCGACGTCGCCGAGGTCGAGGGCGGTCATCGACAAGATCACCGACGCGAGGTTGGTGCGGGTGATCTCCGGTTCGGTGAACGACGGCCTGGAGGCGAAGTCCTCCTCGTCGTACAACCTGATCGCGATCCCGTCGCTGGTCCGCCCGCACCGCCCGGACCGCTGGCTGGCGCTCGCCTGGCTGATCGGTTCGATCGGCAGCCGCTGGACCTTGAGGCGCTGGCTGTAACGGCTGATCCGGGCCAGGCCGGTGTCGATGACGTAGCGGACCCCCGGCACGGTCAGCGACGTCTCGGCGACGTTGGTGGCGAGCACGATCCGCCGGCCGGTGTGCGGTTGGAAGATCCGGTGCTGTTCGGCGGCGGAGAGCCGGCTGTACAGCGGCAGCACCTCCGTGGTGTGCATCCGGCGTCGCTCGAGGTGCTTGTCCAGGTGTCGGGCCGCGTCGCGGATCTCACGCTCACCGGAGAGGAAAACGAGGATGTCACCGGGGCCTTCGGCGACGAGCTCGTCGACCGCATCGGCGATCGCGACCACCTGCTCGCGCGGCTCCCGCCGCCCTCCCACCGCTTCGCCCCGGGAGCCCTCCGAGGGTTGGTGCGGAGCCCCGTCGTCGGGTACCAGGGGTCGATAGCGCACCTGGACCGGATAGGTCCGACCAGACACCTCGATCACCGGCGCCCCGCCAAAGGCGTCGGCGAAGCGCTGCGGCTCGATCGTCGCGGAGGTGATGACGACCTTGAGGTCGGGGCGCTGGGGGAGCAGCCGCCGCAGGTAGCCGAGGATGAAGTCGATGTTGAGGCTGCGCTCGTGCGCCTCGTCGATGATCAGCGTGTCGTACGCGAGCAGCATCCGGTCCCGCGAGATGTCGGTGAGCAGGATGCCGTCGGTCATCACCTTGAGCAGCGTGTCGGCGCCGACGTGGTCGGCGAACCGCACGGCGTACCCGACGCTGCCGCCGACCTCGCAGTCGAGCTCGTCGGCGATGCGCTCGGCGACGGTACGGGCGGCGATGCGGCGCGGCTGCGTGTGCCCGATCATGCCGCGCACCCCACGACCGAGCTCGAGACAGATCTTCGGCAGCTGGGTGGTCTTGCCCGACCCGGTCTCGCCGGCCACGACCACCACCTGGTGGTCGCGGATCGCCGCCGCAAGGTCCTCGCGTTGGGCGGTGACCGGCAGGTCCTCGGGGTAGGTGATCGCGGGTACCGCCGCCTGCCTTGCCGCCATGCGGCGTTCGGCGGCCGCGACGGCCGTCTCCAGCTCGCTCTCGCGGGTCGTCCGCGCCTGCCCCGAGGTACGGCGCACTTCGTCGAGCCGGCGACCGAGCCGGGCGGCGTCTCGGAGCATCAGCGGGTCGAGGCGGGCCGCGAGCGCAGCGGTGGCGACTGAGTCGACCGGTCGATTCTCATTGCGCCGCCGGTTGCCCCGCCGCGAACCCGGACGGGACGGGGGAGCGGTCGACATGGCCGCGCCAGGATAGGGCGAGGCCCCTGTCTGTCGTGAGAGTGACGTTTCGACGCCGACACGCGTGCGTGTCGGTCAGAACGTCACTCTCAACGGTCCTCGACGGTCGGGGGCGTGTCCGTTGCGTACGCCGCGTCAGAACAGCGCGGGCTGCTCCACCGGTGCAGTACGGGCCGCACCGGGTACGACGTCGGGCAGGCTGCCGGCGGGGAACCCCTGGACGTCGCGACCGCCCTCGACGACCCGGACACCCGCGCCGTCGAGGCGGTGCCGGGCCAGCAGCGGCGCGACGCGGGCAGCGAGGCGGTCGCGGTACCAACCGGCGGCGTAGGCACCTCGCGCGTACAACGCCTCGTACCGCGCCAGCAGGTCCGGCCGTTCGCGGCGTACCCAGCCGAGATACCACTCGCGGGCACCGGGTCGCAGGTGCAGCGGCAGCACCGTTGCCCCGCTCGCGCCCGCCGCCGCGATGCGACCCAGCAGCGCGTCGAGATCTTCAGTGGAGTCGGTCAGCCACGGCAGCACCGGTGCCACCATGACGCCGCAGCGGAGTCCGGCGTCGGCGACAGCACGCACCACGTCGAGCCGGGCGGTGGGTGAGGGCGTGCCCGGCTCGAGCGACGCGTGCAGGGCGGGGTCGCCGATGGCGACCGACAGTCCGAGACCGACCGGCACCTCGCTCAAGGCCGACTTGGCCAGCACCTCGTGGAACGTGACGCCGGCAAACTCCGGCGTGCGCACCGTCCGCACGAGCCCGGGCACGCCGGGCAGGACGCCCTCGGCCGCGTCCACCGCCTGATCGCTCCACCTCACTCGGTCAGTCGAACACATGTTCGTCCAGGGCGCAAGCACCCACCGCTGTTGCGCGTGCAGTGCGCTAGAGGGACGGTGGCTCGGCGAGCGGCTGCCTGGGGGAGCGCTACGGTCCACGTTCGAGGGGCTGTGCAGAACCGGCCGTGGAGGTGTGACGGTGCGACGCGAGGATCCAGAGCCGGGCCAGGAATCGGCATGGGACTACCCCAGGCCACCGGCGCTCCGGCCCAGCACCGAGCACGTGCAGGTGGTGCTCGGCGGCGAGGTCGTCGCTGAGACGCACGCGAGCTTCCGGGTGCTGGAGACCAGCCACCCGCCGACCTACTACCTGCCGGTCGACGCCTTCGTCGCCGGTGCGCTTCGGCCCGCCGACGGGTCGTCGTACTGCGAGTGGAAGGGTGTCGCGGCGTACTTCGACCTCGTCGCGGGCGACCGCACGGCCGCGCGGGTCGCCTGGGGCTACCCGGACCCGACCCCCGCTTTCGCATCGCTTCGCGACCACGTGTCTCTCTATCCCGGCCGGGTCGACCGATGCACGGTCGACGGAGAGGCGGTCGAGCCGCAGCCGGGCGACTTCTACGGTGGCTGGGTGACCAGCCGGGTCGTGGGGCCGTTCAAGGGCGCCGCCGGCACGCGGGGATGGTGAGGGCGCCATGCAGCTGACCAAGCTGACGCACTCCTGCGTACGCGTGGACACCGGCGCGGGGGTGCTCGTGCTCGACCCGGGCGCCTACTCCGAGGCCGCGCAGGCCCTCGACGGGGCAGACGCCTGCCTGATCACCCACCTGCACGCCGACCATCTCGACGCCCATGCCGTCGCCGCGGCCCTCCGCGCCCAGCCGGACTTGCGGGTGTGGGCACCGGCGAGTGCCCTCGACGTGCTGCGCGCGGCACTGGGTGACCACGCCTCCGACCGGCTCACCGCGGTCGGACCGGACGAGCGGTTCGACGTGTTCGGCACGCCCGTGCGCACGTACGGCGGCCAGCACGCGCTGAACCACAGCTCCATCCCGATGGTCGCCAACGTCGGGTACCTGATCGGGGAGCGGCTCTACCACCCCGGTGACTCCTTCGCCGTGCCGCCGGTCGATGTCGACACGTTGCTGGTGCCGACGCACGCTCCCTGGTCGAAGACGGGCGAGGTGCTGGACTTCGTGATCGCGGTCCGGCCGCGGCGGGCCTTCCAGGTGCACGACGCCCTGCTCAACGAGCTCGGCACCGACCTCGTCGAAGGCCACGTGGCTCGGGTGGCAGACCGATACGCCGCCACCTTCACGCACCTCGAGCCGGGGGAGTCCAGCGGGCTGTGACCCTGCCCCCGGGTCGAGGCGGTGGGGTGCGGTGCGGTCAGCTGATGCGGTCCACCTTGGTGTGGTAGCGCTGGCCGACCTTGCCGCCGACGATCGCCGCGAGCAGCGTGCCGAGCAGCACCACGACGAGCGCGATGATGCCGCTGGTGGTCAAGGTGTCGGTGGGGATCGGGATGGTCGGGACGTACTTGAAGACGTTGTACTGCGAGCCCGCGACGGCACCGATGATCGCGACCATGATCGTCACGACCAGGCCGATCACCCAGACGCCGATGCCCTGCTTGGCTCCGTCGAAGCGTGACATCCGCCCCGCCACGTAGCCACCGGCGAAGTAGCCGATCATCAGCACCACCAGCAACGCGATGCCCGTGGTCAGGGCGACGGTGCCGGCGGCACCCTTGGCGTCGCCCGGGGTGAGGTTGAGGTTCTCGTATGAAGCACCGGCGATGGCGCTGAGGATGCCCGTCAACAAGATGGTGAGCGCGACGGCCACCAACCAGCCGAAGAACGATGCGCCGATGTTCAGGCCGCCGTACGCCTCCTTGCGGCGCTCCTCGGCACCGTGCCGGTCGGCGGTGGCGTGCCGGTCGGCGGTGGCGTGGCTGTCGGCGCGTCCACGTTCGACGCCGCGGTCGTAGTCGGCGTTTCGGTCGGCGTTGCGGTCGTCATCGCCGCCACCGGTCGCGCTCGATCCCGCGGCGGTGGCGCCGGAGGTCTCGCGGGGATCTTTGCCGGTTGTTGCCATGGTCTCGTCCTTCCAGGGGTGGGGCGCCCACGAACGGGAACCCGTCGGGTGGACCAAGGTGACCCTCGTTACCTACCCCAGAACCGCCTGTCGCACACCTTGCCACCGAGGTGACGTACACCTCCCTTGTGTGACGCGTGCGGGTTGACGCGCCGGTCCGGGCAGGTGGGACGGTTCCTTCAAGAGAGGCATGCATGGGCCGCGAGGGACCGGGTACGACCGTTAGAACAGCGTCGCCGAGCATCTGCGCGACGCCGCCACCAACAAGGAGGACCAGATGATCAGCTCCGAGGAGATCGACCAGGTCATGGGCTGCACCGCCTACGACGGCGACGGTGACAAGATCGGCAAGGTGGGCCAGGTCTACCTTGACGACCAGACCAACCAGCCGGCCTGGGTCACGGTCAACACCGGCCTGTTCGGCAGCAGCGAGAGCTTCGTACCCATCGAGAACGCATCGTTCGCCGGAGACCGCCTGACCGTCGGCTACGACAAGGCCAAGGTCAAGGACGCACCCAGCGTCGCCGCCGACGGCCATCTCTCGCACGAGGAGGAGCAGAGCCTCTACGAGTACTACGGCTTGTCGTACGGCTCGGGTAGCGACGACGACACCACCACGCAGACGACGACCGGCAACGTCCACGGCACCGAGGGTGACGACACCTCCGGCACCACCAGCGACCAGGCCATGACCCGGTCCGAGGAGCAGCTCCGCGTCGGCACCACCAGCGAGGAGACGGGCCGTGCCCGTCTGCGCAAGTACGTCGAGACCGAGCACGTCTCGCAGACGGTCCCGGTGCGCAAGGAGCGCGCGGTGCTCGAGACCGAGCCGATCACCGACTCCAACGTCGGCGCTGCCACCGACGGGCCGGCGATCAGCGAGGAGGAGCACGAGGTGGTCCTCCGCGAGGAGCGCCCGGTGGTCGAGAAGACTGTGGAGCCGGTGGAGCGGGTGCGACTCGGCACCGAGGAGGTCACCGAGGAGCACACCGCCAGCGAGGACGTGCGCAAGGAGCGCATCACCGCTGAGGGCGACATCAACGACGGCACCACTGGCGGCTCCGTCCGCTGACGCGAGCAGGCGACACGTAGCACTGTCAGTCCCGGCAGAGCGCCTGTGACCGAGTCCGGTCGCAGGCGCTTTGCCGTTCCACGCCCGGCGGGTCGCCCGTGCTCAGCCTCCGCGCCAGAACTGCACCAGTGCGGCCACGTCGCCGTCGGGCGCGGCAAGCACGCCGCCGCACAGGCAGGAGGCGGAGTCCCAATAGAGGCGGGCGGTCCCGTCGTAGGCCAGCAAGAAGCTGAACCGGCGTCCGTCGAAGAGCTGCGGTGATCCGGTTACCGGCGGCGGGACGGGGCTCGGCGTGGATGCGGCCTTACTGCGGTAGAGGTCGCGCTCGGCCCGCAGGTCACCCGTGTCATTCGAGCGGAAAAACTTGGCGGCAAAGGTGTCGCCGACGCACGCAACGGCCTCCACGTCGGGGATCGTGTCCAGGACGCTGTACCTGCCTGGCTCGGCGCGGGCGCACTCGGTGGAGTCGAAGAGCCCGCGGCTGAACGAGGACAGCGCCGCCGAGGTGAACGGCGGTTGCGTAGGGCTACTCGACGGTGTCGTCGAGGGCGCTAGGCTGGTCCCTGACGTGGTGGGTGCGACGGTCGACGCTTGCCCGGGGTCGGCGCCGGGGGAGTTGGCCAGCCGGTCGGCGGCTGCCACAACGATTCCGGCCAGCGCCGCGAGCACGCACCCAACGGCAAGGGCTTTCAGCCCGCGACGGGTGCGGTGTTCGGCTCGGTGGCGGGCGTGGATGTGCGGCTCGGGGTGTTGCTCGGCGGTCGCGATGACCGCAGGCTCGGCCGTGGACGTCGCCCGAGTCGTGGGCGGCAACGGCGGGACGCCCTGGCTGGCCTGCTGCAGCATCGACCTGGCCCGCTCTGCGGTCAGCCGCCAGGTTGCGTCCTTGGCCAGCATGCCGAGCAACACGTCTCGCAGCGGGCCCGACACGAAGGGTGGCGCCGGGGCGTTTGTGAGCACCGCGGTGATGGTGCCCATCGTCGTGTCGGCGCGAAATGGGGGCCGGCCCTCGAGTGCGGCGTACAACGTGGCGCCGAGCGACCAGATGTCCGCCGCTGGGCCCACGTCCTCGCCCCGGAGGCGTTCGGGGGACATGAAGGAAGGCGACCCGACCAGGACCCCGGTGTCGGTGAGCACCGGATCCTTGTCGCTGATCGCGATTCCGAAGTCGGTGAGCACGACCCGGCCGTCGTGGCGCACGAGCACGTTGCCCGGTTTGATGTCGCGGTGCACGACACCCCCACGGTGCGCCACCGTGAGCGCGTCAATCAGCTCGAGCCCGATCGCGGCCACTCGCTGGGGTGGCAACGCACTGTGCCGAACGATTTCGTCGGCCAAGGTGTGCGGCCGCAGCAACTCCATCACGATGTATGGATGGCCGTCCTCGGAGACCACGTCGTGCACGGTGACGATCCCCGGGTGGCTCAAGCGCGCGGTGAGGCGCGCCTCGCGCATTAGCCGGTGACGCAGGACCTGAGTGTGCTCGGTGGAGAGCTCATGAGGGAACCGCACCTCCTTGATCGCGACCCGACGGCCGAGGACCTCGTCGTTCGCTCTCCAGACCTCGCCCATCCCACCTCGGCCGATGACCGACTCCAGGCGGTAACGGCCGGCGACCAACCGGGCTAGGTCGGTCATCGCCGCCGCGCCGGTCGAGAGCAGAGGGGGTCGACCCGCCCCTCGAGGCATGCGAAGACGGCACGCCCGGCGCCGATCACGGGGGGATAGACGAGCGCCACAATGGAAGCGTACGTGGCGGTGCCGTTCGCTCCGCCTACGATTCCGCAATGACCCCGTGGCATCTGGCCGACCGGACCGGCGTGAAGCCGACGTGACGCACGAGGACGTCGACACCTCCGGTTCTTCGGTGGACGCCCTGGCCAGGGTGCGTGGCCCACTGCCCCTGCTCGGTCCGGCCTTCGTCGCATCGGTGGCCTACGTCGACCCCGGCAACTTCGCCACCAACATCACGGCGGGATCGACCTACGGTTACCTGCTGGTGTGGGTGGTCGTCGTGGCCAATCTGATGGCGATGCTGATCCAGTACCTCGCGGCCAAGGCCGGGATCGCGACGGGCAAGAGCCTCCCCGCGCTGTGCCGCGAAACGTTCCCCCGCCCGGTGAGCCGCGGCCTGTGGCTGCAGGCGGAGGTGATCGCTGTCGCGACGGACATCGCCGAGGTTCTCGGCGGTGCGCTGGCGCTGTACCTGCTGTTCGGCACCCCGTTGTTGGCCGGAGGTGTGGTCACTGCCGTGGTGGCCCTGGCGATTCTGCACCTGCAGCGGCACGGCTACCGGCCGTTCGAGCTCGTCGTGACCGGGCTGCTCGCGGTGGTGATGACCGGTTTCGCGTACGACCTCGTGCTCGGTGGCGTGGACGGGGGTGGACTCGTCAACGGGGTGGTTCCGCGGCTCGCGGGCCAAGAGAGCCTGCTGCTCGCCGCCGGCATGCTGGGTGCCACCGTGATGCCGCACGCCATCTGGCTGCACGGTGCGCTGACCCAGGGGCGGTACGTCCGCCACACCGAAGCACAGCGGTTCGCCCTGTTGCGCAGCCAGCGGATGGACGTGGTCGCCGCCATGACGCTGGCCGGTCTGGTGAACCTCGCCATGCTGGTGGTGGCCGCCGAGGTCTTGTCCGGCCCCGGACCGACCGTGGAAACGATCGAGGGTGCCCACGCCGGCCTGAGAGACGCCTTGGGACCGGCGGCGGCGCTGCTGTTCGCCCTGGCGCTGCTCGCCTCCGGCTTCGCGGCCACGAGCGTCGGCACCTACGCCGGTCAGGTGGTGATGGAGGGCTTCCTGCGCCGCCGCGTCCCGTTGCTGCTGCGTCGCCTCATCACGGTGGTTCCTGCCCTGCTCGTGCTCGCGGCCGGGGTGGATCCGACCAGGGCACTCGTGCTCTCGCAGGTCGTGCTGTCGTTCGGTGTGCCGTTCGCCCTCGTCCCGCTGGTGCTGCTCACCCGGCGGCGTTCGGTGATGGGAAGCCTCGTCAACCGGCCCGGGACGACTGCCCTCGCGGCCGTTGTTGCCGCCCTGATCATCGCGCTCAACCTGGTGTTGGTGGCCAGCGTCGTCATCACCTGAACCAGCCCCGTGGCCACAGCTCTTCTGGGTCTGAACGTTCATTCCATTGGCGGGCCGGTCGTCACTCACCGAATGACGTCGACACGGGAACGCGGTGGCGTGGCGCCGAGCCGCGCGGGACTGGTTGCCTGGCCCCATTGTCTGCCATTGTCAGGCACGAACGGTCGGGACCGACCAGGTTCGCGCCAGGGCTGGCGGCCCTCGACCGGCGCTCCGGCACCTCGAGGTGGCCGTTCCGAGCCGTCCGCATTTGGTGGTTCCGGTCTGACCGCACCTTCTGAAAGGGGACACCATGAGCAACTACCCATCGATGCCAGCACCACCACCGTCGGACCAGTACGGCCATCAGGGGACCACCGAGCAGCCCCAGTCCATCAAGACAGCGGTGAACATCGTGTGGGCGGTCATCGCCTTGTCGGTGATCAGCACGATCCTGGTCTTCGTCTTCCTCGACGACGTGGTTGACGCAGCCGGCACGGGCCTGAACAGCGCACAGCTGGATGCAGCACGAAGCGCGGCGATCGTCGGCGCCATCATCGGCTTCCTGGTCTTCGGTGCGCTGTGGGTGTTACTCGGCATCTTCTTGCGCAAGGGCGCCAACTGGGCTCGCATCGTGCTCACGGTGCTTGCCTCCCTGGGGCTCATCTTCGGCCTGTTCGGCCTGCTGACCGGTTCCCAGCCAGCCATACTCATGATTCTCACCGTCATCCAGCTGGCCCTGTACGCCGCCCTGCTGTACTTCATGTGGCGCAAGGAGTCCTCGATCTACCTCACGTCGCACTAGTCGCACGGAGTCGCGACTGGACAGGGTCCGACAACCTCACGGTCGTGGAAGATCACGGTCGATCCGGGGGTTGCTGGTTCGCTGTGTCCGAGGGGGGACTTGAACCCCCACCCCCTATTACGGGGACTAGCACCTCAAGCTAGCGCGTCTGCCTATTCCGCCACCCGGACGTGGCCCGGGCTCACCGGGCCGGATGCGCAGGTGAGCGTACCAAACGCGGGCCGCCGTCCCGACCCGGATCAGGGTGCAGGATGGGCCCATGGACGAGCCGAGCGAGCGCCCGACGTATGACCCGGCTGCGGAGGTCGTCGACCTGTGCCGCGAGCTCATCCGCATCGACACCACCAACCCTGGTGACGACTCCGGTCCCGGCGAGCGCAAGGCGGCGGAGTACGTTGCCGAGCAGCTGGCCACGGTCGGCCTCGAGCCCGAGGTGTACGAGTCGGTGCCGGGCCGCGCCAGCGTCGTCGCCCGGTGGGGCTCGGGCACCCGGGACCCCCTGTTGGTGCACGGCCACCTCGACGTGGTGCCGGCGCAAGCGGCCGACTGGAGCGTCGACCCGTTCGGAGCCGAGCTGGCGGGCGACTACGTGTGGGGACGCGGCGCGGTCGACATGAAGGACTTCGACGCGATGCTGCTGTCGGTCGTGCGCGCCCGCCGGCGGGCCGGCGCCGATCCCGAGCGGCCGGTGGTACTCGCGTTCACCGCTGACGAGGAGTCCGGGTCGCGGCGCGGCGCCCACTGGCTGGTCGACGAGCACCCCTACCTCTTCGAAGACGTACGGGAGGCGATCGGCGAGGTTGGCGGGTTCTCGACCGAGGTGGGCGGGCAACGGTTGTACCTGCTCGAGTCAGGTGAGAAGGGCATGGCCTGGATGCGCCTGACGGCGCGCGGGACGGCGGGCCACGGCTCGATGCGGCACCCCGACAACGCGGTCACGGCGCTGTCCAGGGCGGTCGCCGCCGTGGGCGCCTACGACTGGCCGGTCCAGCCGGGGCCGTCGATGCGGCTCCTGCTCGACACGGTCCGCGACCTGACCGGTGCGACCTCGGCCCATCCCGACGAGCTGATCGCCGCCTTCGGCCCGGCCGCCCGCATGATCGGCGCGGGAATCCGCAACACCACCAACCCCACGCAGCTACGCGCGGGATACAAGACCAACGTCGTCCCCGGGGAGGCCGTGGCGCACGTGGACGGCCGCTTCCTGCCCGGTCAGGACCACGAGTTCGCCCGGGTGATGCGCGAGCTGGTCGGCCCCGACATCGAGATCGAGATCGAGACCGGCGACACTGCGCTGGAGACCGAGTTCTCCGGCGACCTCGTCGACGCCATGGCCACCTCGCTGCTCGCCGAGGACCCCGACGCGCACGTGGCCCCGTTCCTGATGTCCGGCGGCACCGACGGCAAAGCGTGGAGCCGGTTGGGCATCCGCTCGTTCGGCTTCACCCCGCTGCGGTTGCCCGCGGACCTGGACTTCACCGCGCTGTTCCACGGTGTGGACGAGCGCGTCCCCGTCGACGCCTTGCGGTTCGGCGCTCGGGTGCTCGACGCCTTCCTCGACCGCGCGTGACCCGGCTGCTGTCACCACGTCAACGTGGTGGCGGGTTGCCTAGCCCGGCTTCGAAGCCTTGCTGAGCAACACGCAACCGGGTCAAGCGTCAGCTCCCCCTCCCCGAGCGACGGCGCGCGTGGCAGCATGGGCGCCGATGGAGTTCGAGTTCCAGCGGTTCTGGCTGCCACGCACCCAGTCCCGGTCTGCCGTCCTCCGCCTGCTCACCGACGCCGCCGAGTACGGCGGGTGGGAGCTCGACCGGCTGCGCCTGTTCCCCGACGGCCGGCGACGGGTCGTGCTCCGCCGCCGGATCATCAAGGCCGTACGCACGTCCTGAGGACCGGGCCGGGCGTCCGACGTGGCCGGTGCACCGGTGTCTGGGCTGGGACCGGTGCATCCGCCACGTACGACGCGGAAAGGGTGCGGACACGGCTCAGCCCAGCGTGTCGCGCAGGATCGTCGCCAGCCGCGTCCGCCGCCGAGTCCGTGGTACGCGGGCCACGGCGTCGGCGAGCGCCGGCCCGGCCTGGTGCACGATCGACAGGTGCCGTGCGGCGCACGCCGCCGCCGAGAGCAGGTGTGCTCGGGTGAGCGACCCGGCCGACTCGGCCGGCAGCACCAGGACCAGCGCCTCGCAGAACTCTCCGCTGACGATGTCGAGCGTGCCCACCTGCACGAACGGCGCTGCGTCCTCGAGCGCGTTCCGCAACGCGGCCACCCCGCAGTCGCCGCCGGTGCGCAAGGTGGCCACCCGCGTCGCCGCCGGCTCCACGCCGAACACCCGCGGCACCGACGTCGTCACGAGCTGGCTCGCGCGGCTGATCGCCTGTGCCGGGTCCGCAGCTGGTGTGACGACGACCGCCCGCTCGGCCGGGTCAAGATCGGGCAACCGGCCGCTGCGCACGGCCGACCCGAGCACCGCCGACGGCTCCGTCAGGGACACGTCAAACCCGGTGCACACCGGTACGGCCCCCGACTCGACGACGTCACCGAGGAACCGACCCGGGGACGCGCCGTCCAGCTCGTCGGGATCACCGAGAAGCACCAGTCGGGCCAGCCCACCACCCGCCAGCCGCTCCAGCAACCACGCCGCGTCGTCCAGCGGCAGCCGTTCCGCGCCGTCGACGACCACGGTCTCGGCGGCCTCGAGCACCCCGAGCTGGGAGGCGACCTCACCGGCACCCGCATGAGCGACCCGGGCGCCCTGGTCGGCGGTCGCCGCCTCGACCGCGCGGACGAGACCGAGCCGGCCCTGCCCCCTGGGCATCACCGCCACCGTCAACGACGACGCGACGACCCGGCCAACGAGGTCCGCCGCGGAGAGGTCGCGGCCCGACGCCACGGAACCACCGACCACCAGATCGACCAGCGCGTCGGCGACCCGATCCTCAGCTGGCGCCAGCACCGGGTGGCCCAGCACCCGGTCCTCGGGGAACGCCGCCACCCGGCCCTGCCGCAGGGCAAGGTCGGCGCCGGCCGTCGGGTCGTCCACGTCGTACGCGCGCAGGGCGGCGGCCACGACGTCCACCGGCAGCACCGTCGAGCCGTCGAGCCCTGAGCGCCGGACCAGCCAGCTCACCAGCCCCGCCACCCGACGGGGGTCCTCGGTGGCGACGGTGCCGAGCAGCTCTCGGGCGCGGCGGTCGGCGGCCGTCGGGGTCTCCAGCTGGTCCAGGCACAGCCAGGGATCGACGTCGGTCACGGCTGCGGTCACTGGTCGGACACGTCGTCGAGGGCCGCCACGATCTCGGCCGGCAGCTCGACGCCCTCGCTGGTCAGTGCACCCCGCAGCTGGGCAGCCGTGCGGGCGCCGACGATCGGTGCCGTGACGCCGGCCCGGTCACGCACCCACGCCAGCGCCACCTCGACCGGTGAGAGCTCCAGGCCCTCCGCGGCCCGGACGACGGCCTCGACCACCCGCCGTCCGTCCGGGTGCAGATGGGCCCCGACGTAGGACTCGAAGTGCGGAGACGCGGCCCGCGAGTCCGCGGGCAGGCCGGTGCGGTACTTGCCGCTCAGCACGCCCCGACCCAGCGGGGCCCACGCGAGAACCCCGAGCCCGAGCGCCCGCGCGGCCGGGAGCACGTCGTCCTCCGCCTGGCGGGCCAGCAACGAGTGCTCGACCTGGACGCTGGCGAGCTCGACGGCGCCGATGCCGGCCCGCTGCGCCGCCGCCGCCCACGCGGTCTGCCAGCCGGTGTAGTTGGACACCCCCACGTAACGGGTCCGACCCGTGGCCACGGCTGCGTCCAGCGCTGACAGCGTTTCCTCCAACGGGGTCTCGTCGGACCACACGTGCACCTGCCACAGGTCCACCGTGTCAACACCCAGCCGCGTCAGCGAGCCGTCCAGGGTGTCGAGCAGGGCTCGCCGAGACGTGTCGTGCACGCGTCGACCGCGCCGGTTGGCGCTGCCGGCCTTGGTGGCCAACACGACGTCCGAGCGGTCGACCACGCTGCCGAGCAGCGACCCCAGAACGCGCTCGGAGTCACCATCGGCGTACGAGGCGGCGGTGTCGAGCAGCGTGCCGCCAGCACCCACGAACGAGGTGAGCTGGTCGCGCGCCTCGTGCTCGTCGGTGTCTCGGCCCCACGTCATCGTGCCGAGGCCGAGCCGCGACACCCGCAGACCGGTCGCTCCCAGGCGTCGCTCCCGCATGGGCCGCAGGTTAACCAAGACCTCATCTGTGCCCGGCTAGGCTCGCGGTCGCGTCCTGCGCCCCCCGTCCGCCCACTCGTGACCCGGAGACCTCATGCGCCTGGCCGTCAACCTCGGGTACGTCGCGGGGACCCTCGGCCCCGAGCACGTGGAGACCGCACGCACCGCCGAAGCGCTGGGTTACTCGTGCGTGTGGGCGGCTGAGGCGTACGGCTCCGACGCACCCACGCTGCTGTCGTGGGTCGCTGCCCGCACCGAGCGCATCGACGTGGGCAGCGCGATCATGCAGATCCCCGCCCGGACGCCGGCCATGACGGCGATGACCGCGGCCACCCTCGACACGCTCAGCCAGGGGCGATTCCGGCTCGGGCTCGGCGTGTCCGGCCCGCAGGTCTCCGAAGGCTGGCACGGGGTGCGCTTCGACAAGCCGCTGGCCCGCACCCGCGAGTACGTCGAGGTCGTCCGCATGGCGCTGGGCCGGCAGATTGTCACCCACGCCGGGGAGCACTTTCCCCTCCCACTGCCCGACGGGCCGGGCAAGGCGCTCAAGCTGACGCTGCACCCGTACCGGCCCGACCTACCGATCTACCTGGCAGCGGTCGGGCCGAAGAACCTCGAGCTGACCGGTGAGGTCGCCGACGGCTGGCTGGCGATCTTCTTCGCCCCCGAGCACGCCGAGGTGTCCATGGGACCGCTGCGCACCGGGATCCACCGCGCCGGCCGCTCGCTCGCCGACGTCGACGTGACACCGACGGTGCCGGTGGTGGTCGGCGACGACCTCGACGCGTGCGCCGAGCCGCTGCGCGCCTACACCGCGTTGTACGTGGGCGGCATGGGCAGCCGCACCCAGAACTTCTACAACGCCCTGGCCAGGCGCATGGGCTTCGAGCAGGCCGCTCGAGAGATCCAGGACCTCTACCTCGACTCCCGCCAGCGCGACGCGATGGCGGCCGTGCCGCGGGAGCTGATCGACGCGACCGCCCTGATCGGCCCGCCCGAGCGCATCCGCGACCGGCTCGCGGCGTACGCCGAGGCGGGGGTCACGACGCTCAGCGTCGCGCCGGTCGGCCAGGACGCCCGCACCCGGGAGCACACGCTGCGTACGGTCGCGGAGGCACTCGACGCAGCCGGGCTGGGGGACTGACATGGAGTGGCTGCAGGCTATTGCGTTGGGCCTCCTGCAGGGGCTCACCGAGTTCCTGCCGATCTCCTCCTCGGCGCACCTGCGGATCTTCCCCGAGCTGCTCGGCTGGGGAGACCCGGGCGCCGCGTTCACCGCGGTGATCCAGATCGGGACCGAGCTTGCGGTGCTGTTGTACTTCCGCCACGACATCTGGCGGATCGCGTCCGCGTGGCTGCGCTCACTGGTCAAGCCGGAGCTGCGTGGCCAGCACGACGCGCTGATGGGCTGGTACATCATCGTCGGCTCGATTCCCGTCGTCCTCGCCGGCGCAGCCCTCAAGGACGTCATCGAGAGCGACTTTCGCAACCTGTGGATCATCGCGAGCACGCTGATCGGGCTCGGTCTGGTGCTCGGCCTCGCCGAGCGGGTCGGGCGGCTGGCACGTCCGATGGAGGACGTCGGCTGGCGCACCGCCGTGCTGATGGGCCTCGCCCAGGCGCTGTCACTGGTGCCCGGCGTCTCGCGTTCCGGCGCCACGATCAGCATGGGATTGTTCCTCGGTTTCCAGCGCGAGGCCGCGACCCGGTTCGCCTTCCTGCTCGCGATCCCGGCCGTGGTCGGAGCGGGAGTCTTCGAGCTGCCGACCGCACTGTCCGGCGACAACGCGTTCACCGGGCTCGAGACGCTGGCGGCGACCGTCGTGGCCTTCGTGGTCGGCTACGCCACGATCGCGTGGCTGCTGCGCTACGTCTCGACCCGGTCATACACGCCGTTCGTCGTGTACCGGGTGGGACTCGGCCTGGCCGTCCTCGCCCTGCTGTCCACCGGCTTGCTCACCGCCTGAGCTCGGCACACCGTCACAGCCACCCGGACCGTTTGAAGGCGCGGAACAACCCGTACGAGACGCCCACCATGAGCGCCAGCGCGTAGGCGTAGCCGTAGCGCCACCCGAGCTCCGGCATCCGCTGGAAGTTCATCCCGTAGATGCCGGCGACGAGGGTGGGTGCGAGGAAGAGCGCTGCCATGGCCGAGATCCGCCGGGTGTCGTCGTTCTGCTGGATGGAGAGCCGTGCAAGGTGCGCGGACAGTGCGCTGTCGAGCAGCGAGTCCAAGGAGTCGATGGTGTCGGTCGCCCGGATCAGGTGGTCGATGGCGTCACGGAAGAACGGCATGGCCGGCTGACCGACCCCGCCGATCTCGTTGCGTACGAAGCGGGTGAGCGGCTCGCGCAGCGGTGCCACGGCCCGGCGTACCTCGAGCACCTCGCGCTTGAGAAGGTAGATGCGCTCGGAGTCGCGGGTGCGCTCCTCGGAGAACACCGATCGTTCCACCTCCTCAACGTCGACCTCGAGCTCGGCGGTCACGTCGGTGTAGGCGTCGATGACCTCGTCCAGGATCGCGTAGAACGCAGCGAGGGGTCCCCGGCCGAGCATCGCCTGCTCTGCCTCCGCCCGGCGGCGCACGCCCTCCAGGGGCGCACCCTCCCCGTGCCGGACGGTGACGATGTAGCGGTTGCCCAAGAAGATCGCGATCTCGCCGGTCTCCACGGCGTCGCGGGCGTCCTCGTACCACAGGGTCTTCAGCACCACGAAGTTCCCGTCGCCGTAGTGCTCGATCTTGGGCCGCTGGTGGGCGTTGACGGCGTCCTCGACGGCGAGTGGGTGCAGGTCCAGCGCCGTGGCCACGTCGGCCAGCTCCGCGACCGAGGGCTCGTGCATCCCGAGCCAGACGAAGTCCCCGTCCTGCAGCCGTGACATGGTCGCGACGAGGTCGAAGCTGCTACCGGGATCGGGCAGCCGCTTGCCGGCCCGGTACACCCCGCAGTCGATGATCACGCGGGCCATTGTGCCGTCAGCATCGCCGGTTAGGGTGCGGGCCGTGGCCACGATGATCCTCGTCCGGCACGGGCGCACGGCCGCCAACGCCGACGGCGTCCTGGCCGGCAGGGCCGCGGGGATATCGCTCGACGACCTCGGGCGGGACCAGTCCGCCGCGGTCGCCCGGCGCCTCGCCGTCCTGCCGCTGGCGCGCCTGGTCACCAGTCCGCTGCAGCGCACCGTCCAGACCGCCCAGGCGGTGGCCGCTGCCCAGGTCGCACCGGTGGCCCTCGTACGCGACAAGGGGTTCATCGAGTGCGGGTACGGCGCCTGGACGGGGCGATCGCTGAAGGAGCTGGCCAAGGAGCCGCTGTGGCGCACCGTGCAGGCGCACCCGAGTGCGGTCGTCTTCCCCGACGGGGAGGCGATGGCGGACATGATGAACCGGGCGGTGCGGGCGGCTCGCCGGCACGACGCCGAGGTGGTGGCCGAGCACGGTGACGACGCCGTGTGGGCCGCGGTGAGCCACGGCGACGTGATCAAGGCCGTCGTGGCCGACGCGCTGGGGCTGCACCTCGACGCCTTCCAGCGGCTCGTGGTGTCGCCGGCCTCCATCTGCGTGGTGCGCTACACCGGGCAGCGGCCGTTCGTCGTGCACCTCAACGACACCGGCGCTGACCTGTCCGGACTCCGCCCGCCCGCGCGTCGCGGCCGTCGGCGACCCGGGCGGCGGCGCGGTGGTGACGCACCTGTCGGCGGTGGGACGTGAGTGCCACGCTCCCCTCACGTACGGTGCCGTCATGCTGATCCATCGCTACGACCCGCCGGAGCGGTTCGTCACCGGCACCGTCGGGGAGCCCGGGGATCGCACCTTCTTCCTCCAGGCCCGCGAGGGGGCGCGCCTCACCTCGGTGGTCCTGGAGAAGCAGCAGGTGCAGGTCCTCGCCGAGCGCATCGACCAGCTCCTCGACCAGGTGGCCGCCGACGCCGGACCGGACGAGATCGCCGACCTCAGCGCCGAGCCGACGGCTGACACCGCACCCCTCGACCAGCCGATCGAGGAGGAGTTCCGGGTGGGGACCATGACGTTGTCGTGGGACGGCGAGGGCGGCGTCGTCGTCATCGAGGCGTTCGCGGTGACCGACTCCGACGTGGACTCCGACGTCAGCTCCGATGTGGACTCCGCTGCCGGGGACGCCAGCGAGGACGGGACCGAGGCCGACGAGGCCGTCGTGGTCCACGTGCGCCCGGCGATGGCCCGTGGTTTCGCCCGCCGGGCCCGCCTCGTCGTGTCGGCCGGGCGTGAGCAGTGCCCGTTCTGCGGCGGCCCGATGGACCCTTCCGGCCACCTGTGCCCTCGGTCCAACGGATACCTGCGTGTCGCTCGCGCCTGAGGCGGGATCCGTGCCTGCGGCACCCGAGCCCGCCGAGCAGACCGGCTCCACAGGCGAGGAGCCCGACTCAGCGACGGTCGAGCGGGTGCTCGGCGCCGGCCGGCTGCAGGTGCAGGGCCGGTTGGTGTCGGCGTCCAACGCCACATTCCTGGCCCTGGCCGAGCTCGACGGGCTGACGCTCGAGTGCGTCTACAAGCCGGTGCGGGGGGAACGGCCACTGTGGGACTTCCCCGACGGCACGCTGGCAGGGCGCGAGGTCGCGACGTACGAGGTGGCGCGGCTGCTGGGCTGGGAGGTGCTTCCCCCGACGGTGCTGGGGAACGGCCCCTTCGGCCCCGGCATGGTCCAGCTGTGGATCGAAGAGGACCCGGACCAGGCACTGGTCGACCTCGTGCGTCCCGACGACGTCCCGCGAGGGTGGCTGCGGGTGCTCGACGCCCTCGACTCCCGCGACCGGCCAGTGAGCCTCGTGCACGCGGACGACCCGCGGCTGCGCCGGCTCGCGGTCTTCGACGCCGTGGTCAACAACGCCGACCGCAAGGGCGGCCACGTCCTGGTCAACAGCACCGGCAAGGTGCGGGGCTGCGACCACGGCGTCACCTTCTCGGTCGAGGACAAGCTTCGTACGGTCCTGTGGGGCTGGGCCGGTGAACCCCTGCCTGACGATGACCTCGAGGAGCTGCGGTCGCTCGCGGTCCGGCTGGCCGGGGACGACGCCCGGGTGCTGGAGCCGCTGATCACCGCCGAGGAGCGGAGCCGCCTGCGCTGGCGGGTGGAGCGGCTGCTGCGACGCGGGCGCCACCCACGTCCCACCGCCCACTGGCACGCGATCCCGTGGCCTGCCTTCTGAGGTCGAACGCACCCGGGCTGACGGACGCCGTGCCCTGAGACAACCCGCCGATAGGCTCGGGCAATGCAGTCGTGGTCCTCGCCGCCGGTGCCGTCGCTCGCCGACGCCGGGGCGGCGGGGCCGGTCCTGCACCTGTACGAGACCTCGCGGGGTCAGCTGGTCGATGCCACCCCGGACGGCGCGGCGAGGTTGTACGTCTGCGGGATCACCCCCTACGACGCCACCCACCTGGGCCACGCAGCGACGTACGTGGCGTTCGACCTGCTGCAGCGGACGTGGCGTGCGGGCGGCCACGAGGTGGTCTACGTGCAGAATGTGACCGACGTCGACGACCCGCTGCTGGAGCGCGCCGCGGCGACCGGCGTCGACTGGCGCGAGCTCGCCGAACGCGAGATCGAGCTGTTCCGCGCCGACATGTCCGCGCTGCGGGTCCTCGCCCCCGACGCCTTCGTCGGTGTCGTGGAGTCGATCCCCGTCGTGGCGCAGCTGGGGGAGGAGCTGCGCCGCCGAGGGGCTACCTACGAGCTCGAGGGCGACGTCTATTGCTCGGTGCGCGCCGACCCCTCCTTCGGCGAGGTCGGCGGCTACGACGAGGCCAGCATGCGCCGCCTGTCGGCCGAGCGCGGCGGGGACCCCGACAGGCCAGGCAAGCACGACCCGCTCGACCCGCTGCTGTGGCAGGCGGAGCGCCCCGGTGAGCCAGCATGGGACTCAACCATGGGCAGTGGGCGACCCGGCTGGCACGCCGAGTGCAGCGCGCTGGCCTTGCAGTATCTTGGCATGGGTTTCGACGTCCAGGGCGGCGGCAGCGACCTCGTCTTCCCGCACCACGAGATGTCGGCGACCCAGGCGCAGCTGGCCTGCGACGAGCGCCCGTTCGCACGTGCGTACGTGCACGCCGGCATGGTCGGGTACGAGGGGGCGAAGATGTCGAAGTCGCGCGGCAACCTCGTGCTGGTGTCCGCGCTGCGTGCGGCCGGTGTGGACCCGATGGCGATCCGGCTCGCGCTGCTCGCACACCACTACCGCAGCGACTGGGAGTGGGACGACCGCGACCTCGACGACGCGGTCACCCGGCTGGCGCGCTGGCGGGCCGCTGCCCACGGCGGGGGCGATCCCGCTGGGGCGCCTGTGGTCGAGGAGTTGCGCGCGGCGCTGGCAGACGACCTCGACGCCCCTCGGGCGCTGGCCTGCGTCGACGCGTGGGCGGTCGCGGTGCTCGATGGCGGCGACCACCCTGCGGCCACCGACCGAGCGGGTGACGACCGCGGTCGTACCGGGGTCGCTGCGGTAAGTACCGCCCTGGACGCCCTCCTCGGTGTGGCCCTTTGACCTCAGCCGTCGGCCTGTCGGCGCTTGAGGTAACGCTCGAACTCCCGGGCGATGGCCTCGCCGCTCGCCTCGGGCAAATCGCTGGTGTCACGCGCCTCCTCCAGCGACTCGACGTACTCCGAGATCTCGGCGTCCTCGCTGGCCAGCTCGTCGACGCCACGCTGCCAGGCCTGCCCCTCCTCGGGCAGCTCCCCGAGCGGGATTGACACGCCCGCGAGCTCCTCGAGCCGCCCGATCAGCGCCAGCGTCGCCTTGGGGCACGGCGGCTGGGCCACGTAGTGCGGCACCGCCGCCCACAGCGACACGCTGGGGATGTCGGCCTGTGCGGCCTCCTGCTGAAACACCCCGTTGATGCCGGTGGGTCCCTCGTACCTGGATGCGTCGACGTCGAGCAGGTCCACCATGCGCGGGTCACTGCTCACCCCGCTCACGGGGATCGGCCGGGTGTGCGGTGTGTCCGCCAGCAGGGCACCCAGTGACACGATCATCCGTACCCCGGCGGCCTCGGCGGCGTCCACCAGCTCGCGGCAGAACGCCCGCCAGCGCATGTTCGGCTCCAGGCCGCGCACGAGCAGTACGTCGTGGTCGGCACCCACCGGGCGGGCGACGTACAGCCGCGTCGTCGGCCACGTGATCACCCGGCCGCCGCGCACGTCGCCGGACACGCTGGGCCGGTTGACCTGGAAGTCGTAGTAGTCCTCGGGGTCGATCTCGGCGACCAGCTGGGCGTCCCACGCCTCGACCAGGTGCTCGACCACACCGGAGGCGGCTTCCGCGGCGTCGTTCCATCCCTCGAAGGCCGCGATCATCACCGGGTCGACGAGGGCGGGCACGGACTCGTGTGCTTCCACGCCCGCCAGGGTACGGCCGCCGCTGCTTCTGGTGGTTCACCGACGCCCTCGTCCTGCACCACCACCCCGGGGCCACCTACTCCAACACCCGCTGAGATTCTAGACGAGTGACATCCGCCTTGCCCGCCGCGGTGCTGTGGGACCTCGACGGCACGCTGGTGGACACCGAGCCGAGCTGGATGGCCGCCGAGCACGCGCTCGCGGCCCGCCACGGCGCCGCCTGGACGCAGGCGGACGCCCTGGCCCTCGTCGGCAACGACCTGCGTGCGTCGGGGCGCTACATCGTGGACCGGATGGGCCTCACGATCAGCGTCGACGAGGTCGTCGACGAGCTGGTGGCCGCGGTGGTGGTCTCGGTGGAGCGCGCCCTGACCGTGCGCCCCGGAGCCCTCGCGCTGCTGGTCGCCCTGCACGCCGCGGGTGTGCCCTGCGCGGTCGTGACGATGTCATACGAGCCGATCGCCCGCTCGGTGGTGCGCTCACTCGGCGAGCACCTGTTCGCCGCGGTCGTCACCGGTGACGCGGTCAGCCACGGCAAGCCCCACCCCGAGGCCTACCTGGCCGCCGCCCGGGCGCTCGGTGTCGACCCACGCGACTGCGTGGCGATCGAGGACTCCCCGCCCGGTGCGGCCTCCGCCGCTGCGGCCGGCTGCCAGGTCGTGGTGGTGCCCCATCTGGTGCCGCTGGAGGTGCGACCCGGATGGACCGTGCTGGACACGCTGACGGGCGTCACGCCGCGCGACCTGCCGGCCCGCCAGGTGGAGGTTCGGTAACGACCCGGCTCTCCAAGCCTGTGCCAGTGCCCCCGGACGGGCTTTGCGGCCTAAGGTGCCCTCTCGTACGCCTCGTCGAACGGAAGCGGGACCCCCATGAGAATGCCCCTGCGTCGAAACGGGACGCTGGCGACCGCCGCGGCCGCCATCGCCGCACTCGGACTGTCCGCCTGCGGGAGCAGCGAGCCCCCGCCGAGCACCAACTCCGGCCAGGTGGCGAGCGAGGCCGAGCAGCAGTGCCAAGACCTCGCTGACAAGGTCGCCGACGCCCCCGACTCCGGTGCCGACACCTTCGTGTTCGCAGGCTCGGCCGACCCGGCCACGATGAACCCGTTCCACGCCTCCGACGGCGAGACCTTCCGGATCTCCCGGCAGATCTTCGAGGGCCTGGTCGGGGTCGACACCTGCACCGCCGACCCGGCACCGCTGCTCGCCACCGACTGGGCGCAGTCCGAGGACGGCAAGTCCACGACGTTCCAGCTGCAAGAGGGCGTCACCTTCCAAGACGGGACGCCATTCAACGCCCAGGCCGTGTGCGACAACTTCGAGTACTTCAACAACCAGCCCAAGGGACCGGCCCAGAGCGCCGACATCTCGTACTACTGGCTGACGCTGTTCAAGGGCTTCGAGGGCGGCGAGACCGAGAGCATCTTCGACTCCTGCGAGACCAACGGCGACACCGAGGTCACGATCAACCTGACCCAGCCGTTCGCCGGCTTCGTCGCGTCGATGTCGTTGCCGGCCTTCTCCATGCAGAGCCCGACGGCGCTGGCCAAGTATGACAAGGTGGCCGCCGGTGAGGACCCCACCAACAGCGAGTACGCCACCGCACACCCCACCGGCACCGGTCCGTACATGCTGCAGGAGTGGAACCGGGGCAAGGAGGTCCGCCTGGTCCGCTACGACGACTACTGGGGCGACGTGGCCAAGACGCCCAACGTCGTCGTGCCCACGATCGCCGACCCGGGTGCTCGCCGCGACGCCCTGCTGCGCGGCGAGATCGACGGCTACGACCTGGTCGCCCCGGGCGACCTCGCGTCGCTGGACGACAAGGGCATCCAGCTGGTGAACCGGCCGGCGTTCAACATCTTGTACCTCGGCTTCAACCAGGCCGTGCCCGAGCTGGCGGACATCAAGGTCCGGGAGGCGATCGCCCACGCCATCAACAAGGACGACATCGTGGCGCAGACGCTGCCCCCGGGCTCTGAGGTGGCGCAGGAGTTCATGCCCCCAAGCGTCAACGGGTGGACCGAGGACGTAGCCGCCTATGACTACGACCCCGACCTGGCCAAGCAGATGCTGGCCGACGCCGGCGCCGAGGACCTGACGCTGCAGTTCAACTACCCGACCGACGTCAGCCGGCCGTACATGCCCTCGCCGGAGGACACGTTCAACACCATCCGCACCCAGCTCGAGGCGGTGGGCATCACGGTCGAGCCGGTGGCCGACACGTGGTCCCCGGACTACCTCGACAAGATCCAGGGCACCGAGGACCACGGCATCCACCTGCTGGGCTGGACGGGGGACTACAACGACACCGACAACTTCCTCGGCGTGTTCTTCGGGGCGCAGACCAAGGAGTGGGGCTTCGACAACCCGGACATCTTCGACGCGCTGACGCAGGCGCGCCAGCTGCCCACCATCGATGAGCAGACACCGGTGTACGAGAAGATCAACCAGGACGTGATGGACTTCCTGCCGGGGATTCCGATCGCCCACCCGGTGCCGACGTTGGGCTTCGGTGAGAACGTGCAGGGCTTCGTGCCCAGCCCGGTGCAGGACGAGCCGTGGAACCAGGTGGTCGTCGTCGAGTGATCCACCGCATCGCCTAGCCTCCGCCGGGACCATCCGCTCACCACGGGTGGTCCCGGCGGGCGTCAACCCATCATCGGTCCGACCTGTGCGAGGGTGCGCGCATGCTCCGCTTCGTGATCCGGCGACTGGCCCTGATGGTGCCCACGCTCGTCGGTCTCTCGGTGCTGCTGTTCTTCTGGGTGCGGATCCTGCCCGGCGACCCGGCCCGCAGCCTGCTGGGGCAGCGCGCCACCCCCGAGGGCATCGCGGCGGTCAACGAGCGCTACGGCTTCGATCAACCGATCTGGCGCCAGTACCTCACGTACGTGAGTGCGCTGCTGCACGGGGACTTCGGGGCCTCGATCCGAACCAAGGAGCCGGTCCTCGGCGTCTTCCTCGACAAGCTGCCCGCCACCATCGAGCTGACGATGGTGGCGCTGGTCTTCGCGGTGCTGATCGGCATCCCGCTCGGCTACTACGCCGGCCGGCACTCCGGTGGTTGGACCGACACCGCCATCGTCTCCGGCTCGTTGCTGGGGGTGGTGACGCCGGTCTTCTTCCTCGCGCTGCTGCTCAAGTACGTGTTCGCGCTCCAACTCGGCTGGCTGCCCACCTCGCAACGGCAGGGCAGCCGCATCGACCCGGACCATCCGACCGGTCTCTTCGTGCTGGACGGGCTGCTCACGGGCAACCTCGGTGCCAGCTGGGACGCGTTGCTGCACCTGGTGCTGCCCGCGCTGGCGCTCGGGACCATCCCGCTGGCGATCATCGTGCGGATCACCAGGGCCTCGGTCTCGGAGGTGGTCCACGAGGACTATGTACGCACCGCCGAGGCCAAGGGGCTCGCCCCGGGGCTGATCAACCGTCGGCACGTGCTGCGCAACGCGTTGCTGCCCGTCGTGACCACGATCGGGCTCCAGCTCGGCCTGCTGCTGAGCGGGGCAGTGCTCACCGAGACGGTCTTCGCCCTGGACGGAATCGGGCAGTACCTCTACGACGCCATCAGCGTGCGCGACTACCCGGTCCTGCAGGGGTTCATCTTGTTCATCGCGCTGATGTACTCGCTGGTCAACCTCGCCGTAGACGTGTCCTACGGCCTCATCGACCCGCGGGTGCGTGTCTCGTGACTGTTCCCCTCGCCACCACCGGTCCAACTCCGGTCGGCGCCGGTCCCGGCGACAGCGCTCCTGGTGAGAGCCTGTGGCGCGGCGCGTTCAAGCGGTTGCGCCGCAGCCCGATGGCCATCATCGGTGCCGGCATCGTGCTGGTCTTCGTGCTCGTCGCCGTGCTGGCACCCGTCCTCGCACCGTACGAGCCTGCCTCGACGCAGTGGACGCAGCTGTCCACCCCGTTCTACGTCCAGGGCAGCAGCCCCGAGCACCTGCTCGGCATCGACCGGTGGGGCTCGGACATGCTCACCCAGCTCCTCTTCGGCGCCCGGCAGTCCCTGATCATCGGTGTCATCTCCACGCTGATCGGGTTGGTCGCGGGGACGGTCGTCGGAGTTCTGGCCGGCGGCATCGGGGGCATGGTGGACATCGTCCTCATGCGCATCGTCGACATCATGTTGTCGATCCCCAGCCTGCTGCTCGCCATCAGCATCGCCGCGGCGATGGGCAAGTCGAGCATCGCGTTGATGGTCGCCATCGGCGTCGCCCAGGTGCCGATCTTCGCCCGGCTGCTGCGCGGCAGCATGCTGTCGCAGAACCGGTCCGACTACGTCCTCGCCGCCAACGCGCTCGGACTGCGCCGACGTACGGTCGTGATGAGCCACGTGCTGCCGAACTCGCTGGGACCGACGATCGTCCAGGCCACCTTGAACCTCGCCACGGCCATCATCGAGGTGGCCGCCTTGTCCTTCCTCGGCCTGGGCACCGCCGACCCCGCGGTCGCGGAGTGGGGACGGATGATCGTCTCGGGGCAGGACCGCTTCCAGGTGGCACCGTGGCTCGCGTTCTACCCAGGCGCCTGTATCGCGGTGACCGCGCTCGGCTTCACCTTGTTCGGCGAGGCGATGCGCGAGGCCCTCGACCCCAAGCAGAGGCGGTGAGCGCGATGACCTCGACGGTGCGCAGCCCGGTCGCACGATCGGAGTCGTCGGGCCCGCTGCTCGACGTGCGCGACCTGTCGGTGACCTTCGCGCGACGCGGTCAGACCCCACTGCACGCCGTCGACGAAGTCAGCTTCTCGGTCGGTGCCGGCCAGCACGTCGGCCTGGTGGGTGAGTCGGGATCGGGCAAGAGCGTCACGTCGCTGGCGATCATGGGTCTCCTGCCGGACCGGGGCGTCCAGATCGGCGGCACGGTCTCGTACGACGGCGCGAACCTGCTCACGATGCCGAAGAAGCGCCGCAACGCGTTGCGCGGTCGTGACATCGCCATGGTGTTTCAGGACCCGATGAGCTCGCTCAACCCCGTGATCCGAGTCGGCACCCAGATCGAGGAGGTGGTGCTGCGGCACACCGACGCCTCCACGTCCGGGGCGCGGAATCGTGCCGTCGACCTGCTGCACCGGGTGGGCATACCGGACCCGCGCCGGCGGGTGGGGGAGTACCCCCACCAGCTCTCCGGGGGCATGCGCCAGCGGGTGCTGATCGCGATCGCCCTGGCGTGTGAGCCCCGGTTGCTGATAGCGGACGAGCCGACCACCGCCCTCGACGTGACGATCCAGGCGCAGATCCTCGAGCTGCTCAAGGACCTCGTCTCCGACACCGGCACGGCGCTGGTGATGATCACCCACGACCTCGGCGTGGTGGCCGGGCTCTGCGACGAGGTGCACGTCATGTACTCCGGCCGCATCGTCGAGTCGGCCCCACGCCGCCGGCTGTTCGCCCAGCCGCGCCACCCCTACACCGGCGGGTTGCTCGCCTCGATCCCGCGGCTGGACTCGCCCCGGGGTGCCCCGCTCACCCCGATCAATGGGTCGCCCAACGACACACTGCCCTGGCCACAGGGGTGCGCGTTCGCCCCCCGCTGCGTCAACGTCGTCGACCGCTGCACGTCCAAGACCCCAGCCCTCGAGCCCGACGACGACCGCGCCCTGCGCTGCTTCAACCCGTTGTCCGACTCACCGCAGGAGGCGACCCGATGACCCCCGGTGAGAGTCACGTTTCTGCGGTGCTCACGCCTGGTGAACCGCAGAAACGGGACTCTCACGCGGCGGGGGACGTGCTGCTCGACGTACGCGACCTGGAGGTGTACTTCCCGATCAAGAAGGGTCTGCTCCTCGACCGCACCGTCGGCCACGTCAAGGCCGTCGACGGTGTGGACCTTGCGGTGCGCCGCGGCTCGACACTGGGGCTGGTGGGCGAGTCCGGCTGCGGCAAGAGCACGCTGGGCAAGGCGATCCTGCGCCTCGTCGAGCCGACCGGTGGCACCGTGACGTACGACGGCACCGACGTCTCCCGCTTGGGCGGGGAGGACATGCGGCTCATGCGGCGCCACATGCAGATGGTCTTCCAGGACCCGATGGCCAGCCTCAACCCTCGCCACAGCGTCGAGACGATCCTCACCGAGCCACTGCGCGCCCATGGGATCGAGTTCGACCGCAACACCAAGGTGGCCGAGCTGCTGGAGCTCGTGGGGTTGCCGCGCAACGCGGGGGGGCGCTACCCGCACGAGTTCTCCGGCGGGCAGCGCCAGCGCATCGGGATCGCGCGTGCCGTCGCGCTCGAGCCGTCTTTGGTGATCGCCGATGAGCCGGTGTCGGCGCTCGACGTCTCCATCCAGGCGCAAGTGCTCAACCTGCTCGAGGAGCTGCAGGACCGCCTCGGCCTCACCTACCTCGTGATCGCGCACGACCTCGCCGTCGTACGGCACGTCTCCGACGAGGTGGCGGTGATGTACCTCGGTGGGATCGTCGAGCAGGCCGACGCCTCGGACCTCTACGACGAGCCGCTGCACCCCTACACCCGGGCGCTGATGTCGGCGGTGCCGGTGCCGGACCCGGTCGTCGAGGACACCCGCGAGCGGATCCTGCTCACCGGTGACCTGCCCTCGCCGGCGAACCCGCCGAGCGGGTGCCGGTTCCACACCCGGTGCCCGTTCCGGCAGCCGACGCGCTGCGACGACGAGCGACCGGCCCTGCGCGAGCTGCGCCCGGGTCACCGGGTCGCCTGCCACTACGCCGCCGAGGTCGAGGCCGGCACGATCCAGCCACACTCGACCGCACCGGACGACGAAGTCGGCCCCGACGGCGGGAGGTCGGGCGACGTCGCCGAGACCGGGCAGCCGGCTGCGGTCAGGCGGTAACCGGAAGCGGTGGGGGAGTGCCCCCCCACTCCGGGCACAGCGCCTGGTGGTCACACCACCCGCACAGCGCGGAGCGGCGGGGACGCCAGTCGCCCGAGACCGTCGCTCGCTCGATCGCGGTCCACAGGGCCTCGACCTTGCGCTGGGTGGCTAGCAGGTCGGCCTCGTCGGGGACGTAGCGCAGGATCTCACCGTTGCCGAGGTACACCAGCTGCAGAAGCGCCGGCAGCACCCCTCGGGTCCGCCACAGCACCAGCGCGTAGAACTTCATCTGGAACAGCGCCTTGGCCTCGAACAGCTCGCTCGGGGAGCGACCAGTCTTGTAGTCGACCACCCGAACCGCCCCGGCGCCGTTGACGTCGACGCGGTCGACGTAGCCCCGCAGCAGGAGCTTGGAGTCGAGCAGGTGCTCGACGTACAGCTCGCGTTCGGCCGGCTCGACGCGGGCGGGGTCCTCGAGCTCGAAGTACGTCGCCAGCAACGACTCGCACTCGGTGAGCCAGCCGGCGAGGTCGAGGGCCCCGGTGCCCTCGAACATGGTGGCCAGCTCGGGTTCGCTCGCGAGCACCTCGTCCCACGTCGGTCGCAGCATGGCGAGGGCCTGGTCGTACGTGCGCCGGGGCGCTGGTACGTCGAAGAGCCGCTCGAGCACCCCGTGCACCACGGTGCCGCGCACCGCGGCCGGGCTGGGAGCCTCGTCGAGACGGTCGATGGTGCGGAAGCGATAGAGCAGCGGGCACGACATGAAGTCGCTGGCCCGGCTCGGCGACAGGCTCCCGAGCACGTCGACGCCGTCAACCACCGTGCGCGGCGGCTCTGTCTCGGCGGGGTCGTGGAGCTGCTCGGTGGTCATGCTCTGCAGGCTAGGTCACCGCTCCGACAGAACCCGCAGGTCGTCCACCGCTGCGGTGCGGACCGGCCCGCTAGCGTGGGGGGCGTGAGCGACAGCGCCCCCGAACAGCCCTCGCGGGAGCCCGGCACGCTCCGGATCGGTTCGGTCGGCGGAGTCGGCATCTACGTACGGCTGTCCTGGCTGCTGGTGGCGGTGCTCATCTCGTTCGTGCTGGCACCGCGCATCGAGAGCGTGGCTCCGGGCCTCGGCGCGCTCACGTACGTCGCCGGGTTGGCCTTCGCGGTGCTGCTCTACGTCTCGGTGCTGCTGCATGAGGTGTCGCACGCGCTGATGGCGCGCGGCCTCGGCATGCAGGTTCGCTCGGTGACCCTGCACTTCCTCGGCGGCCACACCGAGATCGCCGGGGAGATGCGGCGACCACGCGACGAGTTCCTGGTCTCGGTGATCGGTCCGGTCACGTCCCTGGCGGTCGCCGCAGCGGCGTGGGGGGTCGCGGCCGGCCTGAGCGACGGCCTGTTGGGCTTCGCCGCGGAGACCCTCGCGATGGCCAACCTCGTCGTCGGTGTCCTCAACCTGGTTCCCGGCCTGCCGCTGGACGGCGGTCGCGTACTGCGGGCAGCTGTCTGGGCCGCGAGCGGCCGGCCTCACCAGGCGACCGTGGTCGCGGCCTGGGCCGGGCGCGGTGTGGCCGTGCTGGCGCTGGCGTACCCCTTCGTGCTGTCGGGCCTACTGCACTGGCGCCCCAGCGTGGTCGACTACGTGCTGGCCCTGGTCCTCGCGTCGTTCCTGTGGTCCGCGGCGAGCCAGTCGCTCGTGCAGGCGCGAGTGATGGGGCGGCTGCCCGGCCTCACCGCGCGTCCGCTGGCCCGACGCGCGCTGGGCGTGCCGGCCGACGTACCCCTCGGCGAGGCCGTACGCCGTGCCCGTGAGGTGGACGCCGGAGCCCTGGTGGTCGTCGACCAGCTGGGGTCCCCTTCGGCGGTGGTGAGCGAGGAGGCACTGCTGGCGACCCCAGCGGACCGGCGCCCGTGGCTGGCCACCGGGTCGGTCGCACGAACGCTCGAGCCCGGGATGACCCTGTCGGCGGATCTGAGCGGTGAGGATCTGGTGCGCGCGATGCAGCAGGTGCCGGCCAGTGAATACCTCCTGGTCGAGGCCGACGGCTCGCTGCTAGGCGTCCTCGCTGCCACCGACGTCACCACCGCCTTCGCTCGGGGGTAGCCGCCCCGCTGTGCGTCGTTGCCGGAGTGGTCCGAATCGGCGCTGCGTACTCCCCTGTGCCGAGGCGCGGTCGCCGCCCACCACATCCGACGTGGCTGGTGCACCGGTGTCGGGGCTCGGATTGGTCTGACGTGAGTCCATGTGGCTTTGGGGCCACCCGGATCGCGTCTGGCGTGAGTGCATGAGCGTTTGCTTCGCCTGATAACCCCACCGGTTCACGCCAGAGCGCAGCGTTCGGCCTCTCGTTGCTGCGCAAGGCCGGCCCAACCGCGCAGCGCTGTGTACAACCGGGCGAGGCCGGGCGGATGCGCCACTAGTTATTGGGACATGAGACCTCTCACGCCGATACCACCCACGCTGGCCTCTGGGCCGTTCACCGTGGCAGAGGCCGACAAGCACGGGATCACTCGTGACATGCTTCGCCACGGCCGTTTCGCGCATCTGGTGGGCGACGTCTACGCAGTCGCAGCCGACGCACGGTTCCCACTCGTACGTGCCTTCGCCATGCAGAAGGTCGAGCCACGAGCGATCCTCAGTCACCACACCGCCGCGACGTTTTGGCGCATACCCGTGCCCGCTCACTCGGTCGGTCACGTGACGGTGCCGCGCGGGTTACTACGCAGCGTCGTGCACGTGGCACACGTGCACGAGACTCGACATCCGCAGAGCGTGCTAGCAGACGGTCACCGCGTCACACCGCCCCTGCGCACTTTCCTCGACCTGGCCGATCATCTGTCCCTAGCCGACGCGGTGGTGCTGGGCGATGCAGCCATACGTAGCGGCTTGGTGACGCGGCAAGCCCTGATCGACGAGACCGCGCCGGCGTCGCACCGACGTGGCGCACGGGTGGCCCGCCGGGCCGCCGGGCTGGCGCGTGAGCGCGTGGACTCACCACGCGAGACGCGGCTGCGCCTGCTGCTGGTCTCGGCCGGTCTGCCGGAACCTGAGGTCAACGTCGCCATCGTCACCTCAGACGGCCAGTTCATCGCCACCCCGGACCTGCGCTACCGGCGCTCGCGCGTGGCGATTGAGTACGACGGACGCCAGCACGTTGAGGACCGGCGGCAGTGGGGTCGAGACATCTCCCGCCGGGAAGGCTACGACGACGCCGGCTGGCGGGTCATCGTGATCCGCGCCGAGGACTTCCTTCGCCCGTGGGCCACGGTGCACAAGATCTGGCGCATTCTGCGTGAGCGGGGTGAGCCGGGCCTGCCAGAAGAGCTGAACCGCATCCCTTGGCTTGGGCCGCGTGCACTCGGGGCCGCGTGAGCGCCTCCGGACAGCCGGGGTGTGCGATGCCTGGGTTCTGACGTGACACCGCGCGGAATTCGACCGCTGCAAGGCCCGATGGGGTCACGTCAGACGCGTCGTCCTGGGCGATCACCCGCCAAGCATCGCCCGTCACGGCTGTCGAGCATCCCACCAGCACCCCATAGCCTGGCCGTCGTGCCGAACGCCGCCACCGCCCCGACACCTGAGCCGGTCCAGCCGACCCAGCAGCCACCCGACCGCGCGTACTCGGGCGTGCGCCGGGGACCACTCGCAGCGGGGGAGTGGGTGCGCCTCACCGACGCCAAAGGGCGTCGCCACAACATCCGGCTCGAGCCGGGCGGCAGGTTCTTCACCAACCGCGGGTCGGTCGAGCACGACGCGCTCATCGGCGGCCCCGAGGGCGTCTCGGTGTCGTCGTCCTCGGGTGGGGACTACCTCGTGCTCCGCCCGCTGCTCGGCGAGTACGTGGTGTCGATGCCGCGCGGCGCGGCGGTCGTCTACCCCAAGGACGCCGCTCAGATCGTCGCGATGGTCGACGTGTTCCCCGGTGCCCGGGTGGTGGAGGCGGGCGCCGGTTCGGGGTCGCTCACCTTGCACCTGCTGCGCGCGGTCGGCCCGACCGGACTGGTGTCGTCGTACGAGCGGCGCGAGGACTTCGCCGCCGTCGCCGTCCGCAACGTCGAGCAGTTCCACGGCGAGCCCCACCCAGCGTGGAAGCTCACTGTGGGCGACCTCGCCGGGCGGCTCGACGACGCCGATGTCGACCGGGTGGTGCTCGACATGCTTGCCCCGTGGGAGTGCCTCGACGTGGTGGGAGAAGCGCTGACACCCGGCGGCATCGTGTGCGCGTACGTCGCCACCACCACCCAGCTCGCCCGCGTGGTCGAGACCCTGCGCGCTCACGGGGGGTTCACCGAACCGTACGCTTGGGAGACGCTCCAGCGCTCCTGGCACGTGGAGGGGCTCGCCGTGCGACCGGACCACCGGATGGTCGGCCACACCGCCTTCCTGGTCACCGCGCGGCGAATGGCGCCCGGACATCACCCACCGCTGCGCAAGCGGCGTCCCGCCCCCGGCGCCTACGGTCCCGACTACACCGGGCCGCGCCCGGCCGATGTGCCCGGCCACGAGGACTGACGCGCCCAGCCGCCCCAGTCCAGAGCCGCTCGATGACGATCTGGCAACACGCCGCGCCGGGCCGCTCAGGGCCGTACGCGCCGGGTAGGGTCGGTGCCCAAGGGCCACGCTCCCGGGAGGTCAGCATGGTGACGGACGGTCAGGAAGGCGAGCAGCAGCGCGAGATCGCATACCTGCGGGCCGAGGTCGAGCACCTGCGGCGCCGTCTCGCTGACGCACCGGGCAGCAGCCGCGCCCTCGACCAGCGGCTGGCCGAGACCCAGGCGCGGCTCGGGTCGACCACTGCGCAGAACGAGCGCCTCACCGCCACCCTGCGCGAGGCACGCGACCAGATCGTGACGCTCAAGGAGGAGGTCGACCGGCTCGCGCAACCCCCCACCGGCTTCGGCACGGTCATCGCGATCAACGACGATGAGACCGTCGACGTGTTCACCGGTGGCCGCAAGCTGAGGGTCAACGTCAGCCCCGTCGTCGCGCTCGAGGGGCTCAGCCGTGGCCAGGAGGTCATGCTCAACGAGTCGCTCAACGTCGTCGCCGCGCTCGACTACGAACGGGTCGGCGAGCTCGTCACCATCAAGGAGGTGCTGGCCGACGGCGAGCGCCTGCTCGTCTCCGGCAACGCCGACGAGGAGCGGGTCGTACGCATCGCGCAGTCGCTGGTCGGTGAGCGGATGCGCAGCGGGGACTCCCTGCTGCTCGACGCACGCGCCGGCTACGTCTACGAGCGGATCCCCAAGACCGAGGTCGAGGAGCTCGTGCTAGAGGAGGTCCCCGACCTCGACTACACCAACATCGGTGGCCTCGCCGGTCAGATCGAGCAGATCCGCGACGCGGTCGAACTGCCCTACCTGTACCCCGACCTGTTCACAGAGCACCAGCTCAAGCCACCCAAAGGCGTCCTGCTGTACGGGCCGCCCGGCTGCGGCAAGACGCTGATCGCCAAGGCGGTGGCCAGCTCGTTGGCCAAGAAGGTCGTGGAGAAGACCGGTGAGGAGGGCAAGAGCTACTTCCTCAACATCAAGGGCCCCGAGCTGCTCAACAAGTACGTCGGCGAGACCGAGCGGCACATCCGCCTGATCTTCCAGCGCGCCCGCGAGAAGGCCTCGGAGGGCACCCCGGTCATCGTCTTCTTCGACGAGATGGACTCGCTGTTCCGCACCCGCGGGTCGGGCGTGTCCTCCGACGTGGAGAACACGATCGTCCCGCAGCTGCTGAGCGAGATCGACGGCGTCGAGGGACTCGAGAACGTCATCGTGATCGGGGCGTCCAACCGTGAGGACATGATCGACCCGGCGATCCTGCGGCCCGGCCGGCTCGACGTGAAGATCAAGATCGAGCGCCCCGACGCCGAGTCGGCGCGCGACATCTTCTCCAAGTACCTCGTCCCCGAGCTGCCGCTGCACGCCGACGACCTCGCCGAGTTCGGGGAGGACCGGGACGCCTGCGTCAACGGCATGATCCAGCGCACGGTCGAGCGGATGTACACCGAGACGGAGGAAAACCGATTCCTCGAGGTCACCTACGCCAACGGCGACAAGGAGATCTTGTACTTCCGCGACTTCAACTCCGGCGCGATGATCCAGAACATCGTCGACCGGGCCAAGAAGATGGCGATCAAGCAGCTCATCGAGCACGGGCACAAGGGGCTGCGCGTCGCGCACCTGCTGCAGGCTTGCGTGGACGAGTTCAAGGAGAACGAGGACCTGCCCAACACCACCAACCCCGACGACTGGGCCCGCATCTCGGGCAAGAAGGGCGAGCGGATCGTGTTCATCCGCACGCTGGTCTCCGGCAAGCAGGGCAGCGAGCCCGGCCGATCCATCGACACCGTCGCCAACACCGGGCAGTACCTGTAGGACACATGTCGGCGAGTGAGACCGGCAGCGGCCGGAACGACGAGCAGGCGCGCCGAGACCTGACCGACGACCTGCGGGCCACCCTGGGTGCCCGGCGCGAGCTGGGCGACGACTACGACCGCGTGCTGGCGGACTCCTTCGTGGAACGGGTCGACGCCCTGGTCTCGCGGCGAGTCTCCGACGAGCTGGCCCACCGGCAGCGGTGGCAGACCAACCCAGTTCGCCACCCCTCCGACCCGGCCCGTCGCCGGGAGTCGCGCTACCCCACGGGGCTCGCGTACGCCTCACTCGCCCTCGGCATCCCGATCAGCGGCGCGGCCGGTGGCACCGGCGGAGTCGGCGGACTGGCTGCGGCCTGGGTAGGGATCGCCGTGGTCAACGTGGCGACGGCTTGGGGGCACCGACGTGCCGGCCCAGTCCAGGACGCCGACTACCCATGAGCGACACCGACTCCCCGTGAGCGGGCTGACCGATGCCGGTGCGGTGTCGCGCTTCGACGTCCGCCCCGTCGCGTACGACTCGGGTGACGCGCAGGCGTTGGTCGAGCAAGTCCAAGGCGAGTACGTCACCCGCTACGGAGGGCGCGACCAGACGCCGGTGGCCGTGGCGGAGTTCACCGCACGCACGGTGGCTTCTGGGTGGGCTACCTCCACGGCCGACCGGTGGCGACCGGCGGGTGGCGGCTCCTGCCGCCCGGGTGGGTGCCCGACGGCCCCGGCCTCCAGGCCGAGGTCAAACGCATGTACGTCAGCCCCCCAGCCCGCGGGCGCGGTCTCGCTCGCGCGTTGCTCGGCCACCTCGAACGAACCGCGCAGGCGGCCGGCGTCGACTGGGTGGTGCTCGAGACCGGTCCGGCCCAGCCGGAAGCGCTCACGCTGTACGGCTCCGCCGGCTACGTCGCCGTCGCCGCGTTCGGCCACTACGCCTGCACGCCGGGCAGCATCCACCTCGGCAAACGCCTGGCCGGGGAGCCCTAGGCTGACCCGGTGAGCGTGCGCCGGGTGATGGGGACCGAGGTCGAGTACGGCATCTCGGTCGCCGGGCAGCCGGGCGCCAACCCGATGCTGGCCTCCAGCCAGGTCGTCAACGCGTATGCGCCCGCGGGGGAGCGGGCCGGCCGGGCGCGCTGGGACTTCGAGGAGGAGAACCCGCTGCGGGACGCGCGCGGCTTCGACCTCGCCCGCGACGTGGCCGACCCCATGCAGCTCACCGACGAGGACCTCGGCCTGGCCAACGTCATCTTGACCAACGGCGCGCGGCTCTACGTCGACCACGCCCACCCCGAGTACTCCACCCCGGAGGTCACCACCCCCCGCGACGTGGTGCTGTGGGACAAGGCGGGCGAGCTGGTCATGCGGCGGGCCGCCGACCTCGCCGCCCAGGTGCCGGGAGCCGGCCGGCTGCTGCTGTACAAGAACAACGTCGACAACAAGGGCGCGTCGTACGGGGCGCATGAGAACTACCTGATGGGGCGGTCCACGCCGTTCGGCGACATCGTGACCCACCTGACCCCGTTCTTCGTCAGCCGGCAGGTGTTCGCCGGTGCCGGGCGGGTCGGGATCGGCCAGGACGGGAGCGGCGACGGCTTCCAGCTCAGCCAGCGGGCGGACTACTTCGAGGTCGAGGTGGGCCTGGAGACCACGTTGAAGCGCCCGATCATCAACACCCGAGACGAGCCCCATGCCGACCCCGAGCGCTACCGTCGCCTCCACGTCATCGTCGGTGACGCCAACCTGTCCGAGGTCTCCACCTACCTCAAGGTGGGTTCCACGTCGCTGGTGCTGGCGATGATCGAGCAGGGCTTCTTGCGTGAGGGCCTCGCTCTGGAGCGGCCGGTACGTGAGCTGCGGGCGGTCTCCCACGACCCGACGCTGAGGCACCTGGTCACGCTGCGCGACGGCCGCACGATGACCGCGCTGCACCTGCAGTGGGCCTACCTCGAGCGGGCGCAGGCGTTCGTCGACGCGGGTCGGCCCGGCACCGACGACGATGACGACGGGCAGACCGCCGACGTGCTCGCGCGCTGGGCGTCGGTACTGGACCGGCTCGAGGACGACCCGACCCGCTGCCGCGACGAGTTGGACTGGGTCGCCAAGCTGGCGCTGCTGCAGGGTTACCGCGACCGGGACGGTCTGGACTGGGACTCCCCGACGCTGCACCTGATCGACCTGCAGTACGCAGACGTACGACCCGACAAGGGTCTGTACCACCAGCTGGCGCAGCGCGGCCGGATGCGGCGGCTGGTGCACGACGCCGAGGTCGAGCGGGCGGTCTCGCAGCCACCCGACGACACCCGGGCGTTCTTCCGCGGCCAGTGCCTGGCGCGCTACCCCGACGACGTGGCCGCCGCCTCGTGGGATTCCGTCATCTTCGACCTGCCTGGACGTCAGTCACTGCAGCGGATACCAACACTCGATCCGCTGCGCGGCACCCGTGAGCACGTGGGGGAGCTGCTGGAGCGCTGCGACACCGCCGAGCAGCTGTTCGCCGCACTCACCGCCCAGTGACCTGCGCACTGACGGCTGGCCGCACGCCACCAGCGCGAGCTTCGCCGGTCTGCGGCGGTTTCGCAGGCTAGGGTCGAGTCAGCGCGCGAAGCCTTGCGCGCACCGATTGTGTGGAGGTGCCACATGGCGCGTGAGGGTGGCCAGCAGCAGCAGTTCCGGGCTCGCCAGCAGGAGGAGCAGGAGGCCCCCGCGGAGGCGGCCCCAGAGTCGGCGGCCGAACACAAGGCCGAGCTCGACGCGGACGTCGACTCCATCCTCGACGAGATCGACGAGGTCTTGGAGGAGAACGCCGAGGAGTTCGTCCGCGGCTTCATTCAGAAGGGCGGCCAGTGACCTCAGCACCCGACTCCAGACGCTTGCCAGGCTCGTTCCACACCGCGGGGTCCTCGTCCTTCACCGAGTTCCTCGGCTCGTACGCGCCGACGCTGCTGCCCGGAGCAGGCGCCCCGGCGTCTGACGCCTCGAGACTCGCGCCGCACGGGACCACGATCGTCGCCGCGACCTTTCCCGGTGGTGTGGTCATGGCCGGTGACCGGCGCGCCACGATGGGCAACATCATCGCCCAGCGCGACATCGAGAAGGTCTTCGCAGCCGATGACTACTCCTGCGTGGGCATCGCCGGAGCCGCCGGCATCGCCGTGGAGCTGGTGCGCTTGCTGCAGGTCGAGCTCGAGCACTACGAGAAGATCGAAGGCACGCCGCTCAGCCTCGACGGCAAAGCCAACCGGCTCGCCACGCTCATCCGCGGCAACCTGGCGATGGCCATGCAGGGGCTCGCGGTGGTGCCGTTGTTCGCCGGCTACGACACGGCGTCAGCCCACGGACGGATCTTTTCCTACGACGCCACCGGCGGACGGTACGAGGAGCAGGCGTTCCACTCGGTCGGGTCCGGCTCGTTGTTCGCGCGCGGCGCGCTGAAGAAGCTCTACCGCGACGACCTGAGCGAGGCAGAGACCGCGACGGTGGCCATCCAGGGGCTCTACGACGCCGCCGACGACGACTCGGCGACAGGCGGGCCGGACCTGATGCGGCGGATCTTCCCGGTGGTCATGTCGGTCACCGACGACGGCGTGCGCCGGCTCGGCCAGGACGAGGTGGCCGCCATCGCCGACGACGTGGTGCTCGCCCGGCGCGAGCGTCCCGACGGCCCGGTCGCGCCGCTGCTCTGACCGACCCCGCCGCAGTGCCCGTCCCACCCGCAAGACCGCCCCCGTCAGACAGTCACCAAGAGCCTGTCTCATCGGAAAGAGGAAGGCCCCACCGTGAGCGCCCCGTTCTACGTCTCACCCGAGCAGCAGATGAAGGACCGGGCCGATTACGCCCGCAAGGGCATCGCCCGCGGCCGCAGCGTCGTCGTCGTGGAGTACGCCGACGGCATCGTGCTGGTGGCCGAGAACCCCTCCCAACTGCTGCACAAGATCAGCGAGATCTACGACCGCATCGCCTTCGCAGCGGCCGGGCGCTACAACGAGTACGAGAACCTGCGGATCGCCGGTGTGCGGCTCGCTGACCTGCGCGGCTACTCCTACGACCGACGCGACGTCACCGCCCGCGGCCTGGCCAACGCCTACGCCCAGACCCTCGGTGGCATCTTCTCCTCCGGCGGCGAGAAGCCGTACGAGGTGGAACTGTTCGTCGCCGAGGTCGGCGACGTGTCGCAGGAGGACCAGATCTACCGGCTGGCTTACGACGGCTCGGTCTCCGACGTCCGCGACTTCGGGGTCATGGGCGGAGCCACCGAGGCCGCGACCGAGCACCTCCGCGAACGCTGGTCGACCGGGCTCGGGCTCGAGGACGCCGTGCGGCTGGCCGTCGACGCACTCGCCGCCGAGGGCGCACCCGCTGAGGGCGCCGGCAACTGTGCCGGCGGGACGGGGAGAGGGCCACGCACGATCGCCGCGGACCAGGTCGAGGCCGCGGTGCTGGACCGCACGCGTCCGCAGCCACGCAAGTTCCGCCGCCTCACCGACGACGGAGTCGCCCGGGCGCTCGCGGGCAGCAGCGCGGACGTGCCGGAGCGGGGTGACGCCGACCCGACCGCCACGGGGTCAGCTGGTCCTGACAACAGCGGTTCCGCGGCCGCTCCACCTGCGTGAGCGCCGACCAGCACAGCGGCGACAACAGCAGCGGCGACAACAGCAGCAGCGGCGACGACAACAGCAGCGACGACCCGGCCGGTGCGCCACCCGCTGCCTGGCGCCTGCTCGACGAGCGGCCCCTGCTCGACGGCTGGATCAAGGTCACCGAGCGTCGGTACCAGCTACCAGACGGCCGGGTCGTGGCCTGGGAGGTCGAGACGAGCTCGGACGCGGTGGCCGTGCTCGCGTTGACCGACGACCAGCAGGTCGTGCTCGTCGAGCAGTTTCGGCCAGGGCCCAACCGGCGGGTGCGGTCGTTACCCGGCGGCATCATCGATCCCGGCGAGACCCCGACACAGGCCGCCCACCGCGAGCTACGCGAGGAGACCGGCTACACCGCCGAATCCCTCGAGGTGGTGGCCACCGCGATCCGCGGCTCGGCGACCGATCTCATGTACGCGGCCGTGGCTCACGGCTGCCGCCGTACGCACGACCAGCAGCTCGACCCCACCGAGGACGTCACCGTGCACATCGTCGAAGTCGCCGACCTGCGGGCGGCCGTGCGCGCGGGTGAGCTCACCGCCCCCCACATGGTCTATCTCGCCCTGGACCACGCCGAGTTGCTGTGAGCACTGCGGGTGGAGAGCACTGCGGATGGATCAGTGCCGGCCGTCCAGGTCTGTCGGGCGACCGGGCCCGCGCGACAGCGCCTAGGCTGAGGCCGTGGACCGGCGCATCTTCGGTATCGAGACCGAGTACGGCGTCACGTGCACGTTCCGGGGTCAGCGTCGGCTCAGCCCGGACGAGGTCGCTCGCTACCTGTTCCGCCGGGTGGTCTCCTGGGGCCGCAGCAGCAACGTCTTCCTGCGCAACGGGGCGCGGCTCTACCTCGATGTCGGCAGTCACCCCGAGTACGCCACGCCCGAGTGCGACGACATCACCGAGCTGGTCACCCACGACCGGGCGGGGGAGCGGATCCTCGAGGGCCTGCTCGTCGACGCCGAGACGCGGCTACGCGACGACGGGATCGTCGGCGACGTGTACCTGTTCAAGAACAACACCGACTCCGCCGGCAACTCCTACGGGTGCCACGAGAACTACCTGGTGGGTCGGCACGGTGAGTTCAACCGCATGGCCGACATCTTGATCCCGTTCCTGGTGAGCCGCCAGATCATGGTCGGCGCCGGCAAGGTGCTGCAGACGCCGCGCGGGACCGTGTACGCGGTGAGCCAGCGCGCGGAGCACATCTGGGAGGGGGTCTCCAGCGCGACCACGCGGAGCCGGCCGATCATCAACACCCGCGACGAGCCGCACGCCGACGCCGAGCGCTTCCGCCGTCTGCACGTCATCGTCGGCGACTCCTCGATGAGCGAGACCACCACGCTGCTCAAGATCGCCAGCACGGACCTGGTGCTGCGGATGGTGGAGGAGGGGGTCGTCATGCGTGACCTCACCCTGGAGAACCCCATCCGCGCCATCCGCGAGATCTCCCAGGACATGACCGGCCAGCGTCGGGTCCGGCTGGTGAACGGTCGGGAGGCCAGCGCCCTGGAGATCCAGGCGGAGTACCTCGCCAAGGCGCGCGACTTCGTCGACCGGCGCGACCTGCACACCGCGACGACGAACCGAGTGCTCGACCTGTGGGAACGCAGCCTCAAGGCGGTGGAGTCCGGTGACCTGTCGCTGATCGACCGCGAGGTCGACTGGGCGATCAAGTACTCGCTGATCGAGCGCTACCGTGCCAAGCACGACCTGACCTGGTCGCACCCCCGCATCGCGCACCTGGACCTCGCCTACCACGACATCCGCCGCGAGCGCGGTCTGTACTACCTGCTCGAACGACACGGTGCGGTCGAGCGGGTGACCAGCGACCTGCGCGTCTTCGAGGCGAAGTCCCGGCCCCCGCAGACGACGCGGGCCCGGCTGCGCGGGGAGTTCATCGCCAAGGCGCAGGAGCGTCGGCGCGACTTCACCGTCGACTGGGTCCACCTCAAGCTCAACGACCAGGCGCAACGCACGGTCTTGTGCAAGGACCCCTTCAGGGCCACCGACGAACGGGTGCACAAGCTGATCGAGTCGATGTAGGCCAGGCCAGGCTCGCTGGCCCAGCGCCCGGGGCTGGTTGAGTGAGCCGGGTACCGTGGCCAGGTCCTCGGGCAGTGGCCCGCCGAACGTCTCGTGAGGTCATCTCCCCGTGCGCAAGCGCCTCGTCGCCCTGCTCGTCCCCGGTGTGCTCCTGGTCGCCGCCTGCGGTGGCGCCTCGGGCACCGATACCTCCGACGGCTCGAGCAGCCCCTCGGTCAGCACCTCAGCCGACCCCGCTGCCTCGACGGGGAGCCCGGCGACCCAGGGGACGCTGGAGGGGGTCACGGTGAGCGGCAAGCCGGGTGCGGAGCCCACCGTCGAGATCGCCGAGCCGCCGTACGCGGTGGACCAGACCACCGTGCAGGTCATCGAGAAGGGCACCGCTGACGTCCCGGTCGAGGAGGGCAGCCGGGTTCAGAGCCAGTACGTCGTGGTCAACGGCCGTACCGGGAAGACCGTCGAGAGCTCGTGGACCGGTGGCCAAACTCCGACGTTCGACGTCAGCGAGGGCAAGCTCATCCCTGGGCTGTACAAGGGACTGCTCGGGCAGCAGGAGGGCAGTCGAGTGGCCATCGCCGCGACCGCGGCTGACGCATTCGGAGACGCCGGTCTCCCCGACGCCGGCGTGGAGGGCGGTGACACGATCGTGTTCGTCATCGACATCCAGAAGATCACCACGGTGCTGCCGATGGCTCAGGGGACCGACAAGGAGGCCCCGGCAGGCGTACCGACGCTGGAGACCGACGCCGACGGCGTACCCACCGGCTTCACCGCAGATGCGAATACAGCCCCTGCGCCGAAGGACCTCGTGGTGGCCCCGGTCATCGTCGGAGACGGTCCCGAGCTGAAGAACGGGCAGACCGTCACCGTCCATTACCTCGGCCAGCTCTACCCCGACGGCGCCATCTTCGATCAGTCGTGGACGGCCGGGGCACCGTTTGACTTCCAGTTGGGCACGGGCGGCGTCATCGGGGGCTGGGACCAAGGGCTCGTCGGCCAGCGGGTCGGCAGCCGGGTGGTCCTGGTGATCCCGCCCGACCTGGCGTACGGCGAAGCGGGCAGCCCCCCGAGCATCCCCGGCAACTCCACCTTGATCTTCTCGGTGGACATCCTGGCTGCCGGCTGAGCACACTCGACGAGTCATAGGGGGATGTCACGGTGAGCCAGGGCAAGAGCGAACGGTTGATGAATTTGGTCATCGCGCTGCTGGTCACCCGCGGGTACCTCCCCCGGGAGCGCATCCGCGCGGTCGTCGAGGGTTACCGAGACCAGAGCGACGAGGCCTTCGAGCGCATGTTCGAACGCGACAAGGAGGAGCTGCGAGAGATCGGCATCCCGATCGACGTGGGCTCCCACGACCCGGTCTTCGACGACGAACCCGGCTACCGCATCCGGCGCGACGCCTTCGAGCTGCCCGAGATCGCGTTGGAGCCTGACGAGGCCGCCGTCGTCGGCCTGGCCGCCCGGGTCTGGCAGCACGCCCGCCTCGCGCGAGACACCTCGGGTGCGCTGCTCAAGCTGAGGGCGGCTGGGATCGACGTGGACTCCGACCGGTTGAGCCTCGTCGAGCCGCGCCTCACTGCGGCGGAGGGGGCCTTCGAACCGGTGTGGGAGGCGACGACCTCGCGCACACCGATCGGCTTCGACTACGCCCGCCCTGGCCAGAACGGGCAGTCCAGACGGGTGCAGCCGTGGGCCGTGCTGTCCTGGCACGGGCGGTGGTACCTGCTCGCGCACGATCTCGACCGTGAGGCACCGCGGATGTTCCGCCTGTCCCGGGTCACGGGCGAGGTGCGCCCGACCGGCGCCCGGGGTTCCTACCAGGTGCCGGCCGACCTGGACGTCCGGGCGGTGGCCACCCAGCTGTCGCCTCCGGGTGCCGACGGCACGGCTCGCCTGCGGCTACGCGAAGGTGCTGGCCTGGCCCTGCGCCGGCGAGCCTCGCAGGTCAGCGCGCCAGTCGACGGCTGGCAAGACGTGACGGTGCCGTACGGCAGCGACATGGAGCTGGCCGGCGAGGTCGTCGAGCTCGCCGACGACGCGGTGGCTCTTGAGCCGGCGGCATTGCGTGACGCGGTGGTCGGCAGGCTGCGCCGCCTCGCCGCCGCCGCCCCGGGAGGAGACCGATGAGCTACGGCGGCGCCCGCGACCAGGTGCCGCGCATGCTCGCCATGGTGCCGTATCTGCGTGACCGTGCCGGCGTACCGGTGGACCAGGTCGCGCGCGACTTCGGGGTGAGCACCGCTCAGGTGGTCAAGGACCTCAACGTGCTGTGGTTCTGCGGCCTGCCGGAGGCCGTGACCGGAGAGATGATCGACGTCGACATGGAGGCGCTGGACGACGAGGGCGTCGTACGCATCGACAACGCCGAGTTCCTGCTGCGGCCGTTGCGGCTCACCGTGGCCGAGGCCTTGTCGCTGATCGTCGCGCTGCGCACGCTGCGCGAGTCGACCGGCAGCGGGGAGCGAGACGCCGTCGACCGGGCCCTGGCCAAGCTGGAGTCGGCTGCCGGCGACGGCGCCGCCGCCGCCGCGAGCGTGTCCGTGCTCGTCGAGCCCGCGGACCCCGCGGTGACCGACGCCGTGACCGCCGCCCTCGAGCGTCGGCGCAGGCTGCACATCGCCTACCTCGTCCCCTCGCGCGACGAGCGCACCGAGCGCGACGTCGATCCGCTGCGACTGCTCACCGAGGGGGGCCACTCCTACCTCGAGGCGTGGTGCCACCGCGTGGAGGACCTGCGGCTGTTCCGCCTCGACCGCGTCGTAACAGCGACCGTCCTCGACGCGGCGGCCGACGACCACGCCGATCTGCGTCGCAGAGACCTCTCCCAGGGCGTCTACCAGCCGGGGCCAGGTGATCTCGTGGCCGTGCTCGACGTCGCTCCGTCAGGGCGCTGGGTGACCGAGCTGGTGTCGGTCGAGTCGAGCACGGACCTCCCCGACGGAGGTCAGCGGATCGGGGTGCGGGTCGGCGACCCGGCCTGGCTGCGCCGCCTGGTGCTGCGCGCCGGAGGAGAGGTGCACGTGGTGGAGCCAGCGTCGCTCGGCACCGACATCGCCGGTCGCGCGCAGGCGGCGCTCGCGGCGTACGCCTGAGCCCGGATCCACCGGTGAGCGTCGGCTGAGGGTGTTTTTGCGGAGACGTTGAGCTGGCTGGGTCGGTGCCTGGGCGTGGGCAGCGAGGACCTGCCGGTCTGCCCGGCTCTTCCACTGTCTTGT